>Ga0210377_10001954_pt1 | contig 18347 bp, 19 predicted proteins | sample PLM4_65_b1redo_FD_155480 | JGI IMG/M metagenome (GOLD analysis project Ga0210377, IMG submission 155480) | Groundwater sediment microbial communities from an aquifer in East River, Colorado, USA - PLM4_65_b1 redo | ecosystem: Environmental > Terrestrial > Soil > Riparian zone | place: USA: East...
AGACAGCCGATCCCGCGCTCCGCCGCGTCGAGCTCCGTGCCGGGCGAGGTCACCGTGACCCAGAGCGGCGGGTGCGGCTTCTGCACGGGCTTGGGCAGCACCGCGCGCTCGGGCATCGAGAAGCAGGTGCCGCGCCACGACATGCGCTCCTCGGTCCACATCCTCGGCAACACGCGGATGTACTCGTCCCAGGTTTGCTTGGTGGTGTCGGGATCGATCTCGAAGCCGCCGAGCTCGGTCCAGGTCGATGAGCGCGCCGTGCCGAGCTCGAGCCGCCCGCCGGAGAGGATGTCGAGAACCGCGGCTCGCTCCGCCACGCGCACCGGGTGATTCATCGCCGGCACGCAGACGACCGCGCCATGGCCGACGCGGATACGCTTGGTCTGCATCGCGCACGCGGTCAGAAAGAGCTCCGGCGCGGAGCAATGCGAGTACTCCTCGAGGAAGTGGTGCTCGACCGCCCAGACGGTGTCGAAGCCGAGCTCATCCGCGAGCCGCACCTGCTCGAGCGCGTTCTCGTACACCTGGCGCTCGACGCCCGGGGTGAACGGACGGGGGACCGACAGCTCGTAGAAGATCCCGAAGCGCATCAGAAGGCGTTGTACTTGTGGTGGGTCTGCGCGCGCACGACGCCCTGCTTGCGCAGCTCGCTGATCGTGTGGATCTGGCCGGTGTGGCTGATCGGCTGGCGTGCGAGCCAGAGCAGCGCGTCGGACATGATGATCGGGTGCTCGAACGGAAACGCGTCGGCGGCGGGCAGCGTATCGGCGAAGCCCTCGCTCCAGACCGCGAGGTCGAGCCGGATCACGTTGTGCGCGACCACACCCTTCTGCTCGATCGCAAGCCCGCGCGTCATCCCTTCGAGCGCCAGCTTGGTCGCGGTGTAGCTCGGTCGGCCGAACTCGGGTGCGACCGCGGCCCCCGAGGAGATGTTCACCACGCGCCCGTCGCCCTGCGGCATGCGCGGCGCGAAGTAGTACGTGAGGTAGAACGAGCCGTTCAGATTGACCTCGACCGCCAGCCGCCAGCGCCGCGTGGAATCCTGGAGCGCGGGCAGCGGCGGCGCGATCGCGGCGTTGTTGACCAGTAGATCGCAGCGGCCCCATTCGCCGTAGACGCGCTCGGCCAGTGCCGCACAGGCGGCCTCGTCCCGCACGTCGAGCGGCGCCACCATGGCCTCGCGACCTTGCGCGCGCACGAGCGCCGCGGTCTGGTCGATCGTGCCCGGCAGCTTGGAGGCGTGCTCCTCCGTCGAGCGCGCGGCGCAGACGACGTCGTACCCGGCCTTCGCGAGGTCCACGCAGAACTGCTTGCCGATCCCGCGGCTCGCCCCCGTGACGACCGCCACACGCTGACGCATGGCCGGATCCTATCAAGCGCCCATTATATTACAGTGATTGACCGAATCAATCGATCATTGTAATGTGGTGAACGTGAAGCCAAACGCCAAGAGCCTGATCCTCGACCTGCTGCAGAGCTTGCGCGGCCGAGCGCTCCCGGTGCGAGCGCTCGTCGAGGCCGGCGCGCTCTTCGGGCTGGCGGAGAACGGCGTGCGCGTGTCGCTCGCGCGCCTGCTCGCGCGCGGACTGGTCGAACGCGACGAGCCGGGCAGCTACCGCCTGGCCGCCAGCGCGCAGCCGGTCTCGCGCCGGGTCGGCGGTTGGTCGAGCGCCGACGCGCGCGCGCTGCGCTGGGATGGCGCATGGCTGGCCGTGCTCGCGCACGGTCTCGCGAAGGGCGACCGCCCCGCGCGCCGATGCGACGCACGCGCGCTCGCCTTCCTCGGTTTCGCGGAGCTCGACCCGGGCTTCTTCATCCGGCCCGACAATCTGCGCGGCGGCGTCGCCGAGACGCGCCGGGCGCTCTACGAGCTCGGGCTCGACCCCGCGGCGCGCGTCCTTCTGGCGAGCGAGCTCGACGAGAAGACCGAGGCGCGCGCACGCCGGCTCTGGGACGGCGCCGCGCTCGTGCGCGCGCAGCGCGAGGCGCGCGAGGAGATCGAGCGAAGCGCTTCGCGCCTGCATCGTCTGACCCGCGAAGCGGCCATGATCGAGACGTTCCTGGTCGGCGGCCGCGCGATCCGGCAGATCGCGCTCGATCCCTGCCTGCCCGAGGCGATCGCGCCCGAAGCCGAGCGGCGCGCGCTCGTCGCCGCGATGCGTGAATACGACCGAGCCGGGCGCGCGCGCTGGAGCGAGTTCATGCGCGCGCACGACGCGCCGCACCGCAGCGCACCCGCGAATCTCGCCGGGCTCTCCGGCGAGGCGCGCGCCGCCGCGCTTGGCAATCCCACAGGGAGCATGACATGAGCACGCCGCAGACCAACGCGCCGCAGACCGACTGGGAGACCTGGAACTGGCGCAATTCGCTCTCGGCGGACGAGCGCCGCGAGCTGCTCGAGGTCGACAACCTGCACGGCGCGCTCTCGCTCGGCTTGAACTGGGCGCTCGTGTTCGGCGCAATGGCGCTGGTCGCCTGGGCGCCGAACCCGCTTGCGATCGTGGTCGCGCTCTTCGTGATCGGCGCGCGACAGCTCGGCTTCGCCATCCTCATGCACGAGGCCGCTCACCGCACGCTCTTTCGCAGCCGCGGCTTGAACGACTGGGCCGGGAACTGGCTGGCGGCCTATCCGATCTGGGCCGAGGTCGAGCCGTATCGCCGTTATCACCTGGTGCACCACGTGCACACGGGAACCGAAAAGGACCCCGACCTGGGGCTCATCACGCCGTTCCCGATCACGCGCGCGAGCTTTCGGCGCAAAGTCATCCGCGATCTCTCCGGGCAGACCGGCATCAAGCAGGCGAAGGCCGTCTTCCTGCGCGACATCGGTCACGGACGCGGGCGCTCGCAGCGCGACCAGGGCATGAGCCGCGGCGAGCAAGCGGATGTCGGCTGGCACAAGCTCGTGCCCGTCGCCGCCACCAACGCCGTGCTGCTCGCGCTCCTGTGGCTGGTCGGGCAGCCCGCGCTCTACCTGCTCTGGGTCGTGGCTTGGCTGACGACCAATCGACTGTTCACGCGCATCCGCTCGATCGCAGAGCATGCGCTCACCCCGAATGCGGCGGATCCGCTGAACAATACGCGCACGACGCTCGCCAGCCCGTGGGAGCGGCTCTTCATCGCGCCCAATCGCGTGAACTACCACCTCGAGCACCACATGATCATGACCGTCCCGCACTACAAGCTTCCGCGCTTCCACGCGCTACTGCGCGAGCGCGGCGTGCTCGACCACGCTTGCGTGGCGCACGGGTACCTCGGTCTGCTGAAGCAGGCGGCATCGCGACCGGACTGAGCGTGTATCCTGCGCGGATGGACACCCCGAAGTACATCCTCGTCGACGAGCCGATCCCGCTGGTGCGGCGGTTCACGCTGAACCGCCCCGAGAAGCGCAATGCGCTGTCGAACGCGCTGCGCGCCGAGCTCTACGCCGGGCTCGAGGCCGCCGACCGCGACGACACCATCCGCCTGATGATCCTTCGCGGTGCAGGATCCTCGTTCTCGTCCGGCTACGACCTCGGCTCCAACACCGCGGAGGGTCAGCCCTGGCACACGGCCGGCGGCGACGGCAACTGGCCGCGACACGTGGTCGAGGGACACTTTCGGGTGTGGGACCTGCGCAAGCCGGTGATCGCGCAGGTCCACGGCTACTGCCTCGCGGGCGGGAGCGAGCTCGCGACCTCCTGCGATCTCGTCTACGTCGCCGAGGACGCGCAGATCGGCTATCCGCCGGTGCGCCTGATGAGCCCGCCGGACATGCAGTATCACCCCTGGCTCGTCGGCATGCGCAACGCGATGGAGCTGAAGCTCACCGGCGACGCGATCGACGGCGCCGAAGCCGCGCGCATGGGCTTCGCCAATCGCGCCTGGCCCGCGGCCGAGCTGGAGGCGCGCGTGCTCGAGATCGCGGCGCGTATCGCGAAGATCCCCAGCGACCTGCAGCAGCTGAACAAGCGCAGCGTGCACCGCGCGATGGAGGTCATGGGCATGCGCACCGCCCTGCGCGCCGGCACGGAGATCCAGGCACTCGGCTTCCACACGCGCTCGACCCAGGAGTACTTCAAGAACTTCGCGAAGGGCGTGACGCACGCGCTGAACGTTCGCGATGCGCAGTTCGGCGACTATCGAACCAAGGACAAGCCGGCCGGGGACTGAGCGACAAGGGCAGAGGCGTTACAGTGCCAGCGTCGCTCGTTCCCGGTCTCTAGCCGTCCGACCGCAGGAGGTCTCATGCCGAATGTCGCCATGTGGGGCAAGGCGCTCACCGTCATGCCGCGCATCACCAAGCAGGATTGGGACGGCCTCGACGTCGTCTCGCGCTGGCTGATCGCGACCCGGTCCGCGGTGATCATCATGACGTTCACCTCCGCGGCCTTCGCCGGTCTGCTCGCCGCCAAGGCGGGGCGTTTCGATGGTTTGCTGTTCGCGCTCGTGACTCTGGGACTCTGTCTCGCGCACGCGACGAACAATCTCTTGAACGATCTCACCGACTACTGGAAAGGCGTCGACGAGGGGAACTACTTCCGCACGCAGTACGGGCCGCAGACCGTCCAGGACGGATTCCTGACCGTGAAGCAGCTGCTGCTGTACACGGCGCTCACGGGCGGTGCGGCGCTCGCGGTCGGTGCGTATCTCGTCGCGCTCCGCGGCGAGGTCGTGCTGCTGCTGCTCGGTGCCGGCGCGTTCTTCGTGCTCTTCTACACATTCCCGTTGAAGTACATTGGACTCGGCGAGCCGGCGGTGCTGGCGGTCTGGGGCCCGCTGATGGTGGGCGGCGGCTACTACGTGATCACCGGCGAGTGGAGCAACGACGTCGCGGTCGCGAGCATCGCCTATGCGCTCGGGCCAACGGCAGTTCTCTTTGGCAAGCACATCGACAAGCTCGCTGCGGATCGCGGCAAGGGGATTCGCACGCTGCCGGTGATCCTCGGCGAGCAGGCGTCGCGCTACACGGTGCTCGGAATGCTGGTCGCGCAGCTCGGGGTGGTCGCGTACCTCGTCGCGATCGGCTACTTCACGCCGGCCATGCTGGTCACGTTCGCGGCGGCACCGTCGCTGCGCCGCGTGTACGACACGTACAAGAACCCGCGCCCCGCGGAGGCCCCGCCGCAGCTGCCGAAGGGCGTCTGGCCGCTGTACTTCGTCGCGGTGACGTTCTGGTACAATCGCCGCTTCGGAATGCTCTTCCTGCTCGGACTGGTCGGCGACATCCTGCTTTCGCGAGTATGGGCGAGCTGAGGCGATCCGGCGCGCCGCGACCGATCGCGGCCGTGCTCGATGAGGAGGTCGCCCCCGTCTAGACGGTCTGGCTGAAGAGTGAGCGCTCTCCCGCGCGCTGTCCCGGCGGATCGGCGTCGAACGCCACCGCCACGTTGCGCAGGACCAGGCGCCCGAGCGGCGTCACGCGCAGGCCGCCGTCCGGGTCGAGCTCGACGAGCCCGTCGGAAGCGAGCGGCTCGAGCGCGGCCCGCTCCGGGGCGAAGCGCGCGGCGAGATCGCCGCCGAAGCGCGCGGGCCAGTCAGCGGCGCGCAGCTCGCCGTGACACATGATCTCGCCGATCACCCAGCGCCGCTCGAGATCGTCGCGCGAGAGCCGATGGCCGCGCGGGTCGCGAGCCGGCCGCCGGCGACGGCCTCGTGCCAGACGTCGAGCTCGCGGCACGATTGCGCGTAGCTCCCCGACAGCTCGCTGGTCGCGCTCGGACCGAAGCCGATCAGGTCGACACCCGCGCGTGTCGTGTAGCCCATGAAGTTGCGCCGCAGCGCTCGCTCGCGAACCGCGTATGCGAGCTCGTCCGCAGGAAGCGCGAAGCGATCCATGCCGATTTACACGAAGCCGCGCTGCTGCTTCGCGACCCAGGTGTCGTGCGCGTAGGCGTAGAGTGCGATCCGGTCGGGCGCGATCGCGAGCACCTCGTCGAGCGTGCGCTCCGTCGGTTCGAGCGTCTGGAACGGCAGGCCGTAGATCAGGGCGAGGTTCACGCTCTCGAAGCCACTCGCGCGCGCTAGAGGAAGTGCTGGCGCACGCCAGCGCAGTGCTCGCGATCTAGCCGGCCGGCCGAGAAGGCGGCGCCAGACAGCTCGGACCTGAGTGACCCAGGCCAGACGAACTGGATCACTGACTCACCAATTTCGTGCACGGCGATGCGGTCGTTCGGCTGATGTCCTGCAGGATCGCCTCGTCCCGCCTCAGCCCGGCATCCGGCAACCCCCGGCCGCTCTTGCAGGGGCGATCCGGGCGCCCGCGACCGAGCGCGAAATTCGTCGCCTGCGGAGTGTCTCGGGGCGTACTCTTGGGGCGATGAGGAGCTCGAAATGGTCCACATCCGAAATGTGACCCGACTGGACGCGAAGCAGCACCTGCAGAGTCGGGGCTTCGCGCCGCACAAGGCCGACGAAATCGTCGAATCCTTCGACTGGAGCCAGCCCGTCTACCTGAGCCGACTCGACGAGGACGACCAGGTCGTGCAGTACCTGCGACAGCCATGGGGCGGAACGCTTGAGGGGAAAGCTTTCGACTCCTCGCGCAACTTGGGCGGCTTTTTCGGGCTTCCGGGCGCGACCCGTGACAAGCTTGCGATCGCAAGCGGCCCGTCGGGGCGCGATCTCAAGACCTTCGTGGTCGAGCGCTCGATCACGGTGCTCGAGGGTACGGCGGGGCCGTTCGACCCGAACCGCGCACCGCCCGCCGCGCTGCTACCGCGCGGCAGACAAGCCAAAGCCTCTTCGATCCGCGGTAAAGGCGGCGCGACGCAGCTCGTGCTGTCGCAGACGGACAAGTTCGCCCTGCGTCCGCTCTGACGGCGGCCTGCACGCCGCTGCGATCGGATCACGCGCTTCGGCACTCACACTCGGGGGCAGGCTCCTGGCGGCGGACCTTCCGCGAGCTAGGCGCGCGCGAGCTCCGGAAGCACGCGCGCGGCGAAGAGCTCGAGCGTCTCGAGCACGAGCTTCTCGGGCATGCCGCCGTGGTCGAACATGGCGATGTGCAGATCGAGCCCGAGGGCCTCACGCATCCCGAGGATCCGATCCGAAACCTCGGCCGGGCTCCCGCACACCGACGGCCCGGCGAGCAAGCGCTCGAAGTCGAGGCTCGGTGGCCGCGCGCTCCCGCCGGAGGAATCGACATTGATCCCGCCCCAGACCATGAGGCCGGTGACCCAGTTCAAGTAGTTCATGTGGTAGGGCTGCCAGCGCCGGCGTGCGGCCTCGGAATCCACGGCGACGTGCACGTGGCTGCAAGCGCCGACCCGAGGCTCGGCGTGCGGGTGGCCGGCGGCGGCGAAGCGCTCGCGGTAGCGCTCGACCATGGGCGCGAACGACTGCGGCGGCGCGAGCACACTCGGAAGCATGAGAGGCAGGCCGAGCCGCGCGGCGAGGTCGACCGAATCCGAGGAGCTACCGCCGCCAATCCAAAGCGGCGGGTGCGGCTTCTGCACCGGACCGGGCGTGACGGTGACACCGTCCAGTGGCGCGCGGAAGCGCCCCGACCAGCGCACGTCCGTCTCGGTCCAGAGCCGCAGCAAGAGCTCGATATTCTCGCGGTACAGCTCGCGCGAGTCGGCCGGATCGCGGCCGAAATCGCGGTAGGTGCGTTTCAGCACGCCGCGCCCCGCGACGACCTCCACGCGCCCACCCGAGAGCGCATCGACGGTCGCGTAGTCTTCGGCGGCGCGGACGGGGTCGAGGTTCCCGAGCAGCGTCACGGCGGTGCCGAGCCGCAGCCGGCGCGTCAGCATCGCGATCGCCGCGAGCACGACCGGCGGAGACGACAGGATGTAGTCGCAGAGATGGTGTTCGCCGAGCCAGACCGACTCGAAACCGAGCTCCTCCGCGCGCACGCCGAGCTCGACGAACTGCCGGTGTCGCTGCGCCTGACTGACGCGCTCGCCGCTGTGCGGGTCCGGCAGGTGATCGCCGAGGATAAGCAGCCCTTCGTTCATGGTCGCGCTTCCCGACTGGTTGGGGCGGGCATGCTAGCGCGTCGCGGGAAGCTAGCGCGGGCGGCGAATCGCGAAGCCGACGACGAGCGCGCCCGCGAGCCCGAGCACGACCGAGCTCGGCTCCGGAATCGGGCCGGCCCCCGTCCAGCTGACGTCCGCCTTGATCACCAGCTGCTCGAGCTCGCCGATCGCGGGGGGCAGCACCGCGAGCGTGATCCCCGAGAGCTCGAGCGTCCCGTTCGCGAGCGACAGGTCCGCGACCAGCGGATTGGTGTTCGTGAACGAGAAGGCCAGCGCCACGATGTCGCCGAGCGTGCCCGTGGAGTCGTGCGCGCTGAAGACGCCGGACGACTGGACCGGGCCGACCGCCACGAAGAAGTTCCCGCCCCCGAGGTCGCTCGTGATCAGGTTCGCGTAGCCGATCGCCGGGCTTAGCGCGCTCGACAGCACCTGGATCTCGTCATAGCCACCGTACGGGGTCGTGAGCGCGATCGCGCCCGACGCCGCGCTGGTGAAGCTGAAGTCGACGAGCGAGGGCAGCGCAGCGTCGAAGGTCACGAACACGCCGTCCATCTGCATGACCACGGTGCCGACGGTGGCCGTTCCGGCGGTGAGCGTGACCGTGGCGGCTCCGGAGCTGAACGCATAGGTGACCGGCGCAGCGATCGCGGCGAGCGGGCACACAAGCGCGATCAAAAATGCGAGCAGGTGCCATCGGACTCGCGCCGGGACTCGGCAAGTCGGGTTCATGTACAGGATTTCCCCCAGGGAAGCCGCCTCGGTAGCCGAAATCCCTCGTCGAGTTCCTGGCCACCCTTCCCTGCCGAAGAAGTATCGTCCGGACCCAGCGGAAAGATCAATCTCGAATTCTCGTTCGAGACTCTCGGAACGTGTCACGTAGACTCCCGGTGGGCGAGTGAGCCCGGAGGTGAGATGCGCAGAATCCGAAGGATCCTCGCGGTCGTGATTGCGATATCGCTGGCGCTCGGGCTCGGGGTCATGGGCGCTTCGGAGCTCGGCGGCGAGGTCGTGACCCTGCGCACGAACGCGCCCGGCGGCGAGGCCGAGACACGGATCTGGGTCGTCGACGACGGCGGCAGCGCCTGGCTGCGAGCCGGCAACCCGGGCAGTGGCTGGCTCCAGCGCATCGACGCCGACCCCGACGTGGTCGTGGAGCGCGCCGGCGAGTCCACGCGCTATCGCGCCGTACCCGTGCGCAACGACCCCACCCTCCGCGACCGGATCCACGCGCTCATGCGCGAAAAGTACACCTGGGCCGATCGGATCGTGAGCCTGATCGGCGACCGCGCGCAGTCGGTGCCGATCCGGCTCGACCCCGTCGAAGCCGCGGCGCCCGCCGAGCCGGCGGACGCCGGCTAGGCCGTTAGCTCCAGCGCGCGCAGCGCGAGGCCGCTGGCGACGGAGACGAGCTCGTCGCCCGCCTGCACGCGCCCGTCACCGAAGCGCGTCGCAAAAAGCGCGCGCACCGCGGGCACGAGCGATGAGCCGCCCGTGAGGAAGACGCGGTCGACGTCGCCGCGCCCGATGCACGCCGCGGCGAGGAGATCGTCGACGCAGGTCTCGATCGCGGCGAGCTCCGGGGCGATCCAGGACTCGAAGTCCGCGCGCGCGATCGGCGCCTCGAGGCGCACCGGTTCGTGGACGAAGCGCAGGCGCGCCTGCTCGTCACGCGTGAGCACGAGCTTCGCGCGCTCCACCGCACGGTGTAGCGGGAAGCCGAGGTCGGCGCGCACGACGTGGATCAGCGCTTCGAGACGCGCCGGGTCGAGGGCGTCACGCTGCAGATCGAAGAGCAGCGAGAGCGTGCGCGGTGAGCGCAGGAACGAGAGATGGTGCCAGCGCTCCAGGTGTCCGTAGATCCAGCGCGGCACGGGCAGGACCGCGCCGAAGATCGAGCGGAACTCGCTGCCCAGCCCGAGCGCGGGTGCCACGACCGCGCGCACGATCCGCCCATCGAAGACGTCGCCCGCCACCGGCACCCCCGCGTTGCCGAGCACACCCCGCGTGCCACCCTGGGCGCGTTCGCGCCGCGCCGCGGGTCCGACGCGCAGGAGCGAGAAGTCGCTGGTGCCGCCGCCGAAGTCGCCGATCAGGATCAGCTCGTCGTGGTCGAGCCGTCGCTCATAGTGGTACGCCGCGGCGATCGGCTCGTACTCGAATACGACGTCCTCGAGACCCGCCATCGCGAACGCCGCGCGCAGCCGCGCGAGGGCGAGCGCCTCGTCCTCGGGCGCGCGCGCCGAGACGAAGCGGACCGGCCGGCCGACCACGACGGGTCCAGAGAGCGGGCCGAGCGCCTGCTCGGCTTCGCGGATCAGCGCGCGCAGCAGCACCGCGATCAGCGCCTCGAGCCGGTACTCGCGCTCGAAGATGCGCGTCGCCGAGAAGTCGCGCGCGGCGAGAAAGGACTTGAGCGACTGCACGAGGCGTCCCGGCTCGTCCACGGCGAGATAGCGGGCGATCGCGCGCGGGCCGGCCAGCTCTCGCGGTGCACCCCGGCCGTCCGGCGCGCGCTCGAGGTACACCACCGAGCGGAATGTCGCGGTGGTCTTTCCCCCGCCGCGCGCGAAGTGCGCGAGCCGCGGCGCGCCCTCGCCGTCCGCCAGCGCGAGCGCCGAGTTGGTCGTGCCAAAGTCGATCCCGAACGCGCGCGCCATCGCTCTCCTCGAGCGGGGCCCGGCGCGCGGGCGGCCGCGCGCCAGAGGCGCTTCGCTCGGCTTCTCCTCGCTGCGCGCGCGGGCTGCGCCCGCGCTTGCAGGCACGTGCTGACTCACGCTGGGCGACACTGGAAGTTTGCGCGAAGGCCCGGCGCGCGGCGGCGGCTATGCACTCTGATCCAGGTACTCCGACAACCCGTAGCCCACGCGCTCGCCGTCGAGCGTGTACTCGGTCATGCCTTCGCCGATGTGCGTGTTCTGGCCGGCGCGGCGATTGCGCAACGGGATGAAGCCGCGCACGCGCCCTTCGACGCGGTGCTTCGAGCCGTCGGAGAGCGCCACGTTCGCGCGCAGGACCGAGTGGAAGTTCGTGCCGACCTCGTAGTCGGTCTCGAGGTCGACCGCGGTGATGCGGAAGAGGTCCTGCCCCTTGTGGAAGACGCCGCCGACGCGGTCGCCGACGATCGAGATAACCATGCCGAGATCGTCGCCAAAGTTTCCGGTGATCCAGCGGTACGACGGCGTCGACTGCCAGTAGCGCGGCCCCCAGGAGTGATCGCGCAGACCGTGGCCACGGATCTCGATGCCGGGCTCGCCCTCGACCGCGATCGTGCCCGACACTTTCATGTGCTGCTCGTAGTGTGCGCGCGCGAAGTCATTGCCGTCGTCGGGCTTGCCCACGTGGCCGTAGATCGGGCCGACGCCCTCGTGCACGAGGTCGATCACGAGCTTGCGGTGCGGATTCTCCTTGAAGGCCTTGCCGGGGTTCGACATGGCGCGCGGATCGGCCAGGTAGACCACCGACCCTTCGTAGCGCGTGCGCAGCTTCTCGCCGGGCACGAGCACGGTCACCTCGAGCCCACCCGCGTTCCAGCCGTCGTTCGAGCTGATCGCAGGGCGCTTGTAGTTGAACAGGGCCGAGCCGTCTGCGTTGTAGACGATCACGGTCATCTCGGCCTGACCCTCGTTCGCGCGATTGCCGATCCGGAGGAAGCCCCCGCGATTCTGGGCCCGGTCGAAGAAGTTGAAGTAGACCGATTCGTTGAAGTTCGGCTCGGGGCCGAGCGGATGGGTGTAGTCGTCCTCGGGCTTCACGTTTCCGATGATCTTGAGCATGCGCGGCGCCTCCTGCGCGCATCCTACCCCAATGGCGCTGCTGCACGCCTCTAAAGGCGCTGGTGCGGTGCTCCGATGCAACGCCGAGGAAGCATCGGTGGCCGGTAGAACTGCCGCACGCGCACGCCGCTATCCGCGCTTCGGGCGGATCGACGGGTCACACCCGTGGAAGCAGCGTGTGCCCGGCGCCTATGTCGACTACGCGGCGCGCCGGCGTGCTGGCGGCGAGGTCGCGTTCTTCAACTTCCCGCTCGCGAAGCAGCTGGGCCTCGTCCCACGCCAGCACCCCGAACGGCTGAATCGCGCGCTCGAGCGCGCCATCCTGCGCACCTTCGGCCTGCGGATCATCAACGAGTGGGACTACCTGCACCGCGTGCGGATCCCGGCACGCGAGCGGCTGCCGGGCACCTATATGGCCACGCGCTACCTGCAGCTCCAACACCCCGGACGCAGCGGCAAGACCTCCGGCGACGGACGCAGCGTCTGGAATGGCACGATCACGCACGACGGTGTCACCTGGGACATCTCGAGCTGCGGCACAGGCGTCACCCGTCTGTGTCCCGCCACGGCGCTCGAAGGGCGCTTCTTCCGCAGCGGCTCGCGCACGGCGTCCTACGGCTGCGGAACGGCGGCGCTCGGCGAGGGCATCGCCGCCGCGCTGCTCTCCGAGACCTTCAACCGCAACGGCATCGAGACGGAACGCGTGCTCGCGGTGATCTCACTCCCGAACGGCCAGGCGATCAACGTGCGCGCGGGCCGGAACCTGCTGCGCCCGTCGCATCTCTTCGCGCCGCTGCGACAGGGCGATTTCACGCGCCTGCGCGCGGCGGTGGATGTGTTCTGCGAGCGCCAGATCGCGAACGGCGACTGGCCTGCGCTCCCGCCGGGTGCGACGCGCTATCGCTTCCTCGCGCGTGAGACCGCGCGCGTCTTCGCCCGCGCCGCGGCGACCTTCGAGAGCGAGTACATCTTCTGCTGGCTGGACTGGGACGGCGACAACGTGCTCGCGAACGGCGGCATCGTGGACTACGGCTCGGTGCGGCAGTTCGGTCTGTACCACCGCGAGTACCGCTTCGACGACGACGACCGCTGGTCGACGACCATTCCCGAGCAGCGCGTGAAGGCGCGCTTCGTCACGCAGTGCTTCGCGCAGATCCGCGACTTCGCGTCGACGGGCCGCAAGCGCCCGCTCGCGGCGTACCGGCGCGATCCGGTGCTGCGCATCTTCGACGCGGAGTTCGCGGCGACCAAGACGCGCCTCTTCGTCCACAAGCTCGGCTTCGGCCCCGAGACCGGCGCGTGGCTCGCGCGCACGCACGGCACCGCGCTCGCTCGCCTGCGCCGCGCGCACGCGTATTTCGAGCGCGCCCGCGCGTCGCGCGGGCCCTGCAAGGCTTCCGACGGGCTCACCTGGAACGCGGTCTTCAGCACGCGCGATCTGCTTCGCGAGCTGAGCCGGCGCCTGGCGAGCGGATCGGGTCCGCTCGCTGCGCGCGAGCTGATCCGGCTGGCGAGCTCGAGCTATGCGCGCCCCGCAGACCGGGCGTGCACCCCCACGCGCGCGCGTCGGGCGCGCGAGCTGCAAGCCGCGTATTCAGAGCTCCTGCGCGCGGCCGCCCGCCACGAACGCCGCCCCCTCGCGGAGCTTCTCGGCCGCGTCGCGGAGCGCAGCGCCGTGATCAACCGCCGCGAACGCATCACCGGAGACGGCGTCGAGTACGCGACCGATCGCCTGTTGCGCCACCGCCGGCGACTCGGCCGCGGCGGGCTCTTGCGCGTGATCGCGGAGTTCGTGAACCAGCAGGACCTGAACCCGGAGAATGCGAGCTCCAGGACTCCGCCGGCCGCTGGCGATGTCCGCCGCGTGCTCGATGGCCTGATCGCCGTGATCGCCGATCTTCGACACGGGTTGTAAGGGCTGCAGCGGCCGTGCGGCAGCGCGCCGCACCTGGCGATCCGATATCATCCGGCGAGTCGCCTGGCGCGAGGAGTCGGGGCTTGATCGACATCACGAACGTCTCTCGTGTGTACCAGCGCGGCGCCGATGAGATCCACGCCCTCGAGCACGTCAGCCTGCACGTTTCGAAGGGCCGCTTCGTCGCACTGATGGGTCCGTCGGGCTCCGGCAAGTCCACGCTGCTGAACGTGCTGGCGGGTCTGGACCGGCCGAACGCCGGCGAAGTGGTCGTCGGCGGCAGGCGCCTGAACGAGCTCTCCGAGGATCAGCTCGCGGAGTTTCGCGCGCACACCGTCGGCTTCGTGTTCCAGTTTTTCAATCTGATCCCCGTGCTCTCCGCGGTCGAGAACGTGGAGCTTCCGCTCCTGCTCACCAAGCTCTCGCGGGCCGAACGCCGACAGCGCGCCGAGACCGCGCTGCGCATCGTGGGGCTGGCCGAGCGCGGAGATCATCTGCCCCGGCAGCTCTCCGGCGGCGAGCAGCAGCGCGTGGCCATCGCGCGCGCGATCGTGACCGATGCGGATCTCGTGGTCGCCGACGAGCCGACCGGCGATCTCGACGCGAGGAACGCCGAGGAGATCCTCTCACTGCTCCAGACGCTGAAGCGTGACTTCGGCAAGACGATCGTGATCGTCACCCACGATCCGCGCGCGGAGAAGTGGGTCGACGAGGTGATCCACCTCGACAAGGGGCTCTTGCTCGAAACCCGCCCGGGCGGCGGATTGCGAGACGTGGCGGCCTCGTGATGAAGTATCTGCCGTTCGTGCTGCGAAACCTCGGGCGCAACAAGCTGCGCTCGCTGCTCACCGCCTCGGCGATCGCGCTCGCGATCGCGCTCGTCTGCATCCTGCGCACGATGCCCGCGGGACTGGACAGCTTCCTCAGCTCGATCGCCTCGAACACGCGCGTCTCGACCCACAACGAGGCAGGGATGGTCTACGCCATGCCCTACGCCTACCTGCAGAAAGTGCGCGCGATCCCCGGCGTCGTCGCGGCGATCAGCTGGCAGTGGTTCGGCGGCGCGGTCGACCTGTCGAAGGGGGTCGCGTTTCCGAACTTCGCGGTCGATCCGGAGGACTTCGGGAGAGTCTACGAGGACTGGAACATCGCGCCGCAGGCGCTCGAAGACTTCCGCAAGTACCGCGACGCCGCGCTCGTGGGCCGAGGGACGCTCGAGAAGAACGGCTGGAAGGTCGGCGACGTCGTCACGCTCCAGAGCACGGTGTTCCCGATGCAGCTCTCGTTCCGGATCGTCGGCGAGGTCCCGAATCCGAGAGCCACGCAGTTCTACTTCCAGCGCGAGTACCTGGTGCAGGCGTTCCAGGCGAGCGGAACGCCGATCGACTCGACCGGCATGATCTGGTCGCGGATCGACGATCCGGATCGCGTCGAGCCGATCATGCGCCAGATCGACGAGATGTTCCGGAACGGCGAGGCGGAGACCGCGTCCGAGACGGAGAAGAGCTTTTTCGGAAACTTCTTCAGCAGCCTGAAGGGCATCGTGGCGGTGATCCAGATCGTCGCCGGGATCGTGACGCTGTGCATCGTGTTCATCGCGGCCAACACCGCGAGCATGTCGGTGCGCGAGCGCGTGGGCGAGATCGCGATCCTGAGGGCGATCGGCTTCCGCAGGAAGATCGTCTTCTCGACGCTGCTCGCCGAAGCCGCGATACTCTCGACACTGGCCGGTGTCGCGGGCGCGCTCGTCTCGCTCGGGCTGACGCTCATGCTGCGCAACCTCACGAGCAGTGGACCCCAGCTCGGGCCGCTCACCGGCTTCATCGTGACCGACACGATCCTGGTTCAGGCGCTCTTCCTGGCTTTCCTGATCGGCATCGTGTCGGGCTGGCTCCCGGCGCTCGGCGCTTCGCGACGCAGCGTGGCACAGACTCTGCGCGAGGTCTTCTAGCGCATGGCGCTGCCGCTCTCGTACGGCTGGCGGAGCCTGCTCGCGCGCGGCATGCGCACCGTCTTCACGGTCGCGGTGATCGCGCTCGTCGTGATCGCGACGACCCTCTTCTGGAGCCTGATCGCCAGCCTGAAGCGCACGCTCGTCTCGTCGGGGTCGGCCGAGAACCTGGTCGTGATGCGCAAGGGCGCGACCAACGACGGCTCGAGCCAGCTCACGCTCGAATCCCTGCAGGCGATCCGCTTCTTCGAGGGCATCGCCCGCGACTCCGAGGGCAATCCGCTGATCTCGCCGGAGCTCGTCGTGCAGCCCTTCTTCGCGACGGCCGACGGCGGGCGCGAGAACGTGCTCGTGCGCGGCGTCGAGCCGGTCGCGCTCTTGGTCCACGACGAGGTCTCGATCGCCGAAGGGCGTCTTTTCAACACGTCGAGCGGCGAAGCCGTCGTGGGGCGTGGCGTGGCGCAGCGCTACAAGGACGCGTCGATCGGCTCGGAGCTCAAATTCGGCCGGGGCACCTGGACGGTCGTCGGCATCCTCGAATCCGAGGGATCGTCGTTCGAGAGCGAGGTCTGGGTCGACGCGCGCCAACTCGCGAACGACGCCAAGCGCACGCTGCCGTATTCGGGCTTCCGCGTTCGCGTGGCGAAGGGCGCCGACATGGATGCGCTTGCGCGGCGCATCGCCGACGATCCGCGCTTCGCGCTCGAAGCGACGCGCGAGATCGACTATTACGAGAATCTGTCCTCGTCCGCGAACACGCTCTACGTCATCGTGGTCGGGCTTGCGGTGCTGGCCGGCATCGGCGCGATCTTCGGCGCCACGAACACGATGTACGCCGCGGTGCAAGCGCGCACCTCCGAGATCGGAACGCTGCGAGCGCTCGGTTTTTCGCGCGCAGCGATCCTCTTCTCGTTCCTGTCTGAATCGGTGATGACGGCGCTCTTCGCGTTCGGGGTGGGGGCGCTGGGCGCGTGGGCGCTGGCGATCTTCATCTCCTGGCTGCTGGGCGGGATCGCCTTCGGCGCGGCGACGTTCACCACGAACGTGATCCAGCTCCGTGTCGCCCCGGTGGATCTCCTGATGCCGTTCGCGCTCTCGGTCCTGATCGGCGTATTCGGCGGCCTCGCGCCCGCGGCACGCGCCGCGCGCATGCGCCCCGTCGACGCGCTGCGGAAGGCGTAGCATGGCCGCTGAAGCTCCCCGGAATCTGCGCGACGAGCTCCAGGCGCTGCGCATCGATCGCAGCGCGTCCGCTTCGAAGCCGCCGAACAGCCGCCGATCCTGGCTCTATCTCGGCGCGGGCGCGCTCGTCCTGCTCGCGCTCGTCGGCCTCGGCGCCTGGCTCCTCTTCGGCGGCCCGCGCGAGGTCTCGATCGACTATGCGAGCCGGATTGAAGCGGGTGGCAGCGCGCCGGCGGCGCCCGTGCTCTCGGGCTCGGGCTACGTCGTCACGGCCGACAAGTACATCTCGATCGGCACGCGCATCCCCGGGCGGATCGAGAAGTTCTTCGTGGACGAGGCCGACCGCGTGAAGAAGGGCGACCCGCTCGTGCAGCTCGACGACCGCGACTACCGCGCAGCGCTCGAGAGCATGAAGGCCCGGCTCGCGGTGGTGCGCGCGAACGCGCAGCTTCACCGCATCGAGGCGGAGCGCAAGCGCAAGCTGCGCGCCGAGAACTACGCCTCGCAGTCGGAGCTCGACTCGGCGGAGACACTGCTGCGTGTCGACCAGGCGCAGGTCGCGCAGCTCGAGGCCGAGATCGCGCAATCGCAGGTGAACCTCGATTACACCGTGCTGCGCGCGCCGACGGATGGCGTGATCCTGGCGAAGCTGAAGGAGGTCGGCGAGATGGCCGTGCCCGGCGGCTTCGCCGGCTCGGGCGAGCTGATCCGGATGGCGAACCTGACCGAGCTTCGCGCCGAGGTCGACGTTTCGGAGGCCGACCTCTCGCGCGTGCGGCTCGGCCAGACGGCGCAGGTCGTTCCCGACGCGTACCCCGAGAAACGCTACACAGCGTCGGTCGTGAAGCTCTACCCGCAGGTGAACCGCCAGAAGGGCACGCTCAAAATCGAGGTCGCGATCAAGAATCCCGACGCTGCGCTGCTGCCGGACATGAGCGTGCGCATCCACTTCCTCGGCGACGATCAGTCCCCGCAGGCCGGCGGACCCGCGCTCGTGCTTGCGCCCCGGTCGGCGGTGCGCAGCGACTCGAGCGGCAGCTATGCCTTCATCGTCACCGACGGTCGCCTGCGCAAACAGGCGCTGCGCACGGGCGCGAATCAGGGCGAGCAGCTGGTGGTGCTCGAGGGGCTCTCGGGCGGCGAGGCCCTGGTCGTCGGCGACGCAGCCGATCTCGCCGAAGGCCAGCGCGTCACGACCGCAAAGGGCCGCTAGCTCTACTTCGCGCTGTTTCCCAGCGTGTCCTTCACGTAGTCGCGCACGCGCACGAGCAGACGGCGCGCCCAGACGAACTCGGTCGCGAGGATCGCGAGGCCGGCGGGGATCACGACGAACGCGGGACCCGGCAGGACGACCATCGCCACACCGACGACGAGCACCGTCCCGCCGACGACCAGGATGATCAGCCGCCATGTCCCGCGCACGAGCTGCGAGGCGATCGAGCTCGGGCTCGCGGGGTCCCCCCCGTCGTGGCCAGGGGCCTGATCCAAGACTCCGCGTCGAGGGCTGGGCGCGCAGACGCCGCGCTGCCAAGGCGCGAGAGCGAAGGCGAATCGGTGGATTCTGC
>Ga0210377_10001955_pt1 | contig 18346 bp, 14 predicted proteins | sample PLM4_65_b1redo_FD_155480 | JGI IMG/M metagenome (GOLD analysis project Ga0210377, IMG submission 155480) | Groundwater sediment microbial communities from an aquifer in East River, Colorado, USA - PLM4_65_b1 redo | ecosystem: Environmental > Terrestrial > Soil > Riparian zone | place: USA: East...
GCTGGTCGAGACCGAGGTAGCCGATGCGCCTAAGGCCAGCACGGTCAGTAGAAGCATGACGCTGTTCAGTTTCGTCAGGAGGGCGCCTTCGGCGCTGGCGATCTGCCATATCGGTTTGGCGCGGCTTCCGGCCATCACCTCCTCCACATTCTTGGCTACCGACGTCACGTAGGCGGTGCAGTACCACTTTTCAAATTCATCCTTGGTCATGAGAGAGGGATCTTTTCTGCCGAAATCGTCCATCGGTACAGTGAGGGCGCTTACCAGGACACGGGAAACCTTCCCCGGTTTTTGTAAGAGCGCCTGAACCGTCACCAGGGGAGCGAAGAGCTGCTCCTCCTCATAACCGCCGGTGGTGACGATTCCGGCAACACGGAAACGTTGGGTCACTCCCCGCACCGCCGCCTCCACATCTTTCCCCACTGCCAATCTGAGCCGTCTGGCCAGGGCTGCGCCGACAATCGCATCGTCCGCTGCCATGGGCCATTCCCCCTGGACCTCCCACCACGGTGCAATCACTTTTATTCCCTGGTTGGTCTGGTCCTCCCCTTCCACATCAAGTTGTTTGTTGAACCAGGTCCCGGCGACTACCCCCCGTTCCCGCTTCCCGCCGGAGGAAAACTCCACGACTCCAAACAGGTAAGGGGTAAAGCCGGTTATGTTGTACTTCCAGAATACCGTCTTGATTTTCGGCAGGTCCTCTTCACGCAAAAAACCGCCCCCTTCAACAGCAGACGGTTCCAGCAGGATATTGGCCCCGTAGCTGCGTAATTCCAGGGCCATTTTGTGGGAAATCTCGCCTGCGATACCGAGGAAAGCTGTAGCGACTGCAGCCCCCATGGTAATAGAGATAAAAACCAGGAAAACCGCCTTGGGGCGCTTGAGGAAGGAGTTTTTGAGGATACGTGTCAGCATTTATTCAAACCGTTGAGGGATAAAAGTTAAATCTGATGAGAGTTGAGAGATGAGCAAAAATCTGATGAGAGTTGAGAGATGAGAGATGATTTTCTCGTCCCTCATCCCTCATCCCTCAACGGTTTTTGATTCATCCCTGATCAGTTCCTTTTGCATCTCGGCGGGGAGCGAGGCGCGCAGCAGCGCTACCTTCTTTTTCAGCCGTCTCCATGCGATAATACCCCAGACAACAGCCGTCACTATCATGACATGCTTGACCATGAGAGCCGGAATCTGGAGTTTGTCCGCTGCATTGGCCCATTCAAAGCTGGTGTAGAAAATGGTGCGCGGCACCCCACCAAGGATAACCCACCAGAGGGCAAAGCGGAAAAGCTTTACCATCAAATAGTATGTTTTCAGGAAAAAGAGCGTTGCCTCCGGAGTATCCATGGAATTCTGGATCCTGACAACGGCATGGAGAGCAAAGGCGCTGGCTATCAGCAAGGCGGTAGCAACGTCGTGGAAATAGTTGTTCATCATGATTGCTACGCCGAGGCCGGGAGAAATCTGCATGTTATTTTTCCTTTGGAGAATCCGCAATAAAATGCGTGTAATAATGTGTGAACTGGTCGATTGAACGCTGGTCCCATTCAAAACGGGGCTCAATCACCATTTTACCCGACTTGTCAATGTAGCCGCACTTTTCGCCAACCTTAACAGGAGCAATGCCGCTGACAAAAATGGATCCGGCGTCAAACTGAGGTTTGATCACCATCTTCCCCTGCTTGTCCATGTAGCCGACCTTGCCCTTGATCATCACCGGCGCCAAACCTTCGGAAAACACGGTCGGAGAACCGAACTCCTGGTCGATCACCGGTTTTCCGGTAATGTCGATCAATTGCCAGGTATCCTTCTTTCTCACCGCCGCGACCCCGTCATTGAAATTCGTCGCTTCGCTGTATTGCGCCGGGATGACCATTCTGCCCGAATGGTCGATAAATCCTACCACACCGAATTTTCCGTTAATCTTGACCATGGCCAGGCTGTCACGAAACATGGCTGCTTCGAAGAACTGCGCCGGGATTACCATAGTGCCGGTCTTGTCTATATAGCCATGATTTTTCCCGCTTTTCACGGCGGCAAGCCCTTCGGAGAAGAGCGAGGCATCATCGAAACTGGGTTTGATCACGAATTTGCCCCTGTCATTGATATATCCCGCCTTAGCGCCGCTCCCTTCAGCTACAACCACCGCCGCCAGCCCTTCCCTAAAGGCAAAGGTGGAGAGGTAGTCGGCATCTACGACCATCTCTCCCGCCTGATTGATATAGCCCCACTTGCCCCCTTTCCGCACCGATGCCCGGCCATTCAGGAAAATCGAAGCGCCGTCAAAGCTCGGCGGGATAACCATATTCCCATTGGTATCGATGTAACCATCCTTGCCGTTGACACGCACCGTCGCAAGCCCCTCGGAAAAGATGGAGGCGGAGACAAACTGTGGTGGGATGACAGTCGTACCACCCCGGTCGCAATATCCGTATTTGCCGTTAAACTTCACCAGAAGCCGCAATGACTTGTCCAGCACGACTTTCTTTTCTTCACGATGGCACCCGGCGCAGATCGTCACTAGCGCCAATACGAGTATAAACAGACGTTTCATTATCATTACCTCCAAAAATCTGTTGAGTGATGAGCCAAAAAAGCGATGAGAGATGAGGGTTGAGAGATGAGAAAACCCTCAACTCCCCACTCTCCACTCTTAACTGTCTTTCTCATCCCTCATCTCTCATCCCTCATCATGCTTCCAGTATTTTCCTGAAGAGTTTATCAAACTCGTCTTCCGCCAGGCTCTTGTAGTACTCTGAACGGCCGGCAACCACAAGACACCTCACCCCATCCTTCTCCCGTACGGCGCCGAGGATTTCCCGCTTGAAGAAGATCATCCGCCAGATTATGGCGATACATGCCACGGCAAAACCGAGGTAGAGGATGGGAAGGCCGCGCTGCGCGATGACATAAAAGCGCACCCAGTACCGCAGTTCCTGCATCTCAAGCCGGTTGCCGACAAACTCCAGGACGCCGCTTTTCGGGACAAGCCCGTCCGCGATCTTTTTTCCTTCCTTTTCCACGCTGATGTAGAACACCGGATTGTTGAATTCCATGGAACGGGTCGCGCGCTTTCCGTTATCCTGGACATAGTCCGGATAGAACGTGGCTGTAAACGTGTAACCGGCCAGGTTAAACTTGTCCGGTTTCCTCGTCAGGACATCGAGTTTGACCAGGGTGTTTTCGATTACCTTGCCGGTTGCATCTTTCAGCACAAAGTGGGGCGCCATCCCGAGATGCTTGAACACAAACGATGTGGGGCCTGTAGAGTAAGGGGTATTGATCCCGACTTCGTGGGCCCGGCCCTGGCCGTCCAGGAGCATAACGCTGATGCCGGTCGGAGTATTGTGAACGACCTGGGGGGTAATGCTGGTAACCGTGATCGAGACGCTTGGCGGAGAGCCGAAGGCCGGCATTTTTACAGATGGCGATGCATTGTAACGGTTGAGTTCCCCGTGAAAAGACTCTCCCTGGGCCAGGTCGACATAACCGATAAACTCAGTATAGACGCTGATCATTCCTCCGAGAAGAATCAGGTAAAAGCTGACATGAAAAAGCACGAACGCAATCGGTGAAAGGCGGTTCTTTACCGCGTAAAAACCTGTCGCGTTCCCCAGCACGGTGTAGCGGCGCCCACGGAGCCGGGCGACAGCACTCTCTCCGTCGAGCCCCTCCGGCAGGGGAAAGGAACATTTGAACGGATAGCCGGCCGCTCTATCCGGATCGGTGATTTTCGCGTCGGAGATGGCTATGCGGTGCCTGACCAGAGGCATACGTTGCCACAAAACCAGCGCCAGGTTTATGAAAAACAGCACCCATAGGGTTACGGTAATCGGCGAAGTGTAGATGCTGGTCAGCCCGAACGCATCGAGGAACTCAACAAGGCGGGGAGAATGCTTGTACCACTCGATGTAGATATCCTTCACCAGGCGCACCTGTGGGACCCAGAGACCTATGATGAACATCAGGCCGAGCAGACAGATGAGGAGGATAGTGAAGCGAAGAGAACTAAGATATTTGAATGCTTTTTTGATCATGCCTGTAAATCCGTTCTACTCCTCCCTCATCTCTCAACAACCTTTACCTAACCTGGAAAACGTGCAGACTTGTATTGACGACGAGGTTGACGCCAAAGAAGCTTATAATTACCGTGCTCAGGGCAGCTACTGCCAGCCATGCCATGCGCTTCTCGCGCCATCCGAAGGTAATTCGAAGATGGATGGTGATCCCGTAGGTTAGCCAGGATATAAGAGACCAAGTCTCGACGGGGTCCCAGGCCCAGTAGCTCCCCCAGAGGTCTTTCGCCCAGATCGACCCGGCGCTTATCATGATTGTATCGGTGATGAACCCGAACACGACATAGCGGAAAATCAGCTCATCCAGACGTCCCAGAGTTGGAAACCGGTCATAGGCCGGGTTCGGTACTTCCAGGGCTTCACTCTTCTGTTTCAGGAGAAATACCACCCCTGCCGCCATGGCCAGGGAATAGGCGCCGAAAGAGAGCCAGGCAAAGTAGACATGAATATAGAGCCAGATCGTCTTGAGACTGGCCGCCATCGGAGTCAGTCCGGGGTTTTGCATGTAGCCGTAGCCCATCATGATAACAACCAGAGGCGCGGTGGCGACGGCCAACCCCTGCAGCAACTTGTTTTGCCACCCTACAAACAGGGTGCCGGCAATTATAAACCAACCCCCCATCAAGGCGTATTCGTAATGGCCGGACCAGGGAAGATGCCCCGTTGCTGCAAAACGGGCGCAGATCGCCGCCGTATGGGCAAAAAAGCCGCCGGCGACCAGGAGCGTTATTTTCGGCATCACACGGGGATTTTTGAAGACAAAGGAGTAGATGCACCCTCCTGCCGCCAGCGAGTATGCCACCAATGCTACCCAGTAAAAAATTATTTCCCAGAATGCCATGTTTTATGTCCTTTTTAGGTAGATGAGCGATGAGAGATGAGGGTTGAGGTTTGAGGGAGTTTTTCTAGTCCCTCATCCCTCATCTCTCATCTGCTTTTAGTTGTGCAGTTCGTAAAGCGGACAACTTCTCCGCAAGCGTATCTATTTTACCATGCAGTGCGTTCAATTCACTTTCCGCAAAAAACCCAAGATCGTGAGCTATTTCCAACTGACACGCTACCTCCATGAGAGACCCATATGCCAATTGAGTGAAATGTGCCTGATCTTTTCGACTGGTCCTGCCGCTACCCTCTGCAATATTCGATGCAATCGAAATCGAGGCCCGGTTGATCTGTGAAACGAGTCCAAACTTTTCCTCGGCAGGGAAACCCTTCGTGACATTATATACTTCCTTCACGAGGTTTTTCGCCATGTGCCAAACCTGCAACTTATGATAAACAAAAGTTGCCCTCACCTCTCATCTCTCATCGGCCTTTTCTCATCCCTCATCGGTTTTAACTCATCCCTCATCGGCTCTCAAAAGCCTCATCACTTCCTTGCCTGACAACCGGATCGCACTCCCTTCGGCAGCCTCTTCCAGCCAGACCCGTTGCGGCCGGATGGTAATCCTCAACATGAGGCCGATGAGCGCAATTATGCCTCCGGCCACCTGCACTCCCTTGTGCCTCCTGTGGACGACATGGATCTCGGACCATTCCCCCATCTTCGCGCAGGAGAGTATGTAGTCCCCCTGAACCGCCTGCTGGTCGACCTGGAACACCATATCGGCCACGACCTTCTTTCCGCCACGGGTAATCACCACCATCAGGAGGCTTTTTTCCGGCTGGTAATAAACCCCTCCAACCAGATCGGCGCCTTCGAACGGGCCATAAAAACTGAACGAGCCACGTTTTTGCACAAGCGGGTCGAGCTTTACGAAGGCGTCGAACAGGGTCCTGGAGTCCCTGGTTTTGATAACGATCTGCGGCTCGAAGACAAGCTTCGCCATGTAGATATCAAAGGCTCCATAACTCACCGGGTCCCTGGGTTTGAGTACCGTTCTCATCTCTTTTCCGTCATCCGAGATCAGCGCGACATCCGTTGCTCCCTTTGGGTAAGTGGAGTCCGGCAGGAATTGGCTGATGATCTGCATCCGCGGCAGGGAGTCGGGCCTGGCGGCCAGAGGCCCAATGGTGAGGCTGCGGTACGACTCGACCATGCTAAGCTTTGTCGCAGGTCCCACGCCATCCAGCAGCACGCCGGCGAACTGCCGCAGGTTGTCCCAAGAGCCGGTGGCAAGGAGAATGAGCAGACCTCCATACAGAATCGTTGTGCCGATATAGCCTGAGTCCCGCTTCTCAGCGTACCCACCGTCAGCCGCAAAGGCGTACCCGGCGCCGCTCAACACCACCCGCGCTTCGGCAACCGGCATCTGTATGCTGGTCGCCTGCCGTGGCCGGCAATACGCGGCGCCGTACCTGACCTCTTTCCTCAATCCATAAAGATAGCGCAGCAATCGGCAGGCAGCGAGGAACGCAAAACAGATATTATTTACTAGCAACAACCTGGGGCCAACCAATGGGATCCGGACATGATACTTTATGCTCAGAATGACCGTGATCGGGATGATTATGAAGCTGAGAAGAAACCAGGGGGAAACCAGTATCAATCTGGAGAGCTTAGATTCGGCTTTCATAGGGTAAGGCTATTCCTTCTGGAGTTGGAGTCAGGGACCGGTCTTAATGAATAAGACGTTTGATAATAGCAAAAGCCCCGGAAAATGGAAAGATAAAATTGTGAATGTGTTCCACTGGTTGCGAGATGAGCAAGATCCGATGAGAGATGAGAGATGAGAGATGAAGTCTATCTAATACCTCATCGATTTTTGTTCCCTCATCCCTCATCCCTCATCAGTTTTTAATCCCTCATCTGCTTTTGGGATCGTCATGCTGGTTCAATCCGAACAGCTCCATTTTCCCGCTCTTCGAGCGATCAAAAGTGAGCCGACGTTCGGTTTTGAATCGATCATTCTCCAGTCGGTAAACGAGCACATGCGTTTTGTCGGGGAGCGTGACGAAGCTGATCTCTTTCGGGTTTTTGAATGGCCCTGTTTTCTGGAGAGTCTGCTGGAATTTGGCGACAAATAATGTCTCGCTGCCGATCTGCTTGAAGCCGGGTGAGGCTTCGTTGTAAATTTTAGCGAAGTCGCCGGCTTCCATCTGGGAAAGGACGTGAGCAGCGGCAGCCTCCGCGTCGATCTTGTCCTGGGGAGACGTCACGGGGGCGCCGGCTGTATTCTGACCGGATATGGATTTAACTTCTCCGGCATTCTGCGGGGGTGCGGTCTTTGTGGCCGGCGCCTCCTGTTTTGATTTGCAGCCGATAACCGTGACGAACAGCATAATAAGAAAAGCAATGTTGAGACGACGTCTATGGTTCATGTTCGACTCCTTAATATCAGACAATCTTCACTCGAAGATTAATAATACCAGCAATATTTTATTGCAGTCAATGGTTATTGCCAATAGAAACGCGCAAAAAGCGGGCGGAATAGCAAAAAAAGGCCGGCGCCTTGGCGCCGGCCTAGATATCAAGTTCAGCAGTGTGAAGAGGGGTTGCCCCCTCTCCGGGTTTAACAGAGTTTAGTACGTGACCGGACGGACGATCTTCTTGATGAAGCCGTGATCGCCATTGCCCTGTTTGGCATTGTGGTCATCGCAGCCGCCCCAGGTGTCAAGCAGTTCGGTTTCGGGACCGCCTGCACCGGTGACGGAAGCACCTCGCAGTGCACCCGCTGCGACATTTCCGGTCGCGTTTGTGCCCAGGGTGTAGCAGCCGGATCCTGCACTTACGAGGTTAGTTATTGTGCCGGTAGGTGAAGCCGGGAAATGCGTGTTGGCCGTCTGCTGCCAGTGCTTCTGCTCCCAGTTGGTATCGTTGGAGATACCGCCGGTGAGGTAGGTGCCGTTACTTGCGGTACTGCCGTTTTTAAAGGCAGTGGTGCCGCCGGTGATACCGCCCAGGGTACCAGGTACGTGCATGGCGTTTCCAAGGCCCGGTAGGAAGCGCTGAACCTTGTTGGTGTTGCCCATGCCGTCGATGTAGGCGCCGCCGGTTACGGACGGATTAACTGTTGCCAGTGTTGTGTTGCTGTTATTGGTGGAACCGTGGATGCCGCCGTAGCCGTTGCCGGCGCCTGAGTTGTGGCAGTTGTTGCACTGGATGCCGAAGATGTTGCCGAAGTCAGGGTTCTGCTCGCCGGCATACGGAGCTGCCGAGGAGTACTTGGTTATCGGCCCGATGAAACGGCTTTCGAACTGGGTGCCGTCAGTGGCCGAGCCGGTGGTGTAGCCGTTGAACGGAATCGTGTTGCCGATACCGTTGCAGCGGCCTGCTGCATCGTATTCGCCGACGTGGCCGCCGACAACTCCTGTTGCCAGGAAGATGCTGCCGTACTTGTTGTAGTTGTGGCAGTTGTAGCAGACCAGGAATGCGCCGTTCGGGTTGGTGTATACGACCACACCATTGGGAATCGGTTGGCCAACTGGTACTACTGCCGGTGATCCGCCTGCAGGCATAAGTACAGTACCGGTTGCATTACCCTGCAGGAACGCATTCTGTGTGTGGCGCTCGTCGGTGCCGATGCTGTTACGTAGCAGGTACTCATTGTTGGAACCATGGGCGCCGATGGCTGCTGGAGTCGGGGAGCCGTTGGCGGTTTCCGAGGAACCGGCTTTCCACTGTCCTACAGTGTGGCAATCGCCGCAGTGGAGGGTGGAGTCATCGCCGAGCGCAAGTGCGCCGGTGCGTGGAGCAGTTTCACCCACTGCGTTCTCGAGTGGGGTGTAGAGCTGGTTCAGATTGCCCGCGTCATAGATAGTGCTGCGTACGCCCTTCAGTATTGCGGTCGAGTTGTTGGCGAAGGCAGCCGGATTCGCAATCTGCCGCGGGCCTGCCAGCCTGGTCCTGCCGGAGTAGCGCGGACCCTTGACGGCGTGGTGAGAGTTGTTGGTGGTGTTGAATTGGCTGTCGACGTTCACAACCGCCGGACGTTGCATCTTGTCATAACGGTTGGAGATGGTGTCGCCGAAGGGGTTGAGGGCGGATGCCGTCTTGCCGGCTGCGGCTATACCGTTGCTGTTGATGTATGCCTGGATCGCCTGGCTACCCGGTGAGGTTGCGCCGTTGGCGTCATGGCAGCTCATGCAGTAGTTGTCCATGGTGCTGTGGTTCGGCAACGCCGGGTCCCACGCCATGTCGGCGTCGGTGTCGGAGTTGCGCAGATGGGTCATGTTATCGGCCATGTGATAGGTGTCGTCAACTGCAACTTCACCGTTTCTATTTACTGTACCCTCCAGGTGGCAGGCGACGCAGTGGGCGTTATTAAGGGTAACGCCGGTTACGTGGTGGGACCACTTGGTGAATTCCTGGGTAATGGAACGGACACCATTGTTGTTGTCGGCGACAAGGCCGCCGGGGTGGTCCGTAATCGGAATGCTGTGGCAACCGATGCAGCCATCGGCAGCAAGGGTCTTGTGCGTGTCGCCGCCACCGTGGCACGGTGTGCATCCGGTTTGTTCGACGCCGACCACGAACCCGTGTACGTCTGCGGCTGCGCCATTGTGGCAAAGCTCACAGGTATGCGCGAAAGCCGGAGCGCTGTTGGCGCCAACCGCGGAATGGCAGGTTGCGCATTGCGCGTCAGACGGGTGAAGAGCGCCGTTGTGGCACCCCTGACATGAAGATGATGCCTGCTGGGCATGGATCGAGGTTGCATAGGCAGTAGCCTCGGCCCAACCGGTGTGGCAGTTCAGGCAGGGATTAGACGCGATTACCCCCGGAGAGAGTACGGTGATGGTTACATTGGCAACACTCTGAGTCGCGTTGGGTGCGGTAAGAGTCAGGGTGCAGGTGAATGTGCCGGCTGCTGCCGCCGTCACATTGGTGGTGATGAAGGTCGGGTCGGTAACCTGTGCGGAAACCGGGCTGAAGGTCAGGCCAGTGCCGCTGAATGCGTAGGTGGCCTGGGTCCCGGTATTCAGATTGCTAATGGTGCTGTTGCCGCCGCTGAGAGCGGTCGGGGTTCCGATCGGGATGGTGATTGCACCCGGGAGGACCGCCGACAAGGTCGGAGTCACCTGGACATTCTTCTTGAAGGCAACATAGAACGTCTGGGAAGCGGTGCTTAACGGAATAGAGATCGTAGTGCCGTTTACATAGGTGGTGTTGGCAGTGACATCAACGCCGTTTCTCTTTACAGTGGAAAGAACGTAAGTAGCTGCCGCGGTGGCGGTAAAGTTCTTTGCCGCGGTGGCATAACCGGAGAGCGGCGCCGGCCCGACCGACCCTGTGGTCGAGCCGGAGGTAACAGCGATGCTGAAGGTGCCCGCAATGGCGAAAGCCGGTACCATGATCAGCATAAGCGCTGTAAATGCAATTCTTTTTATCATGAGATATCTCCTCTTTGAATCTAGGTTGAAGACCGAAGGTACAGTGAGTCATTTCTTTTCCTGACGGACTCCGGAATCGGAGTGTTCCCCGATCGGGACATCCCGGTGGCTGTCAGGCCATCCGGGACGCCCCGTCCGGGGCCGTCAGGCATTTAACCCTTCTTAGTAGGTGAAAGCAGCAGCCGGAACGCTCGTCGTGGACGAACCGGAATCGCCGCCGCCCTGGGTATGGCAGGAGAGGCAGATGCCGGAGTTCTTCTGGCTGCCGAGGAGGAGATAGTTTGCTGCGCCAGGCTGTGAGGAAACCTTGTTCAGGGTGTTATGTACATCATGGCAGCTAGAGCAGGTCATAATAGCGCTCTGGTAGAGACGATCAACAACATTGACACTGTCGGTCAGGCCGGTTTTGTACTTGCTGGTTGCGGTCAGGGAGAGGATGCTGCTGTCGGCATGGCCAGCACCGGCATAACCGGGGATTACGTCGGTCATGGCGAAGCCGAGTGGATGATTGGTGTTGCCGTCGCCGTTGATGACCGGGTTGGCGGCGAAGGAGCCTGGTTGGGGCAACATCACATGACCGTTTGTAAGGCCGTAGTAGTTGTCAACCGCGGTAAGGCCGTCATGGCAGCTCATGCAGAGGCGGCTCGGACCGGTCAGAGGGTCTGCTGCCATGGATACGCCCCCGAGAGTGCTGAATGTTGCGGAAGCGTAGGGAGTGTAGGTCACAGTGGAAACCGCATGGGACCAGAGGGGGAGATAGTCAGCCTGGCCAGCCGCTGCATCGCCGACCTTGATGGCATGGTGCGGAGTGTGGCAGTAGGCGCAGAGCCGCTGCTGGGAGTCAGTTACGAAACCGGGAACTGAAGCGGGTGCGCCAGCCCCGTTCGGGCCGTTGGTCAGGTCATGCACGGAACGGTAAATACCGGAACCGGGGGAATTGTCGCCGGCGCCAGGGGCGGCGAAGGCGGCGCTGCTAATAGTTACTACCGCTGCTGCTGCACAAAGTACACTCAAAATCTGTTTCATGATCTTCTTCTCCTTTTTTTGTTTGCTCTACATTGAAATTGGAACTGCAAACAGCACTTGAAATCGTAACTATGACTTTTCCTTTTCCATCTCCTTTCTTATGAAGTATTAGTTGCTGAACCGGTTTTATATATTAGATTAGTGATGAATTATGAGCAAGATCAGTGCCATTGGCCACGGTATCGCTACCGGTTTTTACACGGCCCCGGCAATACCAAATAAATCAGCGTATTACCAACTTTGATTGGCCGCCATGGTTGTCCGCCACCCTGATCTCCGGTGAAACGGGGAGGGTCATATCCGTGATGTCGCTGGCCTGCTCCGCCATATGACCATATCCCCCTCAGTCAAATCACCATCTTCACTGGGAGTGGAAGCCGGCACGGGTTCTCACGAGGATTTAACAGGTAACCAATTGTTGTTTAATAGAAAAAACGCTCTAGGGTGAAACTGAAGAGGTTGTTCATGTTCGAGGAGTTGGGGTTGTAGTTGTTGTTCAGGGTGCTCTGAGCCTTGAGAGAGAAACGGAGCTTGCCGATGGTGATCCCATAGTCGAGGGTGGCATAGATCGCATCCCGGTTCGTCACCCCGTCGGTCCGTAAATAACCGGCCCTGATGCTCCCCTGGGACCTGCGAGAGAAAGCGCGGGAGAGGATGGCAGTAGCGTTGATGCTGTTTTCCCAGGCATCCCGGCCCGTGGTCTTGTCGGTCCAGAAATTGTAGTTATCGGAAACGGTCAGGTTGAACCGGTTCAGGCCGAAATACTTTATGAAGATGCCGTACCCGGTCACCTCGTTCTGGCTCAGCAGGGCGTCGTTGGAGGCGTTATAGATCAATCCCACCGTGTCATTACCGAATTTGCTCTCGGCTCCGGCCGTCAGGGTGGTCCGTTTACCCAGGGGGGTGAATCTGGCCGACCCCGCCACAAGGCGCTGATCGGTCATGGTATAGGTCGCATAGAGCCTCAGGAGATTGTTGTAAAGTGAATAACTCCCCGACAGCCCAAGTGTGTTGGCGGCGATGGTCAGTTCGGGGTCGGTACCGTAGTTGTATGTCACGAGGATGCTGTCGCCGGTATGGATCTGCCCTGCAGGGTTGATGGCCAGGTATGTCTGGTCGCCGATCCGGAATTTGCCCCAATCGGGACCAGTATCATCATTACCTGCCGGTCCGATAAACTGAATGGTATGGGCGGCATTCCACACCTCCGTGATGGCGGTGACATTGGTATTGGCCAGGAGATAGCGCTTGCCGAGATCGGTGATCCTTATCTGCTCGTTGAACTGGGTCCTTTGGGAATTGGCGCTCTTATGCTGGTTCCACTGGTAGTTTCCGCTCGCGGTCAGCGACATGTTCGAGTCCAGGGGGAGACGTTTCTGGTAGGTAATGCTGCCGGTCCCCGAAACCTGGTTCTGCTCGCCGCCAGGGATCTTGTTAAAGGTCCCGATGCCGTTAAAGTTGGTCCGGATGCTCTCAAAGAGCTTGTGGCTGAGCCAGACGTTGCCGATAGTGGTATTGACCGCATACAAGGGACTCTGCTGGGCGGAATAGCTGTAAGAGGCCCCGCTTTCCAGGGCCCTGCCCAGGGTCTGGCTGACCGTCTCCCGCAAGGAGTAGGTTTCGAGGGGGGAAACGCCGGTCATCCGGGAGTATGCATAGCTTGATGAGAGCGTTCCCGGGGTGTGTCGGCCCAGTCTCCAGGAGAGGGTGTTGCTAAGATCCGCGTTGAGGATGTCGAGGGCTTGGGTCGGGTTGGTCCCCTGTCTGTCCTTGGTCATGTTATAAGAGGCGCCCAGGTTGGTCTCGCAAAAATCACGGAAAGAGTTCACAGCCCTGAGGGTGAGGAGGTTCTGACTGTTTAACTGGTCCTGATTGCCTCCGGACAGCTTGTTCTCGTTATGGGTAAACGTCAGATTAAGGGGAATGAACGAGTTCTTGTAATAGGCAGTGGCGCCATATATGGTGGTTTCCAGGTCATAGCCCGGGGAAAATTCCTGCTGGACACGGTCCCTTGATGAACTGGCATTCACATAGAGGGTGAATGGTTTCTTCCTCGTGAATACCCCGGCCAGGCTGTAGGTCAGACCAATTGACGAACCGCTGCTGGATGTACCGTCCGACGAGGAGAGAAAGTCCTGGATTGAACGGACCCCCAGGGTGAGGTTTCCTTCAAAGGTGTCCCGGCTTAAAACGGCAAAGGGAAAGCTGACCAGATAGGTTGCGAACAACCTGTTCAGGTCCGCTGACGTGGTTGAGCGGTCGGTGCTGTTACTGGTATTCTGGAATTCATACTGAAACTTTACATCCTGGAACGGCTTGCCAAGGAGGAGCAAGCCGCGGGGTTCGGCCATGGCTTCCCGGCCGATGGAGAGCAGTATCAGCAAGACGCAGAACAGTCGGGCAAGTAAGGGAAGGCTCATCCATCTCACCCGATTATTTGAGGAAATTCTTGGCATTGGAAGAATGGGGATCATGGCAGTCAGTGCAGAGCAGGCCGGCCTTGATCACCTGCCCGTGAAGTCCGGTTGTCAGCCGTTTCTCCTTGTGGCAGGAGTCGCAAAGCTTGCCCTTGTCGGTTTTCAGGAGGAACGGGAAGACGGAATCGTGGGGCTGATGACAGGCGAGGCACTCACCCGATACCGCCGGAGCATGGACCTCTGTCCCCTTGATAATGTCGTTATGGCAGAGAAAACATAGTTTCTCTTTGGGAGCGACGAGCCCACCCACCACGTTGGTGTCGTGGCAGCTGTCGCACTTTTTCTCGACATATGGGGGGTGGGACGAACCGGCTGGCGCGGATTCCTTTCCACTTGCGCGGGCCGAACTTAATTGCTGCTGCGCCGCCAGCCAGGAGGCGCAGAACTTTTCGGGGACGGGGAGCGCCGGGACCCCATCGAATAATAACGATGCGAAATCCCGCGACGCAGGGGTGCTGCAGCCCCAGCAGAGGAGGAGCAGCGCCGTGGCAGCGGCCATGGAGAGAGTGGTGCGGATCCATGCAGGTATCATGGGGAGATCCATTTCACCCCGTAATAGGTAATGCGTCTGCAGATCGCCATCATTTCGATGGGGCGGCAGCAGCGGGTTTCGCCGAATCAGCCGGCTCTGACATTTCGTCCGGAGCGGCCGACTTTGGCAATTTGTCCGGTTTCACCGAATCGGCCGGCTTGGCCGGCTCGGACTCGATTGACTTGACCGGTGCAACCATCGGTTTGGCCGAAGCAGCGGGTTTGGCCGATTTGGCCGACGACCGGAGCGCGCTCCCCTTCTTTAGGGTGCCGAACCCGTAGACCTCCACCATGTCAAAGCCAGACTGGTTGGTGACAAAAATGAGCTGTTCCACATCGAAGTCGGGATCGGCGAATTTCCGGAAATATTCCATCCTGTCCTTGGTTATGGCAATGCCGGCCGGAATGTTCATTGAACCCGCCGGAGACCCCGGGTCACCAAAGCCGAGCAGTATCCGCCCCTTCTCGTTGAAAATCTGCACATTCTGGAAGGCTGCGTCCACCACCCATATCAGGCCGGCATCGTCGACGGCAACCCCCCTGGGCCGGGCGAACATGCCCGGCGCATCGCCCTGCTGGCCGTAGGCAAGAAGAACATGCCCGTCCACATCCATCTTAAGCACCTTGCATGTACCGATATTGGTGACGTAGAGAAATCCGTGAGAATCTTTGGTCATGTTGAAGGGTCGCCATATGGTGTCGTCCGCGGTTGTCCCTGCTCCTATCTCCCGGATCAATTGGTAGGTTACCTTATCCAGCACCTTTACATTGTTATTAAGACCATCCAGAACGAAAATATTATCCGGGCTGAGCACCACAGCGAAAGGCTTCATATCCAGGTTTCTGCCGACGGCCTGGATGAAGTCGCCTGCGGCATTGTAGATCATGATCTCCTTTCGGACAGTGTCAGCGACGTAAATTGTGCCGTCCGCATCCACGGCTACATGCGCCGGTTTCTTCAAGGCGCCTGGCCCGGCATTGCCCTTGAGCGATTCGAACCGTTTTTTGTCCGCGTCGATCATGAAAACGGTTGCCTGATGCATGTCGCAGACATAGATGACCCCGTTATGCACAGCTATGCCGAGGGGCTTGTCGATGGTGATGTCGGCATCTTCCTTTTCCTCGCCGGTAACGACAAGCCTGAACGAACTTTTTTCCTTAGTTATAAAACCATTGCTGTTGAAGCTGGTCAGATACTGGATACGTGGCTCGTCGGGTAGCGGCGGGAAGAATACCGTTTTCAACTCAACCTTGGCAGGTCCGCTGCATGCCGCGAGTATAAGAAAAGTAACTCCTGTGAATAATACTAAAGAGATACGCGAAAGAAAAAGCTTTTTAAAATGGACCATATCTTTATTGCCTCCTTTTAATGCTTTGCTGTCGAGGTTATGGCGAAATGTGGTTTTTCCTGTATGGCATAATTTACCGGTTTTTCGCGATCATATGCGTAGCCGCGGTGACAGCCGGGAGCGCATCGCCCTCCGGTTTCAGTCAGTTGCAGGTTGAAGGGAATTTTCCATTCGCCGAAAGACGATCCTTCCTTGCTGATCAGTTTCGGCCCGTCGGACGCATGGGGTGAATGACATATGAGACAAGTGCGACCTTTCCTGTTGTTTACGACGTGAACATAATGAAGATTGCGGTTGCCGTTGCGAAATCTTGTGTATATCGTTGTATCCGCGTAACGGAGGAGATTTTTTTCATGGCATTGCAAACAGAAATCATACACCCCTTCCTTGTAAGAAGCATAATAGGTGCCAGGGTAATTTCCCCTAACCATCCGGAGAAAGTTTGAGCCGTGGGGATCATGGCAGGGGGTGCACTTCCCTTCCTTTATTGGACCGTGAATGTACTTTTTCCCCTTCAGTTCCTTACTGATGTTCTTTAAAGGGGGGTTGCCGAGCTTGTCCTTGCCGTGGCAGTTGAGACAGATCGTCATCTCATCGGACGCAAGGAGCGCCTTGGTTTTGGAAAAGTGGGGGGAATGACAGGTCGCGCACCCCCCCTGCTGGGAGAGCGCTTTGTGCGGGACTTTTGCGTTGGCCATTTTATCACCGACTTTCTTATGGCAATATGTGCACAAGTCCGGCATCGTTTTCTTGAGCAAAGAGGAGCTAGCCGATCCATGGGGTTCATGGCATGAAAAGCATTGATTTAATTTCACTGGATCATGAATAACTGTCGCTTCACTCTCCGCCTTCCCGAAATCAGCATGGCATTTCAGACAGAGTTGCCTGTTGGGCTCCTTGAGCAGGAACCTATTCGCTGATTCGTGGGGGTCATGACATTTCGTACAGGCGCCGGCGGCCACCGGGGCATGCAGGAACTTCCGTTTGAAGGATGACGAGTCGTGGCAACCGAGACAGAGTTCCGACTGGTCCTCACCGACGTCCAGAAGGTACCGACCGCTGCCGCCGTGCGGCTTGTGGCATGCCAGGCAATCACCCTCCTTTACTGGGGAGTGAACATATTTCTTCTTCCCCTTTGAGTCATGGCACTGGTTGCAGAGAACCACGCCCTTTGCCGTCAGTTCGAAGCTCTTCCCCCCCCTGACAGGATGCTCCTTGATCTTTTGCTTGTGGCAGGAGAGACAATCTCCCTCCTTTACTGGGGAGTGGGGATTCTTCAATGCGCCGATAACGGAGTGACACTTTGACGTGATGCACGAATCGGCTAAGGCAAATGAGGAGCACAATAACAGAATGCAGGGGGCCAGGAGGAAATAAAACGGACTGATTTTCATTCATATATCCTTGTCTGGCCGATGAATTACAATATAGAAACAATTACAGGATATTATCCTGGCAGATACGAAATGATAAATATCTTTGCACGGAGTGCGCGAAATCCCAAAACTTTTCCAACCCAACTTGTTTATATATAAACTGGAAATGCAAGGATTTGTCAATCAAAAAACTGATTTCTAAAAACGGCACTGGACCCAAGCAAGTCACCACCTGTTCAACAACACAACAGGTGTTAGCCTCCCTTCCACGATGAATCCTAGAACCATATCTGCGTCATTCCGGCGAAAGCCATAATCCCCTCATTCCAGCCAGTTGAAAATCATCCGGACCCCGCTTTCACCGGGGTGTCGACACAAACTAAATTCATCATACATTAGGCGAATGTGGTGTTTTGGGAAATAACTGTTCTAAAGTTGAACAGAACAGACCATGGAACTAATTGAAAGTTATTTTCATAACATATTATTTACGCTTCAATATCATGTGGATATGGTCTTTTTGTAATATGCGGCGTCTTGGAACCATCCTTGAAACATAAGTTGTGACACTTGAGAAGGGGGGTAATTGTCATGATAAAGGAAAACGGTCCGGCGCCAGTAAGCAAATTGATAATCATAATATTCGTATATGCGTTAATGGTGACTGCATTACCTGATCCCTTTGCCTGGGGAATGCAGACCTTAGGCAGATTGGAAAGTAATGATACTTGTTTGTTTTCTCAACAATTGCTGAAAGATCCTTATACAAAAAAACGGTATGTAACAATGGTGATTTCGGCAGGTCAGCAGTTTGTAACAAATCATCAGTCGGTAGACGAAATGTATGCCGACGTTTCCAAGGCTTCGATTGAAGAAGATGACGGTGGGTTCCTCACTTTGTTCGACAAAAATAACTCCCATCCAAGTGGCAATGCGCACAATGTTGACAATTTAACGGCATTATGCCTGGAATGCCATGATGGTGCATCCGCACAAGATATTACGGTGGATGTGAGAAATGATCCTGTTAGCAGGAAACATAAGGTGATGATCTCAAACTCTGATCATCCGATCGGCATGAATTATAACAGGTATGTAAGTTTCAGCAAAGAGTACAAACAGGTAATAAATCCCAAGATGATTTTTGTCGACGGGAAAGTCGGATGCCTCACCTGCCATGACCCATTCAACCAGGAAAAGGGACATCTGGTCATGAGCGACCGCCAAGGTGCATTGTGCCTCAC
>Ga0210377_10001956_pt1 | contig 18346 bp, 18 predicted proteins | sample PLM4_65_b1redo_FD_155480 | JGI IMG/M metagenome (GOLD analysis project Ga0210377, IMG submission 155480) | Groundwater sediment microbial communities from an aquifer in East River, Colorado, USA - PLM4_65_b1 redo | ecosystem: Environmental > Terrestrial > Soil > Riparian zone | place: USA: East...
GCGTCTTCCATCTCGACCTGACACCCATGAACGTCGTCCGCACCGGGGGCTCCGACCTGGAGCCTGCGCTGCTGGCCGTCGATCTCGAGACGATCCGGCTCGCAAGGTTCCACCGGCGTGGGCTCGAGGCGCGCGCTCTCGCGCGGATCGACGAGCGCTTCGCCTGGGCCTCTGCCGAGGAGCGCGAGCGCTTCCTCGCGGCCTACCAGGCGCGGAGCGCGACGCCGTGAGGCCGCCGCGCAGCGAGGCGCAGCCGAGCGGAGTCCCTCAAGGCCCGCCGGCGGTCTGCGTCCTCATGTGCACCTGGGAGCGCCCGGCGCACCTGGCGCTCGCGCTCGCCGGCTACCTGCGCCAGACCGGCGGCGTCGACTTCGAGCTGATCGTCGCCGACGACGGCTCGGGGCCCGAAACCGCCGCCGTCGTGCGCCGCTTCGCCGAGCGGGCGCCGTTCCCGGTGCAGCACGTCTGGCACGCGCGCGAAGGCCACCGCCGCACGACGATCCTGAATCTGGCGGTGACACGGACGTGTGCGGAGCAGGTGCTCTACACGGACGGTGATTGCGTGCCGGCAGCCGATCTCGTCTCGGTGCACCGCCGCGAGCGCGAACCCGCCACGCTGCTGATCGGCGGCTACGTGCGCGTGCCCCAGGCCATCGGCGACGCCGCCGACGAGGACTGGGTGCGCCGCGGCGAGTACGAGCGCTTGCTCGGCCCGCGCCAGCGCGTCAGTCTGTGGCGGCGTCACGCGAAGAACCTCTGGCAGATCCGCACGCGGCGCCGGCGTCGGCCGCACAACCTCGGGCTCAACATGAGCCTCGCGCGCGCGGATCTGCTGCGCGTGAATGGCTACGACGAGAACTACCGCGGCTGGGGCAACGAGGACGGCGACCTGCGCGAGCGACTCAAGCGCGTGGGGGTGTGGCCCAAGAGCATCTGGACGAAGGCGGTGGTCTTCCATCTCGACCATCCTGTCGAACCCACGCGCAAGGATCGCGCGCGCAACCTCGCGTACTCGCGCCGGCGGGACATCCCGGTGGTCGCGGCGCGGGGAATCACGAAGCTCGAAGGCGGTTGATCCGCCATGCCGTCACAGCCTGCGCGATCGACCGGCCTGAGCGCCTGCGTGATCGCGAAGGACGAGGCCGATCGCATCGACGCATGCCTCGCATCGCTCGCGTTCTGCGACGAGATCGTCGTCGTCGACTCCCACTCGAGCGACGCCACGCGCGAGATCGCGGCGGCGCGTGGCGCCCGCGTGATCGAGCGCGATTGGCCCGGTCACGTCGCCCAGAAGGAATTTGCGATCCGCGCAGCCCATCATGATTGGGTGCTGTGCGTCGACGCCGACGAGCGGATCTCCCCCGAGCTCGCCGGCGAGATCGAACGCCTGCGCGACGCCGGCTTCGCCGGACCGCCGGGCTGGCGGCTGCCCCGCCTCTCCTCCTATCTCGGACGCTGGATCCGCCACGGCACCTGGTACCCCGATCCGCAGCTGCGTCTGTTCGATCGCCGGCGCGGGCATTGGGGCGGACGCGATCCGCACGACCGCGTCGTGCTCGAGGGCGAGCCCGGCGCGCTGCGCGGGCATCTGCTCCATCATCCCTACCGCAGCCTCGAAGATCACCTCGCGACGATCGACCGCTACACCACGACGATGGCGAGCGGGCTCGACGAGCAGGGACGCCGGGCGCGGCTCGTCGACCTCGCCCTGCGACCGCCGGCGCGCTTCCTGCGCTCCTATCTGCTGCAACTGGGCTTCCTGGATGGTTGGCGCGGCCTCTTGCTCGCGTCGCTCGCGGCCCACTACGTGCGTCTCAAGTACGCGAAGCTCTGGCTGCGTGCCCGGCGCCCGGGGTAGAGTCCGTGGGCGCAGCGCATCCCTCACGCTCGGACACGGCGTGACCCAACTACAGGCCCGGCTCGAGTACTACTACTACCTCGCGAACGTGGGCGTCGTGCGCGCGCTGCCGGAGAATGCCGCGCGGCGGCTTGCCCGCGCCGTGGCGCTGCGCATGTTCGCGCACGGCGGGCGGCGGCAGGAGGCGGCGCTGGCGAATCTCGCGCTCGCGTACCCCGACCTCTCGGAGGCGGCTCGCTGCGAGATTGCGCGCGAGAGCTGGGTGCAGACCGCCTGGGGCATGCTCGATGCCGCGCGTTCGCGCGCGTGGAGCTTCGAGGAGCTGCGCCGCCGGGTGCGCATCGAAAACCCCGAGCGGTTCGAGAAGGCGCTCGCCAGGGGTCGCGGTGCCGTGATCCTCACCCTCCACTTTGGGAGCATCGAGCTCGCGATGCTGACGCTCCCGCTCGCGGGCATCCCGCTCACAGTGGTCGGTCGCCCCCTCCCCAATCCCTGGATCCGCCGTCACATGGCGCAGCAGCGCACGCGCACCGGGGCGCAGCTGCTCGAACACCACGACGTGGCGCCGCGCATCCTGCGCGCGCTGCGTCAGGGCCGCTGCGTCGCGTTCCTGAACGACCAGTACGCGCGCCGCACGGGCGGGATCCTGGCGCCGCTCTTCGGCGCGCGCTGTTACACGGCCCCGGGCGTAGCGCTGCTCGCCCTGCGCAGCGGCGCGCCGGTGTTGCCCTTCTACATCGTGCGCGAGGCGCGCGATCGACATCGCGCCGTGTTCCTTCCGGAGCTCGTGCTGGAGCGCAGCGGCGACGTGCACCGCGACGTCGCCACGGCGACGGCGCGCACCAATGAGATTCTCGAATCGATCATCCGCCTACACCCCGAACAGTGGTTGTGGTCCCACCGCCGCTTCCGGCACAGCCCGGACCTGCCGGCGGATTTCTATGCCGCCTAGCAAGCGCAGCGCGCAGCGAGCCGCAGGCGAGCGGAGTCGATCGAGCCAAGCGAAGCGCGCCGCGAGCCGCAGGCGAGCGAAGTCCCGGGGCGTGCCGCGGCGAGCGGAGTCCATCGAGCCATGGCGCCGGACCGGGACGACGACGTCACCCGCGCGCTTCGCTGGCGAATCGAGGCCGGCCTCGCGCGCCTGCTGATCGCCGCGTTTCGCGCCTTGCCGGAGCGGACGGCGCTGGCGACCGGCGCGCTCGGCGGTCGCGCCGTGCTGCGCCTCTTCCACCGGCATCGCGAGCGAGCGCGCACGAACATGCGCATCGTATACCCCGATTGGAGCGACCCGCAGGTCGCCGCCCTGCTGCGCGCGAACTTCGCCGAGATGGGCCGCATCGCCGCCGAATGGGCACGGCACGGGCAGCTCTCTGCCGAGCAGCTGCTCGCACGCGTGGAGTTCCACGGCCTCGAGCATCTGGAGAAGGCGCTGCAACGCGGCCGTGGCGCCATCGTCATCACGGCGCACTACGGCCACTGGGAGCTGATCCCGAGCGCTCTGCGCTTTCGCCTGCCGCACCTCGAGCTGACGCCGACCGGGCGGACGCTCGAGAACCCCTGGGTCCAGGCGATGGTCGCCTCACGCCGCAATCTGGGCGGCGGTTTCGTGCTCGAGCGCGACACCGCGGAGATCATCCGCGCGCTGCGCCGCAACGCGGCCGTCGGCATCCTCGTCGACCTGCGCCGCTCGCGCAAGCGCGGCGGAATCCTGGTGCCCTTCCTGGGACGCCGCGCCTGGACGACGCACGGCCCCGCGACGATCGCGCGCCGCACGGGCGCGGCCCTGATTTCCGCGTTCACCCGCCGCAGCGAGGGCGTGCGCCACCGCATCGAGTTCCTCCCCGAGATCGAGCAGCCGCGCAGCGCCGACCTCTACGCCGACACCAAGACGGTGACGGCGGCGCTGAACGACGCGCTGGCCAGCTTCATCCTCGCCGAGCCGAGCTCCTGGCTGTGGATCCATCGGCGTTGGCGCAGGAGCCCGGACCTGCCGCGGAACCTGTACGAAGCCGAGGCCGCCGGCCGGTGATCGAGCTCGACCGGCTCTGCAAGCGCCATGGCGCGGTCGTCGCGGTCGAAGACCTCTCGCTCGAGGTGGCGCGCGGCGAGCTGCTGGTGCTGCTCGGCCGATCGGGATCGGGCAAGACGACGACCCTCAAGATGGTGAACCGGCTGATCGAGCCGAGCGCCGGCTGCGTCCGCATCGCGGGCCACGACACGCGGGAGCTGGCGCCGCACGATCTGCGCCGCGGCATCGGCTACTGCTTCCAACAGGTGGGGCTCTTCCCGCATCTGTCGGTCGCGCGCAACATCGCCATCACGCCGCAGCTGCTCGGCTGGAGCGAGGCGCGCATCGCCGCGCGTGTCGACGAGCTGCTGGGGCTCGTCGAGCTCGAGCCGAGCGGCTTTCGCGAGCGGCGCCCGAGCCAGCTCTCGGGCGGCGAGCAGCAGCGCGTCGGGCTCGCGCGTGCGCTGGCCGCCGAGCCCGAGGTCGTGCTGCTCGACGAGCCCTTCGGCGCGCTCGACCCGCTGACGCGCGATCGCCTCCAATGCTGGTTCAACGGGCTGCGGCGCCGGCTCGGCTTCACCGCGATCTTCGTGACGCACGACATGGTCGAGGCGCTCGTGCTCGGCGATCGCATCGCGGTGCTCGAGCAGGGCCGCCTGGCGCAGGTGGGCACGCCGGCCGAGCTGCTGAGCGCGCCCGCCGACGCCACCGTGGCCGAGCTGATGGCGACACCGCGCCGCCAGGCCGCCATCGTCGAGCGCTTCCTCGCGACGCGGGGGCGGAACGCCTGATGACCGAGCAGCTGCGACTCCTGCCCGGCTACTTCACCGCGCATCTCCAGCTCACGCTCGCCGCGCTGCTGCTGGCCGTTGCGATCGCGGTGCCGCTCGGAATCTCCGTCGCGCGCCGTCGCATGCTCGCAACGCCGCTGCTCGGCGTGACGAGCGTGATCCAGACCATCCCCGGCCTCGCGCTGCTCGCCATCATGGTTCCCGCGCTCGCAGCGCTGGGGGCGCTCACGCAGCGCACGTTTGGCTTCGAGCTGCGCAGCATCGGCTTCCTGCCGGCGCTGATCGCGCTCACGCTCTACGCGCTGCTTCCGATCCTGCGAAACACGCTGGTCGGGATCGCCGGCGTCGACCCGGCGCTGATCGAGGCGGCGCGCGGCGTCGGCATGACCGAAACGGAAGTGCTGCGCCGCGTCACGCTGCCGCTCGCGATGCCCGTGATCGTCGCGGGGCTGCGCACGGCGGCGGTGTGGGTCGTGGGCACCGCGACGCTCTCGACGCCGGTGGGCGCGACGAGCCTCGGAAACTTCATCTTCAGCGGCCTCCAGACACGCAATCACGTCGCCGTGCTGGTCGGCTGCGCCGCGGCCGCGGTGCTCGCGCTGCTCCTCGATCAGGCGATCCAGGCGCTCGAAGCGGGCCTGCGCGACGGCCGGCGCGGGCTCGTCGCGGGGGCGCTGCTCTTCCTCACGGGGCTCTGCTTCTGGGCGGCCGCGAGCTTCGACGCGCCCGGGTCCCGCCTCGCGTCGCGCGCCGTCGTGATCGGCGCCAAGACCTTCACCGAGCAGTACGTGCTCTCGGAGCTCCTCGCCGCCCGGATCGCGAACGCCACGGGCCTGCCGACGCGCACGCTTCCCTCGCTCGGCTCGACGGTCGCCTTCGATGCCCTGCGCGCGGGCGAAATCGACGTCTACGTCGAGTACTCGGGCACCGTCTGGGCGACGCTGATGCGGCGTGCGCAGCTCCCCGAGGACCGCTCGCGCGTGCTCGCCGAGGTCCGGGAGTTCCTGCACACCGAGCACGCGATCGAGATCGCAGCGGCGCTCGGCTTCGAGAACAGCTACGCGCTCGGCATGCGCGCCGACCGAGCGCGCCGCCTCGGCATCGAGCGCATCAGCCAGCTCGCCCCGCATGCTCCGCAGCTCGAGATCGGCGGCGACTACGAATTCTTCCAGCGTGCGGAGTGGACCGCGCTACAGCGCCTCTACGGCCTCACCTTCCGGGCCGAGCGCAGCATGGACTCGTCTTTGATGTACCAGGCCGTGGAGCAGGGCGAAGTCGACGTGATCACGGCCTTCTCGACCGACGGCCGGATCGCGGCGCAGGACATCGCGCTACTCGACGACGATCGCGGCGCCATCCCGCCCTACGACGCGCTCGTGTTGGTCGGCCCGCGTGTCGCGAGCGAGCAGCCGCAGGTGCTCGCCGCGCTCGCGGGCCTCGCCGGCACGATCGACGCCGCCCAGATGCGCCGCATGAACCTCGCCGTCGATCGGGACGGCCGCCCGCCCGCCGAAGTCGCCCGCGAGTTCCTGCAAACGCTGGGCGCTAACTAGCGCCGCGAGCTACTTGCGCAGCGTGATCGCCGCGTTCGAGATGATGATCGCGTCGCGCTCCTTCGACTTCGCCTGGATCAGGACCTTGTCGCCTTCCTTCCAGTACGAAGTGAGGTACGTCTCGCCCGGGAAGCCCACGCCGGCGAAGCGCGCCTGGTAGCGGGCCACCTGGGTGACGTCGCCGCCGAGCACCTTGTCGACGATCGCCTTGCACACGATCCCGTACGAGCACAGCCCGTGGATGATCGGCTTGTCGAAGCCGCCCATCTTCGCGAAATCGGGATCCGCGTGCAGCGGGTTCTTGTCGCCCGAGAGCCGGTAGATCAGCGCCTGCTGCGGCAGCGTCGTCGACGTGATCACCCCGTCCGGCGCGCGCGACGGCGCCTCGTTGCCCGCCTTGGGGCCCGAGTCACCGCCGAAGCCGCCCTCGCCGCGCAGGAACAGCGAGAAGCGATTCGTGAACAGAGGCTTGCCCGCCTCGTCCTTCGACTTCACCTCGAGCACCACCAGCGCCGCCTTGCCCTTGTCGTAGACCCCGGCGACGTGACCCGCGCTGGTGACGGTCGCCTCCGGCGGAATCGGCTGGTGGATCTCGATGTCCTGCTCGCCGTGCAGCAGCATCGCGAAGTTGAACGTGAGCCCGGGCGTGTTCCCGAGCCCCCCGAGCGCCCCGAACACCGGGATCACGCCGAAGCTCGGGAGCACCTTCAGGTTCTTCTCGTAGGTGTACTCGAGCTCACCGCGATCGGTGGGCGGCACGCCGGCGCCGACACCGAGGTGATAGAGAATCACCTGGTCTTTGGTCCACGTGTACTTGCCCTCGCCCAGCTGGGCGCCGAGGGCCTTCTGGGGATCGATCGGCATGAGTCCTCCTTCCGGGCTGGAATGAACTAGGCCCGCGCTTTGAGCGCTTCCGCCATCGCCTTGGTCTCGTCGGCGATGCTCGAGGGCACGCTGTAGCCTTCGAGCTTGCGGATCTTGTCGAGATTGTCCCGGATGTCCTCGACCGAAGGCATGCGGCCCTTCGGCGCGATCCAGCCCGGCGCCATGCCGACAAAAATTCGAGCATAGCGGCCCGCGCCGACGTCGAAGATCTCGTGGGTGAGCTGACACTCTTCGGAGACGAGGTACGCGACGAGCGGCGTCACGAAGTTCGGATCCAGGGCATCCGCCATCGGCCCGAGCAGCTGCTCCGTGAGGCGCGTCTTCGCGATCGGCGCGATCACGTTGCACTTGATGTTGTTCTTCGCGCCCTCGACCGCGAGCACGTTCGAGAGACCGACCAGGCCCATTTTTGCCGCGCCGTAGTTGCTCTGGCCGAAGTTGCCGAAGATCCCGGCGCCGGAGGCCGCGAACACGATCCGGCCGTAGTTGTTCTCCTTCATCACGCGGAAGGCGGGCTGCGTCACGTAGAACGCGCCCCTCAGGTGCACGTCGAGCACGATGCCGAGGTCCTGCGGCTCGAGCTTCGCGAAGGTCTTGTCCCGCAGGATGCCGGCGTTGTTGATGACGATGTCGACCTTGCCGAAGTTGTCGATGGCCGTCTGGACGATCCCGGCGCCGCCCTCGGGCGTCGCCACGGAGTCGTAGTTGGCGGCGGCCTTGCCGCCGGCCTCGTTGATCTCCTTCACGACCTGATCGGCCATGCTCGAGCCGGCGCCGGTGCCATCGGCCCGGCCGCCGAGGTCGTTCACGACCACGCTCGCACCGCGCGCCGCGAGCATCAGCGCGTAGGTCTTGCCGAGACCGCCGCCTGCACCGGTGACGATCGCAACCCTTCCGTCGTATCGAATCTCGCTCACTGGGGGGGTACCTCTTCAAAGGGAATGGCCGCACGGACGGCGGCCGGCCGGCAGCATAGCCGAAGGACGCCGTCGGCGGGAAGTGCGTCCGCGGGGTGCGATTGCGGCGTCGGGCCCCAGGTGGCAGCCTCGGCCGCAAGGAAGGAGCAGCATGCGCCTCGAGCAGGCGGACCGCGCGCTGGAGAGCCGCGCCGAGGCGCGAGCGCCGGCGTTCGCGAGCACGCTGGCGCGCCACGGACTGCCCCCCTTGCGGCGGAGCGCCCCGACGACGCTGCAGGTGAACGTCGGCAAGCGCTGCGACCTGGCCTGCCACCACTGCCACGTCGAGGCGGGGCCGAAGCGCAGCGAGACGATGGACGCGCGCACGGCGTCGCGCGTGCTCGCGCTGCTGGCGCGCGAGCCACGCATCGGGACCCTCGATCTGACCGGGGGCGCCCCCGAGCTGTGCGCGCAGTTCCGCCCGCTCGTCGAGGGCGCCCGCGCGCTCGGCCGCGCGGTGATCGATCGCTGCAACCTCACGGTGCTGTTCCTGCCCGGCCAATCCGACACCGCGGAGTTCCTGGCGCGCCACGGCGTGCGCATCGTCGCGTCGCTGCCCTGCTACACGAAGGAGAACGTCGAGCAGCAGCGAGGGCGCGGCGTCTTCGCCCAAAGCATCGAGGCGCTGAAACGGCTGGGCTCCCTGGGCTACGGACGGCCCGGTTCGCCGCTCGGGCTCGATCTCGTCTACAACCCGCTCGGCGCGAGTCTGCCGCCCGACCAGTCCGAGCTGGAAGACCGCTACCGCAAGCAGCTGCGCGAGCTCTTCGGCATCGAGTTCCACCATCTCTTCACGATCACCAACGTCCCGATCCGACGCTTCGCCCACGCCCTCGCGCGCGAGGGGCGCGAAGCCGAGTACCTGGCGCTGCTCGTCAGTCATTTCAATCCGGCGATCGTGCCGGAGCTGATGTGCCGTCACCTCGTCTCGGTCGGCTGGGACGGCGCGCTCTACGACTGCGATTTCAACCAGATGCTGGATCTGCCGCTCGCCGGCCGACGCCGCAGCGTGTGGGACGTCGAAAGCCTGCTGGCGCTCGAGGACGAGCCGGTGGCGACGGGGTCGCACTGCCATGCCTGCACCGCGGGAGCCGGCTCGAGCTGCGGCGGAGCGCTCGCATGAAGATCGCCAGGCTGGTGCTCGCCGCGCTCGCGCTGGTCGCGCTGCTGGTCGCCGGCCGCGCGGCCGGGGCTCATTTTGCGGCCTTCGCCACCTGGGTGCAGGGGCTCGGGCCCGCCGGTCCGCTCATCTTCATCGCGGCCTACGCGGCCGCCGTCGTCGCCTTCGTCCCCGGTTCGATCCTCACCCTCGTGGCCGGCGCAATCTTCGGCCTCGGCTGGGGGACGCTCTACGTGCTCGTCGCCGCGACGCTCGGGGCCTCGCTCGCGTTTCTGGTGGCACGCTACGTCGCGCGCGGCGCGGTCGAGCAGCGGCTCGCGGGCAATCCGAAGCTCGCCGCGATCGACCGCGCGATCGGCGCGGAGGGGCGCAAGATCGTGCTGCTGCTGCGGCTCTCGCCGGCGTTTCCGTTCAACGTGCTCAACTACGCGCTCGGCCTCACGCGCGTGCGCTTCGGCGACTATCTGATCGCCTCGCTGGGCATGCTTCCCGGCACGCTGCTCTACGTGTACTCGGGAAAACTCGCCGGCGACGTCGCATCGCTCGCGGGCGGCGCCGCGCCGGCTCGGGGCCCTGGCTACTGGGCGCTGCTCGCGGTCGGTCTCGCCGCGACCCTGCTGGTCACGCTGCTCATCACACGCACCGCGCGGCGCGCCCTCGATCAGGCCACCGCCGTGCAGGCCGCGTCGTGACGCAGGCGCGCGCGGATGGCGGCGCGGGCCCCGGTATCCGGCCGCTCGATGCGCACAACCTGCGGCTGCTCGCGAACGTGCACCCCGCGGACTGGAAGAACCCCGAGCCAGCTCCCCGCTACAACCTCGTGGTGCTGGGCGCGGGCACGGCCGGGCTGATCAGCGCCGCCGTCGCCGCGGGGCTGGGCGCGAAAGTCGCGCTGGTCGAGCGTCATCTGATGGGCGGCGATTGCCTCAACGTCGGCTGCGTGCCCTCGAAGAGCGTGATCCGCGCCGCGCGCCGGGTCGAGGAGGCGCGCCTCGCGCACGAGCTCGGTGTGCCCGCCTTCGCGCGCGACGCGGTCGATTTTGGCGCCGCGATGGAGCGCATGCGCCGCATCCGCGCGCGCATCAGCGCCGAGGATTCCGCCGCGCGCTACCGCGACGAGCTCGGCGTCGACGTCTTCCTCGGCGAGGCTCGCTTCGCCGCGCCGGACGAGATCGAGGTAGAAGGCCGGCGCCTGCGCTTCGCGAAGGCGGTGATCGCGACGGGCGCCCGCGCGGCGCTGCCGCCGATCCCCGGCCTCGCGCAGGCGCGCCCGCGCACGAACGAGACGATCTTCGAGCTGACCTCGCGCCCGCGACGCCTCGCCGTGATCGGCGGCGGCCCGATCGGCGCCGAGCTCGCGCAGGCCTTCGGCCGGCTCGGCTGCGAGGTGACGCTGCTCGAGGCCGGCGCCCGGCTGCTGCCGCGCGAGGACGCCGACGCGGCCGAGATCGTGCAGCGTCGTCTCGCCGGCGAGGGCGTTCGCCTGCTGCTCGGCGCGAGCCTCGAGCAGGTCGAATCGCGCGGCGACGCGAAGGCGCTGCGCGTGCGCGCCGCGGGCGGTGCCGTCTCGGAGATCCTGGCGGACGAGATCCTCGTCGCGGTGGGCCGCGTGCCCAACGTCGACGGCCTGAATCTCGAGTCGGCAGGAGTCGAATACGACGCGCGCACGGGCGTCGTGGTGAACGATCATCTCCAGTCCACGAATCCCCGCATCTATGCGGCCGGCGACGTTTGCATGAGCTGGAAGTTCACGCACGCGGCCGACGCCGCCGCGAAGATCGCCGTGCAGAATGCGCTGTTCGTGCGCACGAAGCGGCTCTCGTCCCTGGTGATGCCGTGGTGCACGTACACCGACCCCGAAGTCGCGCACGTCGGCCTCTACGAGCGCGACGCGGCCGAGCGCGGAATCGCGATCGATACGTATCGGATTCCGCTCGAGCAGGTGAACCGCGCCGTGACCGACGGCGAGGAGGAAGGCTTCGTCAAGCTGCACGTGAAACGCGGCAGCGACCGCATCCTCGGCGCCACGATCGTCGCCTCGCACGCCGGCGAGATGATCAGCGAGGTCACGCTCGCGATCGTCGGCAAGCTGGGGCTCGGCACGCTGCTCGGCGTGATCCACCCCTATCCCACGCAAGCCGAAGGCATCAAGCGCGTCGCCGGCGCCTGGGTGCGCACGCGCGCCACGCCGCTCGTGAAGCGCGTGCTCGCGCGCTGGATGGCGCTGCGGCGCTAGCCCTTGCCGAGGAACGGCGTGCGTAAGCGCTCCAGCAGCGTTGAAGACGGTTTTGAGGAGGTGGTGGGCTGGGCCGCGGGAACCGCTGAACCTTCCACTTGCCGGCTTCATCCCCGGGGAGAGCGCAGAGAACACCACGAAGATCCAGTCGCCTCCCTCAGGTTGCGACTCGTATCACGTGGGCGTTGCGAACCGACACCAGCGGGCACGCTCGTCGAGCCGGCGCCTCTCACCACCCGGAACTTCGTCCCTGCGGATGAGCCCATGTCGCCGCCAGCCCACCCGCAGCAGCCATGTCTGGCCGCGGGCGACCGCGGGGCGATCGGTGGGAACTGCCGGACACTCAGCCCATCCCTCGAACCATCGGCCCGAGGACGCGGGGTCGACCCAGGGATGAGTGCTCCACCTCGCGACCAGGCGCACCGTTCGCAGCGACGGCACGTCGCTGCGAACGCGAATCGTCACCAACCCAGGGTGGCTCTCTGGGAACTCCGCGCGTCCGCGCTGCCATACGCGCGCTCGCGCCGCAGCCTTTCGCCCGGCACCTTCTCTTGCTCCACCCCAGCGCGCCGGCATCTTCAGGTCCAGCTCGAGCTGAGATCGACGCCTCATACACTTGATTGTGGCCATGTTCTCGCAGAATGGCAAGACGAAACTCTGAGAGTCGTTCGCAAAGCTTGACGCTGATGTGCGTCATCAGGCACTTGGGCCGTCACCTCCACGGCTGCTCCGTGCGACGTCGTGCGCACGCGCGACCTGATGGAGGAAGTCGCGCGACCGATCTGAGGCACCCGCCGCTCGTATCGGCAAGAGGAATCGACCCCGCCTCCCGAGCCCCGACCCGCCACTTCCCTCAAAACCGTCTGCAACGGCGCTGGAATGGCATGAGAACACCGATTTTCAGCACGCTGCGGGTCGCATACTCTTCCACCGGCAGGCCATTCTTCGGCCTCGGAGGCGCGCGTGTCGCTGCTGCGGTTCCTCGGGATGTCCGAGCTTGGGAAGCAGGCGCGCGAGCGCGGAGACACGGCGAGCGTGCGCCGCATCGCGGCTCAGCTCGAGCGCCTCGAGCCCGCGACCGCGAAGCGGCTCGCGAGCTTCGCCTACGTGCTGGCGCGCGTCGCCAACGCCGACCTCACGATCGACGCGGCCGAGACCGCCGAGATGGAGCACAGCGTGCGTACGCTCGCTGCGCTCACGGAGAGCGAAGCGGTGCTGGTGGTGCAGATCGCGAAGACCCAGGCGCACGTGCTGGGGGACACCGAGAACTACGTCGTGACGCGCGAGTTTCGCGGGATGTCGACGCGCGAGCAGCGCGCGCAGCTCTTGCAGTGCCTCTACGCCGTCGCAGCGGCCGATGGAACCATCTCTGGGGACGAGCGCTCCGTGATCGGCGCGATCGCCGAGGAGCTCGGCTTCACGCGCGCCGAAGCGAATGCGCTGCGGGCCGAATATCGCGACAAGCTTTCTGAGCTTCGCGGTTCCTGAGCTCAGCTCCTGACGAGCAGATGCGTTCGCGGGTCGAGGGAGACGCGCAGCGAGGTCGGGTCGGGGCTGTCGTGGTCCTTGAGCGCGCGCAGCCCGACGACGCCGTCGCCCGGCTCGAGCGCGAGCACCACGCTGATCAGATCCCCGAGCTTGCGCAGCGGCGCCGGGACGGCCGCGACGCGCTCCTCGGCGGCCGTCGACGAGATCCAGACCTCCGCGTCGAGCTCCCTGGCCAGCGCCTTGATCTCGGCCAGCTCGTCGTGCGGCAGCGTCTGACAATCGAGGCCTTCGAGGATCAGCAGCGAAGGTTTCGCGCCGGCGTCGATCTCGAACTTCACCGCATCGCGCAGCTTCGAGGCCGTGAGCGTATTCGGCGGGTACACGCGGATGCTGCGGTGGCGATCGACCTCGACGTGGAGCTCGGCGCCGTTCTCGAGATGGGTCGAGGCCACCAGCTCCTCGAAGACCGTATCGTAGTGGGCACGCACGTGGGCGACCGGTTGATCGATGCAGACGTGCAATACGCGGCGCGCCCGCAGCAGCTCGTCGAGCGCCACACCGACCAGGAACGCGGTCTTGCCCACCCCGTGGCCGGCGAGCACCACGCCGATGTTCCCGGCGCCCAGCCCCCCGTGCAGGCCCTTCTCGAGCAGGCGCAACGGGCTCCTCGCGTTCAAATACTTCTTGTACAAGGGAGCGCTTCCCCGCATGCTCGTCACTCGTCGTCATCCTTGATCTTGGAGCCGTACTTCTCCTTCAGTTGCTTCTGGACCTCGGAGGGCGCCGGCAGATAGCGCGCGAACTCCATCGTGAACTCGGCCTTGCCCTGGGTGTTCGAGCGCAGGTCCGTCGCGTAGCCGAACATCTCCGCGAGCGGCACCTCGGCCTCGACCCGGCTGAAGCCCTCCTCCTCGGTGGTGCCGATCACCGTACCACGGCGCTGCATGACCGTCTTGAGCACGACGCCCTGGAATTCCGTGGGGCCCTCGACCTCGAGCTTCATGATCGGCTCGAGGATGATCGGCTTCGCCCGCGGATAGACCTCGCGGAACGCACCGCGCGCGGCCGCCTGGAAGGCGTTGTCCGACGAGTCGACCGAGTGGGCCTGCCCGTCGTCGATCCCGATCCGCAACCGGATCACCGGGAACCCGATCAGCCGCCCCTTGGCGATCATCGATCGGAAGCCCTTCTCGACGGACGGGATGAACTCGGTCGGGATCGCGCCGCCGCGCACCTCGTTCACGAACTCGAATTCCTCGGCGCCCTCGGTGAGGGGCTCGATCCAGCCGGCGACACGGCCGTATTGGCCCGAGCCGCCCGTCTGCTTCTTGTGCGTGTAGTTGAATTCCGCCCGCTGCGAGATGGCCTCCCGATAGGCCACCTGCGGCGCGCCCGTCTCGACCTCGCAGGCATACTCGCGCTTCATGCGCTCGACGTAGACGTCGAGGTGCAGCTCGCCCATGCCGGAGATGATCGTCTCGCTGCTCTCCGGATCGACGTGGGAACGGAACGTCGGATCCTCGCGCACGAAGCGGCCGAGCGCCTTCGCGAGGTTGTCCTGCGACTTGCTGTCCTTCGCCTTGATCGAGAGCGAGATCACCGGCGCCGGGACGTGCATCGACGTCATCGCGATGCGGACCGATTCGTCGTTGAAGGTGTCGCCGGACGCGCAGTCGATGCCGAACAGCGCCACGATGTCGCCCGCGCCGGCGGCCGTGATGTCTTCCATGTTGTCGGCGTGCATGCGCACGAGCCGACCGACCTTGTTGCGGCGCTGGGTGCGGCTGTTGATGATCGTGCTGCCCTTCTCGATCGAGCCCTGGTAGATGCGCAGATACGTGAGCTGGCCATAGCGTCCGTCTTCGAGCTTGAAGGCGAGCGCCACCAGCGGCTTGTTCGGGTCCGAGGTGAGCTCCACCGCCGCTTCGTCGTTCTCGAGATCCATGCCGACGCTCGTGATGTCGACCGGGCTCGGCAGGTAGAGGTTCACCGCATCGAGCAGCCGCTGAACGCCCTTGTTCTTGTATGCGGAGCCCATGAACACCGGGGTCAGATCCATCGAGAGGGTGCCCTTGCGCACCGCCTCGTGGATCAGATCCTCCGTCACTTTCTCCTCGAGAATCGCCTCGGTGAGCGCGTCGGAAAACATCGAGACGGCGTCAAGCATCGTCTCGCGCGAAGTCTCGGCCTCGGCGAGCAGCTCTTGCGGGATCGGCTTCTCGACCAGGTGCTCGCCGTTGGCGCCCTCGAACGTGTAGGCCTTCATCGTGACCAGATCGACCAGACCCTGAAAATCCTGCTCGAGGCCGATGGGGATCTGCATCAGCACGGCGTTGTGCTTGAGCTTCTCGCGCAGCTGCTCGACCACGCGCCGCGGGTTCGCACCGGAGCGGTCGAGCTTGTTGATGAACGCGAGGCGCGGGACCTTGTAGCGGCGCATCTGGCGGTCGACCGTCAGCGACTGCGATTGCACTCCGGCGACACCGCACAGCACGAGCACGGCGCCGTCGAGCACGCGCAGCGCGCGCTCGACTTCGATCGTGAAGTCGACGTGGCCGGGCGTGTCGATGATGTTGACGTGATGGCCATTCCAGTTGCAGTGGGTCGCCGCGGACTGGATCGTGATCCCGCGCTCGCGCTCGAGATCCATGTGATCCATGGTCGCGCCCACCTCGTCCTTCCCCTTCACCTCGTGGATCGCATGGATGCGCCCGGTGTAATAGAGGATGCGCTCGGTGAGCGTCGTCTTGCCCGAATCGATGTGGGCGCTGATGCCGATGTTCCGGATCTTCGAGATGTCGACCATGCTGCTGCCCTTGCCCGCCGCCGCGATCCAGCGGGTTCCCGTGACCTGCCTGTTGGGGGGCGGAGGAAGACCGACCCGGAAGCGGTGGGGCAGCAGATTAGCCGGACGCGGCCGACTCGCCAGCTACACCCGCGGGGATACCCGCGCCAGATCGCGAGAACTTACTCCAAAAACTGGCCGGCTTCGAGCCCGGACTCGGCCGCGGCCAGCTTCTTGCCCCCACCGAGCCGCAGGCGGCCCACGGCCAGCCGTGCCCCGCGCGCGGCGAGCACCAGCCGCCCGGCCTCGAGCCCGAGCACGCTGCCGGCGGGCGCGTCGGCGGCGCCGGGCAGCAGACGTCCGTCGAACAGGCGCAGCGGCTCTCCGCGCCACAGCGCGAACGCGCCCGGCTGCGGATCGCAGCCGCGGATCAGGCGGTCGAGTTCAAAGGCGTCGCGCGTCCAGTCGATCCGCGCCACCGCATCGGTCAGGAGTCCCTGCGCCGTCGCCCGCGAGTCATCTTGCGGCACGCCGCGAGCCGTGCCCGCCGCGACCGCCTCGACCGCCTCGACGATCGCTTCGATCCCGAGCGGATACAGCCGCTCGAAGTACAGGCTGCCCGCCGTGTCGGTGTCGCGGATCTCGACCCCACGTTTCTGGACCACGATCGGCCCGGTGTCGACCCCCGCGTCGGGCCGGAACACCGTCACGCCGGACTCGCGCTCACCGAGGATGATCTGCCAGGCGAGCGCGGACCCGCCGCGGAAACGCGGCAGCAGCGACGGGTGGAAGCAGAGCGAGCCGTGCACGGGAGCGTCCACGATCTCGGGCGGCAGGATCGTCGTCACGAACGCGAGCACGTTGAGCTCGGCGCCGAGCGCGCGGTGCTCGGCCACGAGCTCGGGCAGCGCCGCGCCAGCGCGACGGAAGCGGCGATGGCGAAACAGCGCGAGCCCACGCGCCGCGGCTTCGCTCGCGAGCGGATCGGGGCGCCCCTCGTCAGGCGGCACGTAGACGCCGACCCCGTGGTGTCCCGCGTCGAGCAGGCGCACGAGCACGTCCCTGCCGAAGGCCGCCTGACCGAAGAGCGCGATACGCAGCGCCATGCTCCGAACCTACATCAACGCGCGCGAGAGCGGTCGCCGACGCGGCCACGCACCGTCGCGGGTGAGCCGAAGGCGAGCGCGTGCGGCGGAACGTCGCGCGTCACGAGCGAGCGCGCGCCGATCACGGCGTGCTCGCCGATCGTGACGCCGCGCAGCACCGTGACGTCCGAGGCGATCCAGGCGTAGTCACCGATCGTCACCGCGTCCGCGACCTCCGGATGCTCCGCGTCGAGATCGTGCTGATCGGCGTCGAAGACGCGGCTGCCCGGGCCCACCCACGCGCGCCGGCCGAGGCGCAGCTCGCGCTTCGCCGAGAGGTGGCAGCCGTTCAGGAACGCTTCCGGTCCCAACGTGAGCGTCGCCCCCTCGAAGGCGACGATGTGTATGGGACCGAGCTCCGTGCGCAGCCACGCGCCCGCGCCGATCTCGACGCACGCGCCGGGGCCGAGCGAGAAGCACAGAGCGCCGCGGTTGCGCTCCGTCACGACGCCGGGCCCGATGCGCAGGCGCGCCCCGGGGCCGAGCGCATAGCGCGCGTGCGCGAGGTTGCTGCTCGCCGACGGATCGATCTCGAGGCCCGGGTGCAGGAGGGGCAGCGCGCGCAGTCGCAGACGATCGGCGGCCTGGATGGCGTGGAGCAGCAGCGAGACGGCCCGCTGTCGCGACACGCTAGCGGGCCGTGGTCTGCCCCTCGCGGAGCCGGAAGGTGATGAAGCCGTGGGTGGGGTCGTACGGGGAAACGCCGACCTGCACGCGATCACCCGGGATCACGCGGATCCGGAAGCGCCGCATCCGACCCGAGAGCTGGGCGGTCACGACCTGGCCGCCATCCAGCTCGATCTTGTAGCGGCCTCCGCCGAGGATCTTCTCGACGGTGCCGGTCGCCTGCAGCAAGTCGTCTCGAGCCAATCGTCTCCCTTCGGGCGCGGCCCTGATCGAGGTGCCGCGAACGGCGCAAGTTAGCGGCTCCGACTGCGCGCCGCATGCAGCGGCTGGCTCGCCCGCACGCGTGCGGTAGGTTTTCGCCCGGTCGGAGAGGTGGCGGAGTCCGGTTGAACGTGCCTGACTCGAAATCAGGTGTACCCGGAAGGGTACCGTGGGTTCAAATCCCACCCTCTCCGCCATTTTTACTACCCCCGTTTCATGTCGAACGAAGTCGCCGCCCCGACGCGGGTCGACGGGCGCACGCGGAAACCTTCGCGACGCAGGACCCGGACGAGTAGACCTCGCAAAGGGCCGGCAGATGCCGGCCGAAGGATCTGGATCGATGCCGAGCCTCCGCGCATGGCGCATGCCGGGCCTCGCCGGCCTGCTGCTGCTGGCGCTCACCCTGCTGTTCTGGAAGCTGCGCATCCTCGACACCGGCGTGAACCTCGAGCTCACGCTCGAGAACGTCGATCTCTACAACAGCCACTATCCGATGACGTGGTTCGGCTTCCGCGCGCTGCGCGAGGGGCGGCTGCCGCTGTGGAACCCGTGGCAGTTCGTCGGAGAGCCTTTTCTGGCGGCGTACTACGGCGGTCTGTTCTATCCGCTGAACGCGATCTACCTCGTGACGAG
>Ga0210377_10001957_pt1 | contig 18339 bp, 17 predicted proteins | sample PLM4_65_b1redo_FD_155480 | JGI IMG/M metagenome (GOLD analysis project Ga0210377, IMG submission 155480) | Groundwater sediment microbial communities from an aquifer in East River, Colorado, USA - PLM4_65_b1 redo | ecosystem: Environmental > Terrestrial > Soil > Riparian zone | place: USA: East...
GAACGCGACGTCGGTCGTCCCCGGCATGGGCATCAGGAACCAGGCCAGCCAGAACGTGAGCGCCGCCCCGGCCAGACACGCCCCACCGATGCGCCGTGAGTGCATCACGCGCGGCACGGTCGCGCCCGCCGTCGATGCCGGCAAGGCAACCGATCGTTGCGCGCGCATCACGCTCCCGGTGGGGAACCCACGAACTGCAGCGACTCGAACCCGCGGCTCGGAGCGGCGAACTCCTGCACGAGCAGGATCGGCTGGTCCTCGGGCCGGAAGGCCGCCGCGAGCGAGCCCCCACTTGCCATCTCGTGCCTCCGCAGCGAAGTCGCCCGGGCACACCGCGCGTTACGCGCGGCGCGAGGTGGTAGGATCGGCAGCGGAGGGGCGCCGATGTGGAAGGCGATCGTCGCGCGCCTGCGTCGCCGAGCTGCCGCTGGCGAGATCCGCTTCAGCGCGGAGAGCTTCGCGAGCATGGCGGCGAGCAGCCCAAACCTGGTGGGCATCGCCGTCGATTCACGAGTCGTGCTCGCGAACCCCGCCGCCGAGCGGGTCTTGGGGACCGGCCGCCCCGGCGAGCTCCGGGGCCGCTCGATCTTCGACTTCATCCACCCCGACGACCGCGCCGAGGCGCATGCCCTGATCGCGGCGCTGTCCGAGACCGGCAACGCGATGCCGTGGACGTCGGTGCGAATGCTCGATGCCTCGGGCACGGCGGTCGAGCACGAGGTCTCGGCGGTTGCGGTCGAGTTCGACGGCGCCTCGGCGCTGATGCTCGTTGGCAGGGACCTCAGCGAGAGGCGGCGCGCAGAGGAAGCGCTCCGCGAGAGCGAAGGGCGCTATCAGGCGCTGGCTGCGCGCGCGCCGGTCGCGATCTATCGGCTCGACGCGGAAGGTCACTGCATTTACTTGAATCAGCGCTGGTCGGAGCTGGTCGGCATCCCGGTCGACGAGGCTTTGGGTCGGAACTGGATCGAGCTGGCCTCGGCAGACGGGAAGGCGCTCGCGGCGGAGGTCTGGCGGAGCATCGTCGCCGGGCCCGGCGAGTATCGAGCCGAGCACCAGCTCCGCCGGCCGGACGGCGGCACCCGGCATGTGCTCTCGCAGGTTGCGCCCGAGCGCGACGCGCGCGGCGCGGTGGTCGGCTGGGTGGGAACGCTCACCGACCTGACCGACCTGAAGCACGCCGAGTTCGCGCTGGCCGACAGCGAGGAACGGCTGCGCGTCGCGCTCGAGGCGGCCGGCATGGCGAGCTGGGAGGCGGATCTCGAGAGCGCGCGCGTCCAGTGGTCGTCCCACGCCGCGAGCGTCCTCGGTCTTCCCGACGACGAGCTGCCGCGAAGCGCGCAGGACGCCTGGCTGCTGATCGAGCCCGGCGAGGTCATCCATCGGACGGGAAGCGCCCGCGAGTCGCTCGACCGCGGCGAGCCGTTCGAGATCGAGCTCCGCATCGCGCGAGACGGCGCGGACGCGCGCTGGATCCTGGTCCGCGGTCAGGCGCGGGGCGCGGATTCCCACCGCGGGCGCAGGGTCGTCGGCGTGGTCGCCGACGTCACCGCCCGCCACCGCCTCGCCGAAGAGCGCGAGCTGCTGGAGCAGAAGCTCCACGAATCGCAGCGCCTCGAGAGCCTCGGGCTGCTCGCGGGCGGCGTCGCGCACGACTTCAACAACCTGCTGGTGGGGATCCTGGGAAACGCGGAGCTCGCGCTCGCTCGCCTTCCCGAGGACGCGCCGGTGCGCCCCTTGATCGACGAGCTCCGCGCCGCCGCGGCGCGCGCAGCGGATCTCGCACACCAGATCCTGGCGTACTCGGGACGCGGCGCGCTGCAGAGCGGGCCCGTCGACGTCGCGGAGCTCGCGCGGGACACGCTCACCTTGCTGCGGCCCTCCTTGAGGCCCGCGGCGAGACTTCACCTGGAGTGTCCCGCCGAGCCGCTGTGCGTCGCGGGCGACGTCACTCAGCTTCGCCAGGTGTTGATGAACCTGGTGACCAACGGCTGCGAGTCACTCGCGGAGGACGGGGGAGACGTGCGGCTCCGGATCGAACGCCGTTCGGTATCGCAGCCCGACGAGGGAAGCAGTTCGGACTGGATCGCGCTCGAGGTCGCCGACGACGGATCCGGGATGGATGCGCAGACCCGCGCGCGGATCTTCGACCCGTTCTTCACGACGCGCGCGACCGGACGCGGGCTCGGGCTTGCGGTCGTGCACGGCATCGTGCGCGCCCACGGCGGCACGATCGACGTCGACAGCACCCCTGGGCTGGGAACCAGCATCCGTCTCCTGCTCCCCGCCACGAGCGCGCCTTTGGAGCAGAGCACCCCATCGCCTGCGGTGCGCGCGGCCCCGGCCATGGCGAGCGCGCTCATTCTCGTCGTCGACGACGAGCGGGCCGTGCGCGGGGTCGCTCGCCTGGCACTCGAGGCCGCGGGTCACCGGGTGCTCCTGGCCGCGAACGGCGAGGAAGCCAGCGCCCTGCTCCAGAGGCACGCGCACGAGATCGAAGCGATCGTGCTCGACCTCAACCTCGGGCGCGAGTCGAGCGAGAGCGTGCTCGTGGAGATTCGCGCGCGCGTACGGGATGTGCCGGTGCTCGTCACGAGCGGCTACCCGGAAGAGGAGGCGATCGCGCGGCTGGCCGCGCTGGGCGTATCCGCGTTCGTGCAGAAGCCGTTCACGCCCGTGCAGCTCGTCGAGGGGGTCGCGCGCGCGCTCGCCGCCGCCCGGGAGCGCGCGGCGTAGGGCGGATCTCCGGGACCGCGGCTAGTGGAAGCTGTCCCACTCGCCGCACTGCGGGCAGCGGAAGTGCAGCGTCGTGTCCTGCGTTCCGCAGCCGCTGCACGCGAGCCTGCGCGGATCCGAGGGCAACCGCTCGAGCAGCTCCTCGAACGCCTTGCGGGCGTCGTCGTCGCGGCGGTCGCGCAGGAGGATGCGCCCGATCTCGGCGTGCGCGGCGAGCCAGCCTGTGTCGCGATCGAGGAGTCTGCGCAGGATTCCCAGCGCCTCGTCGACGCGCTGCGGTGTAGCTACGGTGCGAGCCAGCCAGAGGCTGGCCTCGCGATCGTCGGGCGCGGCCTCGAGTCGCTCGCGCAGGAGCGTTTCGAAGCCGGCCAGGTCGCCGAGCTTCATGTGGACCTCGGACAGCCGCGAGTAGAGCAACGTGCCGATCGCCGGGTGCAGACCCAGCGCGCGCCGGAACAGACCCGACGCCTTCTTCCAGCTCTCCTCGCGAACGCGCTGGTCGCCGAGCGCGAGGTAGGCCTCCGCGCAGCTCGCGTCGTGGGCGACGGCGCGCTTGAACGCGCTGCGCGCATCCGCATCGCGGCCGCGCGCCGCGGCCGCGCGTCCCAGGCCCGTCCAGAGATGCGCCACCACCCGCGGCGTCTCGGGATCACGCCCGCCGATGCGCTTGCGCACCTGGATCGCGCCCTCCCAGTCCCCTGCGTCGACGCGGATGCGCTCGAGGGCTCGCAGCGCCGGCAGGTTGTCGGGCTCGACTTCCAGGAGATCCTGGAACGCGGTCGCTGAACGCTTCAAGAATCCGCCGGCCCGGAAGTCGAGGGCGAGCCCGAGCATCGCCTCGCGGCGCAGCTCCTCGGAGATGTCGGGCCGCAGGAGCAGGTTCTGGTGGATCTGGATCGCGCGGCCGATGTCGCCGCGCAGGCGATAGAGGTTCGCGAGCGCGAGGTAGACGTCCGACGACGAGGAGTCGACGCGCGCGGCCTCGGCGAGCGCCGACTCGGCGCTGGCGAGATCCCCTGCGAGCACGAAGTGCAGCGCGCTGCGAAGCTGCGCCGTCGCCGAGCGCTCGGGCGCGCTCCTGGGCTTGCGGCGCAGCCAGTCCCGCATGCTCAGACCTTCGGTTCGCTCGAGACGCCCGCGGCTTCGCGCGCGATGGGCAAGGTGCGCAGTCCGTGGATCTCCTGCTCGAGCTCCGCGATGCGCTTGGTCTGGCGGCGCGACTGCATCTTCGCTCGCGTGACCGGCCACGCGAGCATGGCCGAGGCCGCGGCCGCGCCAAACGCTGCGGCGGCGACGAGCGCACCCCAGACCTTCGTGTCCCATTGCCCGAACAAGAAGTTCACCCTGACTGCCTCGCCGTTCCCCACGACCAGCGCGACGACGATGGCGGCGACCAAGGCTGCGAACGCGAGCGTCCCCCAGGCCCTCATCGCGTACCCAGCTCGCGGAAGGCGGGCAGAAGCTCGTCGTACGTCCGCTCGATGTGCGTCGGAATCACGCGGATCTCCCCGATCGAGGTCATGAAGTTCACGTCGCCACTCCAGCGCGGGACGATGTGGAAGTGGAGGTGCTCCGCGAAGCCCGCGCCCGCGGCCTTGCCGAGATTCGCACCGACGTTGAGGCCTTCGCAAGCGTAGGTCGCCTCGAGGATTCGCGAGCTCTCCGCGACCAGCGCCATCACCTCCGCGCGCGCGTCGGGCGCGAGCGCGTGGAGCTTCCCGGTGTGGGCGTACGGCGCGACCATCAGGTGCGCGGCCGCGTACGGATAGCGGTTCAGCAACACGAAGGCGTGTCGCCCGCGGAACAGGATCAGGCGCGCGCGGTCGGCGACGGCGGGGTCGGGCTCGCAGAAGATGCACACCAAGGGGCCGCGCGACCGCTCGATGTACTCGATGCGCCAAGGCGCCCAGAGCGGCCGGCCCTCGCCCCCCGAAGCCGCGCTCACGATCGGCTCCCCTTCAGCGGGGACCGCTCGAACCCGCGCTCGGGCGGGACGCCGGCTGCCCGCCGGCCTCCTGCTTGCGCTTGGCCTCGATGCGCTCCTTCAGCTCCTTGCCGACCTTGAAGAAGGGCGTGCGCTTGGCAGGGATCTTGACCTCTTCGCCGGTCTTCGGATTCCGGCCCTCGCGCGCCTCGCGGACCTTCACTTGGAAGCTCCCGAAGCCGCGAATCTCGATCCGGTCGCCCTTGCGCAGCGCCTCGGTCATGCAGTCGAAGATCGTGTTGACGACCGTCTCGGTGTCCTTTTTCGAGACGTGAGGAACCTTGATCGCCACGCGCTCGATCAGGTCGCTCTTGGTCATTCCGGAGAGGTCCCCCACCCGCGTATCTCCGCTCTTGTTTATTCGTTCGAGCCGCTCGAGCCGCCGCCGCCGCGCAGGCGCGAGAGCGCGTCCTGCGAGAACAGATCGCCGAGCGTCGCTTTCTGAGTTCCGGTCTGCGCAGCCACGCGCTTGATCGCCGCGCGCTCCTCGCGCTCCAGGATCGCCCGCATCGACAACGCGATCTTCTGCTCCGACGCGTCGACGCGCACGACCAGCGCCTCGACCTCGTCGCCGACCTTGCACACGTCGTGCAGGTTCTGGACGTCGCGGCCGACCTCGGAGGCGTAGACCAGCCCCTCGATGCCTTCCTCGACCTCCACGAACACGCCGAAGTCCGCGATGCTCGTGACCTTGCCCTTGATCTTCGTGCCGACCGGGAACTTCCGCGGCACTTCGTCCCAGGGGTTCGGCTGGAGCTGCTTCAGGCCGAGCGAGAATTTCTCGCTCTCGGTGTCGACCTTGAGCACGACGGCCTCGAGCTCGTCGCCCTTCTTGAAGAGCTCCTTCGGGTCGCGGATCTTCTGGGTCCACGAGATGTCCGAGACGTGGACCAGACCGTCGATGCCGTCCTCGATGCCCACGAAGACACCGAAGTTGGTCACGTTGCGAACCACGCCGCGCACCTTCGTGCCCGCGGGGTAGCGCTCCTCGAGCAGCGACCACGGGTTCGGCTCGGTCTGCTTCATGCCGAGCGAGATCTTGCGGTTCTGCGGATCGACCTCGAGCACGAGCACGTCCACCTCGTCGCCGATCGCGACGACCTTGGACGGGTGCTTCACGCGCTTGGTCCAGCTCATCTCCGAGATGTGGATCAAGCCCTCGATACCGGGCTCGAGCTCCACGAACGCGCCGTAGTCGGCGAGCGAGACGACCTTGCCGCGGATGCGCAGGCCGATCGGGTAGCGATCGCCGATGGAGATCCACGGATCGGGCTGGGTCTGCTTCAGGCCCAGCGACACGCGCTCGGTCTCCGGGTCGAACTTCAGCACGCGCACGCGCACCTGATCGCCGACCTGGAAGACCTCGGACGGGTGCGAGATGCGGCCCCACGACATGTCCGTGATGTGCAGCAGGCCGTCGATGCCGCCCAGATCGATGAACGCACCGTAGTCGGTGATGTTCTTGACGATGCCCTCGACGACGAGGCCCTCTTTCAGGATCTCGAGCGTCTTCTGGCGCAGCGACTGGCGCTCGGTCTCGAGCAGCGCGCGGCGCGAGAGCACGATGTTCCCGCGGCGCTTGTTGAACTTGATGATCTTGAACTTGTGGTTCTCGCCGATCATGCGGTCGAGATTTCGCACCGGCCGCAGGTCGACCTGGCTGCCGGGCAGGAATGCCTTGACGCCCTTCAGGTTGACCGAGAGGCCCCCCTTCACGCGTCCGTTGATCACGCCTTCGACGACTTCCTGGTCGTCGTAAGCGGTCTGCAGGTGGTCCCAGACACGCAGGCGATCGGCCTTCTCCTTGGAGAGGACGATCACGCCGTCTTCGTTCTCGGACTGCTCGACGAGGACTTCGACCTTCTGCCCGACCTCGATCCGCGCGACGCCGTCGTCGTCAGCGAACTCCCAGGTGGCGATCATCCCTTCCGACTTGCACCCGACGTCCACGAGGACGTGTTCGGGATCCACGGAAAGCACCGTACCGGTGACGACCTGGCCTTCTTTGACGAGCGACTGACTGCTCTCGAAGAGCTCCGCAAAGGAGTCTTCGTTCACAGGGGTGGGGGTTTGTACTTGGTCGGACATTACTTGCGTCGATCTCCTATTGGGTTCCGTTCTAGCTTCTCGATGCTTTCCCGGCCATCGCTCAGTGCCTCCTCGAGTGCTTCTCGATCTCCGCGGCTCAAAGCGTCCAGCAACCTTCCCAGGTTCTTCGAAAACCGCGCTGCCTCTTCGGCGACGCGACACCGATTCATGAGCAAAATCTCGCACCAGAGCTTGGGGTTGGCGCGTGCGATGCGGATGAAATCACGCAGTCCCGGACCCGCCAATCCCAATCTCTCGTCGCTCGGGAGCCCTGCAGCGTAGGCGAACGCGATCAGGTGCGGCACGTGCGAGAGCGTGGCCGCGATCGCGTCGTGCTCCTCAGGCGACTTGCGAACCGTGAAGGCACCGAGACACTGCCAGAATTCCTCAATCCGGTCCACTACTTCAGGGTCCTCCCCGCCGGAGAGGGCCAAAATGCAGGGCGCGCCCGCGAAAAGGCCGGGGTCCGCGGCGGCCAGGCCGGTCCGATCCCCGCCCGCCATCGGATGGGCGCCGACGCAGTTCTCGGGCCAGCGGAGGAGCCGTCGGGCTGCCTCCGCCACGGGCGCTTTCACGCTCGCGAGATCGGTCAGCAGCGTCGATGGGCGCAGGTGCGGCGCGGCGTCGCGCAGCGCGGCCTCCATGGACTCGATCGGGACCGCGAGGACCAGCAGGTCGGCCCAGGCCGCTGCCTCCGCGAGGGGGATCAGGGGGATCGAGCCGGCGCTCGAGAGCCCCGGGTCGACGCCCTTCACCTCGCGCGCGGCGCCGCGGGCCAGCGCGGCCAGGGCCACCGAGCCGCCCATCAGCCCGAGGCCGACCACGGCGACCCGACCGAAGATCGGCTCGCTCAACGGCCGAGCTCGCGGGCCAGGGTCTCGAGGAAGCGCTCGTTCTCCTCGGGGGTGCCGACGGAGACGCGGAGGTGCGTGGTGAGGCCGAACCCGCCGAGCGGGCGCGCGATGATGCCGCGGCGGAGGAGGCGGTCGTTGAGCGCATCCGCGCCGGGGCCCACCTCGATGCACAGGAAGTTCGCGTCGCTCGCGGCGAAGCGGAGCCCGAGCTTCGCGAGCCCCGCCTCGAGCTGCGCGAGCCCCGCGTGCGTGACGCGCCGGATACGGTCGAGGTGATCGCGGTCTCCGAGCGCGGCGCACGCCGCGACCTGCGCCAGGCTGTTCACGATGAACGGATGGCGCGCGCGCTCGAGGTACGAGATCAGCTCGGGGTTCGCGACGGCGTAGCCGACGCGCAGACCCGCGAGCGCGTAGGCCTTCGAGAACGTGCGCAGCACGATCAGGGTCGGGCGCTCGGCGAGCGCGGCGAGGCTGTCGGGGAAGTCGGACCTGCGGACGAACTCCACGTACGCCTCGTCCGCGACGAGCACCACGCGCTCGGGCAGCTCCTTCACGAGCCGCGCGAACGCCTTCGCGGACAGGGACGTGCCCGTCGGGTTGTTCGGGTTCGCGAGAATCACGAGCCGCGTGCGCGGGCCGACCGCGGCGAGGGTCGCGTCGACGTCGGCGCGCAGGTCCGCGTCGAGCGGCACGCGCACCGGGGTGGCCGCCGCGCCGAGCGTGGCGATCGGGTACATGGCGAAGCTCGGCCACGGGAACACGGCCTCGTCGCCCGGCCCGAGGAAGCACTTCGCGAGCAGCTCCAGGATCCCGTCCGAGCCGCCGGCGAAGCAGAGCTGCTCGCCGTCGACCCCGAGGTGTTTCGCGAGCGCCTCGCGCAGCCGGAAGCACGAGTCGTCGGGGTAGCGGTTCAGGTCCTCCGCCGCGGCGAGGATCGCCTCGACCACGCGGCGCGACGGTCCGAGCGGGCTCTCGTTCGAGGCCAGCTTGATCGAGCCCTCGATGCCGAGCTCGCGCTCGAGCTCCTCGACCGGCTTCCCCGGCACGTACGGTGCCAGGTCGCGCACGTGCGCGTTCACGAGATCGCGGATCTTCACCTCGTCCCCTCGGCTTGCGGGTAGCTGCCCAGTACCTTCACGAAGTCGCAGCGCGGCCGCAGCGCACCGATCGCCGCCGAGACCTTCGCGTCGTCGAGGTGTCCCTCGAAGTCGCAGAAGAACACGTACTCCCACGCACGCACCCGCGTCGGGCGCGACTCGATCCGGCGCAGGTTGACGCCGTTCTGGCAGAACGGCTCGAGCGCCTTGTACAGCGCGCCCACCACGTCGCGCTTGATCGAGAACAGGATCGAGGTGATGTCGCGCGAGCTCGGCTTGGGCGCGGTCTTGCTGATCACCAGGAAGCGCGTGGTGTTGTCGGCGTGGTCCTCGATGCCCTCGTTCACGACGCGCAGCCCGTAGAGGTCCGCGGCGATCGGACTCGCGATCGCGGCGATCTCCTCGGTGCGCGCCGCGAGCTCGGCCGCCTGCGCCGTCGAGTGCGTGGTCTGCTGCGGCACGTTGGGCAGGTTCAGCTCGAGCCAGCCGCGGCACTGCGCGAGCGCCTGCGGGTGCGAGTACACCGCCCGGATGGCCCGCAGGTCCCCGGACTTCGAGAGCAGGTTGTGGTGGATCGGCACGTGGATCTCGGCCGCGATCGTGAGCGGCGACTCCACGAAGAGATCGAGCGTGTGGCTCACCACGCCCTCGTTCGAGTTCTCGACGGGCACCACGCCGAACTCGGCCTGGCCGGACTCGACCTGCGCGAAGATCGCGTCGGTGGTCGCCGCGGGCCGCAGCTCCGCCATCTGCCCGAACTGCTGGATCGCGGCCTGGTGCGTGTAGGTCGCCGGCGGACCGAGGTACGCGACGCTGACGCCGCGCTGCAGCGCGATCGAGGCCGAGATGATCTCGCGATATACCGCGCGGATCGCGGCGGTCGGGAACGGCCCCGGGTTCGCGCGCTCCAGCCGCTCGAAGATCTCGAGCTCGCGCGCGGGCACGAACGGCGTGGCGCCGCCCTCGGCCTTCAGGCGTCCGACCTCGGACGTGCGCTTGGTGCGATCGTTCAGGAGCGCGAGGATGCGCGTATCGATCGCGTCGATCTCTTCGCGCAGCGCGGCAAGCGCCTTCTCGTTCTGGCTCGGGTCGCTCATCGCAAGCCTTCGACAGGGGGCCCTTTTCGGGCGGGCGCGACTATACCCCACGGCCGCGGGCACGCGCTCGACCTCGCCTATACTGGGCGGATGGCGGGAGGGGGATCCATCCTGATCGGGCTGACCGGCGGCATCGGCAGCGGGAAGTCGCGCGTCTCGGAGCTGCTCCGCGGGCTCGGCGCCGCGGTGGAGTGCTCCGACGTGATCGTGCGCGAGCTGCAGGCCCCCGGCGGCGCGGGCCTGGCCGCGATCGTCCAGACCTTCGGGCGCGAGTATCTGACCCCCGAGGGCGAGCTCGACCGGCCCAAGCTCGGCAAGCTCGTCTTCGCGGACGCGGGGGCACGGACGAAGCTCAACCTGCTCATACACCCGCTCGTGACGCGCGAGACGCAGGCGCGCGTCGCCGCACACCGCGCGCGCGGCGTACCGGTGATCGTGGTCGACATCCCCCTGCTGCTCGAGGGCAAGAAGGCCGGCGTCGGCAGCGGCGCCATCCTGCCCTTCGACCTGATCGCGGTGGTCTACGCCAGCGAGGAGCAGCAGCTCGAGCGCGTGATGGCGCGCGACAAGCTCTCGCGCGAGGACGCTCTCGCGCGCATGCGGGCGCAGCTCCCGATCGAGGAGAAGCGCGCGATGGCGGACATCGTGATCGACAACACGGGTCCGTGGGAGACCACCGAGAAGCAGGTGCGCGAGCTGTACGCCGAGTGGCTCAGGCGCGCGCGGAGCGGACCGCCGAGCTGAGCTCGGCGACGAACTCGCGCGCCGCGCGGATCGCGCCCTCGCGACTCGGCGCCGCATCGATGCGCGAGACGATCGCGCTGCCGACGATCACGCCGTCGGCGAGGCGCGCGACCTGCGCGGCCTGCTCGGGAGTCGAGACCCCGAAGCCGACACACACGGGCGTCGCCGTGACCCGGCGGATGCGCGCGACCAGGTGCGCCAGATCGGCCGGCAGCTCGCGGCGCGCGCCGGTCACGCCCGTCACCGAGACGCAGTAGACGAACCCGCGGCTCGCGGCCGCGATCCGCACCGTGCGCTCGGGCGTGCTCGTCGGCGCGACCAGCAGCACCCGCGCGATACCCTGCTCGGTGCAGGCGCGCGAGAGCGCGGCGGTCTCCTCGAACGGGACGTCGGCGACGATCAGCCCGTCGGCGCCCGCCGCGGCGGCGTCCTTCGCGAGCCGCTCCTCGCCGTGCGCGAGCACGTTGTTCAGATAGCCCATGAGGACGATCGGCGCGTCGCAGACCGGGCGCACGCGCCGCACCAGGTCGAGGATCTCGCGGAGCGTCGTGTGGCGCGCGAGCGCGCGCTGCGACGAGATCTGGATCGTCGGCCCCTCGCCGATCGGATCGCTGTGCGGAATGCCGAGCTCGACGATGTCGGCGCCCGCCGCGGCGAGCTCGGTGACGAGCTCCGCGGTCGTCTCGAGGTCCGGATCGCCCGCGGTCACGAACACGATCAGCGCCGCGCGCTTCTCGGAGCGCGCCCTCTCGAACGCGGCGTCGATCCGATTCTTCCGCGTTCCGCTCATTTCCCGAGCCTGTCGCCGCGTCCAAGGGTCCCGGCGCGGCGTAGCCGCGCCACCCTCTTCGCTCGGCTGCGCCTCGCTGCGCGCTGCGCTTGCTCGCTCATTTCCCGAGCCTGTCGCCCAGGAGCCGCTTCGCTTCCCTCGCGTCCTTGTCCCCTCTTCCGGAGAGGTTCACCACGACGATGGAGCCGCGCGGGAGCGTCGGCGCGCGCCGGCGCAGCTCGGCGATCGCGTGCGAGGTCTCGAAGGCGGGGATGATGCCCTCCGTGCGCGAGAGCCAGACGAAGGAGTCGAGGGCCTCGGCGTCCGTCACCGGCACGTACTCCGCGCGGCCCGAGTCCTTGAAGAACGAGTGCTCGGGACCCACGCCCGGGTAGTCGAGCCCCGCCGAGATCGAGTGCGCCTCGAAGATCTGCCCCTCGTCGTCCTGGAGCACGTAGGAGAAGCTGCCGTGGAGCGCGCCGGGGGTGCCCTCGGTGAGCGATGCGCCGTGGCGCGTGGTGTGCATGCCCTCCCCGCCCGCCTCGACACCGACCATACGCACGCTCGTGTCGTCGTAGAACGGCGCGAACAAGCCGAGCGCGTTGCTGCCGCCGCCGACGCAGGCCATCAGCACATCGGGCAGGCGTCCCTCCTCGGCCAGGATCTGCGCGCGCGCCTCCTCGCCGATCACCGCCTGCAGGTCGCGCACCAGCATCGGGTACGGGTGCGGGCCCGCGACCGAGCCGATCAGGTAGTAGGTCGTGCGCACGTTCGTCGCCCAGTCGCGCAGCGCCTCGTTCATCGCGTCCTTGAGCGTGCGGCTTCCCGACGTGACCGCGTGGACCTTCGCGCCGAGCAGCTCCATGCGGAAGACGTTCAGCGCCTGGCGCCGCGTGTCCTCCTCGCCCATGAAGACCTCGCACGCGAGGCCGTAGCGCGCGCACGCGGTCGCGGTGGCGACGCCGTGCTGCCCCGCCCCCGTCTCGGCGATCACCCGCGGCTTGCCCATGCGCTTCGCGATCAGCGCCTGGCCGATCGCGTTGTTGATCTTGTGCGCGCCCGTGTGCGCGAGGTCCTCGCGCTTCAGCCAGACGCGAACGCCGAGCTCGGCGCTCGCGCGCGCCGCGAAGTAGAGCGGCGTGGGACGGCCCACGTATGCGCGGCGCTGCTCCGTGAGCTCGGCCCAGAACGACGGATCGCCGCGCAAGGCCTCCCAGGCCGCGGTCAGCTCCTCGACCGCGGGCACCAAGGTCTCGGGCACGAAGCGTCCGCCGAAGCGCCCGAAGTAGCCGCGCAGATCCGGCCGGGTGCGCGCGGGGGTCGCGCCGCGAACCGCCGCGATGAACGCGCGCACGCGCGCGGCGTCCTTGATGCCGGGCGCCGACTCGAGGCTCGAGGACGCATCCACACCGTACGGTGACGCCTGCTTCACCGCTTCCGCCGCGTTCTCCGGTCCGAGGCCGCCCGCGATCCAGACGCGCCGCCCGCTCTCGACCAGCGGCAGCGCACGCGCGAAGTCCCAGGCGCGACCGGAGCCGCCGCCGGCCGGCGAATCCAGGAGGATGTCCGCGTTCGGGTAGCGCGCGGCCGCTGCCTGCGCGCCGTCGTCCGCGGCGATCGCCTTCAGCACCGGGAAGGAGAGCGCCGCCGCGTACTCGGGCGGCTCGCTTCCGTGGAGCTGCACGACGTCGACGCCGACCTCCGTCGCGATCCGCTCCACGTCCGCGAGCGGCGCGTCGCGGAAGACTCCGTAGCGCACCGCGCGCCCCGCGATGGCCGCCGAGATCGCGCGCCCCGTGCGCGCGTCGACCGCGCGCGGCGTGCCCGGCACGAAGTTGATGCCGATCGCGTCGGCGCCCGCCTCGAGCGCGGCTTCCGCCTCCTCGACGCTCGTCAGTCCACAGATCTTCACGAACGTCATGCCGCACCTCGCAGTCGGCGCAGCGCGGCGCCGGGATCGCTCTCGCGCATCAGCGCCTCGCCGACCAGGAACGCGTGCACGCCTTCGCCTTCGAGCGCGCGCAGGACCTCGGCGGAGTCGAGGCCGCTCTCGCTGATCACCGTCCGGCCCGCCGCGCCCGGGAGGAGCGCGCGCGTGACGGCGACGTCGGTCTTGAAGCTGTGCAGGTCGCGGTTGTTGATGCCGACCAGGTCCGCGCCGACGGCCAGCGCGCGCGTCAGCTCCTCCGCGGTGTGCACCTCCACGAGCGCGTCGAGTCCGACCTCGCGCGCGCACGCGAGCAGCTCGCGCAGGTCCGCGTCCGATAGCGCGGCCACGATCAAGAGCACCGCGTCCGCTCCGGCCGCACGCGCCTCGAGCACCTGCAGCCGGTCGATCGTGAAGTCCTTGCGCAGGACCGGAAGATCGCACGCGCCGCGCGCCTTCCGCAGATCGTCCAGGCACCCGCGAAAGAAGTCGCGATCGGTGAGCACCGACAGCGCGGCGGCGCCCGCGTCGGCGTACGCGCGCGCGATCTGCGTCGGGTCCGCGCCGGGCCGGATCTCTCCCTTCGAGGGCGAGGCGCGCTTGAACTCCGCGATCACCCGCGGGCGTGCGCCGTCGCGCAGCGCGCGCGCGAATCCCCGTGTCGGCCCGGCGGCGCGCGCGCGCGCGGACAGCTCGGCCTCGCCCGTCTCGCGCCGCAGCTCGGCGACCTCGGCGCGCTTCCGCTCGAGAATGCGATCCAGCACGGTCACGGGCTCGCCCTCGTGAACGCCGCGAAGCGCTCGAGCATGGAGCTCGCGCGGCCCGCATCGATCGACTCGGCGGCGAGCCGGACGCCGTCGCGCAGGTCCTCGGCCCGGCCCGCGACGCAGAGCGCGGCGGCGGCGTTCAAGAGCACGGCATCGCGCGGCGCGCCCTTCTCGCCGCCGAGCACGGCCCGCGCGATGCGCGCGTTCTCCGCCGCGTCGCCGCCCGCGATCTCGGCGCGCGGCGCTTCCGGCACGATCTCGCCGTGGCCGACGATGAAGCGCTCGGTGCGCCCGTTCGCGTAGCGCGCGACCCGCGTGGGCGCCGAGATCGAGAGCTCGTCCAAGCCGTCCTCTCCGTGGACGACCCAGACCGATTCCGCACCCAGCTCGATCAGCGCCGCGAGCATCGGCTCGATCTGCGCCGCTTCCGCAACGCCCACGAGCTGCCGGCGCACGCGCATCGGATTGGTGAGCGGCCCGAGCCGGTTGAACAGGGTGCGCACGCCCAGCGCCGCACGCACCGGCGCGACCTTCGCCATCGCAGGGTGACACGCGCGCGCGTAGAGGAAGCCGATGCCGACCTCGTGCACTGCGCGCGCCATCCGCTCGGGCGGCACGTCGATCGCTACGCCCAGCGCCTCGAACACCTCCGCGCTGCCGCAGCGGCTCGACGCCGCGCGATTGCCGTGCTTCGCGACCGGCACGCCCGCGCCCGCGACCACCAGCGCCGAGACGGTCGAGATGTTGAACGTGTTCGCGCCGTCGCCCCCGGTTCCGCAGGTGTCGATCGCGCCTGCGGGCGCGTCGGGCAGCGGAAGCGCGAGCTCGCGCATCGCCTCCGCCGCGCCGATCACCTCGTCGAGCGTCTCTCCGCGCGTGCGCAGCGACGCCAGCAGCGCAGCCACCTGCACGTCCACGAGCGCGCCGCTCATGATCTCGCGCACGAGTGCGCGCATCTCGGCACGCGAGAAGACCTCGCCGCGGAGCGCCCGCTCGAGCACCTGCGACATCAGGCGGCCCGCCGCCCCGCGTCGCGCGCGAGCCGCAGGAAGTTCGCGAGCAGGTCCTTGCCGTGCACGGTCAGGATCGACTCGGGATGGAACTGCACGCCGAACACGGCGTGCTCCGCGTGGCGCATGCCCATGATCTCGCCGTCCTCCGTCTCCGCCGTGACGACGAGCGCGCTCGGCAGGTCCTCGCGCGCGACCGCGAGCGAGTGGTAGCGCGTGGCTTCGAACGGATTGGGCAATCCCGCGAAGAGCCCCGTGCCCTGGTGGTGGATCTGCGAGGTCTTCCCGTGCATGAGCTTCTTCGCGTGAACGATCCGCCCGCCGAACGCCTGGCCGATCGACTGGTGGCCGAGACAGACGCCGAGGATCGGGATGCGCCCCGCGTAGCGCAGGATCAGCGGCACGCTGATGCCCGCCTCGTTCGGCGTGCATGGCCCGGGCGAGATCACGATCGCCTCGGCGCCGCGCCGGCCGACGTCCTCCACCGAAATCTCGTCATTGCGAACGACGTCGCTCGTCGCCCCGAGCTCGCCGAGATACTGCACGAGGTTGTAGGTGAACGAGTCGTAGTTATCGACCACGAGCAGCTTCACGCCGCACCTCCCGCGAGCGCGATCGCGCGCAGGAGTGCCCCGGCCTTCTGCAGCGTCTCCTGGAACTCCTTGTCCGGATCCGAGTCCGCGACGACGCCTCCGCCCGCCTGCACGTAGAGCTTGCCGCCCTTCACGAGGAGCGTACGCAGGGCGATGCACGTATCCATGTTGCCGTGATAGTCGAAGTAGCCGACGCAGCCGGCGTAGAGTCCGCGGCGCTCGGGCTCGACCTCCTCGATCACCTGCATCGCGCGCACCTTCGGCGCGCCGCTCACCGTGCCGGCCGGGAACGTCGCGCGCAGCACGTCGACCGCGTCCTTCCCGGCGCGCAGCCGCCCGCGCACGTTCGAGACGATGTGCATGACGTGCGAGTAGCGCTCGATGACCTCGAACTCGTCGACCACGACCGAGCCGATCTCCGCCACGCGGCCGACGTCGTTGCGGCCGAGATCGACCAGCATCACGTGCTCGGCCAGCTCCTTGGGATCGGCGAGCAGGCGACGCTCGATCTCCTTGTCCTCCTCCGGTGTCGCGCCGCGCGGGGCGGTGCCCGCGAGCGGCCGCAGCTCGATCAAGTCGCCAGTGAGGCGCACGTGGATCTCCGGCGAGGAGCCGAGCACGACGTCGTCGCCGCAGCGCATGAAGAACAGGTACGGCGATGGGTTCAGCACGCGGAGCTGGCGGTAGATCTGGAACGGCTCGCAGCGCTGCGGCAGGGTGAAACGCTGCGACGGCACGACCTGGAAGATGTCGCCCGCGTGGATGTACTCCTGGCAGCGCTTCACCATCTCGACGAAGCGCTCGCGCGTGACGTTCGACTGCGGCGCGAGCTTCGCCGCCTCGGCCGCGACGTCGGGCTGCCGCGGCGTGGGCTCGGCGAGCAGCCGCTCGACCTGATCGAGCGCGCGCACGCCGCGCTCGTACGCGGCCTCGGCGGACTCTCCCGCGCGGATCTCGAGGTCGTGGATGATCGAGAGCCGCTGGCGCGTGCGGTCGTGCACGAGCACCGTCTCGGGGAACACGAACCAGCAGTCGGGCAGCCCGAGCGGATCGGGATTCGTCTCCGGCAGGCGCTCGACGTAGCGCACCCAGTCGTACGCGACGTAGCCGACGGCACCGCCCGAGAAGCGCGGCAGGTCGGGAAGCGGCGCGGGCGCGAGCTCCGCGAGCAGGCGTCGCAGGTGATCGAGCGGATCCTCGCTGCGGTCGCTGGCCAGCGCGACGCGGCGGACCTCTTCTCCGCGCCGGATCTCGACGGTGCCGGCGCGGGCGCTGAAGAGGGCCCGGGCGCCGATCCCAATGAAGCTGTAGCGGCCCCAGTGTTCGCCGCCCTCGTTGGACTCGAACAGGAACGAATAGCGACCGTCGTCGACCTTGAGGAAGATCGCGAGAGCGGTGTCGAGGTCGGCTAGGACCTCGCGGACGAGAGGGACGGCAGCGCCGCCGCGCGCGAGCGTGCGGAAAGTCTCGAGGTCCGGCCGGACCATGGCGCCACCGCCTTCATCGCGCGGGACTTTCTCACAGGTCCCGAGGAGCGTCAACCTGCGACCCGCGCAACGGGGCTACCAGGCCTCTCGGTCGTACTTGCGCCGGTCGACGTCGCTCGCGCGCGAGCGCTCGCCCAGACCCGTGAGCCGCACCTGCACGGTGAAGCGCGTGTCATCCGGCCGCGCCTGCTTCTCGAGCTCGGCCACCAGGTCCCAACACTTGCAGCTCGACAGGATCACCACGCCGACGCGGCCGCCGTCGCTGCCCTGGCTCTCGAGCGACGTGAAGCCCTCGGCGAACAGCTCGAGATTCTGCGTGGCGATGATGTAAGTGGACAGGTTCACCTGGTTGATCTTGTCCGTGCGGTCGTCCTTCGCGTCGAAGATCTGCCCGCGCGCCAGGAAGCTCTCGAAGATCGGGCTCGGGTCGCGGTTGTAGCGGTAGCCCACGCGCAGCTGGTTGCCCGAGTCGGACTCCCAGCCCGCCGACGCGGCCATGTCCTGCAGGTGGCGCTCTTCGGGGTCGTAGCCCGCGTCGATCTTCACCGAGTACTCGCGCGACGGCTTGAACTCGGCCAGCGCGAACACGCGCGTGAACGCCTCCAGCACGTAGTCGTAGCCCGTGCCGACGCGCAGCTCGCCGTAGAGGCGTGCGGGCGCGGCGTCGTCGCGCGGTGGGCCGTAGAGGCGGTTCGAGAGCTGGAGCTGCATCAAGCGCGTGTCCGGAACGCGATCGCTCGGATCGCGCGTGAGCAGGCGGATGTCTCCGTCGATCAGGCGCGGCTCGAGCCGCCGCGGCTCGGGAATGAACAGCGGGTTGTCGTCCTGGTCCGGTGCGAACACGCCCGCGAACGCCACGCGCGGCTCGACGATGTGCTGCAGCGGCACCGTTCCGATCGCGAAGCTGCGGCCGAAGAGCGCGCGCAGGTCGCCTCGAACGGTGTAGAGCGTGCGGTTGTCGTTGCTGCCGAGGCTCGGGAAGTACAGCGTCTCGCGCAGACCGCCTTCGGTGAGCAGGTCGAAGACGCCGACCTGCAGGGGCAGGGTGAGCGTCGGATAGAAGTCGTAGCGTTGTCCATCGGCGGCGAGCAGCTCGCCCTCCTGGAAGATGCCATCGCCCTCGGTCTGCGTGATCGCGTTGGGATTGCCCACGTCGTCACGGTCGTTGTCGGTGTGGTTGAACTCGCCA
>Ga0210377_10001958_pt1 | contig 18335 bp, 14 predicted proteins | sample PLM4_65_b1redo_FD_155480 | JGI IMG/M metagenome (GOLD analysis project Ga0210377, IMG submission 155480) | Groundwater sediment microbial communities from an aquifer in East River, Colorado, USA - PLM4_65_b1 redo | ecosystem: Environmental > Terrestrial > Soil > Riparian zone | place: USA: East...
TTATGCGGATGTGGATGCCTACGGATTGGATAAAGTGGAGCCTGTTTACAAAACCGTCCCAGGCTGGAAGGAAGACATCAGCAAGGCACGGTCATTTGAAGAGCTGCCCGTCAATGCACAAAACTACGTGAAGATGATCGAAGAGGCGGCTGGAGCCCCGGTGAAGTGGATCGGGGTGGGTCCTGAGAGGGACGCGACGATTAGAAGGTAAACAATGAGCAAGAAGAACAAGCAACTCAGCAACGCTTTTTCGACAGGTGGTGGTGGTGAGCATTTTGAAGCACATGTACAAGCCTCCTTTGTTGCGCTAATGCTAACTGGAGGATTTGCGCCATGTATGCCTAATCTACCCATAAGCAAGATTAAGCTACAAGGCAAGTTTGTGGGATACGACACAGACGACTTAATTATTTTCGTCGAGAAGCCCGACGGCAACCAGAAATGTAAAATTTTGGGGCAAATAAAACACACTGTCAGAATTACCGAAAAGGATAGTATTTTTGGAGACGTCATTCAATCTGCCTGGAATGACTTTAACAACAGCACTCTCTTTTCAAAGGAAACGGATATTATCGCGCTCCTTACGGGTTTACTAAGCTCATCGGATAGCAACGACGTGCGATTCATCCTAGATGGGGCAAGACAATCGGAGACCGCTGAAGAATTTATCAAGAAGGTAGAACTTGCTAATTTCAGCAGTCGAGGTAAACAAAACAAACTACGGGCATTTAGAACGAATCTAACAAAAGCCAACAACGACAGTCCTGTTTCAGACAAAGTTCTCTTCGATTTTCTGAAGCACTTTCATATTCTTAGCTACGATCTAGATTCAATAACTGGTGTAAATCTATCTCTACTTCATTCATTACTTGTTCAATATTCACAAGACAATACATCATATCTGTGGGCTCGTATCGTTGACGAAGTTCAATCTGCCAATAAGAACGCGGGAACAATTTCGCTCGAAAGTCTCGCTCCTGATTTGAAAGCTACTTTTACTCGAAAATCCTATGCAGTTATTCCTGATGAATTCTCGACACAACAAACGTCTTCAGACGGACCAGATTGGGACAAGCTGTCATACTCATCCGATCTAGCAATCGCTAATCTACTTGGTTCTTGGAATGAACAAAACGAAGACGATATAAAGATCATCAAACAACTTGTTAAAAAAGAATCAGAATCTTGGCTTTCCAAAATTAGGGAAATATTACATCAACCAGCAAGTCCTTTGATGCTAAGAAATGGAAAGTGGTACATAACCCAGCGAGAAACTCTGTGGGACACGTTAGGTACAAGAGTTTTTGACAAAGATTTGGAAAACTTCAAAGCGTGCGCCATAACTGTCCTAACAGAAAGAGATCCTCAGTTTGATTTGCCTATTGAAGAAAGATTCGCTGCATCTGTGTATGGAAAGGCACTGAAAAACTCGCCTGAACTCCGAAAAGGAATAGCTGAAAGTCTAGCAATACTTGGTAATAGATCAAAAAGCCTGACAAATTGCTCACTAAACAAACCAGAATCTATTACTATTTTTACCATTCGAAAAATTTTTGAGGATGCAGACTGGATATTGTGGGGTAGTTTGAACGATTTGCTTCCTCTACTTGCCGAAGCAGCCCCCAACGAGTTCTTGAATGCTGTGGAACACGCACTACAACTATCGCCTTGTCCATTCGATGATCTTTTCCCGAAAGAAGGCAGTAGTTTCACTGGCAGAAACTATCTAACCGGATTACTCTGGGCACTTGAAACGCTAGCTTGGGATGGAGAGTTCTTGGTTCGCGTATGTGTCATTCTTGGTGAACTCACTTCACGTGATCCTGGCGGTACAAATTGGGTTAACCGACCATCCAATTCCCTTCGAACAATTTTTCTTCCTTGGTTTCCACAAACTACGGCATCTGTAGAAAAACGTAAAGTCGCCATGCAAACTCTTCAGAAGGAATTGCCAGAAGTTGCTTGGAAGCTATTGCTAAACTTACTACCAAATCAGCATCAGACAACTACTGGTAGTCGTAAGCCTTCATGGCGGAAAACTATTCCTGATGATTGGGGCAAGAGTATCTCCAACAAGGAGTATTGGGAACAGGTTTTGTTTTACGCTGAACTAGCTGTTTCAATTGCAAGTAATGGCATAGATAAATTGAATGAAATTGTTAGCAATCTCGAAAATTTACCTAAACCTTCTTTCGATAACGTCGTGAACTTATTATCTTCAGAAGTTATTTACAGTAAACCAGAAGAGCAACGCCTAGCACTTTGGGCTAGTCTTACAGAGTTTACAGCTAAACATAAACGTTTTTCTGATGCAAAATGGGCATTGCCTCCAGAGATCATTTCAAAGATTGAGGATATTATTGCGAGGCTAGCTCCTGCCAATCCATTACACCTTCATCAAAGATTGTTCAGCAATAGCGACTTTGATCTATACGAAGAAAATGAAAACTGGGAAGAACAAAGCCAAAAGTTAGAAGAACGCCGAAAGTTGGCGTTAAGGGAGATCTTGGCTCAGGGTGGCATAGATGCGATTATTCAATTTACCGAAGTCGTTGAGTCGCCTTCAAGTGTCGGTTCTACATTAGGCATTAATGGAAATGCAGAAATAGATTCTGTTCTGCTCCCAGGCTTTTTAGAAACAGAAAACAAAAACTTCGCTCAACTTGCAGGAGGATATGTTTGGAGTAGTCAACGCAACCGTGGTTGGGTCTGGGTTGATGGGTTAGATAAAGCGAACTGGTCAATTGTTCAAATTAGCCAATTTCTAAGGTATCTACCATTTACAGGCGAAACATGGAATCGGGTAGTTTCATGGCTAGGTGACTTCGAAGAAGAGTACTGGATCAAAACTAACGCATATCCATACGAATCTCGTAGCGATCTTATTATAGCAATAGACAAATTGACTGATTTTGGAAGAGCAAACGCCGCAATCAATTGTTTGCATAAAGCTCGGTATGAAAAGCAACCACTAGATAAACCTCGAGCTGTCAGGGCGCTTCTTGCTGCTGTATCTACCAAAGAGCCCTCCCATACGATGGACATATATCACACCGTTGAATTAATAAAAGCTTTACAAGAAGACCCTGAAACAAATCCTGAAGATCTTTTTCGAGTGGAATGGGCCTACCTACCTTTGCTTGACCACTATAGAGGCGCATCTCCAAGATTATTAGAGAATAGGCTAGCTTCAGACGCAGATTTCTTTTGCGAAGTGATACGTCTTGTTTATCGCTCAAAAAAGGAAAACAAACCCAAGACCGAGCCTAGCGAGAGTCAAAAATCTATTGCCACAAATGCATGGACACTTCTTCATGAATGGAAGACTCCCCCAGGCACTCAACCTGGGAACGCCTTTTCAGAAGAGCAATTCAGGGAATGGCTTGATAAAGTCAAAGAGTCTTGTGCAGAGTCAGGACATCTTGAAGTAGCCCTTACACATGTAGGGCATGTTTTGATTTATTGTCCACAAGATCCTCAAGGATTATGGATTAATCATGCTGTTGCCGAAACACTCAACGCAAAAGATGCAGATGACATGCGGAACGGTTTTAGTTCAGAGCTTTTCAACTCTCGTGGTGTTCATTGGATCGACCCGACAGGAAAGCCAGAACGAGAACTTGCTGAACAATACAGACAAAGGGCAGAAGATATCGAGAATGCAGGTTATCAAAGATTCGCGGCCACACTTAAGATTTTAGCAGAAGGGTATGATCGTGATGCAGAAAGAATTATTGCTGAACATAAACACGAACAAGACTATGGGATTGATTGATCATTATGCATAACCCTTCTATCAATTCGCAGTATAATGTAAATTGATCGAACAAAAACCCAATTTCTCATGGAGGTAGCTATGAACTGGATCGTATGGATCATCTTTGGCGCTCTCGCCGGATGGATCGCGAGTATCGTCATGGGGAAGAATAAGCAAATGGGCGCCATTGCCAACATCGTGGTTGGCATCGTCGGCGCGTTTATTGGGGGTTGGATTATGAGTTTCTTCGGCGCGCAAGGAGTCACCGGCTTCAACCTTCCCAGCCTGCTGGTCGCGATAGTCGGCGCGGTCGCTCTGCTCTTCGTGGTTGGTTTGCTCCGCCGTTGAGCCTTGAACAAATGATCCGAAAGAAAGAGCCGTGCATTTAGCGCACGGCTCTTTGATATTTCAAAGAACACCTTTAAGGAGGCGTGGTTATAATCGACCACATGCCCAAACTTCTCATCCTCTCCTCCGAAATAGAAGAATATCGCAACCTCATCCAGCAAGCCAATTTGCCTGAATTGGACGAGATAGTATCTAGTCCAACGAACGACTGTGACATCGTTCTCGGTGAGCCGAAATTGATTCGGGATGCGCTCCCGCTTCTTTCCACCCCGAAATGGATCCAATCCATTTATGCGGGAGTCGAGCGTTTGATGGATTCCGCTTTACGCCGCGACTACATCCTGACCAATGCGCGCGGCGTGTTCGGGGAGTTGATGTCCGAGTACGTGTTTGGTTACTTACTTGCACATGAAAAGAAAATCTTTGAACGGTATCAATCCCAACAATCCCAAAAATGGGATCGTGTCGAATCAGGAGTATTACACGGCAAGACGATTGGTCTGCTTGGCGTCGGGTCAATAGGAGCGCATCTCGCTGGAACAGCGAAACATTTTGGAATGAAAGTCAGGGGTTTTACACGAGAGAGTGAAGCCAGCGAAGACGTAGACCAATATTTTCACGCTGATGACCTGTTCAGGTTTGCGGAGGGCCTGGATTATCTTATTGTAGTTCTGCCCAGAACAGAAGGAACAAACAAGATCGTGGATACATATCTGCTCGATGCCTTGCCGTCGCATGCGATATTTATCAATGTCGGGCGTGGAAATGCAGTGGACGAGACTGCATTGGTCAATGCGTTGAATGAAGGCAAAATCGCAGGTGCGGTGCTGGATGTCACTGAACAGGAACCTATCCCCGAGGAACATATCTTCTGGACGACACCGAATCTGTTGCTGACATTTCATACATCCGCGATCAGTTACCCGGAAGATATCACAAAATTATTCATCGAGAATTACCTTCTTTACATCGATGGCAAGCCGTTGAAGTATCAGGTTGATTTCAAAAGAGGATATTAATTTGGTGTCATTGCGAGGAGGGGACAGCCCGACGAAGCAATCTCGCAAGGGGATGAAATCTCATTAACCTGCAAACATTACATTGTCACATGGCGCCTTGGCGCCACTCGCAATGACAGGACAAGTTCCATGGAATTGCTCTCTAGGGGCAGAATGTCCGTAGTAAAATCGTCATCATATTTACCATGAGTGAAAAAGAGAATATCATCGAAACATTCACAGAGCTGGCGCCACGCTACGAAGAGGTCGTCGATTCTGAATTGCAACAGTTCTGGGGGTGGAGTTATACAGGCTTTGTCAACCAACTCATTCAAATGACACCAATTCCTCAAAGAGGCAGGATGCTGGATATCGCCACAGGGACGGGAGTCATTCCGATAAAGGTGGCAACCGAAAGGCTGGGAAAGAGCCGCATCCACGGTTTGGATATCACCATCTCGATGCTGACGCGTGCACAAAAGAAGTTGACCGAACGCAACATCCGGGATAAAGTGGATTTGGTCTGCGCCTCCGGGATGGACGTCCCTTATGCAAACGGATCCTTCGATCTCGTCACCTGCGCCCTCGCCACGCATCACATGGACGTCAAACTGCTTCTGTCCGAAATACACCGAATCCTGGCTGACGGCGGGATTCTGTCCATCGCCGATGTCGGAGGGTCAAACCTGTGGAAGTCGCCGATTGTAAAATTCTTTTTGCGCATCCTCGCCTTCCATTATTTCTTGCTCAAGGAAAATATCAACCGGGCATGGGCTGAATCGGATGCGATCTCCAACGTCCGTTCGAAGGAAGAATGGTCCGACCTGTTGGTGCAGATTGGTTATAAGGAAATATCCATCGTAAAATTACGATCAAAGCATTTTTGGATTCCCGAACCTTTGGTCATAAACGCCTTAAAAAAATCAAGCACAGGAGGATAATGATGAACTCTCGCAAATTGCTCGAAGAAGGACGGAGGGATGAACTTTGGATGAAACATTGCGGCTTTTTTACACTGTCGCCCGATGAGTTCATGGATGTTCAAAAACGACTGCTGCTCGAACAGATCAATCTTCTTGGAAAATCCCAGATCGGCAAAATGCTGTTTGGGGGTAAAGTGCCAGCAAGTATCGATGAATTTCGCCAAAACGTTCCGCTGACAACCTATGCAGATTACGAACCGTACTTCGAGAACAAGAACGAAGATATCCTGCCAGTGAAGCCCTTTGTTTGGGCACGAACTTCCGGGCGTACATCCACAAAGGGACCCAAATGGATTCCCTATACTAAAACCATGTACGACCGGCTTGGCGATTTGACGGTAGGCGCCATGCTTATGGCATCGTGTTCGTATCCCGGTGACGTAAAACTGGAGCGCAATGATAAATTCCTGCTTGCAACAGCTCCCCCACCTTATATCTCCGCTTTTGTGAGTCGCTCCGCCCAGGATCAACTGGATGTAAAGTTTCTACCTTCGCTCGAAGAGGGCGAAAACATGGAATATGCCAAACGCGTGGCACTCGGCTTCAGGCTTGCCATGCATGAAGGCATGGATTATTTCATGGGTCTTGCCAGTGTGCTTGCCCGCATGGGAGAACAATTCGAGCAACAATCCAGTTCCACCAAACCATCGAAGGATATCCTGCTCGATCCATTCACGATGGCAAGGCTGATACGAGCCGTCATCGTTGCAAAACTCAACCGGCGAAATATTTTGCCAAAGGATATTTGGAAGCTCAAAGGGATTATGACCGGTGGCGCTGATACAGTTGTTTATGGCGACAAAATAGAATACTACTGGGGCAGGAAACCGCTTCAGGGATTTGGGTGCACCGAAGGTGGAAACGTTGCCATGCAAGGCTGGAACCGCAAGGGTATGGTCTTCTCCCCTGATATCGTGTTTCTGGAATTCATCCCGCTTGACGAGCACCTCAAGATCAAGGCTGATCCATCTTACAAACCCAGAACGCTCCTCTATAACGAACTCGAAACTGGCATCTATGAATTCGTACTGACAAACTTCCACGGCGGCGCGTTGACTAGATATCGGATCGGTGACCTCTTTGAAGTCATTGCACTTGAAGACAAGGAACTAGGTTCTGCCCTTCCTCAAATGAGATTCTACTCACGCGCCGATGATGTCATTGACCTGGGTGGGCTGGTCAGGCTGGCAGAAAAGGATATTTGGAAGGCAATAGAAGCAACAGGGGTCAAATACCAGGATTGGGCCGCACGGAAGGAAGTCAATAGCAATACTCCGGTCCTGCATGTTTATATTGAACCCAAACCTGGTCAAACCATTTCAACTGAAGATTACAGCAAAATGCTTGCACATGAACTTTCAAATCTTTCTGCTGATTTTAGAAGTATTGATGAAATTCTAAGACAAAACCCAATCAAGATTTCACTCATTAAACCCGGGTCATTCGATGCATACATGAAATCAAAGCAGGAGGAGGGAGCCGACCTGGCTCATATCAAACCTCCACACATGCAGCCTTCAGAACAGGTTATGAAGCGATTGCTTGGATTCGACGAGGGCATGACCAGCAACAAATGAATTTTGATGAAATACTGACCCACGTCCCCCCTTTGATCAGCGCACTCATCTTTGGCGCGCTTGAGTTGGTTGTTGCGCTTTCCACACCAAAGACACGCCTGCAAAGGATCTTTCAGGTCTATTTACTGGCAATGTTCTTTTGGTCTGTGAGTGCCTTTATGACCTTGAGCGGTGTCGTGAAAGTGCTTCCGTGGTTCAGACTAATGACCACTGCACCGATCATCATGACAGTTTCCTTTTTTTATTTTGTTCAGGCACTCTTCGGCTTTCGTCGAAAGTGGGTGCCGCTCGTCATCGTTTACAGTGTGATTTTAATACCTTTAAGTCTATTCACACCGTTTCTCATCAAGGAAGCGTCACTCGAAGCGGGAAAGTTAAATTATGAATTCGGGCCGTTGCTGTTCTTCATCGCCATTCCGGGATATGGTTTGAATTTTCTCAGCCTGGCTGAACTGGCAAAAGGGTATGCTCAAACCAAGGATATCAACCAGCAAAACCGGTTTAGATATCTTATCCTGGGTGTTTCAATAACCATCCTCGCCACCCTGGTCAATTTCACAGAATTGGGAAAGTACCCGATCGATATCGCCGCGAACGCCGTAACTGCAGCGTTGATCGCTTATGCGATCCTCCGACATCAACTTTTGGATATTCAAATTGTGGTCCGGTTGGGATTGCTTTACTCGATCACAACAGCCATTCTAGGTCTTATATACTATCTGGCAATTTCCCTTGTGCTCCAGACTGTCGAAATATTTTCAGGCAGTCAGATATTTCTCCTCTCCGCCATCGTTGCTGTTGTGACCGCGATCGTCATTGCCCCATTGCGCGAATCCGCCCAAACATGGATCGATCGCTTCTTCTACAGGGAAAAATACAACGCAGGCTTGATGCTTCAGAGATTGAGCCTGGCAACCGCATCAGTGCTTGATTTGGGCAAGGTCACAATGACTGTTTTGTCAGATATCATTGAAACATTGCATATCATTCACGCCGCAATTTTCATCAAGGATAATTCGAATGGAAACTACAAAATCCTTGCCGAGCACGGTTCACGAATTAAATCAGCACCTGTCTTTGACTCAGACCATCCTATTGTCAAATGGCTGGCTAAAAATAATAGCATCCTTTCTAAAAACGAACTGGGCGTCAAGCCAATTTTTAAATCCATCTGGAGTAACGAAATTGATTACATTAATGAATTTCAAGCTGAACTATTCGTTCCCCTCTCCACAAAAGGGGATCTGGTTGGTTTTCTGATCGCCGGGCAAAAAAAATCCGCGCAATCCTACACATTCGACGATGAGATCATTCTGTCCACCCTGGCAAATCAGACAGCGATCGCTATCGAAAATGCTCGCTTGTATGAGGATCTGGAAAATACTTTCGTCCAAACTGTTGTCACCCTGGCCAATGCAATCGATATGCGCGATACCTATACCAGCAGTCACAGCCAGCGCATAGCGGAATGGGCTGCAGATATTGCAAGAACACTCGGCGCTAGCTCACAGGAAACACAGGCTGTTTACTGGGGTGGTTTATTACATGATATCGGCAAGATTGGCATCCCAGACTCGATCTTGAAAAAGCCATCAAATCTGGACGAATCCGAGTGGGAGGTGATCCGAAAACATACAATTCTCGGTGCACAACTGGTGGCACCGATCAAGAAATTGGCTGATGTAGCGCCCATCATCGAATGCAGTCACGAAAGATATGATGGAACCGGCTATCCTCACGGTCTCAAGGGAGATGAAATCCCTTTCGGCGCCAGAATTGTCAGCGTCGTCGATTCGTATTCAGCCATGCGGGATGAACGATCATATAAAAAATCAATGAGTCATAAAGATGCAATGGACGAAATCAAACGGAATTCAGGAATTCTTTATGACCCTCAGGTGGTAAACGCCTTTTTATATATTGTAAAAGACGAGGAAAAATTGATTTTTCCCCCAATAAAGCTTTCAAAATCGTAAGACTACTCCCCTGTAAAAACGTAACCGCTAATTCTTCTCCTCGTCTTATCTATGCACCACAAAATTTCAACGAGGAGCAGCCTCATGCAAGACGTTTACCAGCCGGTTAATTCATTGATCAATGAGATCAAAGGAACGACAAGAATCTTATCCAACTTATTCTCCCGGAAATCCGGAGTTGTCTTCATTCTTGTGATTCTTGGAGTAGTTGCTTCGAAGATTTTCCTGGGCTAAATATCCACAGTATTGATCAATCTCTTTCACCAAATACAACCATTAGCCAGTATTCTGCCAAGGTTTATTGAACTATTGCCCTCGCCATTCGTGACGAGGGCATTTCTGTTTTACAAAGAAGCCGCTCAGTAAATCTTGCTCATGGAATATCCGTTAGATTCCATCTTCGGTATAATCAAAACAAAAGAGAAACCCCATGCCCCCAACACTAACCGATATTCTGAAAGCCGAAAAACGGATAAAACCATACATACATCACACGCCGGTATTGACAAATAACAGCTTGGATCAACTAGTCGGTGCGCAGGTGTATCTCAAATGCGAAAACCTTCAAAAGGTGGGCGCGTTCAAATTTCGCGGTGCGTGTAATGCAGTCTATTCGTTGAGCGACGAAGAAGCCAAACGTGGCGTCTGTACCCATTCTTCAGGGAATCACGCTCAGGCCTTGGCGCTCGCCGCGCGCATGCGCGGCATCCCTGCATATATCGTCATGCCGAACAACGCGCCAAAGGTCAAGAAGGATGCTGTGGCAGGATACGGCGGTCGGATTATGTTTTGTGAACCAACTCTTGAAGCAAGAGAAAGCACATTGGACGGGATCAGATTGGATACAGGCGCGAACGTCGTTCATCCATATAACGATGAACGCGTCATCGCGGGCCAGGGAACTGCCACCGTTGAATTATTGGACTCTATCCCCGACCTGGATGTCATCATCGCGCCCGTCGGCGGCGGCGGATTATTGAGTGGCACTGCCATCGCCGCAACAGAGACCAAAAAGGGAATCAGAGTCATCGCGGGCGAACCCGAAATGGCAGATGATGCCTATCGCTCGTTGAAAGAAGGGAAGATCATCCCGTCCGTGAATCCAAGGACAATTGCCGATGGATTGCTCACATCCTTGGGAACACTCACCTATCCAGTCATTCGGGAGCGTGTTGAGCAGATCATCACTGTGAGCGAACAGGGAATCATTGACTCGATGAAATTCATCTGGGAACGTGCCAAGATCGTGATCGAACCATCCGCGGCTGTTGCAGTCGGAGTGTTGTGGGAAAAGAAAATTGATCTGGCGGGATTGAAAATTGGAGTGATCCTCAGCGGCGGCAATGTGGATTTGAACAAATTACCTTGGCAACACTAGATTTTTTCCTCACGCGGTCATCTTTCATCTTTCATCCTTCATCCTTAAGGAGAACGTATGCGTATCACTAATATGATTACAGCCGTTGATCTGCACGCCTGCGGCGAGCCGGGCCGCGTGATCACGGGCGGAGTATTGGATGTACCGGGCAGGACCATGTTCGAGAAGATGAAATATTTCGAGAAGCATCACGATGACATTCGATTGCGCATGTTGCGCGAGCCGCGTGGATACCCGGCTTTGTGTTGCAATGTCATCCTGCCACCCACACACCCCGACGCGGATGCGGGATTCATCATCATGGAACAAGTCGAGTATCCGCCGATGTCCGGGACAAATACGATTTGCGTCGCGACGACTCTGCTCGAAACAGGCATGTTGCGAATGACGGAACCAGTGACCGAATTCATCCTCGAAGCACCGGCGGGACTGGTGGGAATCCGCGCCGAATGTAAAGATGGAAAGGTCACGCAAGTCACATTCAAGAATGTCCCAGCGTTTGCGGTACATCTCGATGTCAAAGTGGAGGTCCCACAATTCGGTACAGCAACCGTGGATGTTGCCTGGGGCGGCATGTTCTATGTGATTGCGGACGCGGCGCAATTCGGGTTACAGCTCACACCTGACGAAGGCAAAGACATCACGCGCATCAGCGAAATGGTGAAAACTGCGACACAGGAACAATACCCTGTCGTTCACCCGGAGAATCCAGAAATTACCGGTCCTTCCATCGCGCAACTCTCCGCGCCGCCAACAAATCCCAAAGCAAATCGCAAAAATGTTGTCACCGTTTCAACAGGCAAACTCGATTGGAACAAACCCTCCACGTGGACAGGTGTGATCGACCGGTCTCCATGTGGCACAGGAACTTGCGCAAAGATGGCGACACTTTACGCACGCGGCCAACTTGGGCTCAATCAGGATTTCTATCATGAGGGGATTTTAGGAACGCTTTTCACAGGGAGACTCATCGAAGAGACTCAAGTGGGTCCATACAAAGCAGTTATCCCCACCATCGGCGGCACAGCATGGATCACGGGCATCAACCAATTTGTCGTTGACCCAGGCGATCCCTATCCGAATGGATTTACTGTCGGAGATATTTGGTAGCTCTGGTGTCCAACGTCTCCCGTCGTTGGAAATCCGAAGTCAGGAGTTGTCGGAGTCCGAAAAAGAAGCGAACGTTTACACATTATTAATTTAACGTCGAAGATAATAAGGCACATCGATGATCACCCGCGGAAAACTCCCGATGCGACGATGATAAAGCAGGGCAGCTTTGAGCAGCCAGGCAGTCTGGTTATGTAACAGGGGTTGCCACCACTTTGCAGGGACAAATTCAGGCAGGATCACAGCGGCCTGTTGCCCATCATTGTGCTGAAGATCCGTTTCGTCGAGAAAGTCGATGATGGGCTGGATAATGGAACGATATGGGGACGATACGACAACAAGCGGTACATCGGGCCACAGGTTATTCCATCTTTTACGGACTTCATCCGAATCTCCCGGCTCCAACTCCACATAGATGGCTGTCACATTGTTCGTCATGCCGCGAGCAAAATCCACTGCGTCCACAATGCCGCGATGCACTCCGGAGATCGGTATAACCACACGCGATGCAGATACCGGCTTCAAGGATGGCGGCAGGCCGTGCAGGGAAAGTTCCTTTGCCACTTCCTGATAATGTGAATGGATCCGGTTGAAGACCATCACGATCGTGGGGATCAACACGATCGTGATCCATGCTCCCTCCCGAAACTTGCTATACCCCACCACAAACAAAGTTACGGAGGTTGCGAGCGCGCCAAGTCCATTGGCGACCAATTTGAAACGCCAGCCTCTTCCACGCTCGCGCCACCAATGGATCACCATGCCTGCCTGTGAAAGGCTGAAGGCAAGAAAAACTCCAACAGCAAATAACGGAATCAGCGAATGACTATCGCCACCGAAGATGGCGATCAGGAAGCCTGTCGCGATGGAAAGCGAGATAATGCCATTCGCAAACACAAGACGATCGCCCAACCCGGTGAACTGACGCGGCAGGAATCTATCCTTCGCAAGGATAGCTGCCAGACGAGGGAAACCTGCAAAACTCGTGTTCGCCGCTACAGCCAAAATCAACATGGTGCTGATCTGAACCAGAAAATAAGCCCAGCCATTCCCCAGGAGGCGGCGTGCAAGGGCGGACAGGATGGTCTCTTGATTCCCTGCAATGACACCAAGATATTGAGTCAATCCAATGCTGCCCACAAAGAGAACAGCCATTAGAATAGCCATCACGATCAATGTTTTTCCTGCATTCGTTGACTCTGGCGATGCAAAAGCAGGTACGCCGTTGCTGATGGCTTCGATGCCTGTCAGTGCGGTGCATCCCGTCGCAAAGGTATGAAGGATCAGGAAGGTAGTTATCGGAACTGTTGATTGAGGTGCGGTTTCTACAAGGGATGTAGAACCACCTCTTACAAGTACGAACAGGCCATAAGCCAGCATCGGGAGATACGTAAACAGAAAAAGGTAAACCGGAATGGACATCAATGTGCCCGTCTCACGCAATCCGCGTAAATTGGCAAGCGTGATGAGGATCAATAGGAACAATGATATGAGAACACGGTATGGCCAGAGTGAAGGAAAAGCGGAGGCAATCGATTCAACCCCGGCAGTCAAGCTGACAGCAGCGGTCAGAAGATAATCGATTAACAATGCGGAAGCAGCGACTAATCCGATTCGGGTACCGAGATTATCGCGCGCCACCACATACGATCCCCCACCGGAAGGATAGGCATGAAGGGTCTGGAAATAGGAGAGGGCAACAATCACCAACAATCCGGCAATTGCCAGTCCAATGGGCCAGGCGAGCCCCAATCCCGCGCTACCTGCAACAACCAAACCAAGATAAATCTCCTGGTTCGCGTACGCGATGGAAGAAAGTGCATCCGGCGAGAACGCCGCGAGCGCTCGAACTTTATTGAGTCTCTTTTCGTGGAGCTGACGTGTGGGAAGCGGTGGACCGATCAAAAACTCTTTAAGTTGGGTAATCATAAAATCCTTCTTATTCGAAGAAGATCAAATCAAGAATACTTCTACAACTTCTCCTGCCGATAAACCTGTCGCGTCGGGAGGGATACGTAAGAGTCCATCGGCGGAGGCCAATGTAAATATCAAATTACTTTTGCCGAAGATGGGTTCGGCTTCAAAGACCTCACCCCCAGCCCCTCTCCTAGAAGGAGAGGGGAGAAGTTTCACAGGCCACCAATCTTCTCGGCCTGCTTGAGAGGGCAAATTTAATGTTAAGCGCGCGAGCACAGTTGCTTTTGGTTTTGGTAAAGCGCCTGATAATTTTTCGATCACCGGCACAACGAATAAATATCCATTCACCAACGCGCTGACGGGGTTGCCGGGTAACCCGATCATGGCTTTGCCATTACACACACCCAGGATCGTTGGCTTGCCGGGTCGCGTGTTGATCCCATGCACTAATACACCCGGCTCACCTAATGAACGAATCACATCGGCTGTCATATCACGCGTGGATGCGGATGAACCCGCGGTGATGACCACCACGTCGCATTCGGATAGCGCCTTCGCCGCCGCGTCTTTCAACGCCTCAAACTGGTCAGCAATGATCCCATAGCGATTTGCAACTCCTCCACTTTTTTCGACGAGTGCGCCGAGTGTGTATGAATTGATGTCGCGCACCTGTCCCGGGCGTGGAGATTGAGATGGATCGATTACTTCATCGCCTGAGGATATCAACCCGACGTGTATTTTTCGCGCAACGCGAACGGATGTGATTCCCAATGAAAGCAATCCACCTATTTCGGCGGGACGCATCACGCAGCCCCTTGCCTGCACCAATTGTCCGTAAGCCACATCCTCCCCGATGCGAATCACGTTCTCACCATCGGCAACCGCGCGGAAGACCTCGATTTCATGTCCACCGCTCCGTTCGGGGCTAAGCCCCGAACGAGCGACAACTTGGGTATATTCCAACATCACAACCGCGTCCGCGCCATCCGGTAGCATACCGCCAGTGTGGATCAACGCACATTGACCTGGTTTGATCTCAAACCCAGGCGCGTCACCCATTGGAACTTCGCCGATGAGAGTCAAGTACGCGGGAAGGGAATCGCTCGCGCCATGCGTGTCATCTGCGCGGACGGCGTAACCGTCCACGGTGGTGCGTTGGAAATCGGGTAATGGATGCGGCGCGATGATGTCTTCCGCAAGGACGCGACCCAAAGAGGCGGAAACGTCGATTGATTCGGAGTCAATTACCGGCTGATTGCGAAGCAGATGCGAGAGCAGGAGGGCGCGGGCTTCATCGGGAGGGAGGAGGGTTAGGAACTCAGGCATAGTGAAAGTACACAGGTATACAAGTATCAACTAGCGAAGCCAGAAGGTCAGGGTCAGAAAGTAAGTGGTGAGTCCGAGAACAGCAAGGGCGGTGGCAGTGAGGAGAGTCCAATTGGCCGGCGCTCCAAGGGAAATGTTCCGGAGTTGAACGATCTGGAAGAGGGCGAAAGGGAGGGTCAGAAAGGCAGGCCAGATCAGGGAAAGCGAAAGTCCGAATGTGGGCGCCAACGCAAAAAAGATGTATGTGAACAAGATAAAAATATGATGCAGGGGAACGACGCGTTCCCAGCCGAGGCGCGTGAGGAAGGTCATGCGGGCGTATTTGGTATCGGAGGCAAAGGACGGGAAGTTCATCACAATAAAATACGCAAAGGCAAGGAATGTCAGCGGGATCGTAAGCAGGAGGAATCGATGGGTCCCTCCGGCTTGAAGGATGTAGGCGATGGAAGGGAACACGTATGCCAAATGTGCAGCGAGCAGGAATTCACCGAAACCGCGATTGATGAAGCGAAATGGAGGAATGGAGTAGGTAAGTATGATGAGGATGGATAGCAGAAGAAAGAAGAAGGATGAAAGAGGAAGGTGATTATTATTGTAGAGGGTATAGGCAATGAATGCGATGGCCGTAAGAGAGGCGATGGATATGTATAGTGCGTTGTTGCGAAGCGCAAGCCTGTCTTTGAGTGCCTCATTTTCTATGATTGGTTCGTTTTCGGGACGGAATACTTCAGACAACAGACTCATACTCACTTGCGCAAGGATAACGCCGACAAGACCCAGCCAAAAGGAATCCGCGCGGAAAGGTTTGCCGAGGTAATCAGCAATGCTCGCGCCGAGGGAATACGTCAGCGCGGCGAGGAGGAGATGGAGAGGACGGGAGAGGCGGAGGATGGTCATGGGTAATTGGTAATTAGAGATTGGAGATTATCAATTTCCGATTTTGATTTCCGATTTTGGATTACTCCGCTGGTTGAGTAGTTCCGAGTGACAACGAAGAACATATCGAAACCAGCATGTAAGAAAAATATTTTTGTTGGTGGCAGTTTCGGCACCTGCACTGCACCAAACACACGATTTGCTAAGCAAATCGGGTGCAAGTGTACACCTTCGGCTATCGCCTCAGGCTACTCAACCATCGACGATTGTTTGGAAAGAAACGCTTCCAATCTCTCAACTGCTTGCGGAAGATTCTTCCGGCCAAGTCCCAGGCGAAAGTGATTCCGTGAATCATCGTACATCGAGCCAGGCAGGAGCAGGACACCTGCTTTCCTGACGAGATTATCACAAAAGTCTTCAATGTCACCATTTAATAAACGAGGAAATCCCATCGAGCCTGCGGTGGGACGAATCCAGGTAAAAAGTGACGGGTGACGGGTGAAAAGTTCGTCGACAACGGCGAGATTTTGCTTGATGATACCAAGGTTGCGCTCGACTAGTTTCAGTCGATTCCGCATGGCGACTTCGGCGAGAAATTCACTCGGCGCAGAATTGCAGATGGTGGTGTAGTCCTTGAGAGACGCCACGCCTTGGTAGAGATTTTTGTTTTTCGTGGCAATCCATCCGATTCGCAGACCGGCAAGTCCATAGGTTTTGGATGTGACGCCCAGCGAAACAGCGTGCTCACCATAGTCATATGCAGCGGGAAGACGAGTAGCAGAATCATATTCAGACTCGCGATAAACCTCATCTGAGAACAGGAACAGGTTTTTCTCCCGAGCGAATTTATTCACGGCATCGAAATCCGCGCGGGACATCAAATAGCCTGTCGGGTTGTGTGGCGTGTTGATGACGATCCCTTTGGTATTCGTCCGCATGAGGTGACGGAGTTCGTCCAAATCGAGCGCCCAGTTGTTTTCTTCGCGTGCCCGCCACGGGCTGACGTCACAGCCAATGCTTTTCGCCACATCAGTCAGCGATTGGTAGCATGGGGAATGAACGATGATATGGTCACCCTTTTTCAACGCCGCGTGCATAAAGAGAAAGATCGCTTCCTCTGCGCCCGTATGGACAAGAATATCATCTGGCTGGATTGTTTCGTAGAGCTTGCAAATCTCTTTGCGGAGGGCAGGGCTTCCCAGCGATTCCGTATAGCCCAGCCATATTTGTTGAAATTTCTTCGCCGCGCCGGGTTCCATGGCAAGCAAATCCGCGACTGACATGGCTTCACAGTCTGAGGAGCAGAGCAGGAATTCGGTGTTGAATTCGTACTTGGCAAAGTATCGTTCGAGTTTAAAGGGAGGGAGATTCATGATAAACCTTATCACCACAAAGTGTCACGAAGGAACACAAAGAAAAACCTTAGTGACACTTTGTGATCCTTCGTGGTTAACGAATTAATTTCTTCATATCACGATAATGGATTTGGTTGTGCAGGTATAACATCTTGATCATCTCGCGAATGGAAGTCATGCCGAGGAATGGGTGGCGACCCTGTTTTTCCAGATCTAATTCCGAAAGAGACAATGTCCATGCGATGGAGTTTGCGCGCACTTCCTTGTATTGTTCAAGCAATTCACCGGGAGTCAGATCCTTGCTCCTCGCCTGCATGGTGGCATTGTAACGATCAATCGAAAAATCATCCGCCGCGCCTGCGCCGCCCAACCGGATTTGCTCGAAGAGTTTAACAAGTCCGCGCTCGGATGTCACGAAATGGGAGAGCACGTTGCGGATCGTCCAAGTTTCGCCTTCGGTGTAGACTTCTGCAAGCCATTGGTCATCGGTGAGACCGGCGAAGAGGGAATAAAATTTTTCGCCTTCGGATTTGAGTTTTTCTGCCAGGTCATTGAGTTCGGACATGGGTCTCTCCTGTAAAGTGCTGGTTTCGACGTGGGCTTCGCCCTGCTTAACCAGCGGGGGTTATATCAATGAATAACCCCCATCCACGACAATCGTTTGACCGGTAATATACTCGTTCTTCAATAAAAATTCGAGTGCGGACGAAATCTCTTCGGCTCGAAAGGGAAGT
>Ga0210377_10001959_pt1 | contig 18331 bp, 14 predicted proteins | sample PLM4_65_b1redo_FD_155480 | JGI IMG/M metagenome (GOLD analysis project Ga0210377, IMG submission 155480) | Groundwater sediment microbial communities from an aquifer in East River, Colorado, USA - PLM4_65_b1 redo | ecosystem: Environmental > Terrestrial > Soil > Riparian zone | place: USA: East...
GGCTCTTTAGAATCGTAAACCGCAATATTCACCTAAAATCGTTACCTAAAGCTGGAAAGTCAGCGATACAGGACAGACACTCATAACCCGAAGGTCGCAGGTTCAAATCCTGCCCCCGCTATAAAAAAGGCACTCAAAAAGTGCCTTTTTGTTTTAAAAGTCAGCGGTAATGGGATTAGGGCTCGTAACCCACGGGTCGCAGGCTCTATTCCTATTACCGCTAAGTTTCTCCTGCCAGGTGCTGTTTTCGCTCATTGATGCTATGAATCACTGTCCTGTGGTTATGCAAATGACAAAGTGAAACCATTCACCTATGTGGCTGCTGTCGTTACGAAATATCTAAAGCGCATTTCCGATCCCATGCTCGATAAAATTGATATTCATATCGAGGTTGCTAGAGTGGATTACGAAAATTCAAGTGGTGACCGAATGAGGGAGAACCGCGAGTCGATTCGCAAGCGTGTTCAGGCGGCACGCAATATTCAACAACAACGCTTTGCCGGTTCGCAGTCCGACATCACCTGTGATGCCGATATGCGTGTCGGGAGAGATACGGCAGTTTTGTAAGTTACAAGATGAAGATCAAAGTCTGATGCGGGCAGCGATGACACAACTCAATTTATCGGCACATGCCTATCGTCGCATCCTGAAATTGGCGCGCACAATCGCGGATTTGGCCGGGAGTGAAGAAATTCAATCCGCACATTTAGCGGAGGCGCTGCAATATCGTCCGAAGTTGATGATCGGACAGTAAAGAATGGGCTTGTTGGGGTTGATAGTTTATATGTTTAATTTATCCTATTCAAACGTGCAGCGGCTATATCTTTACCAGGTTATTGGATTAATGAAGTTGTTGTTGAACCTCAGGAACAAAATGCTCAGGCAAAACGTAATAACAGCGGAAGCTCTCTTTGTTGCCTTGTGAAGCTCCTCCTATCATCTAGCCGTGTTGTCAGGGGATAGTCGCCTTTTGTTAATGTTTAAATGGATAAAGTCTAGCTCGGGGCTTCACCGGAAGAGCTTAGCCGTATCGATGCCTTTCGCCTGGGCGCGTAACTTAGCGCGGTCGGCGTGTCCCTTCGTGAACACAGCGTCGTCCATTAACTCTTCGGGCTGGCCTCTAGTAGTTTCTTCGTTATCTGGCGCACTATCGGGCGTATAACCTACGACGAACGAATTGGGGCTGAACACGCCGTTGGGGTCTACCTCCGCTTTGACTTTGCGACACCTTTCATAATCGTCTGCGGAGTAGTAACAAGGCCACATCTCATGCATATTGAGGTTACCGTGACTTGACCAAAACCAGCGATGATCAGATGTAGAGAACTTGCCTTTTTCCCCAATGCCCTCAGCACTGTTGATATTTTGCCATTCGTGTGCGCGCGCGTGAGCACCAGTTACAGCGGGGTTATAGAAAATGTCAAATTCGTTACCGACGGTGGTATTACGCCATGCGTATGAAGTCTGCTTGCGCCTGCCATTCTTCGTCACCGCCGAGTTCTGGCCGCCGAAATTCTGGCATTGGGCAAACACCATAAGACCTTCCTCACTTCTTCCGGTCATCTCATCGATTCGCGTCGCGGCCCACTCTGACCAATCGGGCGAAGCAACCTTGTCTGTGCCCTGGCTGTTCTTCAAGAAGGGATAGTCGAACTCGCGCTCCCCTTCGAAGGTCCATAGCCGCGTGACACTTTCTGAGATCGGCGTGATTTTGCTGTTGTCACGCGTCACCAAAATATTGAGGATCTTTTGTTCGACCCACAACTTAAATCGCTCCCACCACGAGCTTCCATGTTTTGCAGTTTTGAGAATTGCCTCGATCTTGTTGCACCATATTGGATCATATGTGTGGCGGTTGTTGTCCAGGTTCGAGTATTGGAAGTAGACGAGCAGGAGATTGAATGGAGATGAAGTGTTCTTTTCTCTAAAATACTTCTTGACCATGAAGTCATCCTTCGAAGCATGTCCAAGTTGAATCTCGATAAAGTGCTCTTGAGCTGCTGCCACCGTGAAACAGAAATCATAATCACCCGGAGCGTTCTCCCACTCCTGTGTGAGGTCGAACAACTGCACCAAAACGTTGTGGTCGAACTTCGGATCGTAGGGAATGATTTTCTTAAATGCACGAGCGTACTTGTGGTCAGAATCCTTAAATGGGCGGACGGTGATGTGAGTCACAATGCCATAGTTGCCAGGTCCGCCGCCGAGAACTGCGAAAAAGAGATCCTGATCATATTTCTCCGGACTGTCGGCGGAGACGACCCTCTTCGTACCATCTGCCAGGAATATCTCAAAGGATACAATTTGGTCGCTGAACAGACCAAAAGCACGGACTAGCTGACCGTAACCACCTGTCTGCGCATGACCACCGACATGTACATCGTAGCATTGGCCAGTCGGCATGAAGAGCCCCGCTTCTTTCAACTTTGTGTTGAATTCCAAGAGTGAGTAGCTAACGCCAACCTGAAGCAAGCCGGTATCCGGGTTGTAATCCCACTCGTAATACGCCTGGCGCAAATCGAGCTGGATATTTTTGGAAGTCGTTGACGAGGTGCCTGAATAGGCATGCCCGCCCGTGCGTACGGCGATGGCCAGGTTGTTGGCTGCAGCGTAGCGGATTGCCATCAGGACATCGGGATCTGCATTGGGATGTTGGGGGCAGATGATGGCCGCTGGAGACATCCTTTCCGTGGGTTGCGATGTTGTGGCGTACTGGTAACGCATGTTGTCGTATTGATCGTCACCTATCTTGTACACGGGGCATGAAAAATCGGGAAATATCATAGCATAAACTCCTCTTGGATTAATGTTTATCCTTCAATGTAAGATACATATCATAAATGTCGCTGAAACGGATGTGTATTGTGTCTGAGAACAAAGAAAACTTGAAGCCCGGAAAATACTCGAAAACTGTGCTTATATAACACTGGATTCCTCTATAGGTTCTTTATACAAATAACTCCACATGACGCTCTGCTTGCATATCTATGATGGTCGCACCACACAGCAAACCACCTGGTTCCTCGTTGACCACGAATGTCTCAAGGTAGTAGAAATTCTGGGTTGGTTTCAGCCTCTATAAGAGGCGGCAGCCAGTGTTCATAAATATTCCCTTCAAGTGATCTTTCTTTATTGGTTCACCAAGCTGGAGCTACGCCAATGAGAGGAGCCATCTTGGCCGAAGAACGATTCCATAATTGAAGCCCCGTCGACCTTTAATGTGGCGAATCCATTAGTTACAAAATAATTACTACCCGGTCCAAGAATCTGCTGTTCAAACCATAGGACTTGTTTCGAGTCGCGGAGAGCCGTGGCGAATCCCCAAGGTATACATCCGTGACCACAACATCTGGGCAAAACTGTGACGTTGCCCACATTCTGTGGAGCGTAGACAGCCGCCAGATGCTCATGCCCCCAGTACCAAATGACCCGTTTCCCGGCCAGTGGGGCCAGCTGAGCGATCACTTGATCCCACAGGGGAGTTGTTGCCTGTCCATCAATCGACAGTCCATTGTGGTGTGAGAACAGAACCAGCTCTTGCCCCGCCTGAACTGCTGCTACTGCCTGGTTGTGGAGAAATTTCTCCTGTAGGGGATTCAGAGCCCCATTCATGAAGCCCAAACCGCTCTGGTTAGGATCGAAATATGCTGTATCAAGCCCGATGAAACGGAAACCACTGTTAAAGAGCGCGAAGTAGCTACAGCCTGCTTGAGCAGAAAAGAGAGAAGACGCCAAGGCAGTTCCATAATAACCAGTGGCATGGGCATACATATCGTGGTTTGAGTTCAGGTTAAAGGACTTCCCGGCAGCGCCGGGCCAAACATAAAGAAAGTTCTCGCTCTGGTAGTCACTCTCGATCACCCCTTTCTTATCTGTGCCAGCGTAGTAGACATCCCCGAGATGCACATAATACTGCGGACTCAAGCTCCTAACCGCAGTGGCAACTTGCTGCGCCGGCGTGTTGTTTCCTCCCCAGTCGCCGAGGATGGCCAAAGTCGCTGTGTCGGGGATCTGTAAAACCACCGGCGCATCTTGGAAAGGATCAGTGGGACCAGTCTCCTCCCAAGCCCAAATACAGTAGAGCCACCACGGGTCAGTAGAGTCATAGGCGACACCACCGAAATAGATTTGCCCATCCGGTCCGACTCGCGTAAGGGATGCCTTAGGGGCGACAGCATCCCTTAACAAGTTATCTGGATCATCGTGAAGCAGACTATGGAGAAGCAACACCTCTCGCGCCACAGGAGGAGTTCTATCACCGACCATTCCATTGTGGACATCAAGAAGGTGCCGATGGCCCACTGCCGCCTGTTGTTCCAGAAGTGCGCGTCGCTCGGGCGGGATTTTGGGCCAAAGATCCTTGAGAATAGCTTCTTGTAATCTTGCAATCTTTTTCATCGTCGCTTCCTTTCGCCTGAATCAGTACTGTCGGGTATGTCGTAATAACAACATCGATCCTCATCAACCTACACGATATAACCAATAATAAATTTGAAATACAGATTCATTTTCCTAAAGCTTGAGCCACTAGTTGGGAAGCTCCCGCAGCAATCGTTGCTGAAATCGAAAACAAGATATCAGAAAACCGCATATCATGTATTGCCCTAACAATGATCGATGTGTTTTGTTGCGTGAAAGCCGGGATGAATCCCACAATAATTAGATTGTCGATCAACCATATATAAGAACTTTGAGAAGCTGCATGAAAATCATTTTTATAGGTAACGACAAATAGCTATCACAAAGTATTTCTCTTACTGACTATATTTCAGCATCCAACACAACGCCTAGTCGCTCAAAGATTTCGTTGGAACGAGCCAAATTTGTTTCTCGATCCACCCCGGTTGCATGCCGCCCGATTTCACGATATGTCAGCGCTTCATCATATGGCATCGACAATTCCTGCGCCGCTGCCAAACTCCTTTGCCAGTTTTTTTGTGCGCTGCGCGGATTTCCGTTCAGCCAATCGTATAACCCCTGCCACAAGAATGACCGGGATTTGGCAATGGGATACGTCCGTGCAAATTGATTCAATTCGCGACAGGCTTGTCGCGCGAGTGACTTCATCTCGGATTTTTCGTGTTGGGTTCCCGATTTTTCCCACAGCGCCAAATATACATATGCAACAAAACCATAAGAATTGAAGGATGGAGCAATCCGAACCGAAGCCTGTTTCAGTAATCGGGCGGTTTTAGCGGCGGCGTTCCGGGCTTTCTCAAATTCACCTTTCTGTAAATAAATACCTGCGAGTGTCCCATAGGTCGATTGCTCTGCTGTACCTGAATCTGCGATCAACTCATGTAGCGTCAAAGCTTTTTCCAGCAGTTCGACAGCCTGGTTTGTTTTTCCGAGCTGGAACAAACTCACGGCTTGACCGCTCAACCCCCACGCCTGATGTTCCACATGATTTCTTGATAGTCCGTTTTTATAAACGTCTGCACACCGCTGGATGGACAGTTCAAATTGACCTCGAATATGAGCGACGCTCCCCTGATTTATGAGCGTGACAGCCCAGTTGCGGTGATCCCCCAACCGCTCGTTGATTTCCAGCGCCTGTTGGTAGGCTTTTTCACCATCTTCCCATTTCCCATTATTGAACGCATATTGGCCCTCTCTCCACAAGACCAAAGCTTGAGTTTGCAGATGATCCAGACCGGTCAATGTGGCACGTGCCCGACGAAAATAATCCTGTGCCTGAGTGTGCAAGGGTGTTGGCATCACGGCAAAACCCAAGGCCATGAAGGCATAAGCCCTTGCCAGTATCGGCGATTTACGCCGCGCTGACTCGGCCACATTAAGAGTTTTTAGAAGCAGGTAATAATCAGTAGGCCCTATCTTGTTTCCCAGTGTATCGATCAATATCAGGAGTTCATATGCGCGAAGTAAATCAAGATCATCGTTATTGATCTCTGTCCCCGACCCTGCTTCATCGGGTATGGGTTTGATTGAAAACCAAATGCGATGCCAGAACTGCTTCAAGGTTTGCCCCATTAGCCTAGCTTGCGTCTGCAAGGCAGTCTCTGGTAATGGTTGACCGAGCAAATTCAGTCCTATTGTCAGATGTTCCCGTGCTTCAGCGAGCTGCCCCCTGCCATAGTGGACTTCCGCCTGCTTGAGATATAAACTACCTTGTTCCCTTGGTTCGTTTATCAAGGGAAGTAGTCGCTCGTAGTACTGCAATGCGGCTTCATTGTTAAATGCTTCCCGTGCGGCATCCCCAGCTTTTAACCAATACTCACGCTGTTTACCCTGGTTATTACTTCGCCCATAATGCTGTGCGATCATCTCCACATGTGCGCCCATACGTTCAAGATAAACTGCCAATTGTTCGTGCAGTTTTGACCGTGTAGCGAAAGGCAGGCTCTCATATGTCACTTCATGCGTAACAATATGTTTGAACAGATACGCCAGTTCAGGCTCGGGGGAATCGAGAGGCGTGATGTCCAGCGCTTCCAACGCATCCAACGCCGCTTTCACCTGTGGGAACTGTCCCAACTCGGGGTAATAGCCCGTCAGCCATTGGGCGCGGAACAGCCTCCCGACAATGCTCGCGGCCCGCAATGTGGTCTTCTCCCCCTCGCTCAACCGGTCGATGCGGCTCAAGATCAACGTGTGCAGGCTGTCGGGCAGTTCGATGTTTTGGATATCCGCTGGATCAAGCCCGCAGTCACGCACATAGTTGAGCAGTTCTTCGAGATAGAAAGGATTGCCCTGTGAGCGCTGCATCAATTTTTCCACCAGCAGAGACGAAACAGCCCCGCTTCGAGAGGGATACAATTGCGCCAGTTTTGCGCGGATGGCTTGCTCCCCTTCGGCCGAGGTAAGTTCTTCCAATTTGATATTTGTAAAGTATGGCAGGGCTTCGATTCGCGGTGCTTGCAGGCGCATTAACTTGGGCGGACGATATGCCAGCACAAAACAAACGGGACAATCAACCAGCGCCTTCGCCATTGCTTCGAGCAGGTCGTGCGATAGTGCGTCCACCCAGTGCAGGTCTTCCAGTACGATCAGGATCGGTTCGGACTTGGCGGCGGCGCTCAGGCAATTCTGCAACAATGTCGTTAATATATTTTTGCGTTGCTCAGGTTCGAGGTTGTGTGTAAAGTCGTTATCGGGGATCTCGAGATTCAATATCGGTCCAAGCAGGGGCAGGGCTTCCATTCGGTCGGGGGTGTGTTCCTCTAGTTCCCCTTCCAATATGCGGACCTGTTTCTTCAAGGGTCCATCGGGATCGATGCCGAAGAACGCTGTCCAAATCGTCTTCCATGCGAGATAAGGGGATGTCAAACCGTCAGATTGGCACGCACCGCCGAAGCCGACGAATCCTTTTCTTCTCGCGCTACGGATTACCTCTGCCACGAGTCGGGACTTGCCCAAGCCTGCCTCTGCCACGATGCCGATCACCTGGCTCTGCCCTTCTTTTGCCAGATCGAGCTTTTCCTCGATGTGTTTCAACTCAGCCTGCCGCCCCACCATCGGCAAGGAGTAGTTCGGCTCCTGCAAGCGCATGGCTCGTCGCCGACTTTCGCCTATCAATTGATATAAAGGGATTGGCTTGGATTTCCCTTTCACCATCACCGCGGGGCGTACCTCAAAAGTGAACTGTTCATTGACTGCCTTATGTACGTGACTGCTTAACAATATTTCATTTTCCTTGGCAGTGGTCATCAGCCTCGCTGCGAGATTGACATCATCGCCCACCGCGCTAAAAGTCTTGCGGGTCTCTCCGCCGTAGGCGCCCGCCAGCATCAATCCCTGCGTAATACCCATCTGCAGCTGAAGTTCGGTCTTGTTCCTTAGTTCTAAAGCCGCCTTCACCGCGCGGCGAGGATTATCTTCATGCGTGCTTAACGCTCCAAAGTTGATATAGATATAGCTGCCCTTATCACCGATGGTGAGTTGCAGCATCGCCCCTTCGTAACGACTTGCTGTTAATTGAACACTACGAATAAAGTTATCTAATTCTGACTCTGCTGAATCCGAATCGTAGTCAATGCCTGTGAAACGAATGAACAAAGCCACACACGGACGGAACTCCGTCAGGAATGTTCCCTGCCCGGATGTCTCACGTTCATATACGGCATGATGCACATATGGTTTCAAGGCTTGCAATACAGGGGTAACGCTTTGAGTTTTATGATCAAAAACGTTCTGTTCACCAATCTGATCCCTCTCCCCCGATCCCCAATCTCCAATTACCGCAAATTTCTCTTCATCTGCGGTACGCCATTCAGTAATTTTGATTTTTTCAGCAAGTGAATTCGCTGTTACTTCGTCTACCAGCACATCGCCTTTGGTTGCCAGATGCTCGCCTGTGGCTGTCCGTGCTACTGTTGCACCAGCTAATGTATCGATCCGTTGTATCTCTTCGTCACCAACTATGAAGCGCCGCGCATCGCCAGAAGCAATGCAAACCTTCAATGCCAATGCAAGAAACTTCCCAATTGCTTCTTGCATCGCAAACGCACAACTTAAAGCTCTGACCCCCGCCCCCTGTGCCCCGCCCCTCGAAGCATCGAACCAACATAACATCGAATCTCCGGCAAAGTCGATCACACTCCCGCCGTGTTTTTCGATCTCCGCGATCAGTGCTGAGAACACCAATCCCAACTGCTTCGTCAATTCTTCTGCGCCCTGTCTTGCGCCCAATCGCTCACGTAAAGACTCCGTCAACGCGGTAAAGCCTGAAATGTCCGCGAATAACGCCGAGCCTGAGGTGCGGTCAGGCAGGGAAGTATTATTGGCTATTGCTCGTAATCTGTCTTGTGGGAGGTAGGTGTGTAGGGTCATAGTTAGCCCTCGCTAAATTTAAATCAACTGCTTTACCCAACCAAAATAGACGCCTGCTACCTTGAACCAAGGTGTTTCCCTAACGCTTAGGGAATTCGACCTAATCAAGTCCAATTCGTATATTATACATCAGCGTACAACATTATCGTGCGTCAGCATTTGCTTGGAGATAATTCATAAGAGAATAGATTGTAGTGGTTTCGCTCCTGTCAAAGCTGAAAACCTTGACGCACAAAGGGTTGAAGTTACTAGAAGTTATCTCATACTTGTAGTTTTGTGTTTAAATCAACATCATCAGTATAAGTCAGCAGTTGATAGAACTCCATCTGATCTGTCCTGTGTGACCGCTCAATCTTGCCATTGGGTTGTAGGGTATATAGTCTAATGGACCCAAGAATCTGGACACTACCCATAGGGTAGAATCGCAAAGAAATGGAGTCCAGAATGGTACACCGCAGAACCTTCAAAGCCGAGCTCAAAACCAAAGTTGTGTTGGAGTTGATAGCCGGAAAGAAAAGCTTATCAGAAGCCAGCCGTGAATATGAGATCAAAGACACGGTGCTGTCGCGCTGGAAACAAGAATTTCTTGAACGCGCCGGTGAGATTTTTGAACAACCTAAAGACCTGCAAGACAAAGAGAACTGGATAATGGTTTTACCGTTGCAAGAATCTACTACCGACTATTGTAGAAATATTCTGTCTATGTTATAACGCCCATAACGGTTGTCGATTGTGACAATCCAAACTCTACAGGCTCTTTAGAATCATAAACCGCAATATTCACCTAAAATCGTTACCTAAAGCTGGAAAGTCAGCGATACAGGACAGACACTCATAACCCGAAGGTCGCAGGTTCAAATCCTGCCCCCGCTACTAAAAAGGCACTCTTTGAGTGCCTTTTTGTGTTTAAAGTCAGCGGTATTAGGAATGGAACCTATGACCCAAACGTAACGAGCCCGACGAGCTGGATGATTCTCTCCAATGAATTGTTTTTGCACGTTAGCTTTTTCGATAAACTTTCAATTGATTGTCGCCATGAATCCCTGCCATGTGGAATTTTGGTGACCCACAAAAAGCCTGTGGATGTGCGCCTGCTGTCGTTACGAAATATCAGAAACGGATCTCAGGTCCATTGCTTGATAGAATCGACGTTCACATCGAAGTGCCAAGAGTAGATTACGAAGAGTTAAGCAGCGATCGAATGGGGGAGACCAGCGAGTTGATTCGCAAGCGTGTGCAGGCGGCGCGCAACATTCAACAACAACGCTTTGCTAGTTCGCAGTCTGACATCATCTGTAACGCCGATATGCGCGTTGGGCAGATAAGGCAATTTTGCAAGTTGCAAGAGGAAGGTCAGAGTTTGATGCGGGCGGCAATGACACAACTCAATTTGTCAGCGCGTGCCTATCATCGTATCCTGAAATTATCGCGCACTATTGTGGACTTGGCAGGGAGTGAGGAGATCCAATCTGCACATTTGGCGGAGGCGTTACAATATCGACCGAAATTGATGCTGGGGTAAACGAGACTCTCGACACCAAACGAAAAGCCTTCAAGCAAAAGCTAAACATCACCGTGACATAAAAGGCATTTTCGAACTCACGCAGTATAATGCAACCATTGCTGTGCTTGGCTCACAATTTCTATAGATAAATTCAATAGGCCTTTCCAACCGACACACTCTTTACACATATATATTGCCTGAAAATTGTCCCTCATTAGCAAGCAAACTCATACAGACTTGCTAGTATATAAACGAGGTCCCTAGATGCAAGAAGCGTCCCGGCTTCAAATTCGTTTGATAGGCACTCCGCAGATTTTTGTGGGAGAAACGCCGTTGGCCTTGAAGCACCTGAAATCGCGAGCGCTTCTGTTCTATCTGGCAGCAACGGGGATATCCCATACCCGTGATCATCTAGCGACCCTATTATGGGGCGAATCGAGTCAGAGCGAGGCGTACCATTCGCTGAGATCGAGTCTGTATTATTTGCGAAAAGCTTTGCAGGAGGTTAACGCAGAGAAGGCTTTAATTAGTGATGGTGAATTATTGAGTCTCGATCCCGCCTTTTATGAATGTGATGTGAGCAAGTTTCAGCGTTTGCTGTCGCAGGGCAATGAGCAAGCATTGACTCAGGCGGTCGCATTAAATAACGGACTTTTGTTGCAGGGTTTTTCAATTCCTGCTGCATCTGTGTTCGAAAACTGGATGCAATCTGAAAGTGCTCGCTTGAATCACGCCTATCTGGGGGCGCTCGATCGTCTGAGTATTTGGGCTGAAGCGCGTGAAGCATGGACGGATGCCATTCGCTACACCCAACAACTTCTTCAGCTTGAGCCACTTGCTGAATCCGCACAACAAAAATTAATACGTTTATATCTGCGTCAGGGAGAAGTGGGGCTTGCCTTGCGTCAATATCATCAATTCGAACAACGACTTTACCAGGAACTTGGCATACAGCCATCACCTGACATCAAAACCCTATATGATGAAGTCCTTCGCCAACAGGGAGGTTTCATTTCTGGCAACACCTCTTCTGTTGTGTCGGCAAAAAATTCATCCAATCTCCTGCCATTCATTGGGCGGGATGATCTTCTTCATGAGTTATCGGTTATCAGCGACGATGTAAAAGCAGGTCATGGCGTGACCGTCCTGCTTCAAGGCGAAGGCGGAATTGGCAAGACTCGGCTGTTGAACGAATTTTCCTCCCGTTTGATTTCAGGTCGCGCGCCTTGGATTGTCCTGCGAGGCGCCTGTTCGCCCTTCGATGATCTGCTTTCGCACGGACCTTTTATCGAAGCCCTGCAAAGTGGAATAGTAGAAGATCTGAACGAACTCCTTGCAGAGTCGAACGCAAGCGTCCCCGATGCGCGCGGACGATTCTTTTGGCGCGTCCTGCAAACTATCCTTTCCATGAGCCGCAGTGCGCCACTTTTGCTTTTCATCGATGATCTACAATGGGCCAATAGTTCCACGCTAAATTTATTTGGCTTCCTTTCCATGCGTTTGCATCACCTGCCCATTATGTTGGTTGGGACTGTGCAACATGCCGACTCCATCCTGTCTTTGCAACGCCTCATTACCCTTGGTCGCCGACGCCGTGAACTTCACTTGCTTTCACTATCGCCATTGACACCTGGTGCCATTTCGCAGCTTCTCCAGGTCTCGGGTATCGATTCAAACTCCGTTGAGATGTTGGTTGATTGGCTGGTTATAAAATCAGCAGGTAATCCGTTTCTGCTTTCAGAGATTCTCGCGCAGTTACGAGTTGAGACGATTCTTAAACCCTCCGGCTCAGGCCTGCAATTGGAACCCGCTCAATGGTTGAGATGGCGCGCTACATTCTCATTGCCCGAAACAACTCACGATTTGGTGGGATGGCGTTTGGCAAATATTTCCTCCGAAGCACGGAACCTGTTGGATGTGCTGGCGGTTGCCGCCCAGCCAATACCTGAATCTGTTCTAAAAAACATTCCCGGCATCTGGAATGATTCGACTCCCTCGTTGGTTGACGGTTTATCCGCACGGGGATTGCTGCTCGAGATACCCATCAACGCCACCCTGACGTTGCCGCATTACTTGCTACGTGTGACCTTGTTGCATCGCCTCAGCAATCTTCGCCGGCGCACCATCCATCGGCAATTGGCAGAGGCGATGGAATCGCAAATCTCACCAGATAATGAAAGCGGACTGCGTCAAATCGCTTTACATGCGGTTGCAGGTGAAGATGTGACGCGTGCCCGTCGTTATGGGATGCAACTTTTGCCAAACCTCCCACATGAATACACGGGCGCAGAGACTGTTGATTTTGTCCAGCACCTGCATGACCTGCTCCTTTCCAGCGCATCACCGAATGAAATGGTTCACATCACGCGCGCCTTGGGCGTGCTGCATCAGTCTCTCGGTCATCTGGAGACAGCGAGCCGTTGGCACCGGCAAACGCTCGAATGGGCGCAAAAGGCAAATGATATGCTCGCTCAAGCGCAAGCGTATTTTGAAATGAGTGAACTTGCTTTGATGAGCATTGACTATCGGATGGCAATGCAGGCGGCTCAGAACGGACTTGAATTAATGAGTGTGTCGCAAGACGACACTCTATTGTTATCTGCAGGCAGGGGACATCGTCTGCTCGGCGCAGCACTGGCGATGGAGGGGCGCGACCTTGCTACAGCGGAGAAACATCTGCAAGAAGCCGTCACTGCCCATCGGCAAAACAATAATCAAGACGATCTTTGTGCAACGCTTTTTGAACTTGGTAATGTTGCCGCACAACGCGGGGAGCTGCAACGTGCGCTAAAGTTATACGATGAATCCGCACAAGTAGCAGAGGCGGGACGCAATCACTATTACCTAGCCTTGGCGCGCAATAACTTTGCATACCACAGCCTGCTGCTGGGTCAGGTGGAAGCGGCGCAACAGGCTGTGGTACAAGGTATAAAAACTGCTGAAGCCTATGACCTCCTCGCTGCGCTCCTACACCTCTACAGCACAGAAGGCGAAATTCATCTTTATCTCAATCAATGGCAGGAGGCCGAGAATGCGTTCCAGCGCGGTCTGGTGCTGGCAGAGGAACTTAACAGCCTCGAACGGCAGGCGGGCTATCGCGGCGGTCTGGCGCTTGCCGCTCGTGGCAGAAAAGATTTTGACACAGCTCAACATCTCCTTGAAGAGGCACTCGCGTTAATTGCTGAGCAAGGTTATTGGCATTTGCGAACGCGTCTGCAACTCTGGCTGGCGGAAACACTTTTTGAACAAGCCAGATATGATGATGCCCGTCAATTGCTCAATGAAGCGCTAGAAGTTGCCCGCTCACAACAACGCGCACTTTTGGTTGAACAAGGGGAGCGCCTGCACACTCGCCTGCTTTCCATAAAAGAAATCTAATTCATATAGTGACGCTCCAGTGACGCTTGTTTGTTATTATGACATTATTAGTCTAATTAACAGATAATATGGATCGATTCCGCTACCAGTCTTTTGCTCAGGAAGTAATTTTCGCTCTTGGTGCGCTTGCCCAACTGAGCGAGGTCGTTGGGCGTTTGGGCTGGCGAAAGATATTGCTATGCACGAGTCGCTCAATACATGCCAATGGTCAGGTTGATGCATTGGAAACAATTTTGGGGGGAAGCCTCGTTGTCGTGTTCGATCAAGTTCAACCTCATGTTCAGGATTTTCAGGTAAAAGAAGCGCTTACGCTCACGGCTGAAAACAAAGCGGAAGCCGTCATTGGCATGGGTGGAGGCAGCTCGATTGGGATGGCAAAGGCGATTGGGTTTCAAGCGCACCTCCCGATCATCGCTATTCCCACCACATATGCAGGTTCCGAAATGACGCCCGTGTATGGCATCACGCACACAGATGAGAACCCGCCGCGCAAAGTCACAGTGAACGACCCCAAGATTGTACCGACACTCGTCATCTATGATCCGCGCTTGACGCTGGATTTGCCTCCCAAACTAACGGCATCCACGGGCATCAACGCGCTGGCGCATTGCATCGAAGCGTTGTATTCGAAGACGCGCAATCCACTTTCGACAACTGCTGCGGTGGAGGGCGTGCGACATATCCACCACGCATTATTGAGGTGTTATCAGGATGGACATGACCTTGATGCGCGCACCGAAATGCTACTCGGCGCACATCTCGCGGGGCTCTCACTGGCTTCTGTTTCAATGGGGCTTCATCATGGCTTATGTCACGTACTGGGAGGTTCAGCCAAGATCCCGCATGGAATTGCCAATAGCATCATTCTGCCGCATGCGATTCGCTTTAACGCAGAAGCCACCGCGTCGCAACTGCTACCCGCCGCAGAGGCGATGAATATTTTAGAAAACGGAACCAACTCAAAAGCAGTCATCGAAGCGCTAGCTCGGCGTATTCATGAATTGATCGGACAGATGAATCTCCCACAGCGATTGCGCGATGCGGGAGTTGACGAATCCGATTTGCCGCGGCTTGCCCAAATCGCGTTTCAAAATCGCACCGTTCAAAATAATCCCCAATCGATTACGGATGTAATGGAGCTTGAACATTTACTCAGGAGTGCCTGGTAAAAGGAGGTGACTCTCGAAATCATGTGTTGGAGTATCCAATAAATCACTGTTTGAAAATTCTTTAGCCAAAGGAGCAATAAAATGTCACCCGTTAATTCAATGGACTATAGTGGTAAGGACACCGTATTGGATGTTGTCCGCAGAGAAAGTGCTGATTTCTTCAAGATCGTGGATGATCCAAAGAACTGGAATGTGCAGACGCGTTGCACAGAATGGGAAGTACGCGATATGGTTGGTCACATGCTCGATGTGACCGAAGGCTATCTCACACGTTGGGAAAAAGCCCGCAAAGGTGAAGCGATTGATACCGCTGGCTTGCTTGTGATGGGCGAAAAGCTCAATGAACATGCCCAAGCTTTTCGTACTCTCCCGCGTGAAGAAGCTATTTCCCGCCTCAAAGCTGACTACGCCAAGATGATGGGTATCTTTGAAAAGCTGACTGCCGATGAGTGGAGTAATTTCATCGTGACCCATCCTTATATGGGTGGGCTTCCTACGTTTTTCTATCCTGCGTTCCATGTAATGGATTATGGCGTTCACACCTGGGATATGCGTTGGGGCTTGGGTGAGAAAGATCGCAAACTGGATGAAACCACTGCGGGAGTATTAATCCCCTATATGTTATTCGCGCTCCTGCCATCAACTGTCGATGCTGAATCATCCAAAGGCGTGGATGTGGAGTTTGGCATTGAGGTCTCAGGTGAGTGGGGCGGGAAGTGGCGCGCAACTGTGAAAGATGGCAAATTCGAAGCTAAACCCGAGACGGATAACTTCGAGGGTTGCAAAGCTGTCTTCAGTTTCGACCCATCGGACTTCGTGTTGACATCATTTCAGCGCTTCCCGGGCGGCACAACCCGAGGTGATCAAGATACGATTGACAAGGTTCGTCACTTGTTCTTCAGAATCTAGGTAAGCAAACCCTAATGCAAAGAACGTCCCGAAGATTTCTTTGAGTTGATTAAACCTTCGGGACAGTTCGGAACATGGAGAAATGATATGACCAAAATCCAAACACAGGGCGTTCATCATATTACTTTTGTCGGCTCGAACCGCGAAGCGATCATCGACTTCTATCAAGGTGTGCTTGGCATGCCATTAGTCTTCGAGCAGCCCAACCTTGATGTGCCTGAAGAAAATCATCTGTACTTTGACCCCGGCGATGGACGCTTGATCACGTTCTTTGTGCGCCCCACACGCGTCAATGACCCGACGCCAAATCCACAGAACATAGGCAATTTGCATCACCTTGCTTATAACGTCTCGCGCGCTACTTACACTCAAGTTGCGGCGCGCTTGAAGGAACGCGGTATCGAGAACACAGGGAATATCGACCGTGGCTTCATGGATTCAATTTACTTCCGCGACCCAAATGGTCAATTACTGGAGATGGCCTGCTTCAAGTTCGTGCCGCCTGAAGGTCACACGTATGCAGATGTGCTGAGCATTGCGCATCGCAAGCGGGTGGAAGCTGGCGAATACGCGATTTCTGATAAACACCTTTCCGATGCGATCTCAGAATTGATCGAACAGAAAATAAAGCTTCACTAATGATGGTTTCAGCCGAGAATGATCCGCGCCGCGCGGGGACGATTTGGATGTTGAATCTGGATGATGTGATTCCAATCGTCACTCCGCACGTTCATGCTGAATTTCGCCGCATCACACCGGACCTTGTGCCTGCTCTGTCCGCGATCAGAGGGTACGATGCCTCAGCCGAGTTTCTCCAACGCTTCAAGACGGGGCGTCAGTGTTACGGTGCTTGGATCGAAGGTCAACTCGTAGCCTTCGGCTGGGTCAGCTATGATGATGAACACATCGGGGAATTAAATCTGCGCGTCAAGTTGTTGCCCGGTGAAGTCTATGTTTGGGATTGTGCTACAGCACCGCGTTTCCGTGGAAATGGTTTGTACAGCGCCTTGCTGTCTTACACGCTTAGCGAATTACGCGACCAAAAAATATGCCGCGTCTGGATAGGTGCTGACCTCGATAATGTCCCCTCACAAAAAGGAATTGCACGGGCAGGCTTCCATCACATCGCCGACTTGGTCATTGAGCGCGTCCTGGCAATGCGCCAAGTTTGGGTAACAGGCCTGCCCGATGTTCCAGATGCAATTGTCATGGAGGCGCGACGTGCATTCCTAAACGACCGCGATAAGGTTTGGTTGAACATATCTTCGTCAACAATCCAGAATTCAAAAGAATGAGCGATACAAAGTTAGTTTCACCGCATCAATCCCAACCTGTTCGGACGGCGGGTGAGTCACTTCAGCGTGCCAAAGCCGCCATGTTGATGATCCATGGACGGGGCGCGCGGCCTGAAGATATCTTGTCTCTGACAAACCAATTTGGCTTCCCCGAATTTGCCTATCTGGCACCACAGGCAGCGGATAACACTTGGTACCCAAATCGATTTTTGAATCCAATTTCCGAAAACGAACCCTGGCTTACATCCGCGTTGACATTTGTTGGCAATGTGTTTGCCCAGATTGTTCAAGGAGGCATCCCGCCGGAGAGAATCATTCTTTTGGGTTTCTCGCAGGGTGCATGCCTGAATCTGGAATTTGCCGCGCGAAACGCACGGCGATTTGGCGGTGTAGTGGGACTCAGCGGTGCATTGATCGGCCCTGATGATACGCCGCGTGATTATCCAGGTTCGCTGGCAAGGACGCCTGTTTTTTTGGGATGTAGCGATGTTGATTTTCATGTTCCCAAAGAACGTGTATCTCAGACTGCTGCTGTAATGCGGAAACTCGGCGGAGATATAACCGAAAGGCTTTACCCGAATATGGATCACACAATCAATCAAGACGAAATTGATTTTGTGCGCGGCATGATGCGGGCGGTTTCTTTATAGTTCGTGCCAAAATTTCTCCTCTCCAATCATGATATGATCGCATGATTGATGGTGACACATATACAGGCAATAGGATTACAAAACAAACGTTTTTCAACCAACGGCGCATCTGACACCATCTGCAATGCGGATATGCGTGTCGGGGAGGTAAGGTAATTTTGCAAGTTGCAGGATGAAGGTCAAAGCCTGATGCGGGCGGCAATACCGTCCAAAGTTAACAATAGGGTAGATATAGCAGTTCGTAACTAGAGCTGACTCAATACCTGCGCTGGCTATTTACCTCATCGGCCAGTTTCTTTGGATAACTGTCGGGGGATATACAACCCGACTGTTTTTTCGTGCTCGGCAAGACCCTCGTGTTTCATAGGGGTCACATTTGAGTCTCTACAAAAGTTTGCACGGTTAATGAAAACTTTTGCCTATATTGTTTCACTACCACTGAAATCTTCTGAAGAAATAAGATAGCTCTCAATAAAACACTGACTGTCCATGCTTATATTTCGTGTAGACACATAATTTCTTTTCCCTAGCGCTGGCTACTTACGTAAGGGAGGATGGAGCTCCTCTTCTTGAGAGAGATGAGCATCCATGACCTCGAAGGTATCTTCAAGGTCAGCCTGAATTTTTGACTTTGCA
>Ga0210377_10001960_pt1 | contig 18330 bp, 18 predicted proteins | sample PLM4_65_b1redo_FD_155480 | JGI IMG/M metagenome (GOLD analysis project Ga0210377, IMG submission 155480) | Groundwater sediment microbial communities from an aquifer in East River, Colorado, USA - PLM4_65_b1 redo | ecosystem: Environmental > Terrestrial > Soil > Riparian zone | place: USA: East...
ATCGACGAACTGCCGAACCCCATCCGGCGCGCCGACGTAGATGCGCAGTCCGATTACTTCAACAAGGCGTGGCTCGAATTTACGGGGCGGTCCATCAGCCAGGAGCTCGGGGACGCATGGACCGAAGGGGTCCATCACGAAGACCGCGACCGGCTCAAGAAGATCCAGTCCGACTCTTTCGAGCATCGTGCTCCGTACGTGACGGAATACCGGCTCCGCGACCGCAGCGGTGAGTACCGCTGGATGGTGGAATACGGGAGACCGATCAAGGATCTCGACGGAAGTTTCAGCGGCTATATCAGCTCGTGCTATGACGTGCAGGACCGGAAGACCTTCGAAGAGAAGCTCCATTCCCTCTCTACGACCGATGATCTCACCGGCCTCCTTAATCGGCGCGGTTTTTTCTCCCTCGCCCAGCAGCAGCTCAAGGTGGCGAACCGGACCAAAATAGGGTTCCTCCTCCTCTATGTGGACCTCGACGGGCTGAAAAAGATCAATGATATGCTCGGCCATCCCGAAGGCGATCAGGCGCTGGTCGAAACCGCGTCCATCCTCAGGGAAATATTCCGGGAATCGGACATCATCGGCCGCCTCGGCGGGGACGAATTCGCGGTCCTCGCGCTGGAGCGCACGAGAGACGTGAAAGAGGAGGAGCAAGCCATCCTCAGGCGCATACAGGAAAGCGTTGAGACCGGGAATGCGCAGCCGGGCCGCCGCTATGCCCTCTCGCTCAGCGCAGGAATAAACACCTACGATCCGGAAAATCCCTGTTCCCTCGACGAGTTTATCTCGCGCGTGGATTCCATCATGTACGAGGAAAAGAAAGCAAAGTACCGGTCTCAGAAACGGGACTTATGACCCTCTCCGGGACTTGAGAAGAACTGCAGACCATTATTTGACATGCCTATAAATAAGCCGGAACTCCCTTCCCCCCATCCGTCATAGTATGCCCCTTCCCGGGTCCACCCTCGTTTAGTGTCAGCATACACCTGATTAAATTGAAACAAAGCCCTGCGACCTCTGCGGCACCGGGCGCAGGAGCTTTTGTCAAAGCACGTTACGGCTGCGGAAGCCGCAGGACCGTCCCTTCCCCCAGAGTCAGATCGTCGATATGTCCCGCGGCCCTGCTCGTTCGAGACACGAGATGGATATGGATCGCATTCTTCATGCCCGAGCCCTCCTTGATAACCGGGGTATCCTGGGTGAGAAACACGCCTGCGTGGCTCTCGGAATAGAAGCCGATGATATCAACGGGTTCGTTTTTCGTGACAAAAGGCTCCTTCGACCTCAAGAACGACTCCTTCGTGATCGGCTTTCCTTCGGTGCGGTCCACATTGATATGCCATTTGATCTCCGCAGGCGTTCCGCTGAGCAGGAAGGGGAACGGTTTGGTCACGTCGATGCCCGCTGCCGCAGCCTGGGTCTTGACGAACTGCTGCAGGTCCACGTAGCCCTTCACCATACTGGGAACCGGAATATCCTTCCATTGCGTCTGCTCCGTCCAGACGAGAAAGAACGCGCCGTGTTTCCAGGTGTTGTCCGCCACGTAATCGGAGCCGCGAACCCTGGTGATATAAGGCTTCGAGTCAAAGACCGTGATCTCGCCGTCAAGTCCGTCTATCGGCCCCATGGCGTACAGTCCCTTGCGTCCGGCCAAATCTTCTAACGACACGACACTTACTGCCTTGCCGCTCACGAAAACATTCTTCTGAGCGCCGACGTACTCGACCATGCCTTCTTTCTTCGCTCCGACGATTGCCGCATATGCCGTTACAAGGGTCAACATCAGGACCACCACTGCAAAACCTGTTACCACTGATTTCTTTCTCATCCTTCCTCCCTTTTTAACGACGTTTAACCCCTTTGAAAGCCTATTCCGACCGCAAGGCATGAATCGGATCAAACTCAGCCGCCTTCTTTGCCGGATAGATTCCGAAAAATAGTCCTATTGCTGCCGAGAATATAAAAGCAATGACTACGGAAAGTCCGGATACGCTGGTCGGAAGCTCTGTTGTCCAGCCGACAATCAGCGATCCAAGAACACCGATCACAGCGCCGATGATCCCGCCCGCAAGGCTGAGCACCAGGGCTTCCATGAGAAACTGAAGCAGGATGTCCTTCTTGCGTGCGCCGAGCGCACGGCGGAGGCCTATCTCTTTGGTGCGTTCTTTGATGGAGATGAGCATGATGGCGAGGATGCCCACGCCGCCGACCAGGAGCGAGATCGCCGCGATACCGCCAAGGAGCATGGTAAAAGTCTCCGACGTTTCCTGTTCCGCGCGCAGGATGTCCATCTGGTTCTGGATGCTGAAATCGTCATCCTTGCCCGGTTTCAGGTGATGCCGTTCCCTGAGGATCGCCCCGATATCGCTCACTGCCTTGTCCATGAGCGTTACATCGCGCGCCGCCACGTAGACGTTGTTCACGTAAATAACATTCATCAACCTGCGCATGACGGTCGTGATCGGAATAAGGATCTGATCGTCATCATCCTGGCCGACGGCGTTGACACCTTTTTCCTCAAGAACGCCGATCACCTCGAAAGGCACATTATTGATCCGTATCATCTCGCCTATGACCGACCGGTCCTCGAACAGATTGCGGACAACGGTCCTGCCGAGCACGGCCACCCGCATTGAAGCCTTTACTTCATCCCCGGTAAAAAAGCGTCCCGTGGCGGGCCGGAAATTCCGTATATCGGGAAAATCGGGCGTGGTGCCTGAAACGATCGTGTTGATGCTTGCCTCGCCGTACTTGACGAGATACTTCTTTCCCTGGAACGGGGCCGCATTTGCTACGGCGGTAGATTCAGCAACAAGGGCCTCGGCATCGCGCACCGTGAGAGACGTTGTGTTGCCCGTCTGCCTCGGTCTGCCCGCGATAATGCGCACTTTGCCGGCGGTTACGATGATCAGGTTCGTCCCGAGTCCCTGTATCTTCTTAAGGACCGACTCCTGCGCTCCCCTGCCGATGGCGACCATCAGGACCACGGCGGACACGCCGATCACGATACCGATCACGGCAAGGGCAGTGCGCATCTTGTGCGCTCCAAGGGTCTTAAGAGCTATTTTTGTTCCTTTGATTAACTTCATCGTATATTGTTACCCCGCGCTCCGCGATCTTATCACCCTTTTAGCGCAATAACCGGGTCCATCTCCGCTGCATTTTTTGCCGGATGAATGCCGGCAAGTATGCCGACAAGCACTGAGAATGTGAACCCGAGTACGAACGGTTCCCATGAGAGCATTGCAGGCATTTTCCCCTTGCTCAAAATGGGAAGAAGGACCGCGACAACGAGTCCGACAATGACACCGATAACACCGCCCATGAGGGTAATGAGGGACGATTCGATCAGGAACTGGTTCCGGATGTCCTTTTTCCGGGCTCCGACAGCCCGGCGAAGCCCGATCTCTTTCACCCGCTCACCGACTGAAATAAGCATGATGTTCATGACCACAATGCCGCCGACAACAAGTGAAATAAGCGATACGAGCCCGAGGAAGAGATTGAGCGTGCCCATCATGCCCTTTGCCATCTTGCTGACGGAAGAAGCCCCCCCTACACGATAGTCTTCGGGAAAGCCAGCCTGAATATGATGCCGTTCCTTGAGCAAAGCCGCAACATCGCTTTCGATCTTTTCGACCTGGTTCGGGTCAACAGCAGCCATTCGGATCAGGCTGATATAGGGGGTGTTGAACACCCTCCGGGACGCGGTGGTGTAAGGGATCACAATACGGCTGTCCATATCCATGCCCATGGGACTGGTCCCGCGCGGCGCAAGCACGCCGATGACCTTGAAGTTTACATTCTCGATCTTGATGTTCGTGCCGATGGGATCGGTGTTGCCGTACAGCTCATTGACTACGGTCTTTCCGACCACGGCGACTCTGGCCATGCTTGCCACGTCCTCTTCGGTGTAATAGTCTCCGCTCTCCGTGGACCATTCCCATGCGTCGCCGTAGTTCACGGTGCCGCCGTAAATCACGGTATTAGTGTTGTTATCCTCGTACTTCACGGTCCTGCCGACGCGAATGAGCGCGGTATCCATGGACCGGATGCTTTTGACCTCCTGCATGATGGCCTGCGCATCTTCCATGGTCAGCGTATTAATTTTTTCATCAGGGGGGCCCATCACCTTGCCGCCTCCCGCGAATACGACCACCGCATCGGCCCCGAAGTTCTGGACAGTCTTCATCACCTTTGCGCTTGCGCCTTTGCCCACGGACACGATCACCGTAAGCGTCGTGATGCCGATGATCACGCCGAGCATCATCAGAAAGGCCCGCATCTTGTTCATGCCGATCGCGCGCATGGCAAGCTTGATTGTCTTTGCCTGTTTCATTATGCCGCCCTCCTTTCGTCGCTCACGATCTTGCCGTCGCGCATCCTGATGATCCGGCTTGCGTGCTGCGCGATCTCATCGGAGTGCGTCACCATCACAATAGTCCGTCCGTCTTTGTGGAGTTTGTCAAATATGGACATGACCTCGGTGCTGGAGGCGGTATCAAGGTTGCCCGTAGGTTCATCCGCAAGCAGAATGCTCGGGTCGTTCACCAGGGAACGGGCAATGGCCACACGTTGCTGCTGTCCGCCCGAAAGCTCGCTCGGCACGTAATTCATGCGGTCGCCGAGACCGACCTCCTCAAGCGCTGTTGACGCGAGAGCATTCATATCCAGCTCGTCAGTGCTGTAAATAAGCGGAAGCTGTACGTTCTCCTTCGCCGTGGTTCTCGGCAAGAGGTGGAACGACTGGAAAACAAATCCGATCTTCTTGTTCCGTATCGACGAGAGGCTGTCGTCGTCCATTTTATCGACTTCTATGCCATCCAGCCGGTATTCACCCGTGCTTGGCCTGTCAAGACAGCCGATGATGTTCATGAGCGTGCTCTTTCCCATGCCGGACGGGGCCATGATGGCCACATACTCGCCCTTCTCGATCCTGAGCGAAACGCCCTGCAGCACCTTCACTTCCATGCCCCCGCTCTTTTTGTATGCTTTAGTGATGTCCTTTAACTCGATCATTGTTACCTCCTGCGATTTCAGATTATAGATTTTCAATTCCGCATTCCGCACTCCGCACTCCGCATTCCGAATTATCACTTCTTCCCGTTTCCGCCGCTTATGAGCACCACATCGCCTTCCTTGAGGCCTGTCGTGATTTCGAGATACGGGCCTTCCTTCCATCCGGTCTTGACCTCGCGACGGGTCGCTTTCCCGTCTTTTGTCTGAAGCATCACGTATTTTCTGCCGCCTTCGCGCACTACAGCCGCTCCCGGCACTGCGAGCACGCCTTTCTTCTTTTTGAGCGTGATCGTAACATTCGCTGTCATGTCCGGCTTGAGCTTGCCTTCGGAGTTCTCGATGCTGATCAGCGTAATGTAGTTGACGACGTTCTCTTGCAGCACCGCCCTGGGATAAATGGCAGAGACTTTGCCCTTGAAATCCTTGTCCGCAAAGGTGTCCACAGTAAAAAGAGCCTCCTGGCCCACTCCGATCTTGCCGACATCAGTCTCGTCCACATAGGCGTTCACTTCAAGTTTGTTCAAATCGATGATCGTAATAAATGTCGGCGCATTCAACCCGGCTGCGACGGTCTCACCCTGCTGGGTGGTTACGGAGGCGATAGTACCGCTGATCGGCGCTGTGATCGTTGCGTAGGAGAGCTGCGCTTTCGCATAGTCCTGATCAGCCTTCGCCTTCATGAGCCTCGCTTTCGCCATGTCATATACGTTTTGAAGCCCATCGATATTCTGTTGGGAAATGTAGCCTTCTTTTGCGAGCGGCGCGTCCCGTTCCAGGTCTAACTTTGCCTTGTCGAACGCAGCCTTTGCCTCAAGATAAGCGGCCTCGGCCTGGTCCACCCGGGCCTTGAGGTCGTCCTGTTCAAGCCTGACTAATATTTGGCCCTTCTTGACCCTGTCTCCGATATTGGCGTACAGATGCTCCACCTTGCCGGTGATCCGCGCCCCTACCTTCACCTCGGCCCCGACCTTCGGCTTAATGATGCCCGTTGCCTGGACCAGAGAGCCCATGTCCCGCTTTTCCACGATAGCCGTAGTAACAGCGGTATCCGACTTGTCATTGTTAGCCCTGGAATGGGCCACGATTGCGACGATAGCGATCACGACAACCGCCGACGCAGCCGCTATGCTGATCTTTCTCTTTTTTGTCACGGTAAGCCTCCCTGCTTTTCGCTTGCTGTATATCGTTTTCCTGTTACCCGGTCAAGACGCGCTGACGCGGCCTGGTAATCTCCGACAGCGCGTACATAGGCAGCCTGCGCCTGAGTCAGGTCCGTCTCTGCGGACAGCACCTCGATGTAGGTCGCTTTGCCCCGTTTATAGAATTCCACAGTCGCCTTGTATGCCTCGTCCTGCGCTTCGACCAGTCTTTTCGAGGATCGGATGGAGGCAAGCGCCGTGCGTATGTCCCCTAAGGCCTGGCTAAGATCCACCCGCACCTGGTCCCGTATTGCCTTGTCGTTCCACTCGACCTCCCGATAGCGGGCGCGGGCCTTGGCCACCTGCGCGCGGGTAATGCCCCCCTCGAACAGCGACCACTCGAGGAACACGCCCGCCATCCACTCTTCCCCGGAGCCGCCCACATCCCGGTCGCGGTAGCCGTAGCTCCCCTGGAGGCTGATTTCGGGAAGATACGACCCGGTTGCCGAGTCAATGGACAACCTGGTCTGATCCTTGAACTGAGTGCTCTTTTTAAGGTCGGGATTATTCTCGAACATTTGAGCGAGCAGCGCTTCATCACTTCCGGGCTCTGCGAATGTATCCGGCAGGCCGTCAGCAATGTCGATCTGCGCATCAACGCCGACGCCGATCGTCTTTTTGAGGATAAGCTCACTGATCCGCAAGGCTTCGTGCGCTTGAATAAGGCTTCGTTCCGCATCCAGCAGCTGCGCCTCGGCCTTGAGCGCTTCGATCCGAGTGGCCTTTCCCGCTTTCTGAAAGCTGTCGGTCAGTTTGAAGAATGCTTTGCGTTGTGACCTTGAATTCTCGCCGACCCGAAGAAGTTCGCGCGCTTCGAGCACCCGGTAATATGCCTGGCTCACGACATAGACAGTATCGAGCCGGGTCGCTTCGGCGGAATCACGCTGCGCATCAGCCGCTTTCGATGCCGCCCGGCCGCTATATCTGGTCTTCCCGCCATCGTACAGCAGCTGCTTCAGTTTGACCTGCCCAAGGGACTCTTCGGAATACTGCATGGCAGGCTGTATACCGACGCGGTCCCTGTTGACCCTGGTATAGTAGCCGCTCGCGGTGACTTTCGGATACAGGCCTGCCGAAGCAATGCTATAGTCGTTTTCGAGTTCTATGATCTTCTCCCGTTCGATCTGAAGGCCCGGATTGTTCTGGAATGCCAGTTCGATGCATTGGTCGAGGATAAGAATTTTAGGTTCAGAAGGAGCAATCCGTGCCTCCGCTTTCTCCGGGGGCAGCGATACCTTAAGCGCCTCCGCTGAATAGGCGTAATGAATCTGCGCTGCCGAAAGTGCTAATGCGACAGCAGCGGCCAATATTGTAGAACGTACCATCTCAGTATTTATCCTTTCACTCAGGAAGGGCGGCGGAAAACAGGAATGGGGCATGTCAGCGGGAAGATGTAAGGCGAGGAGTTGATCTGAATCAGGATATCTTTCAGCCTCCTGTGTCGATCACATGATGCGGAGCATTCAGAATCTCATTTTGACTGCATCAGTCCGTGTTCGGGCGGACAGGACATCTGCCCACTCCCGGCCATATTGCGTTCAATGAGATCGAAGAACTTCCTCTGCTGGCCTTCGTCGAGAGAAGACTTTATCTCAAGCATGTGGTCAACGATCATCCGCTGCATCTCTTCCTGTTTTCCGCTTATCTCCTTGATTGTGGCATCAATTGTCTTCTTATCGGGCTTCTGATCACGCATGAGCGTCACCAGTTCTTTTCTGCTCACTTCTATTTCCTGCCTGCGCCGGTCAATTTCCGCGCGAAATGGAATCGCCTTGCTTTTCATCGCAGCTAATTGGTCAGGCTTCAGGGACAATTCCTCGAACAGGAATTTGTCCTTTCCCATGACCTTGCCGAAGGGTGATACCCAGGAGCGGGACTGCTGATAATAATGGTATCCAGCGGTGGCGAATACCGTCAGGTTCAGGACCAGGGAAGCTGCAAGGGCGAATTTGAGGAGGTTATTTTTCATTTCTAACCTCCATCATCGCAAGATACGCGCCGCCCGGTGAGCCGGGAGGAGTTGCATCGAACATATCGAGCGAAAGAGACGATGCAATGATCGTCGTATTAGCCGCCGGAGCGCTGTTCATCAAGACCTTCCCCGCCAGAATGCCCACGGTGATGACAGCAAGCAGGACAGCCGCTTCCGCAAATCTAACGAAAAACGGGACAAGCCATGGTGCCTTCTTTTTTTCAAGTTCTGCAGTTCGAGCCATGACCTTGGCAGCAAATCCGTAGGGAGCCTGGTGGCGCTCCGTGTTTGCAAATGCCGCACGGAGAGATTGAAGCTCTTCAAGCGCATACGAGCAGCGGTTGCACCCTTGCACATGGGTTTCAAACGCGGTTTTTTCACCGAACCCCATTTCTTTGTCAAGGTATGCCGAGATAAGCTTTGTCTTTGGACAACTCATTTCTATCTCCTATCTTGTTAAACGATCCACTATGGATTTTGTTCCCTGAATTTTTTCATTAATTCTTGCAGTTCCTCCCGCGCCCTTGCTATACGGGATTTCACGGTTCCCATTGATATATCAAGGGTATCCGCGATTTCTTCATAGGACAACTCCTCGATCTCCTTGAGAATGATGATCGCCCGCAGTTTCGGCGACAACTTACCGAGGCTATCCCGCAGAGCATGGTCTATCTGCTTTGACTGGTAGAGTTTCTCCGGAGAGGGAGCATCCGAAGCCCGATCATGAACAAGCCTTTCATCTCCCCCGGAATCGCCGAAGAGGGATTCAAAGATCGGCTTTTTCTTGTAATCGATGCAGGTATTGATTGCGATGCGATAGAGCCACGTATAAAGCGATGCTTCGGGCCGGAATTTCGGAAGGGCTTGAAATGCCTTAAGGAACACGTCTTGGGCGGCATCCTCCGCGTCATGCGCATTCCCGAGCATGTGCCGGCAGAGGTTGTATATTTTATCCTGGTATCTGAGGACGATCTCCTCAAAGGAGGACCGATCGCCATCCTTGAATCTAGCTATCCGACTGAAATCATCAGAGTTTTGCATAGGCGGCATAATGCTGCATGATCGTAAATTTAATCGATACGCGCCGTAGAGTTCACCGCTATCATATTGACAAGCTCATCAGCGCGATGGCTCAGCTGCACCGCATCGACTTTCAGAATACCGGCGTGGGCACTGTCCCCCACCCGCTGCCATGTGCAAGGTCCTTGACGTTCACCAGTTTCATATTGTGTACATCAACGTCAACCAGGAACTGCGGCACACGCAAGGCATTGATGGAGAACAGGTCCGCAGGCGACTTCACATCAACATCCTCGATGGAGAGAAAAATGAGCCTCCGGACTACACCGCCTTCCATACCCCGAGTGATATGATCCTCCCTGTGCATCTCGCCGTGCATGGCATGATGCCCCTCGCGCAGATGTCGGAAAGGATGAAATACCCAGTCAGTGATCATGGACAGGGAATGGTGCTGCTCGTAGAGCTTCCACGTTCCGCCGGTATCGGCGATCATTCCCTGCATGATGTAGTCCTGCGGTATGAAATAGACCAGGAACTTTTTATTGTCCTGCATCCTCTCCTTCACTTCCTTAAGGGCAAGGATGTCGTCCATCCGGTGGTCCATCTTGAACCCGTCCTCAGGAAGGATAGCGAGACCGGTGACGTTTGACGCTTTTGTCCAGAGAGTGAGATTGCTGATCGTGTAAGCCCGAAGCAGGAACGCCCCGCCCAGGACAAGCCCCGCAAATCCGAAAGCAAGCACTACCTTGCCGAGATAAGATGCAGGGGTGAGCGATTTCTCGACGGTCCTCGGCAGGAACATGCCGGTTTTTTTCATGTACGCGCGGTAGGTCTCTTCATGCGTCTTCAGCATCCGTCGCTCCTCATCCCTGGCGAGAAAATAGTAGACCATGGCCATGACAAGCCACAGCACGAGGGTCAGGAATCGGGGCCAAAGGATGGAAAGCCCGAGACCGGCAATCCCGAGCGCGAGATACTGAGGATGCCGCATAAACGAGTAGAGCCCGCCCAGCACCGCGCCTTTTTTCCGGAACTTGGCCGTGTATATCCGGCCTGCGCAGGCAAGAAAGACCGCCATCCCAAGCACGAACAGGACCGATCCCATCACACGAACGAACTGCAAAAATCCGTCTTGCGGCAATACCATATGGGGCAGGTAAAAGGCGCTGAGCCATCTCGTTGCAGGATTGCTTGCGAGCTTGAGCAAAACAGGGTTGAAAACCGAGTAAAAAAATCCCGCAAAAGGACTGATCATGATGAGCACTTCAAAGGCAATGACAAAGTAAAGAACGAGCGCGCTCCCGAGGAGCGTCTTCTTCGTGTTCATAGGCATGCTCCCTTAAATGGATAGTGCAAAAGCAAACGCTATCGCTATCGGGTCATTCGAGGAACGAAGCAACGAAGCAGTCTCGTTTTTGCGCCGCTTTCCTTAAATTTTCTCGATCATCTGTCTGAAGTATCGGCAGTTCTCTACAAGGTCAGGGCCGTGCTTGAAGAGCCCGCCGCCGATGAGGAATATCAGGTCCTGGCCGTAGGTTTCGAGCATCTCAGGCACCCGGTCGAGGCTCATGCCGCCGCCCGGCGCGGGAAAGATCGGTTTTAATTGCCCCATGGGAATACTTGTTTCTTCTGCGATATCCATGCATTCCTCGCGGCTAAAAGAGAAGCGCCCGCCGAAGTTCGGAAAGATGGTCGCGTCCGCGCCCGCGAGACGGGCCAGCTGTCCGAAGATGACCCCGTGGGAAATACCGTTCCTGCTCGTCACAAAGCTCCCCTGCAGGGCCGGGTGCGTCATGATCGGAAGCGCGATCGAGTCGTCGTCAGCCAGCTCCCTCATGAGGTCGAACCCGATAATCCCCGGCGCGACCATTAATCCTTCTGCTCCTGCATTTTTCGCTAACCTCGCCCGCTTCATCACCTCACTATGAGGCGCAGTAATATTTGCAATATATAAGGAAGGCCTGCCCGTTTTCCTGCTCGCTCGATTCACCGCATCAGCGCAGCGCTTGACCCGTTCCTCAAAAGGAGAGCAGCACTGGTCCGTGAGCCCGTGGTCATCCTTGATCATGTCCATGCCGCCCAGGGCGAACTGATACGCAAGGTCCGCAAGCTCCCGGCAGGAAAGGCCCATGGGCTTTATTGCCGTGCACAGGAGCGGCCGCTTCGGGATCTTGAGCAGTTTCCTGATCCCTTCTCTGCCGAAGCGCGGGCCTTTGAAAGGTTTGAGCAGCGACTCCTGAAGGTCAAGGTGCTCCACGCGGATGCCGGGCTTGATGCTGCTGTTGCCGAACACGACGTTCAGGAACTGTGTCAGCTCACCCGCCGTAATCTCTATTGCGTAGCTGATGATTGCTTTGAAACTTTCCCGATCAAACCGCTCAAACAGTTCGATTCGTCCGAACACCTGGTCCCTGATGATACCCTCCGGCACTTCATCAGCCGGAAACTCGACGGTCTGCTCGATGCAGATGTCCCCGGCCTTGGCCCGGGCCTCCTGCTCGCTGCCGTAGATGCGGTAGGTGACGGAGAAGCGGTCCCCGGAAAAGAGGGAGGCGGGTGTGCAGGTTTGCCGGATGATTGACATGAGTACGTTCCTGAAGTCTTTTTTATTGGAGAGGGGAATAAATTCTCAAGTACACCTACTACTGTGCAATTGAGTTAGATTGAACAAAGTTATTTTTATATCTACCAATCAATCCCCTTCTCTTTTAAATAGTCTTGCGCTGATTTAAGTCCTAATCTTGCGGCTATTTTCAGATCATTTATCGCATGATTATTGTTGCCAAGTGCATTATAGGCAGCCGCTCTGCTATTATAGGCATCAGCATATTTCGGATTCAAGTCAATTGCCTTATCAAAATCCTGAATCGCCGGAATGTAGTTACGACGGCTATAATATTCAAGTCCACGCTGATAATAGGCCTCAACATCTTTCAGACTTAACTCTTCAGCCTTCTGCATATCCTTGATTGCCTGAGTTTCGTTGCCGAGATCATGATGGGCCATGCTCCTGTTTAGATAAGCCCATTCAAATTTAGGGTTTAAGGCAATTGCCTTGTTATAATCTTTAATCGCCTGTTTGTGGTCGTCGAGCATATCATAGGCAAGCCCCCGTAAATTATAAGCCTCTGCAAAATTAGGATCTATCTCTATAGCCTTGCTATTTGCATAAATTGCTTCTTTCATTGCAGCCGCATTACTCCACAATTCCGAATCGGCAGGTGCCAATCCTCTTTCAACCCATTCAACCGCTGAAAGCTCATTTATTGTTTTATCATATGCTGCGGTCGCCTCCTGTTTCCTTTTATCCTTTGCCGTTGTCAGTTCTTTTCGCAGATTTTCATTTTCTTTTAGAAGCTCATCCGATCGCTTTCTTACTTCCTCTAGTGCCTTGGTCTTCGCACGATCTTTACGAAGGGTATCGATTGATTTGGTTACCTCGTCAGAGTCCGCCACGATCTTTGACTTAAGCCAGTATATGCGCCCATCCCATCTTTCGGCTATGATCTCCGTCCTTACGATGCCAGCAGTTAAAACAGTAATCTGGTCTTTGGCCATTCGATAATTTTTAACTTCCGTCTCACTGATCAGATACGTCCCAAGCTCCTGTAATAGAAGTTTTTTTATCTGTTCTAAAGCAAGAATTCGACTTGAGGCCTTTGAATCAAATTCACTGGCTTGATAAGTGTATTCTTTAATAAAAGTGACGACTTCTCCATGTGCGGATGTTATGCCGATGAAAGTAATAAGGACACACGCAAGGGTAAGTTTTATGGAATTTTTCATATTTCGCTCCATTATTTCAGTCCTGGATAGCCCTTGTCAACCCACTCTTTGAAGGAGCGCTTTTCAACCTTCCACAAAATATTCCGATGTTCACGAGCAAGCCGATCAATATAAGAGTCAGCATCGGGTGCTACGAGAAGTATGGATTTATTTGCTGCAGCAGCGAGTAATTGAGCGTATGAGGCACGGTCATGCTGGTTGAAGCTATATCCAATCACGACAATATGACTTGCAGCAACTATGGACTTAACAGCTCGGCTATATACAGCCTTAATGAAATCATCAGTAAGCCCTACAGCTTTGTTTGGTATGGGAGCAATTACTCGATCAGAAATATGAGTGTAGGTTACGCCGGGGTTAATTCGGGTGAAAGGGGAAAAACAATCGCCCAAAGAATCAGGGTCGAAAAGAAAGGCGGGATCATTCTTGAGCTGCAACATATCAAGTTTCGCTCCTGAACGTCGTTCAATGTCGAAGGTTGCTGAATAGACGCAGGGGGTACCGTGTAAGTGTAAAACAGGTCGAAGGCTGATATTAACAATGTTGGTTTTATCTCGAACTCGTCTAACACCAGCCTTGACATCAATGCCATAGCCATCTTTGGGGCTCCAGAAGCGCTCATTCAATAAAAGGATTTCGGGTAGTGAGTCGTAGTTAAAAGTTAGCAGTGGCGCATACGGAAAATCTCTCACGAATTTTCGGTATGCATTGTTTTCGTGACTTCCCCCGCGCACAAGATGAGGCGTGATGTAATAGTCAGCCGCCATAATGTATTCGAGCAGGGATTCGATCGGTTTTCTATTGCCTGTATCGATACTATCCTGGAACAAATCTTCAATTGACTTATCAGGGGGGAACGTGTTCATCTCAAAACAGATTTTTAGAAGTTCAAAGACAAGCGGATATCGAACCGGCTGCATTGTAGCCCTGTCCAGAGGATTGCCTGCCTCAGAAGCAGCATCAATGGAGAATCCAGCTCCGAGCAGAAATACCAATTGGCTTTTTGTTGAAGAAGCGTTCATAGAAGGCAACATAGGGAACGTTGATTCTCAGCGTGCTTTCTCAGCTTTATTTCCGTCCCACCTGTTTCTCGTCATTTTTTTGAAGACAGCACCTTCAGCTTTTCCGCGGCAGCCGCGGTGTTGAGCTTTTCATCGAAGGACGAGAAAGCGACGGCAATGGCGGCCTGCGACGCTTTCAGCAGCATGGCGGCCGACAGATGCACTGCGTCGAAGCCACGCAGCCCGTATGTCGCGGCCAAGCGGCCGGCCGCGAGCTCGTCGAAATCAATGACTGCAAAATGCGGCCACTCGCCGGCAAAGGTCTTGAGCAGGAGTTCATAGTCCTGCCGCCTTACATCACCGCTCCTCATGCGTCTGTTGAGGGCCGAAACCGTTTCCGGGTAGGCCACGCGGCAGGTGGCTATGATCTCCGCTTCTTCCGCCCAGTTCCGGACAAGAGCGGAGTGGGCTTCCGCGACATAGAGCTTCACGAGGCTGCTGGTATCGAGGTAGAGGATCAACGGCGGTCCTCCAGGACCGTACGAGAAAGTGATTTGCCTTTCACCTTGAGTCCCCGCAACCCCGCGGGCTTTCCACCGGTCCATTTTACCTTGCCCGACTCCACGAGACCCTTGACGGCATCCCGTTCCCGCGAGATGGGAATGACCAGGGCGACCTCCTTCCCGCGGTCCGTCACCACTATTTCCTCGCCATGGCGCACTTTGTCCACGTATCCGCTCAGCTGCTCCTTGAGTTCTTTTATTCCGACAGAAATCATATGTCCTCCAACCACACTTCTCGTAGTTACAATAATACCATACAAGTGGTCACTTTTGCAAGACGGAATTGCCCCGCCGGTTCTCATCGCCTTCTCACTCCACAATGGTTTTTACAGCGCCTCCGCCTTTGCCGCGCTATGGACCGCCGTGATATGCGTCTTGCTCAGCTCGTCTTCGGAAATGCTGAACTGCTGTCCGCTCATCGCCTCCACCTCTTTGATCAGGGACAGCGCATCCATCTTGTGCTCTTTCAAAAGATACTGTTTGCTCGCCCCGTGGCTGAAGGTATCATGGAGACCGATGCGCACGAGCTTCTTATCCATGCCTGCTTCGGCCATCTTCTCGGCAATGATCGTGCCGAGCCCGCCAGTGATCGTGTGATTTTCCATGGTGATCACGCCGTAGCGGGACTTCTCTATCGCCTCAAGCACGGACTCGTCGTTAAAAGGTTTGAGCGTCGAGATATGCATGTGCTGGATCGACATCCCCCGTTTCCGGAGCGCCTGTGCGGCCCGCATCGCCTCTTCAGTCATAATGCCGCTGGTCACGAGCGTGATATCGCTCCCTTCGGAAATAACCCTGGCCTTGCCGAACTTCATCGGGCTGTCAAAAAGCCGCGGTATCTCGCCCCGAAGCATCCTCACATACACCGGACCGTTGATTGCATGGATGACGTCAAGGACAGACTCCACTTCTGTTGCGTCCCCGCATTCGAGCACCGTCATGTTCGGCAGACTGCGCATCAATGCCACGTCCTCGATGGCCTGGTGGGTCGCGCCGCCCGGCGTGGTGATGCCCGACAGAAAACCGATCATCCGAACAGGCAGGTTGGGATAAGCAACGGACATGGCGACCTGGTCATAGGCGCGGCGATAGATGAAAACCGCGAAGGTGTGCACAAAGGGGATAAAGCCTTCCCGCGCAAGGCCTGCGGCAAAGCTCAGCATGTTCTGTTCGGCGATCCCCATGGAAAGGAACCGGTCGGGATAGGTGTCGCGGAATAGGTCGATCTCGGTCGAGCTCGTGAGGTCCGCCGAAAGCACCAGTACCTTCGGCTTGTCAGCGGCCCATTTCACGAGGTTCTTCGCGTGCACCCGGGAGACAATCTCAGGTGAACCGGGTTGAGCAGAACCAGGTTGAGGTTGAGGTCCAGGTCGGGGTTGAGAATTCCGAGAATTCCCCTTAGCCTTAACCTCAACCTTATCCTTATCCTGAAGCTCAGCAAGGGCGGCTGCGTAGCGCTTCTTCTCCTCTTCGCTCGTGAAGCGGACATAGTGCATTTTCGGCGCGCGGGTTTTCAGGACATCGAGCCCTCGTGCCGCATCGGTATCGCAAAGAACGACAATGGGCCTGCCGTCGGGCGTAATCTCTCCGGCCTCCGCCAGACGCTTGATGTCGTGACCGTTCATCCGGAACACCCGGCTGCCGAACGCCTCCAGTCTCTTGTCCAGCGGCTCGATGTCCATGACATTGCACATCTTCCCGTCGCACTGAAAACCGTTCACGTCGACATAGATGATCATGTTGTCGAGCATGTGGAAGGACATCGCCTGGAGCGCCTCCCAGGTCTGGCCGATCTGGAACTCACCGTCGGACATGAAGACGAACACCCTGCCCTTCTCTCCCTTTCTCTTTCTGGCCATGGCAATGCCGGCTGCCTGGCTGATCCCCTGGCCGAGCGAGCCGGTCATGGTCTCCATGCCGGGCGAGTGCTCCGCGCCGATCATCTCGACGGAGCTTCCGTCCCTGTTGAATTGTAGAAGCCCCTCTTCCGCCATGCGGCCGGTCTCGATAAGGGTAGCGTACAGGACCAGGGCATACTGGGCCGGCGAGAGAAAGAAGCGGTCGTGATCTTCTCCCGGACCGTTGAATGCGGCGCCTGTAAAGTAATCCGGATTATTCGGGCCGGGCACACCCGGGAAGGGTTGGGGCATAAGAGGGACATCTATCTTTCCAAGATCCATGACCTTCACATAGAGGGTCGCCAGGATCTCTGCCGAGGAACAAGCCTGGGAGAGATATCCTCCGTTGTTCCTGATCGTATGCTCAAGCACGCGCCGTCGGATGCCGGCTGCAACGCGGATCACCTCGTCCTGCCACGGAGTAGATTCCTTTTTTTTATCCACCGCCTTCATATTTCTCCATTTTTCTAAAAAAAATTCTCTTCGGCCACGAAGGGCTCAGAAAAAGGCCTTCATTTATTAGGTTAAAAGTCAACGCTGAGTGCTCTGTCGCAATAGGTCTACTGTTTGATGGCGTTGATTATCACGCAAGGATGGATAAGAGTCAAGGTGAAATTGCTGCAAAAATGTCGTTCAGAATGAAAGGAATTTACACATTGACCTTAAGCGACTGCGGCGGTCTCTGCTGAGCGTGGCTGTCGGTCTTACGGCATCAGATTGTGCCGGACCTGGGCGCATCAGCGAGAGATGTAATCAGCAAGGTCGAGCAGGCGTCTCGCGTACCCGTATTCATTGTCGTACCACACGAGCATCTTGACAACCCTATCCATGATGACCTTGGTGGCGTTGGCGTCCACAATGCCCGAATGTTCGTCCCCGATAATATCAGCGGACACCAGTTCGTCTTCGCTGTATCCCAGAATGCCTTTCCTGTCCCCCTCGGCGGACCGTTTAAACACGGCATTCACCATCTCCGACGTCACGTCTCTATTTACCTGCGCCGTAATGTCGATAAGCGAGCCGTTCGCAACCGGGACGCGCACGGCGATGGCGGACATTTTCCCCTTGAGCTCCGGGAGAACACGCTCCGTTGCCGTTGCGGCCCCCGTACTGGCCGGTATCAGCGACACGGCTGCGGCGCGTCCACGCCGCCTGTGTCTGGGGGAGGACCTGTCTATGATTGCCTGGCTGGATGTATAAGCGTGGACCGTTGTTGCCGTGAGATAGTTTATCCCGAAGGCGTCATTCAGCACCTTGGCCACGGGTGCAAGGCAGTTAGTGGTACAGGAAGCATTCGAGATTATATGATGTTTTTCAGGGTCGTATAATTTCTCGTTCACTCCCAGCACAACGGTGAGATCCTCGTTTTTTGCTTCCGCGCTGATGATGACTTTCGATGCCCCGGCTGTCAGGTGTTTTGCCGCCTCTTCCCTCTTCCGGAAGAGGCCCGTGCACTCCAGCACAATGTCCACATCGTTCGTACGCCACGGCAGGTTTTCAGGGTCTTTCTCGTGGAAGATGGCTATTCTCCGGGGACCGATCTCGAGATAATCCGGGCCGGTCTTGACCTCGAACGGGGCCCGTCCGTGAACGGAATCGTACCTGATCAGATAGGCGAGCTCCTCGACCGGGGCCGGGCTGTTGGCCGCGACAAGAGTGACATGCTTCGGCGGGTTCGTTACAGAGAGGCGCAGAACCAGGCGGCCGATGCGCCCCAGGCCGTTAATGGCTATTTTTTTCATAAAAAACCTCCTCGTTCCAATATCTCCATGGCGGAAACATCACTCGCTGAAGAAGGCCGCTCCTCTCCCCAGAGGCGTGAAAAACACCCTGGTGATGGAATAACCGCCGTTTTTTGTCAGAGCACCC
>Ga0210377_10001961_pt1 | contig 18329 bp, 17 predicted proteins | sample PLM4_65_b1redo_FD_155480 | JGI IMG/M metagenome (GOLD analysis project Ga0210377, IMG submission 155480) | Groundwater sediment microbial communities from an aquifer in East River, Colorado, USA - PLM4_65_b1 redo | ecosystem: Environmental > Terrestrial > Soil > Riparian zone | place: USA: East...
ATCCGTCGGGACACGCCGGCTTCGGGGGCGCGCTGTTCGAGACCCTGCGCAATTTCTACGGAACCGACGCCATCGCCTTCACGTTCGTGTCGGACGAGTTCAACGGCGTGACGCTCGACAACCAGGGAAATCCGCGGCCGCTGCTCCCGCGCAGCTTCACGTCCTTGTCAGAGGCGGAGGAGGAGAACGGCCAGAGCCGCATTTATCTTGGCATCCACTGGTCGTTCGACAAGACCGCCGGGATCGAGCAGGGTCGGCGCGTCGCCGATGCAGTTTTCCGACGCGCGTTTCTGCCGACGCGGCGATAGACCCGCAGCCGGTCGGGCTTCGCAGGCTGGGCTACGGTCGGGCGATGCGGTTCTCGGCGCAGCTTGCGACGGACCGGGTGACGAAGGGCGCCGAGTTCACGAGCGCGGCGGCCATCGGCGAGATGGCGCGGGCACTGGAAGCCGCGGGCTTCGATGCGGCCTATGCGACGGAACATCCCTTCCCGCCGCAGGCCTGGCTCGCAGCGGGCGGACATCACGCCCTCGACCCGTTCGTGGTGCTCGCGGCGGCCGCGATGGCGAGCTCGCGCCTGCGCCTGCACACGAACGTTCTCGTGCTCGCGTACCGCAACCCCTTCCTCGCGGCGAAGTCCGCGGCGAGCCTGGATGCGGTCTCCGGGGGACGCGTGATCGTCGGGGTCGCCGCCGGCTACCTGGAGGGGGAGTTCGACGCGCTCGGCGCGGACTTCGAGCACCGCAACGACGTGGCGGACGACGCGCTCGTGGCGATGAAGCTCGCCTGGGCCGGCGCCGACGTGAAGCACGCCGGACGCGGCTACCACGCGAGCGGGAACACGATGCTGCCGTTGCCGATCCAGAAGCCGCACCCGCCGCTGTGGGTGGGCGGCAACTCGCGCCGCGCCGCGCGCCGCGCCGCCTTGCACGGCCAGGGCTGGAGCCCCTTTCCGGCGCCGGCCGCGGTCGGACGTCAGACGCGGACCGCCGCCATCGAGGCGCTGGACGACCTCGCGCTGCGCATCGGCGAGCTGCGGGCATACGCCGAGGAGATCGGGCGCAGCGAGCCGCTCGATGTGAATTTCGTGCCCTTCGGGCAGGGAATGAACCCGCGGGTGCTGCCCGACGCGGATGCCTTCTGCGAGCAAGTGCTGAAGCTGTCCGAGATCGGTGTCACATGGCTCAGCGTGGGTCTACCGTGCGCGAGCCGGGCGGCCTATTGCGAGAACGCCGCGCGCTTCGGCGAGAGCGTGATCGCCCGCTTGCGGAGCTGAGCGCAGCTCAAACGGGCTCGGGCTGCTTCCGCCAGACCGCCAGCAGATCCGCGCTCGCGACGAGCGTCGCCACGGCGCCGAGCGTGTGGGCGAAGACGGCCTCGACGTACTCGCGCGGGAAGCCCGCCACCGCGTCGCGGGGGATCACGACCTGGTACGACGCATTCACGGCGTCGAACGCCAGGTTCTGGATCGCGACGTTGACCGAGACTCCAACGCCCACGATCGTCCGTACGCCCAGGTTGCGCAGCAGGAAGTCGAGCTCCGTGCCCTGGAAGGGCGAGAGGCCGTGCCAGCGCGGGAGCACGAAATCCGAGGCCGCGACCTCGATCTCGGGCACGATTGCCGCCGCGGGAGAGTCCGGCAGCAGCGGATGCGCGGACTTCGCCATGTAGCCGAAGATGCGCGCGTTGCGGTTGGCGCCGCGGCCGTCGGCGCGCCGCAGCGCCGTGCAATGGATCACGGGCGCGCCGGCGGCGCGCGCGGCGGTCACCAGCGCCGCGACGTTCCCGAGCATCGCGCGGGCCGCTTGCGCCAGCTCGGGCAGCGCGGAGAGATCCCCGATCACGCCGCGCTGACACTCCTGCGTGATCAGCGCGGTATGCGCCGGATCTACGAGCTCGTCGATCGCCTGCGCCATGGCTCTCCCGTCATTGGATGGCTCCGCGCGCGCGCAGATCCGCGATCTCCGCGTCCGAGAGGCCGAGATCCGAGCGCAACACGTCGGCGGTGTGCTGGCCGAGCCCGGGGAAGCGTCGGACGGGCCCCTCGGCCATGCGCGACAGCTTGATCGGGTTCCCGACCACGAGCATGGGCTGCTCGGCGTCGGGGCGCGGCACCTCGATCAGCATGTCGCGGGCGGCGACGTGCGGGTCGGCCTGGAGATCCGCCGCCGTGTTGCTGGGCCCGGCGACGATGCCTGCGGCGCAGAGCTCGCGCGAGGCCTCCAGTTTTGATTTGTCGCGCGCCCAGCTCTCGAGCGCGGGGCGGATCTCGGAATCGGTGTGCTGCGCCCAGCCCTCGCGCGTGGCGAAGCGCGGGTCCTTCGGCCACTCGGGGTGGCCGAGCGCGTTCGCCAGCCGCTCGAATTGGTGCTCGCGGAAGACCGCCACGACGAAGTAGCCGTCGCGGGCGCGGAAGCCGGCGCACACGCCGAGCGATCCGGCCGCGGCCCAGCGCTCGGGCGCGCCCATCGACCACAAGAGCGGCGGCATGTCCGAAAGGGCGATCATCGAGTCGACCATCGCGACATCGACCTGCTGGCCGAGGCCGCTGCGCTCGCGTTCGCGCAGCGCGGCGAGGGTTCCGATCACCGTGAAGAGCGCGCTGCCGATGTCCCCCAGCGCGCCCGCCACCACCACCGGCGGGGGTTGGTCCGGCTTGCGGCTCGGCTCGTAGAGACCGCCCATCGCCTCGGCGACCGGCGCGTAGGCGGGCCAGCTCGCGTAGGGGCTCGCGCCGTCGCTCCCAAAACCCGAGATCGAGACGTAGATCGTGCGCGGCGAGAGCTCCGCGATGGCTTCGTAGCCGAGCCCGAGGTTGCGCATCGCGCCGGGGCGCATGTTCTCGGCGACGACGTCGAAGTGCGGCACCAGGCGCGCGAAGAGCGCGCGGCCATCGGTGTGCTTGAGATCGATCGCGATGCTGTGCTTCGAGAGGTTGTTGCGCAGGAAGGTGGCGCCGACGCGCCGGCCGTCGTCGTCGACGAGACTCGGCTGCGAGGCGCGCCCGGCGTCGCCGCGCTGCGGGGGCTCGACCTTCACGACCTCGGCCCCGAGGTGGGCCATCAGCTGCGTCGCGTAGGGCAGCGCCTGCATCTGCTCGACGGCCAGCACGCGCACGCCGTCGAGCGGCTTGCCCCACGGCGCGCGTTCCGGATGGCGGACCTCGCCGAGTTTCAGCATTGAACTCCGCTCGCCTGCGGCTCGCTGCGCGCTTCGCTTGCCGGCTCGTTCGACTCCGCTCGCCTGCGGCTCGCTGCGCGCTTCGCTTGCAGGCTACTTCGGGATCTGCAGCGCCGAGGGCAGGCTGCCGTCGAGGAAGGCCTGCTCCTCGATGCGCTGCGCGATGCGCCAGCCCTGCTCGGTGCGCGTGAGCTCGTCGTTGTAGTAGGCGCCGACCGTGAAGAGATGCAGGCTTCCGTCGGGATTCGGGAAGCCCATCGGGTTCAGCACGCAGGTGCGTGCCTTGGCCTTGCTGCCCTCGAGCGTCACCACGGAATTGCTGATGAAGTGCACCGTCATCGGGAACGCCGCGAGCGCCTTCTCGAGCCAGCCGCGCACCTTCGGGTAGGGCCCCTTGATGCCGCCCGCGCTCGTGTAGTCGAGATGCGCGTCGGGCGTGAAGCAGCTGTCGAGCAGCTTCCACGACTTGGTGTCGATGGCGGTCGTGTAGCGGATCAGCAGATCGTTGATCTCGACGCGGTCCGAGAGCTGCGCAAGCGAGAGCGGGGACATGGGGAATCCTCCTGATAGGAACCCGGAGCGCCGGGGTCTCAGCGTTTCACGAGCACCGACGAGCCGTGCCCGAAGAGGCCTTGGTTCGCGGTGACGCCCAGCTTCGCGTCGGCCACCTGGCGCTCGCCCGCCTGTCCGCGGAGCTGCCAGGTGAGCTCGCACACCTGGGCGATCGCCTGCGCCGGAATCGCCTCGCCGAAGCTGCACAGGCCTCCGCTCACGTTGACCGGAACGCGGCCGCCGAGCGCGGTGGCGCCGTCGTGCAGCAGCTTCTCGGCTTCGCCGGGCTTGCACAGGCCGATGTTCTCGTACCAATCGAGCTCGAGCGCGGTCGAGAGATCGTAGACCTCCGCCAGATCGACGTCCTCGGGCCCGACGCCCGCCTGCTCGTACGCTCCCTGCGCGATCGAGTCCCGGAAGGAGGTGTCGGGGACAGTCGTGCCGACGACCGAATCCGTCGCAAAGTTCGGCATCTCGATCAACGTGTTCGGATAGCGCGGCGTCACCGTCGAGACGCCCGCGACGAGCACCGGCCGGGTCGTGCGGCGCCGCGCGAACTCGCTGCTCGTGAGCACCAGCGCCGCGCCGCCGTCGCTGGTGGCGCAGATCTGGAGCAGGCGCAGGGGATCCGACACCATCGGCGACTCGAGCACCTCCTCGACGCTCACGAGCTTGCGGTAGCGCGCATTCGGGTTCGCGAGCCCGTGGCGGCTGTTCTTCTGCTTGACGAGCGCGAAGTCGCGCTCCGTCGCGCCGTAGAGCGCCATGCGCCGGCGAGCGTAGAGTCCGAAGTAGATGGGATTGGTGGCTCCGAGCAGGTGGAAGCGCTGCCAGTCGGGATCGGTCGGTCGATCGCCTCCGGCCGGTGCGAAGAAGCCCTTGGGCGCGGCGTCGGCGCCCACCACCAGCGCCACGTCGCAAAGGCCCGCGAGGATGCGAGCGCGCGCGACGTCGATCGCCTGCGCGCCCGTGGCGCAGGCGCCGTAGGTGCTCGCGACCTGCGCGCCCGACCAGCCGAGCGCCTGGGCGATGCTCGCGGCGGCCACGTAACCCGGATAGCCGTTGCGCATGGTGTCGCCGCCGGCCACGAACTGCACGTCGCGCCACTCGAGCCCGGCGTCGGCGAGCGCCGCACGCGCCGCGTGCACGCCGTACTCGACGAAATTACGCCCCCACTTGCCCCAGGGATGCATGCCCACGCCGAGCACGGCCACTTCCTTCGCCATCGCGACCTCCTTCCGGGACGTTCGTGAACGCAGGCGTCGATCCGCGGCTAGCGGGCGACGCGAGACTCGACGGGTCGCCACTTCCAGATCACGGTCTCCGCCTCGGCATCCTCGTAGAGCGTGCCGAGCGCGAGCTCCATCTCCATGCCGACCTCGAGCGCCTGCACGCCCACGCCCGCCGTGACCTGCCCGAGCACGACCATGCGCTCGTTCTCCAGCTCGACCGCCGCGACGGCGTAGGGCTTGAAGGGCTCGCTGGCGACATAAGGGTGTGGCGGCGCGTAGCAGTTGTTCGTGTACGACCACAGCCGCCCGCGGCGCGAGAGCTGCACCTCGGCGAGCTCGCTGCTCGCGCAGGCCGGGTTGCGACAGAAGAAGGTCTCCTTGGGGAAGAAGTAGGTGCCGCAGGCCTTGCAGCGCGTGCCGATCAGACTCGGGGAATGGGCATCCATCGTGAACCAGCCTTCCACGGCCGGTCGCTTCGGCTTCATCGATTCCCTCCTGCGGCGATGCGAGCGTCGCGGAGCGCCGAGCGGCGCAGCTTGCCCGCGTCGTCTCGCAGCGGCTCGTTCACGAATTCGAAGCTCCTCGGAATCTTGTTCGGCGCCAGATGCTTCGTCAGGTGCTCGCGCAGCGCCTGCTCGGAGACGGCCTCCGTCGCGTCCACGATCGCGTGGATGCGGTTGCCCAGGTCCTCGTCCGGGAGCCCGATGACCGCGCTCGAACGCACGGCCGGATGGGCGTCGAGGGCGGCCTCGATTTCGGCAGGATACACGTTTGCGCCGCCGACGAGAATCATGTCCGCCTTGCGATCGACCAGGTACAGGTAGCCATCCTCGTCGAGATAGCCCATGTCGCCGAGGCTTTCCCAGCCGTCGGAGGTCGTCGTCGCCTCGGCGCCGATGTAGCGGTAGGTGGATCCCTGGCCGCCCGGCGGCAGCATGAACACCTCTCCCACCTCGCGGGGCGCGCACTCGCTGCCGTCAGGTTTTTGAATGCGCAGCTTGCGCCCGCCGGTGGCGCGGCCCACCGAGCCCGGGCGCTCGAGCCACTCGCTGCCCGAGGTGAGCGTGCCCGCGATGCGCTCGGTGCCGCCGTAGGCTTCAAAGATTTTTTCGGGCCCGATCCACCCGATCCACGCGCGCTTGAGCCAGGCGGGGCTCGGGGCGCCGGTACACATCACGCGCCGCAGCGACGAGAGGTCGAAGCGGGTGCGCTCCGGCTCCGGAAGCCGCCAGATGCGCTGCATCATGGTGGGTACGAAGAGGACCCAATCGATGCGGTGCCGCTCGATCAGCTCGAGCGCGAGCCGGGCATCAAATTTCTTCATGATCACGACGGTCCCGCCGCACAGCAGCTGTTGCCAGGCCGTGATGAAGGGGCCGGCGTGATGGAGGGGGCCGGCGACCAGCGTGGTCCCGCCCGGCTGCATGCCGTTCTCGGCGACCTCGGGATCGCACTGCGCGGGCGAGAGATCGATGATGAGCTTGGGGCGCCCGGTGCTGCCTCCGGAGGTCATTGCGCGAACGTGGCGGGGCAGCCGATCCGGAAGCGCCGCGTCCGAGAGCGCCGCGTCCGGCTCGAAACCCACGGGTACGTGGGGTCGCTCGCCGTACTCGCCCGGCTCGACCCCGACCACGAGGCGGGGCTGCGCGAGCTCGACGATGGCCCGGCGCTCGAGCTCGGGGAGGCGCGACGAGATGGGCTGCGGCGTCGCGCCGAGCTTCCAGATCGCGAGGCAGGCCTCGAAGAAATCGATACCGTTCGGGAGCGTGAGCGTGACGAGATCGTCGTCGCGCACGCCAAGTCCGCTGTAGGCGCGCGCGAGGCGATTCGAGCGGCGCTCGAGCTCGGCGCGCGTGACGCGGCGCTCCTCGGTCACGAGCGCCACGCCCTGCGCGTCGCGCTCCGCGAGCCAGGCCATCGCGCGGCCGTAAGAAGAGAGGGGCATGCGGGGGCTGGGGCTCCCTTTCAGAAACGAGACGTCTCGTTATCTTATTATGCCGCGAACGCGGGTGCGACAGGTGCGAGACCGGCAGCCGCCTCCGACCCTCACCCGGGAGAAGCGATGGACAAGCGCACGACCGCGGCCGCGGTGGTCCGCGAGCTCCGCGACGGCATGACCATCGGCATCGGAGGTTGGGGCTCGCGCCGCAAGCCGATGGCGCTGATTCGCGAGATCCTGCGATCTCCGCTGAAGGATCTCACGCTCGTGTCCTACGGCGGCCCCGACGTGGGCCTGCTGTGCGCGGCAGGCAAGGTCCGCCGGGTCGTGTTCGGATTCGTGTCGCTCGATTCGATCCCGCTCGAGCCGCACTTCCGCAAGGCGCGCGAGACCGGGCAGGTCGAGGCGCTCGAGCTCGACGAGGGAATGCTCCAATGGGGCCTGTACGCGGCGGCGCTGCGGCTGCCGTTCCTCCCGACGCGCGCCGGTCTCGGCTCCGACGTGATGAAGCTCTACCCGGGATTGCGGACCGTGGCCTCGCCCTACGCCGATGGCGAGGAGCTGGTGGCGATGCCGGCCCTCGAGCTCGATGTGGCGCTCGTGCATCTCGATCGCGCCGACGCGCGGGGCAACGCGCAGTTTCTCGGCCCGGATCTCTACTTCGACGATCTCTTCTGCATGGCGGCTAGAAGGCGCTTCCTCTCGTGCGAGCGGATCGTCGCGACGCAGGACTTCCTCAAGGCCGGCTCCGTCCACACCCTGCGCATCAGCCGCATGTTCGTCGATGGCGTGGTCGAGGCGCCGGGCGGCGCGCACCCGACCGAGTGCCCGCCCGACTACGCCCGCGACGAGGTCTTCCAGCGCGAGTACGCCGCGAGTGCGAAGAGCCCCGAAGCCTGGCAGGCCTTTCATTTGCGCTACCTGGCGCTGCCGGACGAGGCCTCGTATCAGGCCGCGGTGCGCGCAAAATGAGCGATAAACAAGACGCGACTCGAGCCGAGCTGTGCGCCGTCGCTCTCGCCGAGTGCTTCCGCGGCGACACCGAGATACTCGCCAGCGCGATCGGCGTGCTGCCGACGCTCGGCGCGCGCCTCGCGAAGCTGACCTTCGCTCCCGAGATCCTGATCACCGACGGCTTGCACTACGTGCTCGAAAACGTCCCGCCGCTCGGCGCGGCGAACGGCTTCGAGCCTGTGATCGAGGCCTGGCTGCCGTATCGCAGCGTCTTCGATTGGCTGTGGGCGGGGCGACGCCACGTGGTGATGGGCGCCACGCAGATCGATCGCTTCGGCAACCAGAACATCGCCTGCATCGGCGACCCCAAGCAGCCGCGCGCGCAGCTGCTCGGCATGCGCGGCGCGCCGGGCAACACGATCCATCACCCGACCAGCTACTGGATCCCGAACCATGGGCCGAAGTCGTTCGTCCCCAAGGTCGATGTGGTCTCGGGCATCGGCTACGACCGGGCGGCGGCGCTGGGGCCGAAGGCCTCGCGCTTCCACGAGATCCGCCGCGTGGTCTCGAACCTCGGCGTCTTCGACTTCCGCACGCACGACCATGCGATGCGGCTCGTGTCCGTGCATCCAGGCGTCAGCGTCGCCGAGGTGGTGGAGAAGACCGGCTTCGCGCTGGTGATCGAGGAGCCGGTGGCCGAGACGCGCTCGCCCACGCAGGGCGAGCTGCGGCTGCTGCGCGAGCGCCTCGACCCCACCGGAATTGCTGCACGCGAGCTGCTGGGCTGAGCGATGCACGCCGCCCTCCACACCGTGCTGTGCGACCGGCTCGCGTGTCGCTTCCCGATCATCCAGACGGGGATGGGCTGGGTGGCGACGCCCGAGCTGGTGGCGGCGGTCTCGAACGCCGGGGCCTTCGGGTTCCTCGCCGCGGCGACGCTGCGGCCCGAGGCGGTCGACGCCGAGATCGCGAAAGTGAAGCAGCTCACGAGCCAGCCCTTCGGCGTGAACTTCCTGATGGACGCGCCGGGCGCCGACGTGATCGTGGCTGCGATCCTGCGCCACGGCGTGCGCGCCGCCGGCTACAACCGCTCGCCGCGCGCGGACTTGATCAAGCGCTTGAAGGACGCGGGCGTCGTCTGCGTGCCGACCTGCGGCAATGCGCGGCACGCCGCGAAGGCGGAGCAGCTGGGGGCCGATCTCATCATCGTGCAGGGGGGCGAAGGGGGAGGGCACACCGGTACGGTGCCGACCTCGCTGCTCGTCTCGAGCGTGGTCGATCGGGTCTCGCTGCCGGTGGTGGCGGCCGGCGGCTTCCACGACGGCCGCGGTCTGGTCGCGGCCCTCGCCTTCGGGGCCGTCGGCATCGCCATGGGGACGCGTTTCCTGCTCACGCGCGAGAGCCCGGTTCCGAAGCCGACGAGCGAGCGCTATCTGGCGGCGGAGGTCGACGACGTGATCGTGACCCGCCAGATCGATGGTCTCCCGCAGCGCGTGGTGCGCAACGAGCTGGTGACGCGCCTCGAGGCGAGCAGCGCGCCGGCGCTGCTCGTGCGCGCGCTGCGTAGCGGCCTCGCCTACCGTCGGGCGACGGGCGCGTCGCTGCGCGAGCTGCTGCGCGCGGCCACCTCGCTGCGGCGGAGCGAGAAGCTCACGCGCTCGCAGACGATCATGGCGGCGAACGCGCCGATGCTGGCGCGCAAAGCCATGACCGAGGGGGACCCGGTCCACGGCTACCTGCCGAGCGGCACGGTCGCCGGAATGATCGACGATCTTCCGAGCTGCGCCGAGCTGATCGCGCGTATCATGGCGCAAGCCGAGCGCACGCTGGCGTCGCTCGCGGGAGAGAAATAGGGGCAGGTATGTACGTCGATGTGAGCACCCAGAACGGGATCGCGGAGGTCGTCTTGAACCATCCGCCGGTGAATGCGCTGCCCGCCGCCGGCTGGTCGCACCTGGCCGAGGTCGTGAGCTCGCTCGGCCGCGACGAGGCCGTGCGCGTGGTGCTGATCGCGGCCGAGGGTCGCGGCTTCTGCGCCGGCGTCGACGTAAAAGAACTCGCGCGCGACGGCAGTCTGATCGCAGCGGTGAACCGAGGCTGCTACGACGCCTTCGCGGCCATCTACGACTGCCCCGTGCCGGTGATCTCCGCCGTGCACGGCTTCTGCCTGGGCGGCGGCATCGGCATCGCCGGCTCCTCCGACCTGGCGATTGCCTCCGAAGAGGCCAGCTTCGGGCTGCCGGAGATCGATCGCGGCGCGCTCGGAGCCGCCACCCACCTGATGCGGCTGTTCGGGATGCAGAAGACGCGACGCATGCTCTACACCGGCGAGCCGATCAGCGCGCAGGAGGCCTGGCGGCTGGGTGGCATCGAGGCGGTGGTGAAGCGCACGGAGCTGCGCGCGGCGGCGCGCGATCTGGCCGCGAAGATCGCGGCGAAGAGCCCGAAGGCGATGCGGCTCGCCAAGTGGTCGCTCAACGGCATCGAGCTGCTCGACCCGAAGAAGAGCTACCGCTTCGAGCAGGGCTTTACGTTCGAGCTCTACACCTCCCCGGATTCGCAGGAGGCGCGCGACGCCTTCGTCGAGAAGCGCGAAGCGCGCTTCGGCGACGAGAAGTAGCTGACGGTCGCGGCCGTGGACCTCCGCTACACGCCCGAGCAACAGGCTTTTCGTGCGCAGGCGCGCGCCTGGCTCGAAGCGAACGTGCCGAAGCAGCCGCTCGCCTCCTTCGATACGCGGGAAGGTTTCGAGGCGCACCGGGCCTGGGAGGCCAAGCTGATGGCCGGCGGCTGGGCGGTGGTGTCGTGGCCGGTCGAGTACGGCGGGCGCGGCGCGAACCTGCTCGAGTGGCTGATCTTCGAAGAAGAGTACTACCGCGCGGGAGCGCCGCGGCGGGTCAACCAGAACGGCATCTTCCTGCTCGGACCGACCCTGATGGAGTTCGGCACCCCGGAGCAGAAGGCGCGCTACCTGCCGAAGATGGCCTCGAGCGAGGAGGTCTGGGCGCAGGGCTGGTCGGAGCCGAACGCCGGCAGCGACATGGCGGCGATCCAGGCGAGCGCGCTGCGCGATGGGGACTGCTACGTGCTGCGCGGGCAGAAGACCTGGGCCTCGCGCGGCGCCTTCGCGCACTGGCTGTTCGGTCTCTTTCGCAGCGACCCGGCCTCGGAGCGGCACCGCGGGCTCACCTTCGTGCTGGTTCCGCTCGACGCGCCCGGAGTGACCGTGCGCCCGATCGCCCAGCTCGATGGCGAGACGGGCTTCGCCGAGGTCTTCCTCGACGACGTGCGGGTCCCGGTCGCGAACCGGCTCGGTGCGGAGGGTCAGGGCTGGTCGGTCGCGATGGCGACGGCGGGCTTCGAGCGCGGCCTCATGCTGCGCAGCCCGGCCCGTTTCCAGGCGACCGCCAAAAGACTCGTCGACCTCTACCGCGCGAACGCCGCGAGCTGCGAGCCGGTGCTGCGCGACCAGACCGTGCGTTGCTGGATGAACGCCGAAGCCTACGCGCTCGACACCTACCGCACGGTGTCGCGGCTGCTCGCAGGCGGCAAGATCGGCGCCGAGGCGAGCCTGAACAAGATCTTCTGGTCGGAGCTCGACCTGCGCATGCACGAGACCGCGCTGCGCATCCTCGGAGAGCGCGCGGAGCTGCTTCCCGAAGCACCGGCGGCGCACGGCGTCGGCGACTGGCTCGATGGCCACCTCTTCGCGCTCTCTGGCCCGATCTACGCCGGGACCAACGAGATCCAGCGCAACGTGATCGCGGAGCGCATCCTGGGTCTGCCAAAGGGAGCCTGATGCGCTTCGGCTTCGACGAAGATCGGCTGCTGCTCCAGAACTCGCTGCGGAATTTTCTCGCGTCCGAGTGCCCGACCGAGCGCGTGCGCGCGCTCTGGGACACGACCACGGGACGCTCCCCCGAGCTGTGGAAATCGCTCGCGGAGCTCGGCGTGACGGGTCTGCTGGCTCCCGAGGCTCACGAAGGCATGGGCATGGACGAGACCTTCCTCGTGCTGCTGCAAGAGGAGGCCGGGCGCGCGGCGCTGGTCGAGCCGCTGGTGGCGACGTCGGTCGCCGTGCCTTTGTTGGTCGAGCTCGGCGCGCGCGCGCTGTGTGAGCGTTGGCTGAAGCCGATCGCCGTCGGCGAGGCGATCGTCGCGGTCGGCCACCCGGTGAACGCCTTCGTCTCCGATGCTCACGTCGCGAGTCTGCTGCTGCTCGCGCACGAGGACGAGATTCATGCGCTCGCGCCCGCCGAGGTCGCGCTCGTGCGGCAGCCCGTGAACGATCCCGGGCGCCGGGTCTTCTCGGTGCGCTGGACACCCACGGTGGCGACGCGCATCGCCCACGGCCCGCAGGCGCGCGAGCTGCTCGCGGCGGCGCTCGACCGCGGCGCGCTCGCGTGCGCGGCACAACTTCTTGGCGTCAGCGAACGGCTCCTCGACCTGGCGGTCGCCTATGCGCAGCAGCGCGTGCAGTTCGGCCAGCCGATCGGCGCCTTCCAGGCCGTGAAGCATCACCTCGCCAACGTGAAGGTCGCGCTCGAGTATGCGCGTCCGGTCGTGTATCGCGCGGCGCACTCGGTCGCGCGGCGCGCCGCGACGCGCGCGATCGACGTCTCGCACGCGAAGGTCGCCGCCGGTGAAGCGGCGGCGCTGGCGGCGAAGACGGCCCTCCAGGTGCATGGCGCGATCGGCTATACGTGGGAGCAGGACCTCCACGTCTGGATGCGGCGCGCGTGGTCTCTCGAGCTCGCCTGGGGCAGCGGTCGCTTCCACCGCGAGCGCGTCGCGGATTGCATACTGGCGCCCGGCGCGCGCATCGGCCCCGGCACCACGTTCGAAGGAGGAGAGTGAGATGGCGGAGGCCTACATCGTCGACGCGGTCCGCACGCCCATCGGCCGGCGCGGCGGCGGGCTCTCGCAGGTCCACCCGGCCGACCTTGGGGCCCACGTGTTGCGCGCGCTCGTCGCGCGCACGGGTATCGATCCGGGCGCCGTCGAGGACGTGATCTTCGGCTGCTGCGACACGATCGGGCCGCAGGCCGGCGACGTCGCGCGCACCTGCTGGCTCGCGGCGGGGCTCCCGGACCACGTCCCCGGTGTCACCATCGATCGCCAGTGCGGCTCGTCGCAGCAGTCCGTTCACTTTGCCGCCCAGGCCGTGATGAGCGGAACCAGCGATCTGATCGTCGCGGGCGGTGTGCAGAACATGAGCCTGATCCCGATCTCGTCGGCGATGACGCTGGCCCAGCCGCTCGGCTTCAACGACCCGTTCTCGGGCTCGAAGGGCTGGGTCGAGCGCTATGGCACCCAGGAAGTGTCACAGTTCCGTGGCGCCGAGATGATCGCCGACAAGTGGAGCCTCTCGCGCGAGGACATGGAGCGGTTCGCGCTCGAGAGTCACCGCCGCGCGATCCGCGCGATCGATGAAGGACGCTTCGAGAGTGAGATCGCCCCGCTCGGGGAAGTCCGCCGCGACGAGGGCCCGCGGCGCGACACCTCGCTCGAGAAGATGGCGAAGCTCCAGCCCGTGGTGCCGGGCGGACGCATCACGGCCGCGGTCTCGAGCCAGATCTCGGACGGCGCCTCGTGCATGCTCATCGCTTCGGAACGAGCCCTGAAAGAACACGGACTTACGCCGAGAGCCCGCATCCATCACCTGAGCGTCCGCGCCGCCGATCCCATCTACATGCTGACGGCGCCGATCCCGGCGACCGAGCACGCGCTCAAGAAAACCGGACTCTCGCTCGCCGACATCGACCTGGTCGAGATCAACGAGGCCTTCGCGCCGGTCGTGCTGGCCTGGCAGAAGGAGACCGGCGCCGACCTCGCGCGGGTGAACGTGAATGGGGGCGCCATCGCGCTCGGACACCCGATCGGGGCGACGGGCACGCGGCTGATGACCAGCCTGTTGTGCGAGCTCGAGCGCACGAGCGGGCGCTACGGCTTGCAGACCATGTGCGAGGGCGGCGGACAGGCGAACGTCACCATCCTCGAGCGGCTCTCCCGATGACCGGAATCTGCGACGGGCGCGTCGCGATCGTCACCGGAGCCGGGCGCGGGCTCGGCCGCGCGCATGCGCTCGAGTTTGCGCGCCAGGGCGCTGCGGTCGTCGTCAACGACATCGGCGTCGAGCTCGACGGCAAGGGCGGCTCGAGCGGGCCGGCAGGGGAAGTGGTCGCGGAGATAAAAAGATCTGGGGGCAGGGCGATCGCGAACAACGCCGACGTGGCCGACTGGGAGCAGACGCGGGGCCTCGTGAAGAGCGCCCTCGACGCCTTCGGCCGGCTCGACGTGGTGGTCAACAACGCGGGCTTCGTGCGCGACCGCATGTTCGTGAACGCGAGCGAAGAAGAATGGGACGCGGTGGTGCGCGTGCACCTGAAGGGCCACTTCTGCGTGGCGCGCCATGCGGCGGCCCACTGGCGCGACGAGGCCAAGGCGGGACGCCCGGTCGACGCGCGCATCATCAACACCAGCTCGGGCGCAGGTCTCCAGGGAAGCGTCGGACAGAGCGCGTACTCCGCCGCCAAGGCTGCGATTGCCGGGCTCACGCTCGTGCAGGCCGCGGAGCTCGGCCGTTACGGCATCACCGCGAACGCGATCGCGCCCTCGGCGCGCACGCGCATGACCCAAACGGTATTTGCCGACATGATGAAGCAGCCCGAGGGCGGCTTCGATGCGATGGCCCCCGAGAACGTCTCGCCGCTCGTCGTCTGGCTCGGTAGCGCCGAGTCGCGCGAGGTGACGGGCCAGATCTTCGAAGTGTCAGGCGGCTCGCTCAGCCTCGCCGACGGTTGGCGCGAAGGGCCGAAGATCGACCGGGGCGCCCGCTGGGAGCCCAGCGAAATTGGCGCCGGCGTGCGCGAGCTGCTGCGCAAGGCCGTGCCCCCGCAGAAGGTCTACGGGACCTGAGCCTCGCATGCGGTTTGCGTTCACCGAGGAGCAGGATGCGCTGCGCGCCACGGCGCGCGCCTTCCTGGCGGAGCACTCCGCCTCGGAGCCGATGCGGCGCGCCATGCAGAGCGAGCTCGGCTACTCGCCCGAGCTCTGGAAGACGATCTCGATGGAGCTCGGCTGGCCGGCCGTGAGCGTGCCCGAGGTGTACGGCGGCCTGGGCCTCGGCGCCGTCGAGCTCGCGGCGTTGCTCGAGGCGATGGGCGAGGTGTTGCTGTGCGCTCCTTTCTTCTCGAGCGTCTGCCTCGGGGCGAACGCGCTGCTCGTCGCCGGCAGCGACGCGCAGAAGCGCGAGCTGCTCCCGGCGATCGCGGAAGGCCGCACGCTCGCGACGCTGGCTGCGTTCGAGCCCGACAAGAGCTGGACAGCCGCCGGGATCGAGGCCGAAGTGCGGCGCGAGGGCGGCGACTACGTGCTCTCCGGCCGCAAGCGCTTCGTGCTCGACGGCCACTGCTCAGATCTACTGGTGGTGGCGGCGCGCCGCGCGGGAACCCGTGGTGAGGAAGGCCTCTCGCTCTTCGCCGTTCCGGCCACGAGCCAGGGCGTCGAACGACGCGCGCTTCCCACGCTCGATCAGACGCGGCGCCTCGCCGAGATCGAGCTGCACGGCGTGCGCGTGCCGGCGACCGCGCGGCTCGGCGAAGAAGGGACAGGCGCAGCCGCGCTCGAGCGCATCCTCGATCTCGCTGCCATCGGGCTCGCGGCCGAGCAGGTGGGCGGCGCGCAGCGCTGTCTCGATCTCGCGGTGGCGCACGCGAAGAGCCGCGTCCAGTTCGGCCGCCCGATCGGCTCCTTCCAGTCGATCCAGCACCGCTGCGCCGACATGATGCTGCGGGTCGAATCGGCGCGTTCGGCCGCGTACTATGCCGCCTGCGTCGCCGCCGAGAGCGGGGCCGAGCTCGCGCGCGTGGCGTCGCTCGCGAAGGTCTACTGCTCGGACGCCTACTTCCAGTGCGCGGCCGATTCGCTGCAGGTCCACGGCGGCGTCGGCTTCACCTGGGAGTACGACGTGCACCTGCATCTCAAGCGCGCCAAATGGACGGAGAGCTTCCTCGGCGATCCCACCTGGCACCGCGAGCGCGTCGCGCGGCTGATCGGTCTCTGACGCTCTGACGGCAAGGCCGCCTTCCGAGGCGGCCGCGCAGCGAGGCGCAGCCGAGCGGAGCAAACTGACGCGCAGCCGAGCGAAGAAGACTGAGTGGGAGGTCGGGGATGCGGGATCCGCTCGACATGACGGGCAAGGTCGTGATCGTGACCGGAGGCGGGCGCGGTGTCGGCCGGGGCATCGCCGCGCGCTTCCTCGAAGTGGGAGCCGAGGTCGTGATCTGCGGGCGCAAGCCGCCGGAGAGCCTGCCCGAGCACGCGGGGCGCCCGGCGCACTTCGTCGCCGCCGACGTGCGGGAGCTCGAGCAGACGCTCGCCGTGATCGTCTTCGCGATGCAGCGCTTCCATCGACTCGACGTGCTCGTGAACAACGCCGGCGGCTCCCCCGCCGCCCCGGCTGCGACCGCCTCGCCCCGCTTCTCGGAGGCGATTTTCAAGCTCAACCTGGTCGCGCCACTTCAGTTTGCGCAGCAGGCGAATGCGATCATGCAGAATCAGCCGGAGGGCGGCTCGATCGTCAACATCGCGAGCGTCTCGGCGCTGCGGCCGTCACCCGGCACGGCCGCCTACGGCGCCGCCAAGGCGGGCTTGCTGTCGCTGACGCAGACGCTCGCCGTCGAGTGGGCGCCGAAGGTGCGCGTGAACGCCGTCACCGCCGGCATGATCGAGACCGAGCTCGCGCATCTGTATTACGGCGAAGGCGAGGCGCGTGCGCGCGTCTCGGCCACGGTTCCGCTCGGGCGCCTCGGCACGCCGCGCGACGTCGCCGACGCGTGCCTCTTCCTCGCCTCGCCGCTCGCGGCCTACGTCACGGGCGCGAGCCTGCTCGTCCACGGCGGCGGCGAGAAGCCGGCGTTCCTGGCTGCCGCGTCGCAGGAGTCGGAATAGCCGGAGTGAAGTGCGCATGCGATTTCGGACCCCGCGCAGCGTGAGCGCGTCTCCCAGGTGTCGCCCCCCGGCTGCGCGATCCCAGAAGCGACGACCTCAAGATCGGTACCGGGTCCCATCGAACGATGAGAGGTAGGAACGCTCTTGGTCACCCTATTGCACCTGCAAGGACACCAAGAATCGGTCGCCAGAGTGCCTGTCGTGCCCCATACCGCTGCGGAATTCGAACTCAGGCCGACACATCCTCGACGACACACCCCTCGCCCGGCCGCCGTGTGGGCAGTTTCCTCCCTAGCCTAGAAACTTCCGATCACAGCTTGGCTTCAGGTCCGCCTGGGGAAGCCGCCGTTCTGGGCCAGCTCCACCAGCTTGCCGAGACCGCGCTCAAGGGTCGCCGAATCGCTGACGAAGCTCAGCCGGAAGTGGGTGTCCCGCGCGCTGAACGCGCCCCCGGGCAGAAGCAGCAGGCGGTGCTCGGCAACGCACTTCATGACGAACTCCGTCCCAGTCATTCCGAACTCGGCGGGCACACGGACGAAGGCATAGAAGGCTCCCTCCGGTGGCTTGAACTCGTAGAGACCGTCCAGGCACTCGATCACCCGTTCCCGGTTCTGCTTGTAGATCGACGCTGGGTCGAAGGAGTCGTCGGCGAGAGCGGCGAGGCCCGCCTGCTGGGCGATCGAAGGAGCGCAGAGGTAGAGGAGCAAGGAGAGGTCGGTCATCTTCCTCAGGACAGCGGCTGGCCCGGCTGCGTACCCGAGTCGCCATCCCATGAGAGCGTGGCTCTTCGAGAATCCCCGGAGCAGGATCGCGTTCCGGGTGAAGGTGCCTACGCTGGGTACCTCCGAAGCGGAGTCTGCGTACGAGAATGAGCGGTAGATCTCGTCGGCCAGGATCAGAAAGCCTCGCTCGTCGGCCAAACGCGCCAGCGCCTCGCACTCAGATTCCGAGGCTACCGTGCCCGCCGGATTCGACGGCGAGTTCACGATTACCAGCTTCGTTCTCGGCGTGATCAGCGGCTCCAGGCGGTCTCGGGTCATCCGGAAGTCCGGATAGGTGTCGACGTATACGGGAGTCGCGCCGGTCAGGGTCGCAAGGTGCGGGTAGGCCATGAAATAGGGGTCTTGGATGACGATCTCGTCCTCCGGATCCAGGCAAGCAAGCGCCGCCAGGATGAGACCGCCGGTCACCCCGGCGGTTACTGTGGTTTCGAATCCCTCGTCGCTGCCGGGGGCGCACCGCTTCCACTGCGGCAGCTCCCTCTCGATTCTGCTCGCGATCCGATCGACCAGCTCCCGCGTGCCCTGCGGGTGGGTGTAACGGTTGAGGCCGGTTTCGATTGCGCGGATCGCGGCGTCCTTGATCCGATCCGGGACCTCGAAGGTCGGCTGTCCGAGGGAGAGGTCGGTCGCGTCGCGGAGGTTCTGCTGAAGCTCGAAAAGCAGACGGGCGCCGCGTCCATCGTGCTCGCGCCATCGACGACTGAGAAGCCGCGCAGGGTCGTTGGAATACGAGTTCAT
>Ga0210377_10001962_pt1 | contig 18324 bp, 19 predicted proteins | sample PLM4_65_b1redo_FD_155480 | JGI IMG/M metagenome (GOLD analysis project Ga0210377, IMG submission 155480) | Groundwater sediment microbial communities from an aquifer in East River, Colorado, USA - PLM4_65_b1 redo | ecosystem: Environmental > Terrestrial > Soil > Riparian zone | place: USA: East...
ATCGGCTCTATCCTTACAGTTTGACTGATGGCACGTTCTAGTTCGCCAGGCTTAACAACGCGGTTTCGCTTGACGCGAAAAGGGCGGGAGATTGAAATGTCAGATACTCCAAACTGAGTAAAGATCCGTCGCAGAAGGAGAGGTACGGATTCAACTTCTGCGTGGCCTTCTACGATAGTTGCGAGGGCGAAGCTCATGACTGTTCTGGCCTACGCACGTTGGGAGGCCCGAACAAATTCAACTGTTGTGAAGCCTGCTCCGCCGCTTTGAGGTCCGGGGTCAATTCTCCTGAGCGCAGCAATTCCCCGGGAGTGTATAAGCGCTGCCGAATTGCATCACGACCGGCCTGGGAAACCGGAGCAATCAGTGTCCGACCATGTTCCATAGTAACTACCCGGATCTGGGTATCGGTTAGCTCCTTATAGTCGAGAAGATCCGGGCTGTGGGATGTCAGGAGAACTTGCTTCTCGGTAGCTGCATCCATGAGAACTTCAACCACGACTTCGGCGACTGCCGGATTAACGGTGGCCTCAGGCTCCTCTACGGCAACAACAGAGTAAGGCCCAGGCTGATAAACAGCCAGCAGTAGACCAAGGACGCGCAAGGTTCCGTCAGACATGTTCAAGGCGTTGAAAGTCCACGGGTGCTTAGCGCCCACATCCTGCTTAAACTGGAGCGTTTCCTTCTGACCTATCGCTCTGTACTCAACTTTTTCTACCCCCTCCACGACTTTCGACAAAAGCCGGCAGAGACGATCATACTGCCCATTGCCGTAAGCCTCATCCTGCAGCCTCTTAAGAACCGCTGCCGCATTGCTGCCGTCGCGTTTGAGAAAATCACCAGGATCGGGCTCTTGTAGTTCCCGGAGTCGGACCGGCACGATGGAGTAAAAGCGCATTGAAGTTAAAAAGTCATATACGGGTCTGAACTCTTCGGTTGCGGAGGCAGCAAAAAGGGCGAGACGATCCGGAGCGACCTTTGGTCTAATTCCAGGTATCTCCGTGGTGAATTTCCCATCCTCAATCTCGAAGGAGTGCCTTTTCCCCATGAGCTTCTCAACGACACAGCGTTCCCGTGCCACATTAAACCTTTCGGTTGGCTTGGCGGCGATTTCGAAAGCGTAGTCTGCATAGAGATCATCACCGAGGTTTAGTATGAGACGGATACCTATGTGCGTCGGATGTCCTGCAGAGCTGCGACGCACGGCAGCTATCCCGCCCCTATTTTTGAAGGCAAGCTCTATAGACTCCGAGAGGCATTCCTGGACAAATGCCAGAGCGTCAATGAAGTTGCTTTTCCCAGCCCCGTTGGGTCCAACCAGGACCGTAAAAAGCTCCAGGTTCACCGAAATTTGCGCGATGCTCTTGTAGTTCCTAATTTGGACCTGCTGAATACAGGGAACCATAACTATTTGCCCCTACTAAACGACCATCCGCTTTATATCATACCATAAAATCGGCCCTCGCTGTGCCAGCAGCGAGATCAGGGCTGAACTTCATGGATTTGACTACTTATCATACTTGGAAAAAGGGGGAAAAGAGGCCAAGCGACTTTTTTGCTCTCGCCACCTCGCACGCGACGTGTCTCAAGCTTACGGTTTAGTATCCTGCAAAAACCACTCTTTCGGGATTTCGTGGCCCAAGCCCTTTTCTTTGGCGGCGCGGTAGGCGCAGTAGCCCATGGCGGCGAACTGGACCATGCCTAGACGACAATTTCGAGTCTTATCTCTTCTGCCACTCCCGGCTTGGTTTTCTCACCTTTCGAGCGCTTAGGGATATCAATAAATCCCGCTTCCGATAGCGTCCGTACATCCTGATACACGCGGGCGAAATCTCTCTGCGCAAGCCGAGCAAGTTCCGCGATAGAGCTGGGAGCGTGTTTGCGAATTAAACGGATTAGCTCAAGCCGTTTAGGGGTAAGAAAGCTACGAAGCGCCGTAAAGTCGGAAAAAACAATTTCGTGGGATTTAGGCGCTACCTTCTTGCCACTTTCAATCGAGCGCATAACCTCGATGGTTTCCTTGCCGACATCTTCGAGAGACTTCAAGTTTATTTTAACTTTCTTGACCTTCATGAGCCCTCCTTTTCCGATAACACCGTATCCACGTCCTCGAAAAAGTCACGGATTAGCGTTTCCGGGTCTTTGTAATTGTAGTTCTCTTCAACGCCCCTGAAATGCCTGTGATCTCCCTTGGGGTGGTGATTGTCATATCCTACTACTCGGTCGCCAGAAGGAGATATGAGGCTCAGCCGGTACCGAACTCTGCGATGCCCTGCTTTTACGCCGGATAGCTCCCATATCTTAATGACAACCCTCCATCCTCCGGGAAGAAAAACGTCAGTCGATCTAAGGAGCTTTGCCTTTGTCACCTATGACATTATATGTCATAGGTTATAAGATTACAACCTTAGGTTCCTTGTTAGCTCCCTATTTCTCTTTGGGGTTTCAGAGATTGCTCTGACGGTCGCCCAACAAATTGAAAGCCGGAGGGGTAAGAAAGCTGGCAAACGCTAGGTGCAGATAGGATGGGCGAGGGAAGGAGCCTTTATACCCTTAAGGTTTGATATCCTGCAGGAACCAGTCTGTGGGAATTTCTTTGCCTAGGCCCTTTTCTTTGGCGGCGCGGTAGGCTGAGTAACCCATGGCGGCGAACTGGACTCCGGTGCCGACATTGTTGAGAAAAAAGGTGATCTGCTTGTCGCTGGTGCGGCCAGGAACTCGGCCCACCAGAAGATCGCTGATTTCGGGATAACGGCTCCAGTCGCGCGGTTTTTCCCTTCGGATGGCGGGGAGATCCTCTTTCAGTCCGGCAGGAAGATAGTGCTGGATTCCTCCGAATTGCGTATGAATAACAACGACGTCGCTTTTCTCGAAAACGGATTCGTCCACTTCAAATTCCCTGATTGCGTTGTAATGGACTCCGGGTTTGAGCCATTCCCCTTGGATCAAAGGGCGCGACGAATTGGTGGCGGTGCAGATGATGTCACAGTTCTCGATTGCTTCCTGCACGCTGGCTACCGGCTCTGCCGCGATACCCGTCTCTCTCTGCATCTCCACAGCTAATTTTTTCCGGTGGTCCGGGTTTGGGCTGAAAACTCTAACCTTCCGGATAGGCAGGACCGAGGTGATAAAGCGAAAGTGGGAGCGGGCCTGGCCGCCCGAGCCGATGAGAGCGAGGAGTTCGGAATTTTGGCGCGACATCGCTTTCGCTCCAAGGGCGCTGGTGACGCCCACGCGGGTCTGCTGGATCAATCCGTCCGGCATGATGGCCAGAAGTTCTCCCGTCTCCACGCTGAATAGCTGGACAAGCCCCAGGAACTTTCCCTTTGCCGCCAAAGGAAGTTTTTCCAGCCGGACCATATCACCGACCTTCTTTTCCTGGACGATATCCGAGGTGATGCGGAGCGCCAGAACCCCAAATTTGTTTACGCCGCCGTCTACGGACTTGAAGCTATAGGTTGCCTGCGGAAGAGAATGGGCAAGATAGGAGTGGCTGGTGGGGCGGTTGACGGCCCGGCTTGCAGCCTGTTCCCGGTAGGCCTCCTCCATGACCTTTAGACATTCCTTCACATCCAGTGCCTGCCGGATCTCTTCGTTGTTCAGTATAAGCGTCATGAAACCTCCACGCGATTCAATCGCCGCACACCTTCTTGTCTTGTTATACGAACGCAAGAAAAATGTCCAACTGGAATCAAAGTCGAGGTCGAGGTTTCTATTGCAGAAACCGTAATGGGTGGGGGGCTTGGAGGTCCCTCGCGGAGCGCGCTTTCGGCTGCGGCCGATGGACCGTCCTCGCTCCGCTCGGAATCTCAGATTGCAGATCTCACATCTCAGATTTGAGATTTGAAATTTGCCATTTGAAATCCCGAAGGGCACGTCCGCAGCCTCACTCGCGCTCCCCTCGGGACCTCCCAGTCCCTGAGCGAAGATTGACCCGGAGGCGTCGGAAGTCTCTGCGAAGCTGAGCAACCTCCGCGCCGGAGGCGTCTCTCAAGCTCGATGCAATAGAGTCCGGGTACGCTGTACCGTTGACACGCTTGAACCTCCACGTCTGGTGCATCGATCTTTCGATCCGCCTCCGCCGCTCTGTTCTAAGAGCGAGGGAGGTTGCTGAGCGAGCCCAAAGCATCGAACGTGAACGGTCCAAAGAACCCACTGACCCATTGCTTTGGGCGGACGAAGCAGCCTCCCGAGCGGCCCCATTGCCTTCGGCGCGAGAGGTAGGCCCCCGAACGGAACTTCCCGACGAGGATGCACTGAAGCAAAGGGACAGGGCCTCCCCTCCACAGACGGCTCATCCCTACGTTGACGGAATATTTTTGGTAGGATAGTCTCCAGTAAAGATTTTATTTTGAGGAGGAAAGAATGATCACTGTTGAAGGAGAACACATCGAAGTCATTGACGCGCACTCCCACATGGGGGCGAGAAAGAAGCTTGCCATCCACCAGATTCCCCCGATCATGAAATTCATGGCGGAGGACATGCTGGGCTCGATGGATGGCGCCGGGGTAGATGGGGTTGTCACTTTTGCCATCGGGATAGGGGAGCCGTCGGATTACCGGGAGACCAACCAGTACATTGCCGGCGCTATGAAGCAGCACCCGGAACGCATTCACGGCTTCATGAGACTGAGTCCCGGAAACGGCCCAAAGGATACGCTCAAGGTTTTGGAGGAAGGGGTCAAGCTCGGACTCAAAGGGATAAAGATTCATCCTCTGATCGAAAATTGCCCTGCCAACGACAAAGAAAAGGTCTATCCGCTCATGGAGGCGGCTGAGCACCACGGCCTGGTCGTTCTCTTTCACTGCGGCCTGGGGGAGAATGCAAGTCCGAAGCGGCTTGGCGAAGTGGCCAGAGATTTCCGCAAGCTCCCCATCATCATGGGCCATTCGGGGTTGGTAGAAGGCATCAGGGAGGTGGTGGAGATCGCAAAGAAGTATGACAATGTCCACATGGACAGCTCCGGCGTCGGCTGGCTACCCTTTTTCTGCGAATCGATCATATGGGCGGGGGCCGACCGCGTCATGTACGGCTCCGATCATCCGTTCAACCCGATGGAGTGGGAAGTCGAAAAGATCGTCAAGCATGCGCAGCGCCACCTAAAGCTCAAGATCGAAGATCTCCGGCTGATCATGGCGGGAAACATCAAGAGACTGCTTAAGATGAGCTAAATCACAGAGGATCGAGGATTGAGAATAGAGGATAGAAGATAGATCTTCCATCTTCTATCCTCAAAGTCAAGGAAGGGGGAAAAACATGGCATACCAGTTGGAACACGTTGCGATTATGTGCAAGGATCTCAAGGAATCGATTGATTTTTATGAGCAGCTCTTTGGCGGAAAAGCAACGCCGATTCGAAAAGGAGCTGCCGGATACGGCTTCTGCTTTATCAACATAGAGGGAGGGGTTCCCATCCAGCTCATGGAGTCGAGCGGCAAGGTGGGGGTTCATCATTACGGTTTTATCGTGGACGACGTCGCGGGGTTGGCTGAGGATTTTAGAAAAAAAGGCGCCAAGATCCTCCGTGAGAACCGGGACGCCGGCGGCAAGCTCACCACGATCTTTTTAGCAGACCCGAACGGTCTGGAAATTGAAGTTCGGGTCCCTCGTTAGAATTTTATCAGACCGCATCGTTCTCATTTCGTTGCCCGTTACTGGTCAACTCGTTTATTCGAATAACTAATAACGAATACACGAATAACTATAGTTGCTCCGCTTTGCATCGGAGAAACATTTACCCGCTTCCCTCTTGAAACTCCGCGCCCCGGCGCTATTCTAATCCTGCCATGGCCGACCGTGATTACTACCAGATTCTTGGAGTCGACCGCAGCGCCTCCCACGAGGAGATTCGCAAGGCGTACCGTAAGCTCGCTCGGAAGTATCACCCCGACATCAACCCGGGCAACAAGGAGGCCGAGAATAAGTTCAAAGAGATCTCCGTCGCCTACGATGTCTTAAGTGATCCGGAGAAGCGCAAACTCTATGACGAGTTCGGTGAGGCAGGGCTCGCTGCCGGCTTTGACGCCGGGAAGGCGCGGAGCTACCGCCAATGGCAGGAGCAGTCGGCCCGCTCGGGCGGCACCCACGGATTCGACATAGGCGATCTTGGCGACCTCTTCGGTGATCTGGGTCATTCATTCGGGGCTGGTCGCCAAACGCGGCCGGGTCCGATTCGCGGCGAGGACATCGAGGCATCCATGGAGATCGACTTCCTCGATGCTGTGCGCGGCTTTCAGACATCTCTGACGCTCCAGCGGCCCGTCTCATGCGAGAGCTGCCAGGGCGCCGGAACCAGATCAAGAACCACTCCGACTACGTGCCCCGAGTGCCGGGGCAGCGGCAGTAAATCAATGGTCCAGGGACCGCTTCAGTTCCGCCAGACCTGCCCACGATGCATGGGGAGTGGACAACTGCCGGGTGATCCCTGTGCTGTATGCGGGGGCACGGGCCGGGTAGTGCGGCCCGAGACCATCCGGGTCAACGTCCCACCCGGAGCCGAGCCCGGAAAGCGGATTCGCCTGCGCGGGAAGGGAGAGGTAGGTGTTCGAGGAGGAGCACCCGGCGACCTCTACATTGCGCCGCGAATCCGGCCGCATCCCTTGTTCACGCGATCAGGTAGAGATCTGACAATGGAGCTGCCGATCACCGTGGGAGAGGCTATCCGTGGCGCCACCGTGGAAGTCCCTACGCCGGTCGGGGCGGTGAAGGTAAAGGTCCCGCCTGGGGCGCAAAGCGGCCAACGCCTGCGCCTCAAGGGAAAGGGAGTTCCTGCCCATGGGCAAAGCCCGGCCGGAGACTTATATCTGCGGCTGATGGTTCGTGTGCCAAAGGAGAAGGTCGCGCAAGAAGCCATCGAGAAAATTGACCAGGCCTATACCGAAGACGTGCGTAAAAACGTGCACCTTTAGCAGGAGAGTAGGGCAATGGCGCGAAAGTACCTTCGAATTACAGAGGTCATTAAAATCTGCGGTGTTGATGAGGAATTCATTCTTCGCCTGGAGCGGGAGAGTATGATCCGCCCGGTCATCCGGCGCAGACAGAGGCTCTATCCCTTGGATCAGGTCGATCGTGTGCGCGTGGCGCGCCTCCTCATCGAAGAGATGGGAGTGAACCTGGAGGGGGCCGAGGTGGCCCTCCACATGCGTGAGCAGATGATCGCCATGCAGCATCAGTTCGACAAGCTGTTGCGGTTGATCGGGGAGGAATTCAAGCGCTAGGGGCGGACTATCTATCCCTATGGCTCTTGGAAAAGGGGTTGAAATGGCGCTTAAGATCTGGGTCACGGTCAAACCGCAGGCCAAGAAGGATGAGGTAAGGAAGATTACGGATGGCGAGTATATTGCCCTCGTTACCGCACCGCCGCGAGACGGAAAAGCCAACCGGGCGTTAATAGAGGCGCTGGCCGATTATTTTTCAGTTGCAAAGTCTTCGATAAGAATCGTCCGAGGGCAAAGCGGCAGAAGAAAGCTGGTGGAGATTGGTTGAATGGGGCGGTCCGGCTGCAACCGCTATTTGCAGAGAATTCTCTTAAAATTCAGAGCCATGAGTTATCTCCTTGCTTCTTATAGTATCCCTCGGTCGCTGAAGCTAAAATAGCGGTCGCGGCCGATCACAACATGGTCTAAAACTCGAACACCCATTACTTCTCCAACCTCTTTGAGTCTGCGCGTGATCTCCAAATCCTCCGGGCTGGGGGCCGGGTCGCCGCTCGGATGATTGTGCACAAAGATCACGGCTGCAGCGGATTCCCGGATCACTGGATTATACACCTCGCGGGGATGGACCAGGGAGGCGGTGAGCGAGCCCTCGGATACCTTCACCTCGCGGATTTTCCGATTCTTATTGGTGAGGAGTACAACGTAGAAAATCTCACGCTGCTCTTTTTCCAGCTGGTCACGAAAATGGTGGTAGACGTCCTCGGAGGAGCGTAGCAAACTTCCCGTTTGCCATTTCTCTTGTCTCAACCGCCGGCCTATTTCCAGGCCGGCCTTGATCTGTGCCGTTTTGGCCGGACCGATTCCCTTGACTGTTCTTAGCTCGCTGGCAGAGGCCTCATCGATTCCCTTTAAACCTCGAAATTGTCCAAGGAGGAGATGGGCGTGATCGAGGGCGGTCTCCCCTGTGCTGGCGTTGCCGGTCCTCAAGAGGATCGCCAGGAGTTCAGCTTCGCTCAGCGCCTCCACTCCCTTGGCGAGGAGCTTTTCTCTGGGCCGGTCTTCTTCCGGCCAATCCTTGATGGTCCGGTATCGAGCCATATGATACCTCGCAGACCTCAGGGGAGAAGCTCCCAGGCTCTCCTTCACCTCGGTCGCACAGTTCTTTGACCGGCCTGAGACCAAGTTTGGCAATACTCTGATATCACAGCACAGTCCTCACTCCAATACGTTCAGCAGAAGCCCTTTGAGGTACTCCCCCTCGGGGTGATGAAGACTTACCGGGTGATCCAACGGGTGGCCGACTCTCTTTAATAGTTGAACCTTTCTCCCGGAATCTACGGCCGCGCCGAAAATGATTTTCTGGAAAAGATCCAAAGAGAGATGCTGAGAGCAGCAAAAGGTCAGGAGCAGGCCAGCCGGCTTTAACGCGCGCAGCGCATGGAGGTTGAGGAATTTATAACCGCCCGCAGCTGCCTTAACATCTCCGCGCTTGACCGCCAGAGACGGCGGATCGAGAACGATGATGTCAAACTCAGGCTCGCACTTTTTGAGGTACGAAAAGGCATCTGCCTTGAGCAGATCGCTTTCTGAACGGGAGAGATTGTTGAGAGCAAGATTCTGTTTGGCCAATTCCAGGGCCGGTCTGGAAGACTCAACGGAGATAACTTGCCTCGCCCCGCCTCTCAAGGCATAGGCGGCAAATGCGCCGGAGTACGCGAAACAATTGAGAATCGTCTTATCGCGGGCCAATGATGAGAGCAGCGAACGGCTGTCTCTTTGATCGAGAAAAAAGCCTGTCTTCTGCCCCTTGCGAATATCGACGAGAAACTTTAAACCGTTCTCTTCGATCTGGATGAGATCGGGGGCTTCCTCGCCGGTTAGAACGCCGATCGCCGGAGGCAAACCTTCTTCCTCTCTGACGCCCCCTCCGCTCCGCTCATAAATCCCCTTGGGCGAGAAAAGGCGGGAGAGGGAGTCCACCACCAGGCCTTTTAGATGATCCATTCCAGCGGTAAAAAATTGCGCCACCAAGAAGTCGCCGTAACGGTCCACCACCAGACCGGGAAGAAAATCGCCTTCTCCGTTCACCAGGCGGTAGGCGTTGCAGGAAGAAGCGAGATGCCTTTCCCGAAGGGTCGCTGCCTGAGAGAGACGACGGTCGAAAAAGAGCTGGTCGATCTTCTCTTCTTGCCAGGTCAGTATGCGGACTCGTATTTGCGATCGGGGATTGTACAGGCCGCGCGCAAGCCACTTGCCGCCATTGTCCAGCACTTCGGTAACACCGGCTTTCTCCGGGTCATCTTCCACTCTCTCGATGGCGCCGGAGAAAATCCACGGGTGCCCGTTCAGGACGGGTTTTTCTCTGCCTTTTTTCAAAAATACCTTGTGCATTGTGAATCTTGCGGCCTTGCGCTCCTCGGAGGCCAGTCTTCTGCTAGAGGCAGCTAAAGAGTCCTCGGCGAACGCGCCTTCGGCTGCGGCCGATGGACCGTCCTCGCTCCGCTCGGAATCTCAGATTGCAGATCTCAGATTTCAGATTTGCAATTTGAGATTTGAAATTTGCAATCCCCAAGGGCTTGTCTGCGGTCTTCTTCCTCTCCCCCTCGGAGCTCTCCCCTCCCCAAGGGGTCTCCCTGTCCCCGTAGCGAAGATCGGCTCGGAGGCGTTGGAACTCTCTGCGATGCCGATGCAAAAAAGTGAGGGGGCCTGCCGAGCAAGCCGAAAGCATCGAGACTGAACGGTTCGACGAAACCACAGCTCTATTGCTTTCGGCGCGAGAGGCGGGTCCCCGAACGGGACTCCCGCTGACGAGACACCGAAGCGAAGGGATGGGAAAGTCCTGTTACTCTTTTCGTATGAAGGTGCCGCTTTTCCCCCCGCTCTTTTTAACCAGACGGATCTCGCCAATCGACATCTCCCGGTCCACCGCTTTGCACATGTCATAAATCGTCAAACCGCAGACCGACACCGCCGTCATCGCCTCCATCTCCACTCCCGTTTTCCCGCTGACCTTGACGATCGCCTCGATCTCCACGCGGGCGGGCTTCTGCTCGGGAGTAAGGAAAATTTCCACTGAGGTGAGGTTGAGGGGATGGCACATGGGAATAAGCTCAGGGGTTTTCTTCGCGGCCATAATTCCGGCGACCCGCGCAACTGAGAAGACATCCCCCTTCTCGACTTTTTTCTCCAGGATGAGACCAAGGGTTTCAGGCCGCATCCACACGGCGCCGCGGGCGACAGCGACCCTGCTGGTTACATCCTTTTCCGTTACATCCACCATCCGCGCCCGCCCTTCTGCATCTAAGTGGGTGAGTTTAGCCATTTTTGCCTCCTGTGGGTTATCTTTCACCGGGAATTTTTTTATGCTACATAAAAACCATGGAGAAAAAAAGCTATTACCGCGTCATTATTTTGGGATCCGGGCCCGCCGGACTCACGGCCGCAATCTATGCGGCTCGGGCGAATCTGGAACCCCTGGTCATCGAGGGCTCGCAACCCGGGGGCCAATTGACCATTACTACGGACGTAGAGAACTATCCGGGCTTTCCTAAAGGGATAATGGGACCGGAGCTGATGGAAGAGTTTAAGAAACAGGCTGAGCGCTTTGGCACGAAGACTATCTTTGGCGATGTCACGGCTATCAACCTCAAGCAGAGACCCTTCCAAGTTGTAGCAGGTAAGGAGACTTACACCTGCGACACCCTGATCGTAGCAACCGGGGCATCGGCCAAGCTTTTGGGTCTAGAGTCGGAAAAGAGGCTGATGGGTTACGGGGTATCGGCCTGTGCCACCTGCGATGGCTTCTTTTTCAAGGACAAAGAGGTAGCGCTGATAGGGGGAGGGGACACCGCCATGGAGGAGGCTCTCTTTCTCACCAAATTCGCCACTAAAGTAAGTGTGATCCATCGCCGGGACAAACTGCGCGCCTCCAAGATCATGCAGGAGCGCGCGCAGAAAAATCCTAAGATCTCTTTTATCTGGGATTCGGTGGTGGAAGAGATTTACGGCGACCCGAAGGAGGGCGGTGTCAAAGGGGTGAGGCTTAAGAACGTAAAGACAGGAAAGAGCCAGGATTTTAAGTGCGGCGGGATTTTCATGGCTATCGGCCACGAGCCCAACACCAAGCTCTTTGCCGGCCAGCTGGAGATGGACGAGACCGGATACCTGATCACGCACAAAGGGACAGCGACCAACGTCCCCGGTGTCTTCGCCTGCGGCGACGTGCAGGACCACGTTTACCGCCAGGCGGTCACCGCCGCCGGCACCGGCTGCATGGCCGCTATCGACGCGGAGAGATTCTTAGAGAGCCAGGAAGCGTAGAGCAGGGGCCTATCTTTTCAATTTTCGCCAATCCCTGAGTATCTCTCTTGCCGCATTGTGTCCGGGTACCCCCGTCACACCGCCGCCGGGATGAGTCCCGGAGCCGCAGAGGTAGAGATTCCTGATCGGAGTGCGGTACTGCGCCCATCCGGGAAGGGGGCGTAAAAAAAAGAGCTGATCCAGGCTCAACTCGCCATGGAAGATATTGCCGTGGGTTAGGCCGAATTCCCGCTCCAGATCCAGGGGAGTAAGGACCTGCCGGTCGAGGATCGCCCCTTTGATGTTCGGCGCGTAATCCGAGAGGATATCGATCACGCGGTCCGCGTAAGCGTCGCGGATCTCGCCCCAAGAAGCGTTGGCGAGTTTATAAGGCGCATACTGAACGAAGATTGACATAAGGTGTTTTCCCGGCGGCGCGAGCGAAGGATCGTACGTTGTCGGAATGCAGCACTCGAGCATCGGTTCTCTTGAGGGAATTCCCTGTCTGGTGTCGTCCCAGGCCCTCTCCATATAATCGAGAGAGGGGCATATGTGGATAGTCCCTTTGTGTTGCGGGCCGGGGCCATTGCCGGGGTAGGCCTTAAAGTTAGGGAGTTCGGAGAGGGCGAGATTGACTTTTAGGGAGCAACCTTCCATGCGGATATGCTCGATCCCTCTACGGAAATCTTCCGGCAATGCCGGCGGTTCAATCAATCGTAAGAAAGTCTGCTTGGGATCGGCATTGGATACTACGATCGCGGCGTCGATCTCTTCGTCGTTTTCCAACACGACACCTAACGCCCGCCCATCATGAATCCGAATCCGCGCCACCGGGGCGGATGTCCGGGTGATGGAGCCATAAGCCTCTGAAGAGCGCCGGAGGGCATCCGCGACTCCTCCCATTCCTCCCTCGACAAAACCCCATAGTCCTCTTTTGCCGTCGACCTCGCCCATGCAGTGATGCAGCAGCACATAGGCGGTTCCGGGCGTCGAAGGACCACCGTTGATTCCGATGACCCCATCTGTCGCCAAGGTCGCCTTAAGCACGTCGGACTCGAATCTCTCATCGAGGAAATCCCTGACGCTCTGAAACATCATCTTCATCCCGGCAAGGAGATCTTTTCGCCCCAGCCGGAGAAGCGAGGGGATCAATCGCAGGTACGTACCCCAATCCTGCAAACTTCGCGGAAGAGGGTTAGGCGGGGTCATCGTAAAGGTTTGTTCAGCAACAGCAGCCAGCCGGCTGAGAAAGTCTTCGTAGGCGGAAAAAAGCCCGGCGTCGCGCTCGGAAAACTTGGCAATCTCCGCCAGATTCCTCTGGCTGTCCTGCCAGAGGAAAAAATAACGTCCATCCGGCAGGGGCGTAAAGGACGCCGGATCTTTGGGAAAGATGTGATAGCCGAAGCGAGGGAGTTCCAGATCCGAGACGACCTTTGGATGAAGGAGGCTACAGAGATAGGCGGCCGTAGAGACTTTGAAACCGGGAAAAATCTCCTCGGTAACGCAGGCTCCTCCAACCACGTATCTTCGCTCCAGGACAAGGACCTTGAGTCCCATACGCGACAAATAGCCGGCAGTAACCAGCCCGTTGTGTCCCGCCCCGACGATTACAGCATCATAGCGAGTAGCCATAGACTCTAGAGACCAGCTATATACGATACGGCGTAAATAACTCCCTGACAAACCTTCGCCATAAAGTCTAAGTCGAGCGTGTCTGCGGTATCGGAGGCGCCGTGGTAATGAGGGTTACGAAAAAACGAGGTATCTGTAATCATCAGGGCCGGATATCCGAGATCCCAAAAGGGGGAATGGTCGCTTAGGCGGACCTGGGGAATGAGAAATCCATTACCCAAAACGGTCAGGGTTTCTACCGGGAGGCCGCGAACCTGTCGCATCGAATGCGAGAATTGCCTGAGGAGCGCCGTGGAGCGCCAGTTCCCGATAACCCCGATAAAGCTGCCATGGTCCGGGTAGAACCAGCGAAGCCCTATAGGGTATTTCTGGCTTCCGGGCTTTGAGTCGGTGAATCCTACCATTTCCAAGGAAACCATCGCACGGACCTTTGCTCCTGCCGCCTTGAGCTTCTTGGCAAAATGGGCGCTGCCGATCATGTTGATCTCTTCGAGATTGAAGGCACAAAAAAGCACCGGCGATCGGAGCCTCAGACCGGATAGAATTCTTGCCGCCTCCAGAAGGACGGCCACCCCGCTGGCGTTATCGTCCGCTCCCGGGGTGCCCTCCACGGAATCGAAATGGGCCCCCATGATTATTACACCCTCACCCTCTCGCCCTCTCCCAGTGGGAGAGGGAAATGGGTGAGGGGACGTGCTCCCGATGATGTTGCGGTAGCTTCTGCCCAAGTGAGTGAAGGTGTCGCTTTCGACGCTGAGCCGGTAGCTTTCAAACTCCCTCTCAATGTAGTTTTCCACCTGAGCCAGGTGACGGGGACTACTGAAAGGGTTTCTCTCGCCGGTAATGTGCTGAAGCCTTTTTTTCAGCTCGGCGGTACTGATTGTGGGAAGGAAGGCGGTCATGAATGGGTGAGGCGCACCGGAATGCCTCTCGCATGGAGATAGTTCTTACACTCCGCGATGGTGTATTCCCGATAGTGAAAGATGGAAGCGGCCAGCGCGGCACTGGCCCCACCGGCAGTCAGACCTTCGTAAATATGCTCCAGATTGCCAACCCCGCCGGAGGCAATCACAGGGATCTGGACCCGATCGGCAATCGCTCTGGTCAGCTCCAGATCGTAGCCTTCCTTGGTGCCGTCCCGGTCCATGCTGGTAAGAAGAATCTCCCCCGCGCCGTAGGCCGCCATCTTTTCCGCCCACTCGCAGGCATCGATCCCGGTCGGTTTTCTTCCGCCGTGAGTAAAAACCTCCCACCCTCTGCCCGCTCGCTTGGCATCAATAGCAACCACGATACATTGGCTGCCGAAGTCCTGCGCCGCCTCGCGGACAAACTCCGGCCGGGCCACGGCCCCGGTGTTGATGGAGACCTTATCCGCGCCGGACCTGAGAAGCTTGCGGATATCTTCGATTTTGGCGATCCCCCCGCCGACCGTCAGCGGCATGAAGACTTCGTTCGCCGTGCGCGCCACAACGTCCAGGATAATCTCCCGGCTTTCATGCGAAGCGGTGATATCCAAGAAGCAGACCTCATCCGCGCCTTCCTGATCGTAGATGCGGGCGATCTCTACCGGGTCACCGGCATCGCGGAGACCGACAAACCTTACTCCTTTCACTACCCGTCCCGCGTCCACATCGAGACAGGGGATAATGCGCTTGGCAAGCATAATTTCAGGGCCAGTCTAGCTGAGACTTAGTCCCAGCTCAAGGTAAGAGAGGGAGCCGATTTTGTCCGGGAGTCAACTTTGCAGTTGACATCATAACGGACCGTTGGGTAGTCTCCGCCGATCATGCCTCAGGTCAGCATTGGGTTTATCCTGCGGGTCCGTTCCATGACCTTCGTTAGGCTGGCTGTCATAACAGCGATCCTGTTTACTAGCGGCTGCAGTCTCCCTCGACCGATTCTTCAGGAGCATGTCCAGGGCTTGGGCCGCTTTGAATTTAGGGAGGCGGCTGATGGCCTGGAAGGCATCGTGATCGGGGCTCCGCACGGGAGGACGGATCGGTTATCGGATAGCTTGGCGAAGTCGATCAGCGACCGGACAGGAGCCGGGTTGGCAATCGCCTATGGGTTCCGATCTAAGCGGATCTCCGTGAATCAGCCCATCGTTAGGTCTCATGCCTACGCGACATCCTGGGGCTTCCCCCAACGAGGAAGCGTTTTCAGAGAGTACAGAAAAATTCTGCGCAAGGCGGCCAAAGGAGAGATCGATCTTTACATAGGAGTCCATAGATCCGAGAAGGGCGAAGCAACTGATCGGATTGAAGTTGCCTCTAGCGGCCTGACGTTTGAGGAGGCGATGGCCCTCAAAGATGCCTACGATCAGATCCGCGACCGGTTGGCTGCCGGGAAGGAGGCTCCCCGGCTCGAAATGGTCATCGAGCCGCTGGAGAGGATCTCGTGGCGCGTCTCCGGTGTGAAGCACCACGGAGTGCTCTTGATTGCGGAAAAAGGACTGAATATCCGGCTGCCCCAATCTTTCTCCTCCGACTCGGGGGAGGGACTCTACGCGGAAATCTTATCTCGCTGGATTGATGAGGTCATAGTCGTTCTGCGGGAAAATCCGCTGGGGCTTCCTCAGATCCAAGTCAAACTCATGGACTTGGGCAGATTGGAATGGGTTGAGTCTAGAAAAGGGCTTTCAGGGGTTGTCATCGGTTCCCCTCACGGGAGCTACGATGAATTCACGGCAGAGGTGGTGAAGCGTCTCAGCTACCGGACGGGATTTGCCGCGGTTATCGCCAAGGGCTTTACGCCCACTGAGACGGGAGGAGCACGTATCAACGTCAACCGGCCCACGGAGAAGATCCCCTATTCGGAGGGGGTCGAGCTTCACAGCCGGCGGGCCGGGGAGACGTACGATGCGTTCAAAGATCTTGTCTTCGAGGCCTCAGGGGGAGATTTGGAGCTCTACATCGACGTCCACCAGTACGGTACGGATACCAAGGTACAGATAGCTACAGTGGGCGTCTCTCAAAGAGAAGCCAGAATCATCAAAAAGATCTACCATGCAATCAGAGACCAAACCTTAAAAAGGCAGTCCGATATTCCAGCGGTAGATCTCGTCATAGAACCCCTTGATAAAGTAGAGATCGGGGCATGGGCAGCCAAAGCCGAGGGCATCTTGGGTTTGGCGAAAAAGAGCCTACACTTTGAGCTGCCGAGTCAAACGGCTCTCATGACGAGTGAAGCCCGCGAGGCCTATACCCGTATCCTGGCTGCCCTCCTTCGAGAGTCCGCGCCCATCCTGCTCTCCAGGTCGGGGGTCCTGACGCGATAGCAGTCTTGCCAGGGACCACGGGTCCTATCTGAATTACGACTTTAGATTGACATCCTGCCGGGGAAGGTGTAAAAAACACCTTAATTCCAGCATATCACCATAACCCCGCGAAAGGAGAGAAAAATGGCTGATCGACTAAGTGCGGTGCTCTCTGGGTTAATGTTTTTCTCTTTTCTTGTGTTAACCGGCTGTCCTCCGCCAGCAACCACAAAACCGGAGGCCATCTCCCCACCTCCTCAGGCGGCAGTGAAACAGCAGCCTCCCAAGACTGCTAGTAAGTCCGCTCCAGCTTCAAGTTTGGAAGCGATGCGCCAGGGTAAGCCTCCAGCTGCGGGTCCACTCAAGGATATTTATTTTGATTTTGACCGGTATGATCTCAAGCCTGATGCGCGGGCAACTCTTAAGGCAAACGCGGATTGGCTCAAGGCCAACCCCTCTGCGCGGGCGGAGATCGAAGGTCACTGCGATGAGCGGGGAACCAATGAATACAACCTGGCGCTGGGCGCCAAGCGGGCTCAGGCTGCCAGGGACTATCTGATCACTTTGGGGATCGCTAAGGGACGGATTTCGACCAAAAGCTACGGCGAAGAACTGCAAGTGTGCAAGGAACAGAACGAGGGGTGCTGGCAGAAGAACCGCCATGACCGGTTTGTCGTTATCCCGGCGCGGTCAACTTAAAGGCAATTTTTCTCTAACTTTCCCCCTTCCGAGCTATCGCGATTGGGGGCGGGACCAGGCCCATCTATTTTCCGCTTGACAAGGGGTGGAGTATTTTAGTATAGGGCTTAAGTCGTAGGCTATGTTTGGGACCTAAGTATTATTAATCTAGACAACTGGAGGGGGAAAATGAATACTCTACTTTCGATAACAGGCGTGGTTTTGGTGATTTTCGCTCTCTCGTCCTGTGCTCTGGAACAGGAGAAGGTGGCTCCACCAGCAAAGCCGGCAGCGCCTGCGGTGGCTGAGGCAAAGAAAGCGGCGCCAGCGGCGAAACCGGCTGAGGCAAAGGCGAAACCAGCTGAGGCAAAAGTAAAACCGGTAAAAGCGTCGGGTGATGTGGGCCTTATGGATCTGGAGAAAAATTACCTGATCCTGGTTACCAAAGAGGGCAAGCTCATCACGGTCGATTTTGATAACAAGGCCAAGGTGACCAAGATTGTTCCCACAGCTTCTAAGATGGAGGACATTGGGCTTGGATCCTCTGCTTCTGTGGAATACCAAACCAAGGGCGAGAAAAAAATTATCACTAAGGTCGAATACAAAGGGGCTAAGGGAGGGGATTAATCCCAGAGTTTTTGCCGCCCGAAACTTAATTATTTAGGAGGAGAAATGAAGATGAAGCCGATTATTTTGGGAGTATTGGCTGCCGTTTTTTCGTTCACCATAGCCTTTCCAGGTGCTGCTCAGGAAAAGAAACAGGAAAAGAAAGAAGAGAAGAAAAAGGCAGAGAAGGCATCGGGTGATGTGGGGTTATTGGATCTTGAGAAGAACTACATGATCCTGGTTACCAAGGAGGGTAAGCTGGTCACCTTGGATTTCGATAAAAAAATCAAGGTAACGGTTCTTAAGGAAGAGAAAGCCAAGATGGGCGATATTGGCTTGGGCTCTTCGGCCTCGATTGTTTATACGGAAAAGGGTGGTAAGAATACTTTGACGAGCGTTGATTTCATAGCGGCTAAAGGCGGCGATTAGGTCGACTGATCCCCGTCCTGAGCGGGATCGGGTCTTGATCCCATCGAGGCCCGATCCCCACCTCCACGCACACACCCTATCCCCAGATCCCCGCCGGCTAATCACCGGACCTACTGGTGTTTTCCCGTAGCAGTTTCTCCGCTTAGCGGCGCTCTAAAGAAGATCCTGGTTCCTTTGCCAGGGGAAGTCTCGATGGAGAATTCGCCGCCAAGTTTTTTAATTCTCTCTTCCATGGCGACCAGACCGAAGCCCTTATCCTCGCTGAC
>Ga0210377_10001963_pt1 | contig 18322 bp, 15 predicted proteins | sample PLM4_65_b1redo_FD_155480 | JGI IMG/M metagenome (GOLD analysis project Ga0210377, IMG submission 155480) | Groundwater sediment microbial communities from an aquifer in East River, Colorado, USA - PLM4_65_b1 redo | ecosystem: Environmental > Terrestrial > Soil > Riparian zone | place: USA: East...
GCTCAACCGCACCTACGACACCACAAAAGGACAGGTCATCATCGATGGCGTGGATGTCCGCGATTGGAATCTCGCTTCGCTGCGTTCGCAGATCTCCATGATCGAGCAGGATGTCTTCCTCTTCTCACGTTCTGTCAGTGAGAACATCGCTTTTGGCAAACCGGATGCAACGAAGGAAGAGATCGAAATGGCGGCAAAGTCCGCGCAGGCGGATGACTTCATTCATTCCTTCGATAAGGGTTACGAAACCGTCGTCGGTGAGCGCGGCGTGACGCTTTCCGGCGGGCAGCGCCAACGCATCGCACTAGGACGCGCCTTCCTGACCGATCCGCACATTTTGATCCTGGACGATTCCACCTCCGCCATCGACTCGGCGACCGAGGACAAGATCCAGCGCGCCATCTCCAACGCCGCCCGCGGACGCACGACCTTCATCATCACGCACCGCCTGTCGCAGATCCGCTGGGCTGATCTGATCATTGTCTTGCGAAAAGGCAGGATCGCGGCGATCGGCACACACGATGAATTGATGAAGACTTCGGAAGCGTATTCGAGGATATTTCGGGAGTAGAAAGTAAACACGTATACAAGTAGACAAGGAATGCAACACACCTGTTTACCTGTGTACTTATTTCCTTGTTTACCGCCTTCGACCGCTTGACTATCAAACTATTCGACTAACCAACTAACGGACTACTATGGGCTTCTTTGCAGGACTAAACGACGAAAAATATGACCGCCAGTATACCGACCGTGAACTGACACGGCGCATTTTTGGCTACTTCCAACCCCAGGCGAAACGTTTCGCAGTAGTGACAGGCTTGGTGGTGCTTCTCGCAGGCATCGGCGCGGCATTGCCGGTGGTCGTGGCGCGCATGGTGGACTTGCTCAAAGGCGAGCCGTCCCTGACTGCTATCAGTATGGTCAGTGTGACGGTGTTGCTGATCGGCATCGGCTTGTGGGGCTTGAACTGGGCGCGGCGCAGTCTCGTGGTGCGCGCGGTGGGTGACGTGGTGCTCGACCTGCGTACCCGCGCCTTCCGTGCCGCGGCAGAACACGACCTCTCGTTTTACGATCAATTCTCCTCGGGTCGCATCGTCTCGCGCATCACCTCCGACACCAACGACTTCGGTCAACTGATCGTCATCATTACCGATGTCGCTTCACAATTCGTGCAAGCCATCATCCTGGGTGTGGTGCTCTTCCGTACCGATTTGAAACTCTCATTGATGTTGATGGCGTTCCTTCCGGTCATATTTGGTGTCGCATCGCTCTTCCGCACGCTGGCGCGCAAAGTCACCAAGCGCGGCATGAAAGCCATGGCAGATGTCAACGCCGCCATCAAGGAGACCATCAGCGGCATCTCCATCGCCAAGAACTTCCGTCAGGAGCAGAGCATCTTCAACTCCTTCGACGAATCGAACCAGCAGTCGTACCAGGTCAACATCCAGCGCGGCTTCGTGCTCTCGCTGGTATTTCCCACACTCAACGCACTGGGCGGCATCTTCGTCGCCATCCTCATTTATGTCGGTGGGCTCAACGCGGCGCAGGGTATCGTCTCGGTCGGCGCGTGGTATCTCTTCATCATGAGTCTCGACCAGTTCTTCTTCCCGGTGCTCAACCTCTCCGCTTTCTGGGCGCAGATCCAATCGGGACTTTCCGCCGCCGAACGTGCCTTCGCCCTGATCGATGCCGACCCGAATGTCGTTCAGACAGATAAACGGGATGTGCCTCCGTTAAAGGGACACATCCACTTCGACGACATCCACTTCCGTTATGTGGAGAATGAGCCGATCCTGACCCACTTTAACCTGCTCATCCAACCCGGAGAGACTCTTGCCCTGGTTGGTCACACCGGCGCAGGCAAGTCGTCCATCGCCAAGTTGATCGCGCGTTTCTACGAATACCAGCAGGGACGTCTTCTCATTGACGGGCAGGACATCCGCACCTTCGACCTGCCTCAATATCGCAAACAATTGGGCATCGTCTCGCAAGTCCCATTCCTGTTCTCAGGCACCGTGGCGGACAACATCCGTTATGCCGCGCCGAACGTGACCGATGCCGAGATGCTGGAGATGGCACGCAAGATCGGAGACGGTGAATGGCTGGAAACGCTCCCAAACGGGATCCAGACCGAGGTCGGCGAAAGAGGCGGACGTCTCTCGATGGGGCAACGTCAGCTCGTGGCGTTGATGCGCGTCCTGATGCAGAAGCCCGCCATCTTCATCCTGGACGAAGCCACCGCCAGCATCGACCCGTTCACCGAATGGCAGATCCAGCAGGCGCTGAACCTGATCCTGAAGCATTCCACCAGCATCCTGATCGCGCACCGCCTGTCCACCGTCAAAGCCGCCGACCGCATCGTGGTGATGGAAAAAGGGACGATCATCGAAGAGGGGGACCACGCCGGCTTGCTCGCCCAGGGCGGACATTACGCCACGCTCTACAACACGTATTTCAGGCATCAAAGCCTGGCATACATCGAACAGGCAAAAGAGATGATCAGCAAATAAGAAGGACGACCGCCCAAGAGGCGGTCGTTTTTTTGCCAGTGCTATAATAAATTAAGGGCTTGCCCAAAAGGGATTTTAGATTGATAAACATAAGTTAGTTGGCTAAACACAAAATATGAATAATTTGGACATATCTCAATATTTCACGCAATTCAATCCTGTCCCAAAGCAGATGAAGAGGCTGGCTAAGCTGCTGAAAGATATTCATAAATGGTGGGGCATCGATTATCATCGTTTAAAAGATTCGATTATTGAGGCTACCTTGCTTCTAGCTCCGGGGGATCTATCACGATTATCACCTGCCGCTGTTGATTTACTAAAAAGATGTCAAAATCGAGTTTGGTCTTTCAATGTCCGTCTCGACAGTAAATATGATCCATTCCACAAACAAACATATTTGGAGTTATTTGAATTATTACTTTCACTTGGACTTATTGCAGAAGTATCGCTACGAAATAAACTCAAGGGGGCTAAAAAGGTGGATGACTTACGTTTTCTCCTGAAAGCAAAAGGGGTATTCGATAACGGCAAGAAAGAAGAGCTAATAGATCGTGTGATAAATAATTATTCAACCGATGAATTAGAAAATTTGCTCAAAGGAATTATCCTCTTCAATACTACTGAGGCAGGCAACAAAGCGCTCGAAACAATTGCGGAGTTAGAGTCAAAAGTAGGAGTAGCTTTTCGAACTGCATTAGTTGGCACAAGGGGTTATTTTGAAGCAAACAAAGAGCCAGCGCCAGTTTTGCCTCCCGGAGTCTATTACGATGATGGGGAAGTACGCATCACTGAACATGATGTAGGCAAAGCTTTCGATGCTCGTTCTACAGCAAAGACTCTGTTGGAAGACAATCAACAAGAGGCAATACTGACTTTTGACTTAATTCAAAACCTTGTGCTTGCCATTGAAGCAACTGGCAATGGATGGCTGACTGTTTTGACAATGAATGATGATGCCGCTTGTTTTGTTCAATGTAGTTTTATGCAAGATCATCCCAACAAGGAGTGGTATTTTGACGCAAGTGGTAATCATCAAGTGCTGTTAAATCTTGGTTTTATTAAAGTTGAAGAAAGCCTACTACCGGTGAAGTGGGTTTCGAGAGATAAAGTCACTGAGACCATTCTTGATACGTTGAAAAAAGCTTTCAATATAGAATCGGGTATGACTATATGGTTAAATTATGAAATCATGGACAGGTAGAGATTTCGCCTGAAAGAGCTAGTCAATACAGCGTTCTAAACAGCTTTTCTGTTCTTTGTTGTGAAAGAAATCGAGGTGAAATCCATTGAATAAATTAGAACTAGAAACAACGATCCAAAAACTGGGATATGAATTTCTCGACAAGTCTGTCACCGTCGGCGGGCTAGGCTCAAAGTCGTTTCCATCAAAGTGGCGTTGTCTCGTCCCGTCCACTGGCGGGTAGCGCGAACCGTTGGACGGCGGAACAAGAATGCATTGATTAATCTGCAAACATTGACTACGTCTGCTGGAGGTAGTTGTGCGAAAGAATCGAAACGTACTATTACTAATCGTTCTTCTGTTATTTCCAGTTTCATGCAAGGGATCATCGGTGGAGCATTCGCCCTATACAGGTCCAGTGTCAGACGGAGCCCTTGCTCGAATCGGCAAAGGAATAGTCACGTGCCTTGACCTGGCTCCATCGAACGGGTTGTTGGCAGTGGGCGGCTATGCAGGCGTGTTTGTATATCGGACAGATACATCCGCAGAAATTTGGTCTGTCGATACGCACAGTATAGTCAACGACTTGTCGTGGTCAGCCGACAAACCAATCATCGCTGCAGGTCTGGAGGATGGCACGGTCACTTTGTGGGATGGCGAAACTGGAGAGCAATTAGATATCCTATCCGGATCCTCCGATAGTATGAAGGCTGTAGCTTGGTCGCCTGGTGGGACACTATTGGCAAGTGGTAGCGGTTCTGGCTGGGTCAATATATGGGATATGCAAACTGGACAGAATAAGGAAATAGCGTCTTTGTACCAGGCAGTTATTGATATCGCATGGTCACCATCTGGAAATACGCTCGCCGTGAGCACACGCGATGGGTACATTAAATTGCTTGATGCTGAGACCGGAACACAGGTACGCGACCTGGTTGGAGTCAAGGAAGCCTACCAGGGTGATATTCCATGGAGCGGACAAGTGTATGTGTCGTGGTCTCCAAACGGATCTCTCCTTGCGTCGGTAGATACTTATGGCACTGCCTTTATTTGGGATATAGAAACTGGGGCACAGCTACAAGCTCTGGATTCCGCCTTTAGCAATCCGGTCTGGTCACCGGATGGGGAGACCCTCGCCGCAGGTTCCAGTTCTGCAGACAGCCAAACGATAGGGTTCTGGAATGTTCATACTGGTGAAGCAATGCCCGCATTACAGGATATCGATAGCCCTGTAGAGAGAATCGCCTGGTCGAGAGATGGAAGGACCCAGGTAACTGTTTCTCACGATAACACCATCACCGTATGGGATGTGAGGGCAGGGAAAAAGAAACATACCATTACTGGATACCAGGACCGGGTAACCAGTGTAACCTGGTCTCCCGACGGAGATTCACTCGCCTCAGCATCATGGGATGGTACCATCGTTCTTTGGGATATCGAGGCAAACAGACCATTGCAGATCATAAAGGGACCTCGCCTTGTCGAGAATATTGCATGGTCGCCAAATGGAGATTTATTAGCGGCGGCGATGACCGATGGCGACATTGTATTGTGGTCTGTCACGACCGGTGAGCAAGTCCGCATTCTCGAAGGGTATTCTGGCGATCCGATCGAGATAACATGGTCACCAGATGGGGCTACGATTGCCACCATCACATGGAATAGCATGGACATTCCTTTATGGGATGTACAAACCGGTAAAATAAAACGTACCCTGACAGGGCAGGATAGTACATCCCTGAGCATCGCTTGGTCACCCGATGGACAGACTCTCACTTCAGGCTCACATGGAAAGGTAATCATATGGGACGTTCAGAGCGGTGAACGTCTGCATATTCTTGATGCAGAGTCGCGGGTATGGGGGCTCGCATGGCTTTCAAATGGAAACGCTCTTGCTTTAATGCTTGATGATGGGGTGATCATTCAATGGGATCTGATATCTGGTGATAAGAACCAAATTGCATCCTGGTCAGATATCAATGTGTGGTGCATGGCTTTATCTCCAGACGATACGATGCTTGCCATCGGGACAGACAATGGAAGAATCAGATTGCTGGATATGCAGTCGGGTAAGATCCTGAACACCCTGGTTGATCATATGGGTGGGGTATCCAGCCTCGCCTGGTCACCGAATGGGACGATGCTTGCCTCCGGAGCCTACGATGGCACTACCATAGTATGGGACCTAAGCACCAAGTAACGCCAAGACATTCGGGATTATTCCGCTGGCCATAATTGAATTAGATTTAGCTTAGGTTCCCATGACTACCACCTAACGTCGACTTCATTGTCACAGATCGGGATTATCAAAGATTGAAAGTCCAATTTCCGGAGAACCGGAAAGATGTCTGGGGCGACTTTGGCATTATGGTCAATGGGTTCGAACTGTTCCGCAGCATCTACAAGTTCGACCATGCACATTATTCCCTGGACGCCATCGAATTGACAAACTACAAAATGGTCAGCATCGATATGCTGTTCCGCATGAAGGTCTTTGCGCTTGGCGTGGCACCGAAGCATGATGCGGATGTCCAATTGCTCAAGGAGTATTACCAGCGCTTCCAGAATCAGGATTATCGGGAGTATATGGATCGTCACATCGACCGCCATTCGGCGGTCGTTTTCATTCAATAACGTATATTTTCGTCATGGCTTCGCTCGCAGCAGCGAAAATTGGATTTGTTTTATTGGACCTCTTGCATAAGTCGGCAAAATCTTTGCTCAGGGCGGCGTCCCCGCCGCCGGTCCCAAAGGGATGCTTCGCAAGGACTGCGGCGGGAGCACTTTTGCAAGAGGTCTATTTCCTGTCCCTATCCAGAATACGGAATGCCACTGCCCCCACTCCCAGCGGCACCCAGAATGTAATGCCGCGATAGGCAAGGGTGATGATCACCGCCTGGCTCCATTCCACGCGTAGGGAGGAAAGCGCCAGCGGCATGATACCTTCCACGATGCCGATGCCGGATGGCGTGGGCGAAACGATCAGGAATAAATAGGAAATGGCAAAGCCGCCGATAACGGTCCCGGCGGTGAAGGGAACTTCAAACGAAAGGAAGGAGGCTGCCAGGACGCCGATCATGAGTGCCTTGTTCACAAACGCAAATAACAAAGGTTGGAGCAGGCTGCGTGGTCTTTCCGGCAGGGACTTGAGATCGGCTGCCATCTCACGGGCAAATTCGTGAGCGCGTGTCTCACTCAGATACTCGCGCTGAATGAATGGACGTACGGTACGATTTACAAGCTGCGCCATCCATGCCAGAGCATTCCCCAGCAACTCAGCGGAACGGGAACCCAGATACAGCAAAAACCCCAGCGCGGTGGCGATGATAAAGATCACCAGGGAGGCGATGATCTCCGTGGTGTGGAGGTCGTTGCGGCGGAAGAGCACGAGCAATCCCAATGCCAGCACACACAGGAATGCGATGTAATCCAAAAGGAGGTATAACATGCTGACCACGGTCGCCTTACCGGGGGATTGTCCGTTGCGATTGGCGTTGCTGATAAAGACTGCCATACCGCTCATGCCCGCACTGGGCGCCACCGTGTTGACGAAATTCGCCGCCGCCGAGAGAAGTGTGAAGCGCTTCACGCTGGCGTTCATGCCAAGGATATGATACAGGGATTGATAGGTACGTCCCGATACAATGAACCAGGCACCTTGTATCAGAAGGGCAAGCAGAACAAACCCAAGATGTCCCTGGCGGAGGGTTTCAACAATGCTTTCAAGTTCTCCAAGGCTCAAGTATACGAAAGCCGCCCCCAGAAAGAGCACAAGTATGAATAGGAATTTCCGCATTGATAAGGGATTATACCCAGTGGGCATTATATACTCAAACGCCCGCGAGAAATTCGCGGGCGTTTGTGATGGGGCAGTTAGACTCAGTTCCGGCGTCTACCCCCAAGACCGCCAACCAGGAAAACGTAGTAGAGCAATTGCAGGACGGCGGTGATCAGTCCCGCCACGTAGGTCAGGGCGGCGGCGTTGAGCACCTGGTTGACGCCGCGCATCTCCTCTTCCGTTTGGATAATGCCGGTTTGCGCAAGCAACTGCTTGGCACGCGAAGAGGCGTCAAATTCCACAGGTAGAGTCGCCAGGGCAAAGACGGCACCTCCGGCGAAGAACAAGACTCCCAACCAGGCGATGCTGACCCCAAGATTGCTGGCACGGAACAGGAGTAAGCCGACCATGATGAGAACCCATCCCAGGTTGGAGCCGATGCTCACCATCGGGACCAATGCCGAACGGAAGCGCAACGGGAAATATTCCTCTGCATCCTGCATGGCATGACCGAGTTCATGCGCCGCCACGGCGACCGAGGCCACCGAAGGACTGTTGGCAACGCTGTTCGAAAGATACAGGGTCTTATTGCGCGGATCATAATGGTCCGAGAGATTGCCCTGCGTGCTCTGGATCTGTACACCATACATATTGCCTGTGGAAAGCAGTCTCTGTGCGGCTTGAGCACCGGTGAGGTTGCTGCTGGCACGGACTTTGCTCCATTTGTTGTAGGAACTTTTCACATACCAGGAGGTAAGCCCCATCAGCACAAAGGCAGGGATCATAAAGATAAGATAGGTAGGGTCAAAGAAAAACATTCGTGTCTCCTTTCAAAGCAAGACTATGGAACGGGAACAGGGGTTGCTGTAGGTGTTGGCATTGGCATGGAGGTGGGCAGCGGCGTCCCGTTGATGATCGCCAGCAATGTCTCGGCTGCCGCGTCCAGTTGTGGGTCACGATTGGCATCGAAGTCAGCCTGGGTGAACTCCACGTACACATCGGGAGCCAGACCGACATCCTGGATGAGCCGCTGTTTCGGGGTCAGCCACTGGGCGCTGGTGATCGCCACAGCGCCCATATCGTCACTCAACATATTTACGCTCTGCACGGAGCCTTTTCCATAACTGGTGACGCCTACAAGTTTGGCACGTCCATAATCCTGTAAAGCGCCCGCCACGATCTCAGAAGCGGAGGCGGAGCCCTCATTGATCAGCACCACCATCGGAATATCCGTGGCGATACCGTTACCGGTGGACTTGTGTTCTTCGAGCGTTCCATTGCCATATTTCTGATAGACAACCACCTGATCGCCAGGCAGAAACTCAGATGCAACAGCAATTCCCTGATCGAGATATCCGCCGCCGTTATAGCGCAGGTCAAGGATCAATCCTTTCGGATTCTGCGCAAGAAGCTCTTCAATCGCCTTACGCATTTCGTTATCGGCTGAATCGCCAAAGGTATTCAAACGGACGTAGCCAATACCATCCGCGCGCATCTCCGATTCCACCAGCGGAGTGGTGATCTTGGCGCGCGTGATCTTGACATCAAACGGTTCCGCGTCTTTTCGCAGGATCGTCAGTGTAACGGTCGTGCCTTCAGGACCAAGCACTTTTTGTCGGACGGCTTCCGGTGAAATACCGGTCATGTCTTTGCCGTCGATGGCAATGACCTGATCACCGGCACGCAAACCAGCCTTCTCAGCAGGCGAGCCTTTGATGGGGCTGATGATGGTCATGTAATCGCCTTTGATATCCACATAGGCGCCAATACCTTCATAATCCTTGCCGTTCAGGTAATTACTGGCTTGCTCAAAGGCGTCGGCATTTTCGTAATAATTCAGACCGACATCCAGCGTCTGCAACATGCCATGGATGGCGCCTTCCATCAGCTTGACATCATCCACCGGCTGGGAGACATACTGATCATGGATAAGGTTCCATGTTTCCCAGAACGGTTTGAATAATTCCTGCACATCGCTCGGCGTGGCGGATTGTTGTTCCGGTGCCACGTGAGGAGCAGAGGGGACAAAATCATTCAAAGTGGGAAGTTGACCGCCAAACGGCAATAAATGTCCTGCCAAAAAACCGGCAGAGAATGTCCCTGCCAGCAGAATGAGAGAGACCATTGCTATCAGAAATGCTTTTATTGTTTTGTTCACCAAGACCTCCAAAAAAGTATACGGAAAAACACAGGCTAAAGATACTACCCCGTGATTAATAGATGATGAATCAATTGTTGGGTTTGTGTTGGAATGCTGTAAAAGCAGGGTAAAACCGGCGCTTAATCCCCATTTTTTTTCTTCTCGAGATCGTCCACGCGCTTTCTCAACTCGTCCATGGATTTGTTGGCGGAGGAATCTGTGACCGGTTTGCTGAGGGATTTCTTCAGCGCAGACATCCAGCGCGAATCGCCGCCCTTCGCCCAGTTACGGGCGATGATAAACATGACAACGTTGGAGCCGAGGACGATGATGATAAAGAGCAGCGCTCCGAGTATGACACGATTCGATTCCATTTTTGTTTCTCCGTTGTAGCGCAAGATGCCATCTTGCGCTACATTAATCTCCAAGCAAGATTGGCAGATGCGTCCAATCCGTAAAGACACCGCTGGCTTCGGAGGTGGGTTCGTCGCTGCCATATAAAAGACTCGCCATGCCGACATTCAGCGCGGCACGGGTGGTGCGCGGCAGGTCGTCGATCATCACGCATTTGCGCGGGTCGGGTTCGTCCGCCAGTTCCTGCGCGATGGCAAACGACTCGGGCATGGGCTTGCAGTAGGGCGCGACGGCATTCACATCCACGATGGCGTCAAAGAGGTCATCGAGTTGGAGCGCGGCGAGGACGCGGCGGGCGTGGGGAACGTCCGCGTTGGTAAAGATCAGCTTCCGGCTGGGCAGCGAAGCGATGACTTCGCGTACGACCGGGTTCGGAGTCAGGTAATCCTTCAATGGCAGGTCATGCACAAAGGCAAGATAATCCTGCACATCCACATGATGACGTGCCTGCAACCCGCGCAGGGTGGTGCCGTACATTTTGAAATACTGCTCCCGCAACACCGGCACTTCGGCCTCGGGAATGCCCATGCGGTCGCGCATGTAGAGGTTCATGCGTTCCTTGATGGATTTCCACAAGTCGGTGCCAGCAGGGTAGAGCGTATCGTCGAGGTCGAAGAAAATGGTTGAAAATCGCATGGCGGGATTATACCTTTACGTCGTTATGACGATTTGAAAAATATTTCTTTACATTTTCATTAGCTTCCTGCAGACCCGCTCGGTTATTGCGTCCTCGTCAGGCGTTATAATCATCTCATGCCCATTCGTTTGCTTTCGCCCGAAGTTGCATCGCAGATCGCCGCAGGGGAAGTGATCGAGCGCCCGGCTTCGGTGGTCAAGGAATTGCTGGAAAATGCGCTGGATGCCGGGGCGCGCGCCATCACCATCACGTTCGAAGAGGCGGGGAAAAAGTTGATCGAGATTGCGGATGACGGATTTGGAATACCATCCGACGAGTTGGAGTTAGCCGTTTCGCGTCATGCCACCTCGAAGCTGGTCCGCTCCGATGATCTTTTTTCCATATCTACGCTGGGATTCCGCGGCGAAGCCCTGGCTTCGATCGGTTCCGTTTCGCGCATGACCATCACCTCGCGTGTGAAGGATGAGACCGAAGGAGCGCGCCTGAAAGTGGAAGGTGGCGTCTCTGGTAAACCGACGAAAGTCGGTACTACGGTTGGCACGACCATCCGCGTGGAAGATCTTTTCTATAACGTTCCCGCACGCTTGAAATTTTTGAAGACCGATGTCACCGAACGACGCGCCATCGATTCTCTGGTGACGCGCTACGCGCTGGCATATCCAGAGAAACGTTTCAAATTATCCGAAGGTAAAAACATCATCCTGCAAACCGCTGGGGACGGTGACCGGCGCGCCATCCTTGCCGCGCTCTACGGTGTGGACGTTGCCAAACAGATGCTCGAGCTCATGGCGGAAGAAGACCCTTCGACACCTTCGGCAGGGCGTATGCGTATGTCCGGTTTCATCAGCCCGGTCTCGCTGACGCGTTCGAATCGTCGTGAGATCACCTTCTTCATCAACGGGCGCTGGGTGCAGGAGGTGGCGCTTAACTCCGCCTTGTTGCAGGCGTATCACACCCTTCTGATGGTGGGGCGTTATCCGCTTACGGCGCTGTTCCTGGAGATGCGCCCCGAAGATGTGGATGTCAACGTGCATCCCGCCAAGGCGGAGGTGCGCTTCCGCAGTCAGGATACCGTTTTCAGCTTCGTGCAGCGATCGGTGCGCAAGGCGCTGCTGGCGTATTCGCCCGTGCCAAACGTCGCGTCGAGTCTGTGGGGAACGACACGGACAATTCCATCCAAATCAAGATCGTCGGTTGGCATCGATTGGAGCATTGCTCATGATGAGGTAGTGGATAGTGGGAAGTTGGCAGTGGGAGGTGAACAGCAGGTTGATGTTAGTCATCAGTCATCAGTGAGCAGTGGCGGACAGCAATCCACATTTGAGCGAATCCCATTATTGAGACTCATCGGTCAGATCGGCGCGACGTATCTCGTTGCCGAAGGTCCTGACGGGTTGTATCTCGTAGACCAACATGCCGCACATGAAAGAGTCCTTTTCGAAAAGCTCATGACGCAGCACGGCATGAAGAAGATCGCTTCTCAAACATTGTTAACTCCTGTGGTGGTCACCATCCCTCCTCAATCCGCACAATTACTACTTACCCAATTACCAACGCTTCAACACTTTGGCTTCGACGTGGAAGAGTTCGGACCGAACACATTCCAGGTGCGCGCCATGCCGGTCTTGTTCACGGGCAGTGATCCCTCGGCGGCGCTGCGCGCGCTGGTCGAAGATTTCGAAGAGGATGAAGCTCCCTTGCAAAACGAGATCGAAGCGAAGCTTGCGGCGCGCGTCTGCAAACGCATGGCGGTCAAAGCCGGGCAGGCGCTCTCCAACGAGGAACAGCGCGCCCTGCTCAATGATCTCGAAGCCTGTGATTCGCCGCGTACCTGTCCGCATGGGCGCCCGACGATGATCCATCTTTCTGTTGACATGCTCGAACGTCAGTTTGGGAGGCGGGGTGCGCGCTAATCGTGATGAATTCGAATTGCTCCTTTCCCTTTTCGCCAAATATGGTCTCGAATCGTGCATGGAGTCCACCCGTTCGCTGATCATTTTGTTGAACGGAGACGGATCTTTGCTTGCCTGGAATCATTCCTTTGACCCGTTCAAGGATGCCTTGCACGACTCCACCCTATTGAGGGATTTTCTGCCTCCCTCCAGCAGGTCGCACCTCGACCTGCTTCTCTCCACGGTGACGCACGACCGCCTCAAGACTCAGGGACAGCTGGAACTGGGGCAGGGAGATCATCTCAGCGAATACACCTGTTCCCTGTTGCCCACGCCCGAGGGGCATATTCTGTTCACAGCGGAGCCTGTACAAGTCAGACCGGAACTCGATGAGGTGCGGGCAGAGTTGAGAAGGCTGAGACAACTTCTGGCACGCAAAGAGACGGAGCTGCAGGCGGTCATCACACAGGCAGACGAAGTCTCCCACACCGACGCGCTGACCTTCCTGCCAAACCGCCGCCAGATCATGATCGACCTCCAGAACGCCGTGGAATTCTCCGAACGCTATGGCACACCGCTCAGCATTTCCATGCTGGATATCGATCATTTTAAAAGGATCAATGATATCTACGGTCACCCCGCAGGCGACGACGTATTGCGGAGTCTCGCCGGGCATCTTCGTGACCACATCCGCACCCCCGATACCATAGGTCGTTTTGGCGGGGAGGAATTCCTGATCGTCCTGCCGCACAGCACTATCAAGGCAGCCTCGGAACAGGCTGAGCGGCTTTGCGATCAGATCCGTTCGTCGCCCGTCATGATCGGTGAGAAATCGGTTACGGTGACCGTCAGCATCGGTGTTGCGCAATACATGCTGCACAAGGAAGACTGGCAGTCCCTGCTCAACCGCACCGATGCCGCGCTCTATCAAGCGAAAAATAATGGTCGCGACCGGTGGGTCGTTTCGGAGGAGTAAGTATGAACGCACTCTGGCTCGAAAACAACAGAATCGAACTGCGCGATGTTCCGCAGACTCGCAAACCCAACGAAGCCCTCATCAAGGTCCGCAAGGCGGGCATTTGCAGTACCGACCTGGAACTGGTGAAGGGATATTATCCGTATACCGGCATTATCGGACATGAATTCGTTGGCGATGTTGTCGAAGCGCAGGATGCTTCTTGGATCGGTCAACGCGTGGTCGGTGAGATCAACGCGGTCTGCAACGAGTGCGAACAATGCCGGTACGGACGTCCCACCCATTGCGAACATCGCAGCGTGTTGGGTATCGTCAAGCGCGATGGGACATTTGCCGAATATACCAACCTGCCCATCGCCAACCTGCACCGCGTCCCTGAATCGGTGCCAGATGAGATGGCGGTCTTTACTGAACCGCTTGCTGCGGCGCTGGAGATTCAGGACCAGATCCAGGTCAAGCCCACGGACCGCGTCCTGCTCATCGGCGCCGGGCGGCTTGGTCAGCTTATTGCGCAAACGCTGGCATTGACCGGCTGTGACCTGCACGTGGTAGCGCGTCATGCCCATCAGCAGAAGTTATTGAAACAGCGTGCGATCAAGATCATCGCCGAAGAGGATATCCAACCCTGGCGGTGGGATATCGTGGTGGAAGCGACCGGGTCACCGAGCGGCTTTTCTTTAGCGAGGCAGGCTATTCGTCCGCGTGGGATGCTGGTTTTAAAGTCCACCTATAAGGGCGAAATGAGCGTCAATTTCTCCTCCATCGTCGTGGACGAGATCAATATCGTTGGCTCGCGCTGCGGTCCATTCGAACCGGCGCTGCGCCTGATGGAATCCAGGCAGGTGGACCCTACTGTTTTGATCGACTCGGAGTTTTCGCTGGAGAACGCTTTAAAAGCATTTGAGCACGCCGCAGAGACGGGAGTGCTCAAAGTGTTAGTTCAGCCTTGATTTGATGTCGTTGCGAGGAGCGTTCTTTGCTACGCTCACAACGATATACTTATTCCGTACGCGGCATCGTTCGCACCGTGCGAGGGAGGAAAACAGTGAACGATGTGCCCACGCCCATTTTGCTTTTCACTTCGATGCGGCCGTTGTGTCCCTGAATGATCTGCTTGCAAATGGAAAGTCCCAGCCCGGTGCCGGCCGCCTTGGCTTCATGTTCGCGCACGCGAAAGAACTTCTCGAAAAGGTGAGGGACCGATTCTTCCGGAATGCCCAAGCCGGTATCCTGGATCATGATGGACAATTCCACTTCGTTGTAATTGCCGGTGATGATGATCGAACCATTGGGACGGTTGTATTTGATGGCATTGCTCAACAGGTTAAGCAGTACCTGTTTGATCTTGTCACGGTCGGCTTCCATCAATGGCATATCATTGGGCACATCCACACGGATCTGGATGTTTGTTTCCTGCGCCTTTGACATCATGACATCGCGGCATTCATAGAGCAGGTCCGCGGCGCTGAATTTCGTTTTGCGGAACTGCACGCGTCCCGATTCGAGGCGCGCCAGGTCGAGGAAGGAGGAAGCCAGCGAGTTCAGGCGCAGCGTCTCATTGTGGATGTTGTTGACGATCTGGCTCCTCTGTTCGTGCGACATTTCCGGGCGGAGCAGGAGATAGGTGGCTGTGCTCAACGATGCCAATGGCGTGCGCAGTTCATGCACGAATTCCGCGATCAGGTCCGATTGCTGGAACAAACGTGCATTCTCGATCGCCACCGCTGCCTGTGCCCCCAACACCGTCAGCATGGATTCATCGGGGTCGGTGAACTTGCCTCGTTTCTTGTTCAACACTTCGATCACACCGACCACTTTGTTCTTCGTGATCAGCGGAATGCCGAGCAGGGATTTCGTCGTGTGACTGAGCGTTTGATCCACATTACTGTACAAACGCGTATCCTTTTGGGCATCATCGATGCGCACCGATTTACGGTTTGTCACGATCCAACCGGCGACACTATTATCGAGCGGCACAACGAGTCCGCGCATGGTCGGCTCATCGATATTGGTGGCAACTTGAAAGTAGAGTTGACGCGCCATGTCGTCGTAGAGCAGGATCGAGGCGGCTTCGGCGTGAGTGATGTCTGCTGCCGCACGTACGATGTCATCCAACAGGGTGTCGAGGTCAAGGGTGGATGCCAGGTCGCGTGAGATTTCGATCACGCGCAGGTAACTATCGAGGGTTTGGGTTTTGATCTCAGCCATGGATCGCTCGCTTCGCTATTTCAGGGAGTATGGTGGAAACATCCTTCATGAGGACAACATCTGCCCGCACATTGAGATAGGTGGGCGTGTTATTAACAATAATGAGATGCGCACCGCGGTCAAGAGCCTGCATCGGCAGCCCCGCCACAGGCAGGACCTCCAGCGACGAACCCGCCACCAACATCAGGTCACATTGACGCGCGGCGCGCTGTGCATCGAACCAGGCCGTTTGAGGCAGTTGTTCTCCAAACAATATCACATCCGGCTTCAAGATACCATTACAATTTGAGCACCTGGGGATGGTACCGCTCTCAATAAATTCCAGTATAAAAAATTTGGCTTCGAACTTTTTGAAACACTCGGTGCAGGTCATGCTCTGCACCGAACCATGCATTTCCACCACGTTCTTCGAGCCTGCTTTTTGGTGAAGCAGGTCGATATTTTGCGTAATGACGGTGATCGCGCGGCTGGGGTTTTCCATCTCTGCCAGAGCTGTGTGCGCGGCATTCGGCTCGGCATTGAAGATCTGACCCACCAATGGACGAAACCAATGAAAGAAACGTTCAGGATGTGTTCGAAAGGTGCTTAACGACGCGACTTCCATCGGTTCATCACGGGACCATAAGCCTGTTCCCTCCGAACGGAAGTCCGGGATGCCCGAAGGAGTGGACATCCCCGCCCCGGTGAGCGCCACGACGCGCTTTGCCTTGCGGAACAATTCCGCCGCGTCCTCGATCGCCGCTTCATCGGCGAGTATCGGACTGGCGGAATCAGTCATCTGGGAAGCGCCTCGCGCTCGGTGATGAACTCCACCAGCCTGGTAATCTGCCGCGCCGTCAGGCTTTCAGGCTGGCACAACACCGCCGGGGATTGAATGCGCGTGGCTTGCACAAACAATTCAGGCGCAGGGGTCAGAGTGGTAAGGATTTCATGGTCCAGTTTTGTCTGCACCTGGCTGGATGGTAATTGTGTGTCGGACCGCACCCGGTTGTTCAACACAGAATGGATATTCTTCTGATTAACTCCCAGAGCAATGATATCGTCAATGAGCGCCTTGGCAACGATGATCGTATTCGGAACACCTTCGAATACCACCATCATTTCATTGCAGCGAGGGATGATCTTTTCGGTGAAAGGTTGCAGGCCCGCGCCCAGGTCAAGCACCACAAAGCGCGCCAACGCGGCCAGGCTTGTAACGATCGCCTCGTAATTGGCGGTCTGGTTGACCAAATGCATGTCACGCGGACGGTCTGAGGCGAGCAGCATCTTCAACCCTGAGCTGTGGTGGGTGAGGGATTCACGTATTTTGTCGCGTGTCAGTTCACTGGTCTTGCTTGCGCTAAGCAGGTCGGTCATCCCTTTGAAACTTGCCACTCCGAGTTCGAGCGCCAGCGTGCCGCGTCCTGGCAGCATTTCGGCGACGATCACTTCGCTCTTTGTGCGGGAGTGCAAACTTGCCGCGATGTTGACTGCGAGGGTCGAAGCGCCTAATCCGCCACGGGCACTGATCACACCAATGACAAATCCCTGGTTTTCACTCCTGGCAGGGGCAGCCGCGGCTTTCTTTTCACTGGCGCGGGATAGCAGGGCTTTGACACGCGCTTGTAATTCGGAGGGATGAGTGGGCTTGGTCAGGTAATCATTCGCACCCACTTCAAAGCCGATCACCTTGTCATCCAGCTGGCTTTTGGCGGTAAACATCAGGATGGGGGTCTCCATCGTAGACGGATTCTGCCTGAGGCGTCGCGTGACTTCGTAACCGTCCATATCGGGCATCATCACGTCGAGCAGGATCATATCGGGATCCTCTTCGAAAGCCTTGTCCAACCCCTGTTGACCGTTGGTCGCTGCGCTAATTTGATACCCCTGCCTTTGAAGCATTAATCCCACTAGGCGTAAGGTGTCAAGATCGTCATCGATGATAAGGATTTTTTCGCTCATGGTGATCCTTGGCAAGCTATAGTATATGACAGTCTAGCACAAAGCCCTTTTTAGGGCAAGATTCCCGACTCGTTCATGAAAAGAAAGCATTATTGCCTTAAGTGAACAGTCGAAAAGCACTCGAAAAAGTTATGTTTGGATGAAATCTAACACGAATCAAGACTAGAATAACACAGAGTGCCTCCTGCTCGTTATGCTATAATGGAAGTGTAATTGGGGACGTGCCCCCGGTTTTTTTGGGGAAAAGTCCTCAGCTATGGGGATGACAGGCTTCGACGGGAGAGGCTGGTCCCGGAATGCAAGCCGAGAGGCGCCGAACTCGATAACTCAGCGCAAACAATCAAGTGCCAATCGCACTTCCTACGCTGCTATGCCCCTCGCTGCATAAGCGATGACATAACAGTCGGTCTCCTCGATGAGGCCGCGTCCGCCGTCACCTTCCTCCGCCGGGTGCCGGACCGGGCGAGACAATGGTGGAGTGCCGCACAATACGCCACTACCTGTGCGAAAGATTAGTGGCTGGTCGTAGAGAGTTCTGGTCGGACGAGACCTCTGCGATGACAAACCTCGACCGACTACGCTTGTAGATTTCCGAGGGTCGAATCTTTCGGACGCGGGTTCAATTCCCGCCATCTCCACTAAC
>Ga0210377_10001964_pt1 | contig 18307 bp, 20 predicted proteins | sample PLM4_65_b1redo_FD_155480 | JGI IMG/M metagenome (GOLD analysis project Ga0210377, IMG submission 155480) | Groundwater sediment microbial communities from an aquifer in East River, Colorado, USA - PLM4_65_b1 redo | ecosystem: Environmental > Terrestrial > Soil > Riparian zone | place: USA: East...
ATCGAGCGCTCAGCTCGTCCGTCGTCTCGTTGGGTCGAAAGATGGCCTTATCCAGATAAAGATATCGCCGCTCGATGCCGCTGTTGAGGAAGAAGCCTCGGCGTCGCTCGTCGGTGTAAGGCGATAATGCCAGGAGCTCCTCTTGTGAAAACTCGGTCTTGGGGTTGGCAGTGCCGAGGGCTACGATCTTGGGATGAGGCATGAGTCGAGCTCCTGAGGGTGAGGACATACAATCCTAGACTGTCGCAATGTAGGGTGCCGAGTGGACGAGAACGGCTCGGCGGGCGGGTCGCCAACGCTGCTGGAGCTCGAGTAACCTGCCCGCCTTCGCCTGATTGCGTGGGAGGGGGGGCCTACTCAGCGGCCTCCCTAATAGGGAACCGAGACCGGCGGTGCGTATGGAGGGCAGGCAGCGTTGACCCACCTCCCGTAAGCATCATAGTAGCCGCAGGGGGAGTAGTAATAGGGATAGGAGTAAGTGGAATACGCGGGGTAAGGGTATGCGACGGGATAGCCAGGAAAGAAGCCCCCAATCCCGACGTGAAAGAAAAACGCGTTCCGCTGGAAAGGGTGCTGGTGGAATCCGTGTCTGAATCCGCCGTGGAACGTGTGCCCGAACCCCCCTCGGAAGCCCCCGTGAGAGCCTCTCATCCTTGCTTCCGCGGGCGAGAGGTTTGCCACAGTGAGAACCACCCAGATCAGACCGACTACCACGCCGATCAACCCCGTGCGCCGTGACCCCTGCCTTACCATTGCCGTCTCTCCCTTGCTGCCGGCACGCCTTGACCGGCCTCGATCAAAACCGAAATCATTCTCTTTCTGTTTGCCACCCGCCAGGGCTTCAGCTAGTGCCGTTCCAACTCTATCCACCTAACATCACAATGACCCGCAGGCATCTGGATCGGCCGTCGCAACGCTTTGTCATTTGTCCGAACAAGTTGGAACGGCACTAGATGATTGTCATTCGGCCATTTATTGCTGTCAAGAAATATTTCGGCTTTCCGGATTGGATTGTTGAAAACACCTGGTGTACACTCCATGCGCATTTCGGATTGATCTGTGGAATCAATCGAATGAACGCTCCGCCCAAATTATATCGCTCCAACGCCTGTCAGTTAGACGTGCCATGAACAATTAGAAAGCGCGCATTCCGATCAGTCCGCCACCCACTCCGATCGCCAACATTCATCCATTCCGGTTGAATCCCCCAGACGTTCCGATGCTGGTGCAAATTAGTGGTTGTAGTCTACACTGAAGTAAGGGTCAGGGGGCAAGACTTCCTGCTTGACACTAGGGGTGTTGAGAGGTAAGCTACATACGGATAACCGTATACTTGTCTTTAAGAGGGGAGGAGCATCGTGTGAGTGCGCTGCGAAAACTTGTGCCCCAGGAAGAGTTTGCCTTCTTGGAACTCTCCGCGAAGTTCTTCCGTGCGTTAGGTGACCCGACTCGGCTCAAGATCCTAGAGCTTCTGCTCGAAGGCGACAAGAGCGTTACTGAGCTTGTACGTAGTCTCAAGGTCCAACAGGGGCGCGTGTCCAACCACTTAGCCTGCCTCAAGTGGTGCGGGTACGTGACCACTGCGAGCAAGGGCCGCTATACCCTCTATCGCATTGCAGATCACCGGGTGAGGCGGATTCTCAACCTCGCGCGGGAGATGGTAGCGAAGAACGCCGAGCACCTCTGGGCCTGTACGCGAATCGCCGGGACCGAAGGGCCTCGGGGTGCAATGTCGAGGGAGTGATGTGGGGCCGGTTGACTGTAGCAGAGCGGCGCGCCCGCCGCACGCTCCTCGACCTGATCGTCACAGTGGGTGGGGATCCCGGCCTGTGGGCGCTCGCCTTGCGCCTTGAGGTCTCTGAGTCTAGAGCGGCGGAGCTGCTTTCTGCCCTCGAACGCAAGGGGTTCCTGGTCCGAGACCAGCGCTCCGATACCATCACGGCGGCCTACCCGCTCTCCACCCACCCGACCCAGCACCGGGTGACGCTGGAGGGCCGGCGCCAGCAGGTGTACGCGCTCTGCGCCATCGATGCACTGGGGGTGGCGCCGACCTTTAAAGATGCCGTAATCGCGAGGGCAACCTGCCGGCACTGTGGCCGGCCGACCTGTGTTCACGTGGAGGAGGAGCAGGTTGTAGGGGCCGATCCACCTGACACCGTTGTTTGGTACAGTCACCCTGAGCTACTGAAATCACGGGCGCCTGCTCTCAACTTGGCCGAGGTACACTGACCCTCGACGAACTTCTTCTGTACTGAAGAGGAAGCGTGGGCATGGGCCAGAGCACAGCGGGCCACTGAAGGGTTGGTGATGAGCCTCCCGCAGGCGATGGCGAGGGCCTGCGAGGTCTTCGGCGAGATGGTGTGAAGGATAAGCCAAGCGGGAAGAGAACATTCACGGGAGCAACGGTGAATGAATCCTCAGGAGGATGTCATGAAGTGTTGCGATGCCAACGCGGAGAAGGTCGCCCAAGCAGAAAGCCCGATAAAACTCTCGCGGGTGGCACGGCTCGTACTCATTGGAACCCTCCTCACCTGCCTGGCCTGCGTGATCCCGCTTGCGATCGCCTTGCTGGGGGTGATCGGGCTGGCGCGGTGGGTCGGCTACCTGGACTACGTGGTCTACCCGCTCTCGGCTGTTTTCGTTGGTCTGCTCGTTGTGGGCCTCGTTCGCTCCAGACGAGAGCGTGGGAAGCCGGAAGGAGAGACCTGATGGCAAAACAAGTCATCGTGTACAGTCAACCGGGGTGAGGGTCCTGTCACCAGGAGAAAGAGTTTCTTTCTCAGAACAGGGTCGCCTACGTCGACAAGAATATCCGGGACGACCCAGCAGCCCTTGAGGAGCTACAGAGGCTCGGCTACAAGGCGACCCCGGTGACCGTGATCGATGGCGAGGTCGTTGTCGGTTTCGATCGCGGGAAGCTGATGCGGCTGCTCGGGCTGAGCTGAAGGGCCATCGTTGCACGGATGGAGGTGGGCATGGTCAAGGTGCATTGCAGCGGCTGAAGGCAGGAGATCGAGCTTCCGCCGCGGACGGGCTCGGGCGACATCATCGCCTGTCCCAACTGAGCGGGGCTCTCGCTCCGGGTGAGCGAGCAAGGCGGCACGTGGTCGGCCATGGTCCTCAAGACGGCGAGCTGCGCCATCGGCGACGAGATGGTCGTCCTCCCCGAGGACGTCAAACCCGGCGATGTGATCGAATGCCATGGCGTGAAGCAACGGGTGACCTATGAGTACGGCGCCTATGCGCTGGAGAAGGTGGGAGGCATTTAGGACATGAGAATCGCGGATCTGAAATCTGGCTTCTTGGCCATCGTAACAGCGGGGGTCTCGTCCCTCTGCTGCCTCCTCCCGCTCACCGTGATCCTGCTGGGAATCGGCAGCGGCGCGTTCATGATGACCACCATGCGGTACCGGGCAATCTTCATCCCGGCGGGGGTTGCCGGGGTCGGTCTTGGCTGGTTCCTGTATCTTCGCGAGCGCAGACGCTGCAGCGCCCTCCGGTGTCGGGTGCCGGCTAAGCCACTGAACCTAGGGCTCCTCCTGCTCGCGACTCTCATTGTGGCTGCTGCTGTGGCGCTTGACCGATTCCCCGACTTCACTGCCGAGCTGCTGGCCCGCGCGACAGCCCACCCCTCGGATATGGCGCCACATCCAGCCTCCGTGCCCACCCACTCGACCATGAGCCACAGTGGGGACCCAAAATGACCGCGCGGTCAGAGTGGGATCGACGCACCTTCCTCACCTTGGTAGTAGGGGCACCGCTCTTCATCGCGTTGCGGCGAGCAGTTGCCTCAGAGACCGCTGTCGCTGTGCTGCGAATTGACGGCATGACTTGCGGGGCCTGACCCATCGTGGTCATGAAGGCCCTGGAAGGGCTGAAGGGCGTCAAGAGCGCGCGGGTGAATTTCAGGGAGAAGCGCGCCTACGTGAGCTATGAGCAAGAGGTCGTGACCGTCGAGCAGATGATCGAGGCTGTAAACAAGGCCGGGTTCCAGGCGAGCTTACCATGAGGCCACCTGCCCTTTCGCCCACAGTCACGTAATCTTGGTGAGGTGGGGATGACCAAACAATTTGATCTCATTGTTATTGGCACAGGCGCGGCCGGCGCGGCCGCCGCCTACAAGTGTCGGTCCGCAGGGTGGGAAGTCACCATCGTCGATTCGCGACCCTTCGGCGGGACCTGTGCCTTGCGAGGCTGCGATCCGAAGAAGGTGCTCGTGGGTGCTGCTGAGCTCGTGGATTGGAAACGCCGAATGGAGGAGAAGGGGATCCTCGCAAACGGCATCAACATTGACTGGTCGGCGTTGATGCGCTTCAAGAGAACCTTCACCGAGCCCGTCCCGAAAAACCGGGAGCATGGGTATGCCAAGGCCGGGATCGCGACGATCCACGGTCGGGCGCGGTTCATCAGGCCAACCGCGATCAAGGTAGGTGATGAGGAGCTAATCGGCCGACACGTGCTCATTGCGAACGGGGCACGGCCCGCAGCGCTCGCGATCCCCGGGGAAGCTCATCTCACCACCAGCGACCAGTTTCTGGAACTCGAGCAGCTCCCACATCGGATTCTCTTCGTCGGAGGCGGCTACATCTCGTTCGAGTTCGCACACGTGGCTGCGCGAGCTGGCGCGCAAGTCCGCATTCTCCACCGGGGATCGCGTCCACTCCTGGGGTTTGACCCTGATTTGGTCGAGCATTTGGTTCGTGCGACCCGGGAGCTCGGCGTGGACGTGCGCCTCAATACTGGTGTTGAGGCGATTGAAAAAACGGCAGATCATCTGCTCGTCCATTCGTCCGCGGAGGCTGCCCGACAATTCTTTGAGACTGATATGGTGGTGCACGGCGCGGGCCGGGTGCCAGAGATCGACGACTTAGCCTTGGATAAGGCCGGCGTCCAATGGGGGCGGAAGGGGGTGGTCGTCAATGAATACCTTCAAAGCGTCTCGAACCCCGCGATCTACGCCGCCGGAGACAGCGCGGCCAGCGGGGGACTCCCGCTGACTCCTGTGGCCAGTTTGGAAGGCCATGTGGTAGCGAGCAATCTCCTGGAGGGGAATCACCGCAAGCCGGACTACACAGGCGTCCCCACCGTGGTATTTACGGTTCCCCCTCTGGCCTCCGTTGGGCTGCAGGAGGAAACGGCAAGGGAACGGGGCTTAAAGTTCAGGACCAAGCATGGCGACACCTCCGGGTGGTACTCCTCCCGGAGGGTCGGCATGAAATACTCCGGCTTCAAGGTGCTGGTTGAGGAGGCCAGCGATCGGATCCTCGGAGCCCACTTGCTCGGGCCCCATGCCGAGGAGGTGATCAACCTCTTTGCGCTGGCAATGCGGGCAGGGCTTCGTGCGGCCGATCTCAAGACGATGCCTTACGCCTATCCGAGCAGCTCATCTGACATTAGCTACATGGTATAGCCCCATAAGTTGACGTCACGAATCCGTTACCACGCTTGAATGGAGACTTCCACGAGGCATTACAGGACAGTGGAGATTCTGCTTCAGCTAACACGGCGGTTGTCGGCTCCATGTCCTCGATCCAGGGCCCTTCGTCTCGGGCTTCCGCAATCAATTGCCATGGCAGGTGCAGATTACACCCCCGTAATGTGCGCGCGCTCGAAACCATTTCCGGCTTCGGCTCCATGGAGGCACGTAATACCGAATTACAGGTTGGGACGGGATCTCATGGGCGTGTTGCTGGTGAGCACCGAGGAGATCGGAGCGGACATTTCTACAATTTCGCGGCTATTTCACGAGTGCTTCCTACAACCCATTTCTACAGATCAATCCGGATAGCCATTATTTCCTTCATGAAATGATCTCCCGGAGAGCGAGTACCTGGAGCGAGGGATACATTGGCTGATCAAGGGCGACAGCGCCATCGAGAGGAGGTGAGATGGGGAAGAAAGACATCTCAGTTTCGCATATCAGTATCCACACTTTTCCCTTGACAACAATCAAACAATGTTTGAAGATCGCCCCGTAGTTGAGGCGAGGTTCCTCTTAATTTCCCACCGATAACCCCCATACACATTAACCCGACGATGTTGCTACTGCGGAAACGAGCCCCCGTCATGCATCGCCCGTCTCCGCTGTCTACTCTGCTGACTCGGGAGTGCAGCGGATGAGCGAGCCTTCTGGACCCCTGAAGCGTACCCCACTCTTTGACGCACACCGCCAGCTCGGCGCCAAGATGGTTCCATTCGGCGGCTGGGAGATGCCGGTCCAATATGCCGGGATTCTGGACGAGCACCGCGCGGTCAGAGAGAAAGCGGGCTTGTTCGACGTCTCGCATATGGGGGAGTTCGAGATCAGGGGATCTGGGGCCCTGCAAGCCATCCAGAAGCTCACCACGAATGACGCCTCCCGCCTCCACATCGGGCAGGTACAGTACTCCGCCCTCACAACGCCCGAGGGGACATTCGTGGATGACATCACCGTCTACAAATTCGCGGACGACCGCTATTGTCTGACTGTGAACGCGTCGAACATCGACAAGGACTACGCGTGGGTCCGCGAACACGTCGCGCCCTCCGTTCAGACCAGGAATGCCAGTGATGAACTCGCCCTGTTGGCCCTTCAAGGACCCCGGGCGCGGGAGATTCTCCAGAAACTGTCCTCGGTGGAATTGGGAAAGATCACGTACTACTGGTTCGCCGAAGGGAAGGTGCTGGGCATCGACTCGTGCATTTCTCGGACAGGCTACACGGGGGAGGACGGCTTCGAGATCTACATTCCGTCGCGGCATGCTGTCACCCTGTGGAACGGCTTGCTCGAGGCGGGGGCCCCCGTGGGGCTTCAGCCCTGCGGGCTTGGCGCCCGGGACACATTGCGCCTCGAAGCCAAGATGGCGCTTTACGGTAACGACATCGACGACACGCACACGGTCCTGGAGGCGGATCTCGGCTGGATTGTGAAGCTGGAGAAAGGGGAGTTCATCGGCCGCGACGTCCTCGCCAGGCAGAAGGCAGAAGGGGTCAAGAGGAAGCTGGTCGGGTTCGAAATGGTCGGTCGGGGGATCGCTCGCTCGCACTATCCGATTGTGAAGGACGGGAAGCCGATCGGCGAAGTGACCAGCGGCGGGCCTGCGCCATACCTTGGGAAGAACATCGGGCTCGGATATGTGACGGTTGAGCACGCAGCCATTGCCACCGAGTTCGACACCGTGATCCGGGGCAATCCGGTCCTGGCGAGAGTCGTCCCGACCCCTTTCTACAAGCGCAAGAAGTAAAGGCGTTCAGAGCTCATAGTTCGGGGTTCGGGGTTCATAGATATTGCAGGGCGAAGAGAAGCTAATCGAAAAGCCATCATCGTTCCTCACCTGCGTCGCCTTGGATAACTCGTTGCGCATTTTTCTGGTTCTCACCATGAACGATGAACCATCAACTCTGAACAGTTGTTGGAGGATATCATGATTCTTGAGGGGCTGCACTATACCAAAGAGCATGAATGGGTCAAGGTTGAGGGGGATCGGGGACGGGTCGGGATCACTCACTTCGCCCAGAGCCAGCTCGGCGATGTCGTCTTCGTTGAACTGCCAAAGGTGGGGAGATCGCTGCGTCAGATGGAGACCTTCGGAGTGGTGGAGTCGATCAAGGCGGTCTCCGATTTGTACTGTCCTCTGACCGGCGAGGTGCTCGAGATCAACTCCACCCTTGAATCCAAGCCCGAGCAGATCAACGCCGCCCCCTACGGACAGGGGTGGATGATCGTGATCAAGATCGCGAATCCCAAAGAGTTGGGCAATTTGATGACGGCTGAGAAGTATAGAGCCTATCTGGCGGCGGAGGGCCACTGATGCAATACATCCCGAACACCGAGGCAGATTGCCGCGCGATGCTGGATGTTATCGGCGTCCGTTCGAGCGAGGAGCTGTTCGCCGACATCCCCTCCAAGCTCAGACTGAAGCGGGGACTGAACCTGGCGCCGCCGCTCTCCGAGGCCGGGCTGTGGAAACACATGAGGGCGCTGGCCAGCAAGAACGCAGACGTGGATCAGTACTCTTCCTTCCTGGGGGCGGGTGCCTACAATCACTTCCTCCCTGCGGCAGTTTCCCATCTGGTGTTTAGAGCCGAGTTCTATACCGCCTATACCCCGTATCAGCCGGAGATCTCCCAGGGAACGCTTCAGGCGATCTACGAGTACCAGACGCTGACCTGCCAGCTCACCGGCATGGAGGTTGGCAACGCCTCGATGTACGATGGTTCCAGCGCCCTGGCCGAGGCGCTTCTGATGGCTCACCGGATCAATGGCCGCCAGGAAGTCGTGATGCCCCTCGCGGTGCACCCGGAGTACCGAATGGTCTGTCAGACCTACGTCGGCAAGCTCGGGCTTCGGCTGCACGACGTTCCCTATACTGACCGGGGCACTACCGATCTGAAAGAGGTGAAGGCGGCGCTGTCGGACCGTACATGCTGTGTCGTGGTCCAGAGCCCTAATTTCTTCGGGGCCCTGGAGATGCTCGATGAGATCGCAGAGGCAGCGCATGGCGCCGGCGCCCTCCTGGTGGTGGTTGTGGCGGAACCGGTGTCCTTCGGGATCGTCAAGTCGCCCGGAGAGTGTGGGGCCGATATCGTCGTCGGCGAGGGCCAATCCTTCGGGAATCACCTCAACTTCGGAGGCCCCTACCTCGGGTTCTTCGCCACGAAGGAGGCCTACATCAGAAGCATGCCGGGTCGCTTGGTCGGGCAGACCGAGGACAAGGCCGGCCGAACTGGCTATGTGCTGACCCTCTCGACCAGGGAGCAACATATCCGGAGGGAGAAGGCTACCTCCAACATCTGTACGAACGTGGGGCTCTGCGCCTTGGCAGCGACTGTGCACCTTGCCCTGTTGGGCCGAAGCGGGCTCAGAGAGCTGGCCCTGTTAAACCTCCGCAAAACGGCCTACGCGAAGGCGGCGATCTCCAAGCTGCGCGGGTATGAGGTTCGATTCTCCGGACCGACCTTTAACGAATTCGTCGTGAGGTCGAAAAAGCGGACCCCGGCCCAGGTGAACCGGGCGCTGTTGGCCAAGAAGATCATCGGTGGCCTCGAGCTAGGCCGGTTTTACCCGGACCTTTCTGACTGTCTGCTGATCTGTGTGACAGAACAGAACAGCCGCGAGGAGATCGATGCACTCTGTAAGGCGATGGGAGGTGGGCGATGAAGGACGAGACGATCGGCATCCAGGGGCTGGCGTTCCACGAGCCGCTCTTGTTCGAGCAGGGCTCGCAGGGGCGGCGCGGCTGTTCACTTCCTGAGAACGATGTCCCGGAGGTGAAACCGGAACGGCTGCTCCCCAAGAAACTCCTCCGTCACGACATCCCCGGTTTTCCCGAGCTGTCCGAGGTGGAGGTCGTCCGCCACTTCACCCGGTTATCGCAATGGAATTACGGGGTCGATCTTGGCTTCTACCCCTTGGGTTCCTGCACGATGAAATATAGTCCGAAGATCAACGAGGAGGTCTGGAAGTTGCCCGGCTTTTCGCGCGCGCACCCCTACCAGCCGGAGTCTCTCGCCCAAGGGGCCCTGGAGCTGATGTTTGAGCTGGAGCAGTACCTGGCCGAGGTGAGCGGGATGGACCGCGTAACGCTCCAGCCTGCAGCCGGCGCCCATGGGGAGCTCTTGGGGATGATGTTGATCCGGGCCTACCTGGAGTCCAAGGGGAGCCCGCGGAAGCGAGTCTTGGTCCCCGACTCCGCGCACGGCACCAACCCGGCAAGCGCGGCGATCTGCGGCTACCAATGCGTGCAGATCAAATCGGGCCCGAGGGGATACGTGGAACCGCAGGCGGTGGCCGAGGCGATGGACGAGGACGTGGCCGCCATCATGCTGACCAACCCCAACACCTTGGGACTGTTCGAGGAGCAGATCGCGGAGATCGCGAAGATCGTTCACGGCAAGGGAGGGCAGGTCTACTGCGACGGTGCCAACCTGAATGCGATCATTGGGATCTCCAGACCAGGCGACACGGGAATCGATGTCCTGCACTTCAACCTCCATAAGACGTTCTCTGTCCCGCACGGGGGCGGGGGTCCGGGCGCCGGGCCGGTCGGGTTGAAGGCACATCTTGCGCCGTTCATGCCGGTCCCGGTTGTCGAGAAGAAGGGAAAGCGATTTGTCCTGAATTACAACCTGCCGTCCAGCGTCGGCAAGGTGCGCGCCTTCTACGGCCACTTCGCCGCCCTCGTCCGCGCCTATGCCTACATCCGCTCACTGGGTCCGTCGGGGTTGCGCCGCGTTGCCGAGGTCTCCGTCATCAATGCCAACTACCTCATGAGCCAGCTCAAGAGTCACTATCATCTCCCTTACGATAAGTTCTGCAAACACGAGTGCGTGTTCTCCGACGCCCGCCAGATCCCGTACGATGTCCATACCCTGGACATCGCCAAGCGACTGATGGACTACGGCTTTCATCCTCCGACCATCTACTTCCCGCTGATCGTCAGGGGCGCCTTGATGATCGAGCCGACCGAAACCGAGAGCAGGGAAACACTCGATCAGTTCATCGCCGCCATGAAGCGGATTGCCGAGGAGGCCGAGCGCGACCCGGAGCTGGTCCGGTCCGCGCCGCACAAGACGAAGGTCTCGCGCCTAGACGAGGTGAAGGCCGCCCGCCAGCCCAATCTTCGTTGGAGAGGAAAAGCTCCTGGTCAGGGAGGATCTTCTGCCGGGTAAGACCAACAATTGTTTGACGCAAATGGGGTGCGGCATGCCGTACCCCATTTTTGTTTGTGCCAGCGATCATTGACCGGCTTGTGAGGAGACGGTATACTCACATAACGTGTGATGTGCGAAGTGCGGGCTGCGGTTAAACCGTGCGGGGTGCGAGGTGCGAAGTGCGGGGAGCGGAGCACACCGACCATCCGCTTGACTGGCTGCCTTTCAATATCACCAAAGATGGCATCGTTCTTTAGCGCCAACGCCGCAATAAAGACGCGTCGGGATGTTATTGCAAGGCTGAGGAAGTAAGCCCACTTCATGATGACCACGACCTATCTTTCAGATGGCCTCGGAGTTCCCCTCATCCAGTCCTTCTCCCCTCAGGGGAGAAGGTAGGGTTGAGGAAAGCCGGACCCGCGATGCGTCGGGCACTGACGATCGCCGGCTCGGATTCCGGCGGCGGCGCTGGGATCCAGGCCGATCTGAAAACCTTCGCCGCTCTGGGTGTCTTCGGCACTTCGGCGATCACGTCGGTGACGGCTCAGAACACTGTGGGTGTCCAAGGAGTCCATGACCTCCCACCGGAGTTCGTCGGCCGACAGATCGATTCTATCCTCGAGGATATCGCCATTGACGCCGCGAAGACGGGGATGCTCTCCAGCGCCGCAATCATCGAGGTCGTGGCGGAGAAGGTAAGAACGTATCGGATCGAGCGATTGGTCGTCGATCCGGTCATGGTGGCCAAGAGCGGCGCGCCGCTGCTGCGGCGCGATGCCGTGAAGGCGCTCATCGAGCGTCTCCTCCCGCTTGCCCTTGTTGTCACGCCGAATATCCCGGAGGCCGAGGCGCTGTCAGGGCTCGCGATCTCCGGAGTCGACGGGATGCGGCAGGCGGCCCGACAGATCTTTGGCCTCGGCCCGAGATACGTCGTGGTCAAGGGAGGACATCTTCCCGGTCACGCTCTTGATCTGCTATTCGACGGGAGCGCCCTCACGGAGCTCGACGCCGAGCGGATCGATACGCCCCACACACACGGGACCGGGTGCGTCTTTTCTGCGGCCATCGCTGCGGAACTAGCGAAAGGCAGACTGGTCCCCGACGCAGTCGCTGACGCCAAGCGCTTTGTCACTGCTGCCATCCGTCATGGATTTCGGCTCGGGAAGGGACATGGTCCGACTGATCCGATGGCGGCTGCCCATCGCCCTGTCCAGGCCTGATGCGCGTTCGAGCCCTGCACCCCTGGGCCGTGTCACCGCAAGAGGCGATGGCGATCCAACGGCGGCTTCGCTCCCGCCTTCGACTGAACGGGGACGGACCTTTTGCCACTGTCGCCGGGATAGATGTCTCGTACGATGACGCCTCAAAGCAGATGTTCGCCGGGGTGGTCGTCATGAGCGGCGACGGCCGAGAGGTGCTGGAAACCGCCACCGCGGCCCTTCGTGCTCGCTTTCCGTATATCCCGGGGCTGCTTTCGTTTCGGGAGACGCCCGCGGTCATCAAGGCCTGGACCAAGCTCAAGGCTCTGCCGGACTGCCTGATCTGCGACGGTCACGGCCTCGCTCATCCCCGCCGGTTTGGGCTCGCCTGCCATCTGGGGCTTTTACTCGGTCGGCCTTCGATCGGCTGTGCCAAGAGCCTCCTGGTGGGCACGTACCGGCAGCCAGGGAAACGTCGCGGAAACCTCGAGCCCCTCTTCGATCGCGGCGAACAGATCGGCGCGGTGCTCCGGACGCGACAGGGGGTTGCGCCGGTCTTCGTCTCCCAGGGCGATCGGATCAGTCTGGATGCTGCTGTGCAGACCGTGCTGAACACCTGCATCGGCTATCGGCTCCCCGAGCCCACCCGGCGCGCCCACCTCCTGGTCAACCTGATGAGGTGTCTGGCGAGAGCAAGGAAGAGCGCCGTTCGATGACGCGCCAGATGCTGGAACGACTTCGAGACAACACCTTTCGCCGACTTCCCCGGCTGCGAATCCGCGGCGAGCGCTCCGCCCTGGCCTTCATCGATGAGGTTGGTTTCTGCTCCACATTCCATCGCGTCCGCGAGCCGCTCCCCTGTCTCTGGGTGGCCGTCTGCGGGCAACGCAACCCCCGCTTCCCTAAACATACGCACAGCGACCATTCCATCGGACTCACGTGGCTGTTGAAGGACGTCCTGCCGGCGAAGAAGCAAGTCTATTACGGCAAGCTGCTCAAGGGACGACCAACCCTGATCTCCCTTTCCTGCTTTCCCGCCTTTTTTCACCTCATCCGCGGCAACAAGGGAAGTGGCGACTACCTGGGAGATTACCGGGCGGGCCTCATGACCAGGACGGCCAAGGTCGTGATGGATGCGCTCTTGGACAGCGGTCCCCAGTACACCCCGGATCTGCGCGGGGCTTGCCGGATAAAAGCGCCAGAGCAGACCCGTGAATTCGAGCGCGCGATCGGTGAACTCCAGCGCGGCTTCTGGATCGTGAAGACAGAGGAACGGTATGAGCCATCTTTCAGCTATCGGTGGGACCTGCTGGATCACTGGCTGGAGGAGCACGTGGCGGCGGCGCAGAAGCTCGATCGGGCCGAGGCCGTCTATCACCTGGTCCGAACACACATTGAAGCTGTCCACTCCAGCCGTCCGGACCTGATCGGCAGGCTCCTGGATCTTCCGCCCGCCGAGGTGATGGCGGGAGTTGATCGCCTGATCTCAGAGCAGCGTGCGGTCCCGGATCAGTCGATACAGGGGCTTCCCGGCCGGTGGATCGTCGGGTGCCTGCCCTGAGCCCAGTCGAAGCCTGTCCTGAGCAGCGCCGAAGGGCCTGCGCTGAGCCCTGCCTATCCTGAGTCATGTCGAAGGATCGAAGCGGGCCCGCCAGCTCCCCACCCTGGCTGATCTGGGACTCACATTGGACCTCGAAGCATAGCGAAGGAGGCGGTATGGAGCTTGGGCTGCGCGGCAAGGTAACCGTGGTGACCGGTGGCAGCCGGGGAATCGGCAAGGCGATTGCCCTGGGTTTTGCCGAGGAGGGATGTCGGCTGAGTCTCTGCGGCCGGGACGCCACAACGCTTGACCAGGCGGCCGGAGAGATCACACAACGTGGGGTCGAGGTCCTCACCGTTCCCGTCGATCTGACAGACCCGGGCGGGTCCGAGCGGTTTGTTCAGGCGACCCTCGATCGGTTTGGCCGGATCGATGTCCTGGTGAACAATGCCGGTGCATCGAGGCAGGGTGAGCTCGAAGCCCTCACAGAGCAGGACTGGCGTGAAGTGTACGAGCTGAACTTCTTCTCGACGCTACGGATGGTCCGGCTGGTGGTGCCAGCCATGAAGCGGCAGGGCGGTGGGCGGATCATCAACATCGCGTCGATTTGGGGGAGAGAGTCGGGAGGGGCGATGACCTACAACGCGTCCAAGGCGGCGGTGATCAGCTTCTCAAAGGCATTGGCCAGAGAACTGGCCCCTCACGGGGTCCTGGTCAACAGCGTGGCGCCCGGTTCGACCCTGTTCCCAGGCGGCTCGTGGGACAGGCGGCAGCGAGAGAACCCGACCCGGATCGCACAGTTTGTCAAGGACGAGCTCCCGCTGGGGCGATTCGGCCGCCCAGAGGAAGTGGCGGCCGTGGTGGTCTTCCTTGCGTCCGAGAGGGCCAGCCTGGTGACCGGGGCCTGCATCACGGTCGATGGCTGTCAGTCCCGTTCGCTCATCTGATCGACGACGAGGTTCATGAATCCTGGTGGGCCGTCTCATGATCGGTTGACTCCGCAATAAGCCGGCGTATGACCGATGTCAATTGGCCGGGCTCTACGGGCTGTTCCAGGTACAGAGTGGCTCCGCGCTTCAGCGCGGTTATTCGGAGTTGCTTATCGCTTTGCCCCGTCACCAGCACCACGGGCACCTTGGGGTTGAAGACTCGCAGCAGCGGGATGAGATCCAGTCCGTTCAGGGAATTCTTTCCAGTTCGTGAGAGGAAGATGTCAACAATGGCTAGGTCAAACAACTCCTCTCTCATCAGATAGAGCCCTTCCAACCAGTCGCTGACTCCCTCGGCGTCATACCCTATCGACCTCATCAATTGCTGAAGGCCGATCCGGGCCTGGAGGTCGTCCTCGACGATCAGTATCCTCTTCCGCGTCTTCATGCTGAGCTGGCTAGCCTGTCCTCCCCCCATTCGGTCATTTCAGGACGATACGAGAATGTGGCGCCCGACCACAGACCGTTCCCACTCAACGGTCATCGGTCATCCACTATCAAGGCCGCTGCCAAGACCGGCAGATCGCCGTAACCCCTTGCCAGTACACGATCCCCGCTTTCCAACCTGCGATCTTCGTCGGTGGAACCTCCTCAAGCGAATTGTAATTCTTATATAGGTTCCGTTCCCTTGATATCTAGCGTAAACCATTGCCGACCACAGTTTTCTCCGCTTTGACACTCTTTCAGTTCCCCGTCTGGTAGAGCAGAATTTACCACTGTATCGTGCCATTCCAGCTCTATTTGGATTAGCGTATCAGGGAACATGTGACGATAGAGTACAATTCTTCTAGGCACTTACGGCACTATGGCAAAGCAGACTCTAAGTTGGTATGGCTGTTGCTGAAAGAGCTCGTAGAAATCGACTCGGCATCTCGCTGATCAGGAGGGGCTAGCGCTCCGGCAGGCGGGTGACGGGAAAGAGGAAATGGGTCGGATGAAGATCAAACGCGAGGCCACTTGGATGTTTGTGCCCTGGTTGGCTATGGCGGCCTTTCCGCAAGTGAGAAAGGTGCGATCGCCGGCGTCGCGATAGGGATGGGGTAGGGAAGGGGGGGCTGCATGATCTTTTTTGGCCGTACCGAAGGCTCCATCGTGCGGGGCGCAATCAGGGCCGTGAAGGCTGCTTGGAGGCGGACAGGGTGCTCAATGATGATGCAACGCATAGCGGAATGGAAGGAGGGCGGGAATGCACGCATTGATTGATGAACGGGAAGACCTGAAAATGCTGGCAGACCGTGTGGCATTGCTTTCTGCTCTACTGCACCCTCGCCGGGGAGTCTCGGCAGACACCCAGCCCTTCCGGGGGAGCTTGACAATCACCGCCGAGGTGGCCGCAGCACCGGTGGGGGCCACGGTGGTCGATAGTCGCGACTTCGAGGAGGGAATCATGAATCAAGCCCTTCCTCTTACCGTGCCGGTGTCCATGCATGTGGACAACGGGGACTTGAGCGGAGGATGCGATACCCTCTTGACGCTGACGAATACCACAGATCGCCCGTTCAACAACATTACGCTGACGCTCCGCGACGCCGGCCGGAGAGCCACGCTTCTCACCAAGACCATCAGCCTTGATGCCCACGACACCATCGTGCTCTTCCTCTCGGACCTGCTTCCGGAGTGACACGAGCTCCCTGCTCCGGGGGCGCCGAAGGGGAGCGGCAAGCCATCAGGGCAGTCCCAGACGCCAAGAGGCACCCCAAACAGGCGGCGGGTGGAATGATGGGCCCGTGCCTCCCCACCTCTCTTCTCTCTAACTCTTCTTCACGAAGCATAGGGATATAGATGTCATCCTTTGCTCGCGTGACGATTTTCCTCGGGACTGTCCTCCTTCTCGTAATGGGCTTGGCTGCCGCCTGGGCGGCCTGGCATGTCGTGGCTGGCCGGGCATTTGGCCCCACGCTGCTGTTCTACGCCGATGGCGCCAGCAAGCCGATGGCCGGCTTCAACGGAACGGCCTATGAAATGCGCGAAGAGCGCCGGCTCAGCGACTACCCGCGCCTCTTGATCGACGCCGTGCTGCTCATGGAAGATCGCCGCTTCTACCAGCATCGTGGCGTGGACCTGCAAGCAGTCATGAGGGCCGCCTGGTCGAACGCGAGGCACGGGACCATCATGCAGGGCGGCAGCACCCTCACGCAGCAACTGGTCCGACTGCGTTATCTCAGTCGCGAGCGGACGTTCACACGGAAAGTCAAGGAGGCAATCCTCGCCATCGCCTTGGAGGCAGCTCTCTCCAAGCAAGAGATCCTAGAGCGGTATTTGAACGAGATCTATCTTGGGCAACGAGGGACCTACGAGGTGCATGGGATTGCTGCGGCCTCGCGCCTCTACGTGGGCAAAGAGCCCGGAGCGCTTCGTCCGGCTGAGGCAGCCTTGCTGGTCGGTCTGATCCGGTCGCCCAACAAGGCCTCTCCCCTCGTCTCTCCACGACGGGCCCGAGAGCGTCGAGACCTGGTCCTCCGCCGGCTGCTGGAGGAAGGGAAATTAGGACTGGCCGATTACCGCCGCGCCTTGAAGGAACCGGTGCGTGTGGTGGAGAGCTCGACGGTTGAGGCGTCGCATTTCCTGGATTTCGTTCGAAAGGAGGTCGAGGCAAAGGTCTCCCGCCGCGCCAGGGTTCCCGCGCTGAAGGTCTTTACCACCCTTGATGTGGCAACGCAGCAGACGGCTCAACAGGCGGTTACGCAGGGGTTGTTCAGGCTTGACGGTCAGCGACAGACGCGAGGTATGGGAAATGCCCTTGAGGGCGCGCTGGTGGCACTCGACGTGGAGACGGGAGCCATCAAGGCAATGGTTGGGGGAAGGGACTATCAGAGGAGCCAGTTCAACCGGGCGGCTCAGGCCCGGCGACAACCAGGCTCGCTCTTCAAACCGTTTGTCTACCTTGCCGCCTTTGAGGCGAGAAGGGGAAGTGGCACCTCGGCGATAACCGCCGCAACCGTCGTCGAGGACCGTCCCCTGGCGCTGGCAGTCGGAAATGAGCGGTGGACGCCAAGGAACTTCGAAGGTCGCTACTACGGGAAGGTCCGGGCTCGCGAGGCGTTGGAGCGATCCCTGAACGCTGCCACCATTCAGATCGGGGAGCTGGCCGGGTTGAGTCGAGTGTTGGATCAGGCCAGGGCATCAGGAATCGAAAGTCGGCTCCGACCGGGGCCGGCTACGCTGCTCGGGGCCTCCGAGGTCAGCCTGCTGGAGATCACCGCGGCCTATGGCACCCTCGCCAGGGGAGGGGAGTGGATCAAACCGCACGCCATCAGGAAAGTTGTGGATGATCGGGGGCGGGTGTTGTTCGAGGATAGGCAGCAGATGCGGCGGGCGGCCTCGCCTCAAGCAGCCTTCTTGGTGACGTCACTCCTGCAGGGCACAATCGATCGGGGCACCGGTGTGTCGGCACGCCGCCTCGGCCTGGCAAGGCCTGCCGCCGGCAAGACGGGGACCAGCAACGATCTGCGGGATGCCTGGTTCGTCGGCTACACGCCGGACCTGGTAGCAGGCGTCTGGGTGGGCGTCGATTCCGGGGCTTCGCTACGATTGACAGGCGCCCAGGCTGCGCTCCCGATTTGGACCCGGTTCATCGAGCAAGCGTCCGCCGGGCATCCGGCAAGGGGATTTCGACCTCCGCCAGGGATCGTGACGGCGAGGATCGATCCGACAAGCGGTTTACGGGTGAGCGCCGGGTGTCCCGGCGGCATGGACGAGATCTTCATCCAGGGCACGGAACCAACGGAAACCTGCCCCGAAAGCGAGTTCATTCTCGCCAGGTGGCTTCGCCGCCTCTTCTCGCGCTAACTCCCTTCGATCCCCGTCCCTCTCCTTGCCTCGCTACTGGCACCCGAGCTGCTTGACCATCCTGCAGCCCCGTGCTGGTACCCTGAGTTAGACGTTCGCACACGAAGATTCCCTCTCCCCAGCGGGGAGAGGGCGCGGGTGATGGGAGCAAGCGGCCC
>Ga0210377_10001966_pt1 | contig 18296 bp, 19 predicted proteins | sample PLM4_65_b1redo_FD_155480 | JGI IMG/M metagenome (GOLD analysis project Ga0210377, IMG submission 155480) | Groundwater sediment microbial communities from an aquifer in East River, Colorado, USA - PLM4_65_b1 redo | ecosystem: Environmental > Terrestrial > Soil > Riparian zone | place: USA: East...
CGGCCAATACCGGACGCACAGTGTGCGCCTGTTTCAGCGTCGGCGAAAAGACCATCATGAATGCGATTCAACAGCAGGGGCTGGGCAGTGTAGAAGCAGTTGGAGCATGCTTGAAAGCAGGCACCGGGTGCGGTTCATGCGTGCCGGAGGTGCGTCGTTTGCTGGCGCATTATGTATCTGCTCCAACAAACCTGCCGACATGAAAAGTGCAACTCCTATCTGAACACGATGGTCTTGCTGCCACACACCATCACGCGATTCTCGATGTCGTGGCCGTAGCGCACCAGGTCTTCTGTAGTCATGCGAATCCCTTGAATTAATGCGTTGGATCGCAGCGAAGAAATTAGCAAGGCTATAGATATGTCTGCGGCAGCTGTTGTGCCACCACGTTTTTGTTCCACAACAGCGACATTATGCGCGAAGCCAGCGCGGCATTGCCGCCGGTGAAGAATTGTTCAGTAGCATCACCGAGTACACGGTCGGGCAGTTCAGATTCGATGCGCCGCATCAGTTGGCGCGCAACTGCCGCACCAGTATCCACCAACGCGATATTGTCGCCTACTACATCGCGGATCAGCGGAGCGAGAAAAGGATAGTGAGTGCAACCGAGGATCAGGGTGTCTGCGCCTCGCGCCAGCAAAGGTGCTGTATAGCGTTCGACAAGCTCGCGTGTGCGAACACCGTGCAATTCACCTTGTTCTACCTGCTCGACCAGTCCGGGACAACCTTGAGTGACGATCTCGACTGCACCGGCGTAGCGTTCCAAAAGTGCGGCGAAGCGCGCGCTTTCCAGTGTGCCGACCGTCGCCAGCACGCCGACCACTCCGCTCCTGGTAGCCGCAACGGCCGGTTTGACAGCCGGCTCCATGCCCACGATGGGGATGCTGAACTGACTGCGCAGGCTGGCAACCGCAGCAGCAGTCGCGGTGTTGCAGGCGATGACGATGGCATCAGCGCCTTGTGAGATGAGAAAGCGGGTGAGCGTATGCGAGCGTTGTTCGATGTAGTGGGCGGACTTGCCGCCGTAGGGCACGTGGCCGGAATCAGCGACATAGATCAGGCGTTCGCCCGGAAATAGCTGGCGAATGTGATGCAGCACGGAAAGTCCGCCTACACCGGAATCGAAAACGCCGATTGCGCCTGTTGGAGGTATTGCGAATTTTGAATTCAGTGTGGTCATTCAGCGGTTTTTGAATTACAACAGTGCGTGGGCTTCGCACACCCTACGCCTATTTATCCCCTCAAAACCGTAGCGAGCGGGATGAGATGCAAGGCGCACGGAGCACAGCGACCGAGGCATACCAATCTGGTAGACGAGGGAGTGAGCACCGTGCAACGCAGCATAACCAGCCACTTGGCTGCCATTTTTTGGCGGCCTAGTGGAATGGCTAGTAGTTCTATCAGATCGCCCGCGCAGTAGGTTTTTACAGTGCCATCCCCTGGTCGCGCAGATATTCCTCATAGTTACCGTGGTAGTCGGTCACCCCTTTGGCGGAAATCTCGATGATGCGCGTCGCCAATGATGAAACGAACTCGCGGTCGTGACTGACGAATACCAGCGTGCCCTTGTATTCCAGCAGCGCGGTGTTGAGCGACTCGATGGATTCCATGTCCATGTGGTTGGTCGGCTCGTCCATCAGCAGCACGTTGTTCTTTTGCAGCATCAACTTGCCGAACAGCATGCGTCCCTTCTCGCCGCCGGACAGCACCTTCACGCGCTTCTTGGCGTCGTCGCCGGAGAACAGCAAGCGTCCCAGTGTGGCGCGCACTGTCTGGTCGTCATCGTTCGGGCCGCGCCAATAGGTCATCCAGTCGGTCATGCTTTTGTCTTCGGCAAAATCGGCCGTGTGGTCCTGCGCGTAATAGCCGATCTTGGCTTTGTCGGTCCACTTGATGGTGCCGGTGTCGGGAGGCAGTTCGCCAACCAGGCAGCGCAACAGCGTGGTCTTGCCGATACCGTTCGGGCCGATGATCGCGACTTTTTCGCCCGCATCGATGCGGAAGTTCACGTTGGAGAACAGCACTTTGTCGTAGCCTTTGGCCATCTTCTGCACTTCCACTGCGGTGCGATGCAGTTTTTCGCGCTCGTCGTATTCAAAGCGGATGAACGGGTACTGGCGGCTGGACGGCTTGATGTCCTCGATCTTGATCTTGTCGATCTGGCGCGCACGGGAGGTGGCCTGCTTGGCCTTGGACGCATTCGCAGAGAAGCGCGCCACGAAGGCTTTCAGCTCGGCGACTTTTTCCTTGGCCTTGGCATTGTCCGACGATTGCTGCTCGCGCGCCTGTGTTGAAGCGAGCATGTATTCGTCGTACGTGCCGGGGTAGGTGGTGATCTTGCCATAGTCCAGATCCGACATATGGGTGCAAACGCTGTTCAGAAAGTGGCGGTCGTGAGAGATGATCACCATCGTGCAGGTGCGCGCATTGAGGATGTTTTCCAGCCAGCGTATGGTGTTGATATCCAGGTTGTTGGTGGGTTCGTCCAGCAGCAGGATATCCGGGTTGGAAAACAGTGCCTGGGCCAGCAGTACGCGCAGCTTGAAACCTGGCGCAACCTCGCGCATCGGCCCCTGGTGCAATTCGATCGCGATACCCACGCCGAGCAGCAATTCACCGGCGCGCGGCTCGGCGGTGTAGCCGTCGTATTCGGCGAACTGCGCCTCCAGGTCGGCGGCGCGCATGTAGTCTTCTTCTGAAGCGTCGGGATTGGCATAGATCGCATCGCGTTCAGCCATCGCCTCCCACATTTCGGCATGTCCCATCATCACCACGTCCAGCACGCGCATATCCTCGAAAGCGAACTGGTCCTGGCGCAGCTTGCCGAGACGCTCGTGCTTGTCCAGCATCACGTTGCCGGAACTCGGTTCCAGATCGCCGCCGAGGATCTTCATGAAAGTGGACTTGCCGCAACCGTTCGCCCCGATCAGGCCGTACCGGTTGCCGTCGCCGAACTTGACGGAGACGTTTTCGAACAGCGGCTTGGCGCCAAACTGCATGGTGATATTGGCGGTAGATAACATGAACAGCCTTGCAATGACAATTTCAGGGCGCGCATTCTACCATGCAGCACCTTGCCTGCCGGTCTGTGGAGTTGGTTCACAATGACAACGCTGATTTTTTCTTTCGAGTTGAACGGTAAAGTCAACCTGGATTTCCATACGGCTGCCGGCCTGAACGGCACACTGTCATGGCAAGCCATCAATAAACTTTTTCATGGAAAGTTTAAGCGCGGCAAAATTCGGGTTGTACATCAAGCGGCGCAATATACCGGCATTCAGATTTTTTTCGGTTAACTCCCCTTGCAAATCTTCCCTGGGATCGTTGCTGCAAGCGTCATACTTATCCATCTCATCGGCGAAATAATGGAAGCAATTGGAGTAATTTCCCGCGGTCCCATAGTGTTCATCATCGGGGGAAACCAAAATTGCCGTATGAGCAGAACTTAATATTTTCTGTTCAGGGACAACGCTGTTTACCAATTCCAGTTTTCCGGGCGGAATATCCTTCGGAACGTTGCCAGTATCAGTCGTGTAAAGAACCAGCTTGCTCAATGGATTACCAGTGTGGGCCATGAATTCCAGAGTTGCCGATGTGAAAACGGTTGTGTCATCCTGGCTGGCCGCAGCAAAGACCGGTAAGCTGACTCCCTGGTCCTGCAACTGCGCGTGGATCTCTCTGGTTAGCGAATAGATCTGTGCCCCGGCATTTTTCGGGAAAGACTCATATTTGTAGATATCCTTGTCGGGCATGATGTCCAGCCATTTCGCCGAGGGGAATGCCCAGCTATAGATTTTGTGTATGTTTGCCACTGCACCTAGCCACGTTACTTTCAACGCAGGAGAAAACAGGAACAATCCGCGGACCCGTTTGTCGCGGATGCTTTGGTAAACACTCAGCGCTCCGCCGGTTGAAAATCCTGCCAAATAAACCTCATCGACCTCGGCGGCGAGCTGATCGGTGCCATATGCTTCGGCCTTGGCCCATTCCTGCCAGCTTACATCAAGCAAGTCACCGGGCCGTGTGCCGTGCCCGGGCAACAATATGGCCATCACCCGAAAGCAATTTTCCTGAAAGAACGCGGCCAGGTCGCGCATAAAATAGGGTGAGTCGGTCAAGCCGTGCGTGAGCAGCACGCCGCGGCGATAAGCTTTTTGATTTCCTGCCTGGCAACTTGCGGGCGGCTTCAGTTCGAACGGGGCATTTCCGTCGATTATCCTCTTCGACTCGGGGCCGTTGACCCCGACATGCGTCTTGGCAATCATGGCCCGGCTGCGCTCAACATATTCTGCAAATGCCAATTGATCGCCGTTGAACAGCGTGTTCAGCCCGGATGGTTGATGTCGCGCCTCAAGCGGCAGAGATTCGGCGTGCGCTTGTGATAGCAGCAGGAAAATTGCAATGAGAACGTTGCCGAATAAATTCATATTTGCCTCCTGGTGTTGTGAACCTGTAAAACAGGGAACCTTGCTAAGTCTAATACAATAAGCCGGCCGGGAAATAGTGGTTTTGCACGAATCTGCATGTTCATGTTTGCGTCGGGAAGCAAGAAAGAGTTGAACCCTGAAAATTCCAAAGCGCGATTCCAATGCCGTAGGAAATAACTTCCTGGCTTAAAACCCCGCGGCATTTCTCCGGAATCTCCACAGGGTTACTCCTGAAAACCGGGCTATCGGCTAGAATGTGACGAGTAAATTCATACACAGAGAATATGGTCCCCCATCTCACCACCGCACTGACCGGTCCGTTGCTGGATCTTGAACGGCGTTTCCTGGATGCCATGCCGACCATCGAGCATTGGTTCCGCACGCAATGGCTGGAGCATGCGGTACCGTTTTATGCCTCGGTGGATTTGCGCAACAGCGGCTTCAAGCTTGCACCCGTCGACACCAATCTGTTTCCCGGCGGCTTCAACAATCTCAATCCGGATTTCCTGCCGCTATGCGTGCAAGCCATGCAGAGTGCGGTGGAAAAGATCTGCCCCGAAGCGCGCGGGGTGCTGCTTATCCCCGAGAATCACACGCGCAATATGTTCTACCTGCAAAACGTCGCCAAGATAGTGACCATACTCAGACAAGCGGGAATGCGCGTGCGTATCGGCAGTCTGCTGCCGGAGATCAGTCAAGCCACGACTATCGAACTTCCGGACGGCAGCGAGCTGGTTCTTGAGCCGCTGGTGCGGCGCGGCAATCGCCTTGGTCTGGAGGGCTTTGATCCTTGTGTGGTGTTGCTGAACAACGATTTGTCCTCTGGCGCCCCGGAGATCCTGAAGAATCTTGAGCAGGAAATTTACCCGCCGCTATCGGCGGGTTGGTATACGCGGCGCAAGTCGCAGCATTTTGCAGCATACGACCGGGTGGCAGTCGAGTTCGCCCAGTTGCTTGATATCGATCCCTGGCTTATCAATCCGTATTTTGCCACCTGCAACCAGATCAATTTCCATGCGCGCGTCGGTGAGGAATGTCTGGCCGCCCAAGTGGACGCCATCCTGCAAAAGATGCGGGTGAAATATGCCGAGTATGGTGTGAAGAACGATCCCTTCGTCATCGTCAAGGCCGATGCGGGCACATACGGCATGGGCATCATGACCGTAAAGGACGCCAGTGAGATCACCGGGCTGAATCGCAAGCAACGCAACAAGATGGCTGTGGTCAAGGAAGGGCTGGAAGTCTCTGACGTGCTGGTACAGGAAGGTGTGTACAGTTTCGAGCAAATCAACGATGCGGTGGCAGAGCCGGTTGTTTATATGATCGATCACTACGTGGTTGGCGGCTTTTACCGCGTGCATACCACCCGGGGCATTGACCAAAACCTTAACGCACCGGGGATGCACTTCGTGCCGTTGGCGTTCGAAACACATTGCAGTCTGCCCAACCCTGAAGGCAAACCCGATGAGACCGTCAACCGTTTTTATGCCTACGGTGTGGTGGCGCGATTGGCTTTGCTGGCCGCGGCGCTGGAAATCGAGGCAGCCGAGAATCCGTAAATGAGCAGGCTGACCCGTATCTTTGTTGCCGTAGCTGTGCTTCTGCTTGTCGCTTGTGAAGGCAAAGAACCGCTCTATCAGGAGCAGGGTTATGTGTTTGGCACGCTTGTTGAGATCAGTGTGTACGGCGAGTCCGAACAGACTGCCAGGCAGGCGGTGAGTGAGGTGATGCAGGAATTTCAGCGGTTGCACAACATGCTGCACGCCTGGCAACCGAGCGAACTCAGTGATTTGAACGCGGCGTTCGCCAGAAACGGCAGCGCTGCAATTTCGGCGGAGCTTGCCGCAATATTGCAGGATGCGACGGCACTTTCGCAACTGTCGCAAGGTTTGTTCAATCCGGCCATCGGCGGGTTGGTGCAGTTGTGGGGATTTCACGCTGATGAATTCAAGTCCGTTCAACCGGACGAAAAGCATATCGGGCAATGGGTAGCGGCCAATCCCCGGATGAGTGACATTGCGATCGTTGATGGCAGGGCGCGGAGCAAAAATAAATCCGTACAGGTGGATCTGGGCGGATACGCGAAAGGCTACGCACTCGATCGTGCCGCCAGACTGATGCGCAAGCACGGCATACACAACGCGCTGATCAATATCGGGGGCAACGTGCTGGCCCTGGGCCGGCATGGCAAACGTGCGTGGCGGGTAGGCATACAGCATCCGCGCAAGCCCGGTGCACTGGCAACCCTCGATTTGCACGACGGGGAGGCTGTCGGCACTTCGGGTGATTACCAGCGCTATTTCATGGTGGGTAATATGCGCTTCTGTCATCTGATCGATCCCAACAGTGGCTATCCGATGCAGGGTGTCCAGTCGGTCACGGTATTAACGCGCGGAGCACGCGCCGGTGTGCTGTCCGACGTGGCTTCCAAGCCATTGTTCATCGCCGGCGTGCGGGGCTGGAGAGGTGCCGCCTCGCAGATGAATGTTTCAGAAGCCATGCTGGTGGATGGGCAGGGCAACGTGCATCTCACATCTGAACTGCAGAAACGGCTAGAATTCACCGACAAGAACCTACACCCGCAGGTCGAACCGTGAACCATCCCGAACATGAAATCGTCGAGTTGAAAGTGCGCAGAGCTGCGGCATTCAATGCATTGCGCAAGATCAGCAAGATCGTCGCCAGGGAGAATCAGGCCGATATGGACAGGGCTAAAGTTCTGCGCTGGTTTGCCGGCTATGGCTGGATGATTTTGCTGGGTGGGGCGCTGCTGCTGGCTTATGGCATCGGCATAATTTGAGGGGATTATCCTTGGTCGGGATACTGTTGGTCACACATGAGGGCTTGGGCGACAGCTTCCTGGACTGCGTCAGGCATGTGCTGGGTGAAGTGCCTCACAACATCAAGGCCTTGTCGGTTTCGGCGGGTGATGATCTGCAACAGAAATCTGTTGAAGGCCAGGAACTCATCAAGGAGCTCGATACGGGGAGCGGGGTGCTGATTCTGTCGGATGTATACGGTGCCACGCCGAGCAACATCGCACGGCAATTGTGCCGTGCCGAGCGCGTGATGGGCGTGGCGGGAGTAAATCTGCCGATGCTGCTGCGCGTCGCATGTTATCCAACCACGACGCTGCCGGATCTGGCAAAAGTCGCTGTAGAAGGCGGCCGTGGATGTATCACTTACGTCAACCCTGAAAACTAGAATGCAGCAACAGGATGTGCAGATCAGAAACAGACTCGGCCTCCATGCACGTGCTTCTGCCAAGCTTACACAACTTGCATCGAGCTTTAAATGCGAGGTAATGATGTCGCGCAACAATCGCCGCGTGAATGCCAAAAGCATCATGGGCGTAATGATGCTGGCCGCATCCAAAGGCACGACTATATCCATAGAGACCAATGGAGAAGATGAGGCCGAGGCGATGAACGCATTGTTGAATTTGATCAACGATTACTTCGGAGAAGGCGAATGAGCTTTACTCTGCACGGTATAGCGGTTACCAGCGGCATTGCCATCGGACATGCGCATCTGATTTCGCATACCTCAATGGAAGTCGCGCACTATGTGCTGCCCAAGCAATTCCTTGATCAAGAGATCGCGCGCTTTGATGAAGCATTGCTGGCAACGCGCAACGAGTTTTCCAGCCTGCGCAGCAATCGTCCGACCTATGCCGCAGCCGAGTTCGATGCCTTCCTGGAATTGCATCAGATGATCCTCGATGACCCGTTGTTGAGTGTCGCGCCGCGCGACATGATTGCCAGCGAACAGTGCAACGCCGAGTGGGCGCTCAAGGTGCAAGCGGAAACCTTGCAGGCACAGTTCGACGAGTTTGAGGATGCCTATTTGCGCGAACGGCAGACCGATGTGAAGCAGGTCGCCGAGCGTTTGCTCAAACAGCTGCTCGGGCATCCGGGGCATGTGCTGCCAGCGGCCCGGCATGATGTGGAGTTGATCCTGGTGGCTCACGATTTGAGTCCTGCGGATCTGATCCAGTTCAAGCCCCATCAGTATGCCGCATTCATCACCGATCTGGGTGGCGCGACGTCCCACACTTCTATTGTCGCGCGCAGCCTCAATACTCCTTGCGTGGTTGGCCTGCGCAATGCACGCGAACTGATCCGTGAAGATGATATGTTGATACTGGACGGCGAGCAGGGTGTGCTGATTGTCAACCCGGACAAACCGATACTGGCGGAATACAGGCTGCGTCAAAGCGAATGGGAGCTGGAACGCAAGAAGCTCAAGCGGCTGCGAACCGCGCGCGCGAGCACCCTGGATGGAAATCTTATCGAACTGCACGCCAACATCGAGAAACCGGAGGATATTTCCGAAGTCAAGGAGAATGGAGCGACCGGGGTCGGTCTGTTTCGCAGCGAATTTCTGTTTCTCAACCGTGACGACTTGCCGGATGAAGATGAGCAATTCGAGGCATATCGTGCCGTGGCCATGGCCATGGAAGGGCAACCCGTCGTGATACGCACGTTCGATCTGGGAGCGGACAAGCAGATCAAAGGCGCGGAGCGTGTTGCCAATAATCCCGCATTGGGCCTTCGCGCGATACGCCTCTGTCTGGCCGAGCCGCATCTGTTCCGCACCCAGTTGCGAGCGCTGCTGCGCGCCTCGCATTACGGCAACATCAAGGTACTGATCCCGATGTTGTCAGGCGTGTCGGAACTCAACCAGACTTTGCACTTCATCGAAGCGACCAAGCAAGGCCTCGATGAAGAAGGTCTGCCTTATAACGGTGATGTGAAGATCGGCGGCATGATCGAGATACCCGCGGCTGCACTGGCACTGAATATGTTCGCCAAAAGACTCGATTTTCTGTCCATCGGCACCAACGATCTGATCCAGTACACGCTGGCGATAGATCGTACTGATGAGGAGGTGGCGCATCTCTATGACCCGCTGCATCCCGCCGTGCTGCATCTGTTGTCGCACATCATAGTCACATCCAATAAACTCGGCGTGCCTATCTCCGTGTGCGGCGAGATGGCTGGTGAACTTGTTTATACCCGTTTGCTGCTGGGCTTCGGGCTGCGCAAGTTCTCGATGATCTCGGCACAGGTGCCGAGCATCAAACAGCGCGTGCTTACCACCAGCTTGCAGGAAGTCGCCGCATTGACGCAGAAGATCCTGCGCGCCGATGAGCCGATGAAAATCCGCGAGTTGCTGGACAAGCTCAATGCCTAGAATTCATATTCGACCTGCATCCTGAAAGTGTGGTCAGGCGCGGCATCGCTTGACCCGACCAGCCATGCGGCGTTGTACTTGATGACATGACGGTCGCCTAGCCCGAATTTGCCGAAAACTGCGGGGCCAATGCGGTGGCTCTGGTCGGCCTGCTTGTCCCAGTCGTTCCATTTTCCCATGTCGCCGAAACCTTGCACGCCGAATTCGAGGGCGGGCTGCCAGCGATATTTGGCCTGCCACTGGTAACCGAAGTTGGTGCTGTATGGCACGCCGCTTTCATCTACTTTCCCGAACGCGCGTTCAAAAAGCAGATTACCGTTCAACTGGAGCTTGCCAAATTCGGTCTGGAACAAGGGGCCGAGCTTGAATTCCCACGGTGAGCTGGCGCTTAACGGGGCCTCCAGTTCAGTGATGAGACCGACATCGACCGGGTACTCGCCAGTGTCGGTGAGCTGGAATTTGTTTTCCCATTCGGCCATATTGGCGATGTCGCTTCCGTCGCGCTCCTGTTTCACATAGACCTCGGTGAACCAGTATTCCTTTGCGCCGTAGCCGTAACCGATGCTGGCACCTTGCATGCGATTGCCGCCCACTGGTGAAGTAGCCCCGAACTTGAAGTCGATCTCACGCTCGCCGTATTCGACAGCTGGGGTATAGACATAATCGGCAGCACCGGCGAAGGCTTCCTGAAGGCAAACGATCCCGGAGAGCAAAATGCTCAGAAAAAACGGCAAAGGTTTTTTCACGTTCGGGTTATTTTCGTACGGCGGTTTGACGCGGACGGGCAACCAGTTTCATGCCGGTGAAGATGGCAACCAGCGCAACGAGGTAGAAAACAATCTGCATCCCGGCAGGGCGGGAGTCATAACCGATCAGGCTGTGCAGCAACATGCCGGGCAATCCGCTTTCCGGCAGCACCGCCGAAGTGTCCCACAGCGGCGAGGCGAGGCTGGGCAGAAGGTCGGCCTGGATCAAGAAATGCGCGGCCTGCGAGGCCATGCCGGCAGCCAGCAGCAACACCAATATGCCGGTTGCGGCAAAAAACCAGCGCATCGGTACACGCAGCAGTCCTGCATAAAGCGTATAACCGACCGCGATGCCTGCCAGCATGCCGATCAAGCCGCCGAGCAACATCGAGGACTGCCCGCCGTCGTTCGAGGCTGCGATCCCATACAGGAACAACACGGTTTCAGATCCTTCCCTGAGCACAGCGATGCCAACAATGACCAGAAGTACCGAGCATTCGCTGGTGCCATCGCTGATATTTTTTCCCATGGATTTGGCGCTGGCGGCGAGCGCCGCGCCATGCGATGACATCCATATATTGTGCCATGCCAGCATCAACACCGCGAGGCTAAGCACGATGGCGTTGAAGATCTCCTGGCCTATGCCGCTGGCCAGTGATCCAATCACATCGGTAAAGGCGGCGACCAGGCCGGAGCCGACCAGCCCGGCCAACAGCCCGGCAAGCAGCCAGCGTCTGCTGTTGGGCACGTTACGCGTCGCGGCAGCGAGTATCCCGATGATGAGGGATGCTTCCAGTACTTCCCGAAAAACGATGATGGCAGTTGCGAACATGACACTTCTCCTATTGGACGATGATCACGCCTTGGGCTGTGTCTTCGTGAAACTCGCCCACGAACGGGTAACGTCCGGGAGCGAGCGGGCCGATGTAGATCGTGGCGGAACTATGGCCGGAGATTACCTTTTCCCGGTTCAGTGTGTGGCTCTCGAATTCCTCCGGCGTGGCATCTTGATTTTCAATCCGGATCTTGATCTTTTTGCTTGACGGAATCACGAGTTCGGCCGGCATAAAATGGTGATCCTTGATCACCAGTGCGAAGTCAGCGTCGGCAGCAAGCGCAACGTTAGGAAACAGCAGGGAAACAAGCAACAAGCCGGTCGCAAATGCGGCGACCGGAAGCAACAAGGTGATTAGCAATAAACGTTTCATGGAGCGCTCCTTGGTAATTTATACGAATGATAATCATTCTTATTTGCAATTGCAACAGGTTTTTGACGATGCTTCGAAATAATCAGGTCGTGAAACTCACCAACTTGAGCACCAAAAGTATGTACCCTTATGATTCAACTGTATAAGTCTTGGGAGTTCTGCTGTTTGAAAGCAGTCAGGAAGGGCATTTAGGCTGGGCAAAATTCCACCCGGAATTCATTGACAGGTTTTCACAAAACGCGGAAACTTCATTTCAGTGCCGATTTGACATCAGCTTGCGGGGCACTTAAATAATTCCAGCTAAAGCGAATCAACCCGATCCGCGCAAGCTGAACGGGTTTTTTTTGGACTGATATTTTGAATGCAATAAAGAGTTTAGGCATCGTCAGCGCCCAGCGCGCAGCGTTCGGTACCCCGCTGATTTTTCGTAGCGGCGCCGTGCTGCCGCGCTATGAATTGGTGTATGAGACGTATGGAACGCTGAATGCCGACAGATCAAACGCGATTCTGGTCTGTCACGCGTTGTCGGGGAATCATCATGTCGCGGGCTATTACGCCGATAGTCCCAAGAACGTGGGCTGGTGGGACAACATGATCGGTCCCGGCAAGCCTGTCGATACCGACAAATTCTTTGTCATCGGAATGAACAACCTCGGTGGCTGTCACGGCTCTACCGGGCCATCCAGTATCGATCCTGAAACCGGCAAGCCATACGGCGCGAGTTTTCCGGTGGTAACGGTGGAAGACTGGGTTGAATCCCAGGCACGACTCGCCGACCTGCTGGGCATCAAACAGTTTGCCGCCGTGCTTGGCGGAAGTCTGGGCGGTATGCAGGCGATGCAATGGTCACTGTCTTTTCCGGAGCGGGTACGACATGCGCTGGTGATCGCCGCCGCACCGCACCTGACAGCAGAGAACATCGCATTCAACGATGTGGCGCGCAACGCGATCCTTACCGACCCGGATTTTCATGGCGGCGATTTCTATCAGCACAACGTCGTGCCGACGCGCGGGCTCAGATTGGCGCGCATGCTTGGACATATCACCTATTTGTCCGACGATGCGATGGCGGACAAGTTTGGGCGAAGTTTGCGCGCCGGAAAGCTCGGCTTTACCTATGACATCGAGTTCGAAATCGAATCATATCTGCGCTATCAGGGCGACAAATTCGCCGCGTATTTTGATGCCAATACCTATCTGCTGATGACCAAGGCGCTGGATTATTTCGATCCTGCGCGCGAACATGATGGCAACCTGGACAAGGCATTCGCTGCTGCGCGCGCAAATTTCCTTGTGCTCTCGTTCACTACAGACTGGCGGTTCGCGCCCGAGCGTTCGCGCGCCATAGTCCAGGCCCTGTTGCACAATCGCCTGAACGTGAGTTACGCCGAGATATCCTCGACGCACGGGCACGATTCGTTTTTGATGCAGGATCAACATTACCACGAAGTGATGCGCGTTTACCTTGACCGTATTGCAGGGGAGGTGACGGTATGAGCAGAAAGCAGGGGCACCGTGTAACGGGGATGCGACCGTCCGCGAGTGCCGACGGACGCCGACACAGTAAATCTTTAAATCACCACCGAATAGTGAAGGAGGCGGAGGCATGAGCGCGCACGATTCCGCCGAACTTGCCGCCGCCCGCCCGGACTTCGCGGCCATCGCCGCATGGATACCTAAAGGCGCGTCGGTGCTTGATCTCGGTTGCGGCGATGGCAGTCTGTTGCGTTTCTTGCGGGACACGCGCAACGTGCGCGGCTACGGTGTCGAGATCAGTGACGCCAACATTGTTGCGTGCATCAGGAACGGCGTGAACGCGATCCAGGGCGACCTCGACTCCGGCCTGTCCGGTTTTGAAACCTTGTCGTTCGACTACGTCATCCTGTCGCAGACACTGCAAGCCATACGCCACACCGAGGCGCTGGTGCAGGAGATCCTGCGCGTCGGTAGGGCGGGTATCGTCAGCTTCCCAAATTTTGGTTACTGGCGGAACCGCCTCACAGTTTTGCGCGGGAAAATGCCGGTGTCAGAGGTCCTGCCCTACCAGTGGTATGACACGCCGAACGTTCACCTGTGCACCTTGCATGACTTCGAGGAGTTTTGCGCCATACAGAAAGTGAAAATCCTGGATCGCCGCGTGATGAGCGGAGAGAACGAAGTGAAAGTCTTGCCGAATCTGTTCGGCAGCACCGCGGTGTACCGGTTCCAGCGCGGCATATGAGTGTCTGGCAGCAACTCTTCACCCGGCGCATGCTGATCTGCGTGTTCACCGGATTCTCCTCCGGCTTGCCGCTGTACCTGCTGTTCAACCTGGTTCCCGCATGGCTGCGAAGCGAGCAGGTTGATCTCAAGACCATCGGCCTGTTCGCACTGATCCAGTTTCCCTACACCTGGAAATTCCTGTGGTCGCCGCTACTCGATCGCTATGTAGTGCCCGCATTCGGCAGGCGCCGCGGCTGGATGCTGATCACACAGGTTGCGCTGCTGGTGGTGATCGCCTCGATGGGGGCGTTCTCACCGCAAAGCGATCTGCACACCATCGCCTGGATCGCAACGCTGCTCGCCTTTCTCAGCGCCACGCAGGACATCGTGCTGGATGCCTATCGCCGGGAATTGCTGGCGGATAACGAACTTGGATTGGGCAATGCGGTGCATGTGAATGCCTATCGCATCGCCGGTCTGGTGCCGGGTTCGCTGTCGCTGATCCTCGCCGACTACTTGCCGTGGAGTACGGTGTTCATCAGCACCGCACTGTTCATGCTGCCCGGCATCGCGATGACACTGCTGGTGCAGGAGCCACACCGTGCAGTGCCGCCCAGGACATTGCGCGAGGCGGTGGTCGAGCCTTTCCACGAATTCATCACTCGCAAAGGTTGGCAAAGCGCGCTGCTGATACTGGCATTCCTGTTCTTCTATAAACTCGGCGACAGCATGTGCACCGCGCTGGCCACGCCGTTCTATCTGGACATGGGCTTTTCCAAGACCCAGATCGGGCTGGTCGCCAAGAATGCCGGGCTGTGGCCCGCCGTGATCGGCGGTATGCTTGGCGGCCTGTGGATGGTGAAGATCGGCATCAACCGCGCGCTGTGGCTGTTCGGGGTGGTGCAGGTGGTCTCCATCTTCGGCTTTGTCTGGCTGGCATCGGTGGGACACCACGCCGAGATCACCCCGGTGGAACTCGCTCAGCTTGCCATCGTGATCAGTCTCGAAGCCTTGGGTGTGGGGCTGGGCACGGTCGCCTTCGTCGCCTTCATTGCCCGCTCCACCCACCCCGCTTACACCGCCACCCAGTTTGCACTGTTCACCAGCCTGATGGCGGTGCCGCGCACCTTTGCCAATGCCGCGACCGGCTGGCTGGTGGAGATGATGGGGTGGACAGTATTCTTCCTATTGTGCGCAGCATTGGCGATTCCAGGGATGTTGTTACTGCTCAAAGTTGCGCCTTGGAATGAAACAATCAAAGAAGGATAGTTCCTAAGGGACTGTTAGCGGGAACGGTATACAAAGTTTGCCGTGCAACCCCCGGCAACTCAACAATTGCATCAAATTTTCCTGACAAATACTTTTGATTTCCGCTGATAGTTATACAGCGACTTCTTCTGCGCGGGCAGTGCGGAGACGTCGCTTTCGACAAAGCCGCGCTCGAGGAACCAGTGCGCGGTGCGCGTGGTCAGCACGAACAATTTTTTCAGCTTCTGCGACTTGGCAATGTCTATCATGTGGTTGAGGATAGCCTCACCGTAGCCGCGGTCGCGGCTCTGTTTTTCCACCGCGAGGCCGGCCAGTTCCGCAGATGCTTCGTCCGGGAAAGGATACAGCGCGGCACAGCCGACGATACGATGATCGTGTTCCAGCACCACGAAGCGTTCGATCTCCTGCTCCAGCAATTCGCGGTTGCGCCGCACCATGATGCCCTCCTCTTCCAGAGGCCGTAACAGTTTAAGGATGCCGCCGACATCCTTGATACTGGCATCGCGCAAGGTGTTTAGAGACGATTCAACCACCATCGTGCCGATGCCTTCGTCGCTGAACAGTTCCTGCAACACTGCACCGTCGGTGTGGCGGCTGATCAGGTGGGTGCGCGCCACGCCCGCTTCGCAGGCACGTATCGCGCAGGGCAGGAACAACGATACGTCATCAGGCAATTTCTGTTTGCCTGACAGCACGCCTTGCGCCTGGGCGATGGTGAGTTCCTTGAGCAACGCGCCCTTCTTGTCTTGAACGCCGTCGGTGTCCATGAGGAACATCAGTTTGTCGGCATCCAGCGCGATCGCGGTGGCGGTGGCGACATCTTCCAGCGTGACGTTGAATACTTCGCCGGTGGGTGAATAGCCGAGCGGCGAGAGCAACACCACCTCGCCGAATTCCATGCGGTCGTTCAGCGCAGCGACATCCACCTTGCGTACGCTGCCGGTGTGCTGCATGTCCACGCCGTTGATGATGCCGATAGGTTGCGCGGTGATGAAATTGCCGCCCGCCACGCGGATATCTGCATTGGCCATCGGCGAATTCGGCAGTCCCATCGACAGCAGCGCCTCGATCTCTACGCGGACCCGCCCGACCGCTTCCTTCACGCATTGCATGGTCTCGGCATCGGTGAGGCGGATGCCGTGATGATAGGTGTCGTCAAGATTGCTTTTCGCCAAGTGTTTCTCGATCTGCGGGCGCGCGCCGTGCACCAGAACCAGCCGGATACCGAGACTGGCGAGCAGATTGAAGTCATGCGTCAGTTCAACGAACTTGCCGTCCGCGACCACTTCGCCGCCGAAAGCGATCACAAAGGTGCGGCCGCGGAATGCGTTGATGTAGGGCGCGACGGAACGAAACCAGGCAACGAAATCGCCAGATGGAATAATAGGCATTTAAATCTCCATAATGGAATGTGCGGATAATGCCGCGCTATTCCTCATCTAGCAACTGTCCGGCGATCGCCCAGTTCTCGTCCGGCAGTTCGTCGAAGGCAATATACGTATAGCTTTTCGGCTTCAGCGCGATGCGTTCAAGCGTGTCGGTGATCTCGGCGGCGATCCTGGCTTTCTGTTCGCGGGTCAAGGTGCCGGCGATGCGGATGTTGACGTATGGCATGGTTTTTTTTGGCTCCCGAAAATAAATGATATGGATTATAGCTATGGGAAGTAATAGTAGGGTGGGCTGTGCCCACCATGTCGGGCACAGCCCGACCTACATTCGTTTCCGGTTAGTTATCTTTATGACTATTGGAAATCGCCCCACAGCGTCTGTAAAGCGGCTAGTCCGGCGACTGCGGCAGTCTCGGTGCGCAGCACTCGTGATCCCATGCGGATAGAAGTAAAGCCACAATGCATCGCGCTATCACTCTCTGCTTGGCTGAATCCTCCCTCAGCACCGATCAGCAACACGACCTTGCCCTGTGGTTTGGCTTGTGCGGGCAATGATGTGGCTCCTTCCGGCAGCAGGATATATTTCGAGACCGGCATTTCACGCATTTTTTGCAGCCACGCCATGATGTCCATTGGCGCATATATCTGCGGCAATGTGCTGCGTCCGCATTGTTCGCAGGCGGAGATCGCTACTTGCTGCCAATGCTCGATGCGTTTTTCTATCCGCTCGGCACTCAGCCGGGCCACGCTGCGTTCGGTGGCGAGCGGCTGGATTTCGGTGACACCCAGTTCGGTCGCTTTCTGCAACACCCAATCCATTTTTTCGCTGCTCGTCAATGCTTGTGCCAGCAGTACTTTGAGTGGTGATTCGCGGTCTATGTCGATAGCGGTGATGCCGCTGATGACGACGCGCTTGCCGCCGAGTTCCGCTATCACCCCGTGGCCTTGGTTGCCAAGGCCGTCAAAGATTTGTACCGGATCTCCTTCGCGCAATCGCAGCACACGCGCGGCATGGTGTGCCGCTTCCGGAGGCAGTTCCAAAGAACCGCTGCGAGGAATCGGCGGTGGGCAGTAGAAACGCGGCATGCTTAACCAGACAAGTCGTATAGACGGGCATGATAATATAACGCCCCTGAGGTTATTGTCAGGAATATGAAATGGTCAGTCTGCAGCCCCCTATCTGCGATTTTGGCTGGGAAGCCCGTGATTTCGATCTGCCCGGCGTGGACGGCAAGAGATATAACCTTGCAAATGCGCGTGGCAAGAACGGCCTGCTGGTGATGTTCATCTGCAATCACTGTCCGTACGTGAAGTCCATCCGCGAGCGCATCGTTCGCGACACGCGCGAATTGCAACAGCATGGCATCAACAGCATCGCCATCATGTCCAACGACCCGGCCGAATATGCCGAAGATTCCTTCGGCAACATGAAGCTGATCGCGCAGCAGTACCACTACCCCTTCCCTTATGTATGGGACGAGACCCAACAGATCGCCAAGGAATATGGTGCAGTCTGCACGCCCGATTTCTTCGGTTTCAACGCTAATCTTGAACTGCAGTACCGCGGAAGGTTGGATGCTTCGCGCAAGGAAGCGATCACCGATGCGCCGCGCGATTTGTTCAACGCAATGGTAGAGGTGGCCCGAACGGGCCATGGGCCGCGCGAGCAGATCGCCAGCATGGGTTGTTCCATCAAATGGAAAAGTGAAGCATAAGACGGCGAGCGGAAAGAGGCATGAATAATTCAACACCAGGCGGCATGGGGGCGCTGCTCAAGGCGATGATCGCGGCAGTCAAGCTGGTGACGGCAGAAGAGATCATGCCGCGTTATCTCAAGGTGGCACATCAGCACAAGAGCGA
>Ga0210377_10001967_pt1 | contig 18288 bp, 19 predicted proteins | sample PLM4_65_b1redo_FD_155480 | JGI IMG/M metagenome (GOLD analysis project Ga0210377, IMG submission 155480) | Groundwater sediment microbial communities from an aquifer in East River, Colorado, USA - PLM4_65_b1 redo | ecosystem: Environmental > Terrestrial > Soil > Riparian zone | place: USA: East...
AATTATCCTTGATTCCCTTCCTCAACCCTGATCACCATTGTCGACCCTGCTATGCAGTCCATCTTATTGATCTCAGTGAGTGCCCTGTTGACGTCCCGCTCAACAGCCTCGTGACTCATCATCACCAGGGGAACAGCCTCCGCAGCGGCGCGGCCCTTCTGGATGACCGATGAAATGCTGATGTTGTTCTTGCCGAGCACGCCGGAGACCCGCGACAGGACACCGGGTTTGTCCAGGACTGAGAAACGCAAATAGTAGCAGGAGGTGATATCGTCCATCGCGCGGATCTTGAGCACTGATCGTGCCCGGAATGCCGCGACCGGCGACCGGTTTGCATGGCCGGAGAGGATGTCCCTGCCAATGTCGATGATATCTCCCACCACCGCGCTGCCTGTAGGCATATCGCCCGCGCCCCGACCATAAAACATCGTGGAACCAACCGCGTCGCCCACGATCGAAAGCGCGTTAAACACGCCGTCCACCCGGGCAATAGGGTACTCCTCGGGAAGCATGGTCGGGTGCACCCGCGCCTCGACCTCGCCATCCACCATCTTGGTGATCGCCAGCAGCTTGATCTTGTAACCGAGCTCTTTTGCGAAATCGATATCCAGCGGCGTGATCTTCGAGATGCCCTCGGTATAGATATCGCTGAATGTTACCGGTGTGCCGTAGGCAAGCATGGTCAGCACCGCGAGCTTATGCGCCGAATCGATGCCTTCAATGTCGAACGTGGGATCAGCCTCGGCATACCCCTTGGCCTGGGCCTCTTTCAGCACCTCATCGAACTTCCTGCCCTCGTTCGTCATGAGCGTCAGGATATAATTGCAGGTGCCGTTCACTATGCCATAAATCGACTTTATATTGTTCGCGGCGAGTCCGTTCCTGATGGCCGCAAGGATCGGAATACCGCCGGCAACCGAGGCCTCGAACCCGACCGTGACGCCGGCCTTCTCCGCCGCTGCATAGATTTCCTCGCCGTGCACGGCCAGGAGCGCTTTGTTCGCCGTCACTACATGCTTTTTGTTCCTGAGAGCATCGAGTATGAATTCCTTGGCGGGCTTGTACCCGCCGATCAGTTCGACCACGATGTCGATGTCAGGATCATTGATCAGCTCTTTTGCATCGTTCGTGAGCTTCACATCGCCCAAGGCGATACCCCGGTCGCGCTTAAGATCGAGATCCGATATCTTTTTCAGGATGACAGGGGCGCCGAGCCTTCTCTTTATAATATCCGCGTTCTCGATCAGTATGCGCGCCGTGCCCGTGCCTACCGTCCCGAATCCGATAATGCCCACGTTGATTGATTTCCTGGTCAAGTTCTGGTCCCCTTTTCCCGAGATGATGTTGATGATAACAACAGGGACTTGATGCTGCTACTCGCAGTTGACCTGCTGAAATGCTCATGCATCGCTAACCCATTATTTTTCATAGAATTTTTTCTAACAGTATAGATTTTAAAGCAAAATTGATAATAAAACACAATGTACCTTTTGTCAATAAAAAATACTTATCAAGCACGTTCAGCAAGGCCTTTTGCAAACAGTACCTCCAAGAAAAAGCTTGATTTATCAGCCCGCCTGTGATAATGTTTTATCTCTTTAAAAACTGAGTAAGGTCGATTCCCGGACAGGATACGAAACGGGATTACTCCTTGCTCCCTGTGTTCCAGCAGGGGGCTATAACCCATGAGGAGGCAAACAACAATGCATCTGTATGAATCAATTTTCATCATCAATGCCAACCAGACCGACGAAGAGATCGCCAACGTGATCAAGAAAATGCAGGATGTGGTCGCGAAGCAGGGCGGCGAAATGATCAAGTTCGAGGACTGGGGCAAAAAGAAACTTGCCTACGAGATCAAGAAACAGAAGCGCGGCCACTATGTGTTTTTCCAGTTCAAGGCAGCGCCCGTCGCGGTAAGCGAGCTCGAGCGCACATTCAAGCTCACCGATTCGGTGATAAAATTCCTGACGGTAAAGCTCGAAAAGGAACTGCGCACCAGGCCGGCACCCAAGCCGAAGAAGAAGGACCTCGCCAAGGCAGCGGCAGAGGCAGGACATGCCGCGGCGTAGCCGCTGACCACCGTTCGCATTCGTCCGATCCCCCTCCTGTTCTCGAAACAATGCATGAGGACATCGGGAAAATCGAGGTAAACCATGACAAGCTTCAATAAAGTGATCCTGCTGGGTAATCTCACCCGCGATCCTGAAGTGCGCTACACGCCGAACGGCAGCGCGGTTGCGAGCTTTGCCATCGCGATCAACCGGAAATACAAGCATGGTGAAGAGACCAAGGAAGAGGTCAGTTATTTCGACATCGTCGTGTTCGGTAAGCAGGCTGAGACCTGCGGGCAATACCTCAATAAGGGAGACGGGGCGTTGATTGAAGGCAGACTGCAGCAGCGCCGCTGGGAAGACAAGGATTCCGGCCAGAAGCGAAGCAAGGTCGAAGTGGCGGCGCAGTCGGTGCACTTCATGCCGAAGCGCTCGTCATCCGGCCAGGGCGGTGGTCAAAATCAGTCCGAGCCCGCGTCCGAAACGCCCGTGGATGAGGGAGAGATCCCCTTCTAAGGCAGAGTAGCCGGTCATTGAAAAACCATTAATTACACGAGGAGTTCACTACTATGGCAGCATATCCAGCACGATCATCAGAAAGACCTTCTGACTCGAGAAGCGGCGGTCGAGGAGGAGACAGCAGGGACAGCAGAGGCCCGAACAAAAGGCGTTTCCAGGTCCGGAAAAAGGTGTGCCGCTTCTGCGTTGACAAGACGCCGTTCATTGATTACAAGGACATCAAGACGCTCAGATTCTTCATCACCGAGCGTGGCAAGATCCTTCCCCGACGCATCTCCGGCAACTGCGCGCGACATCAGCGCGAGGTCACCGTGGCGGTGCAGCGGTGCAGAAACATCGCGCTCCTGCCGTTCTCGGGCGAGAAATAAAGCTCGCTCTCCATCGGTAAACAGCGCATTTTTGTGCTACACAAAGCAGGGAAACGCAGTGGTTACTCATCAGTGACCCTGGGTTTCCCTTTTTTTTGGATCATTCGATTATCAGGAACAATAATTTACCACGGATACACATGGATATACACGGATAATGGCGCATGCTTTTACAAAGCAAAAAAGACGGGGCAAATTGCTGGGGTTGATTTAAACGATTTTATTTTTTCGCAGCCAATCCGTGTCCATCCGTGGCAAAGCATGCCTTAATTTTGTGGAGATCACTATGAACTACCGCGCCATTCTCATCGCAACAATACAGACACTCGGGCTCTTTGTTGCCGGATTCATCCATCCCCTGGGCCAGATATTCACCCTGTTCACGCCCGTGCCGCTCATCCTCGTCTATGTCCGGTACGGCAAGCTGGCAGGACTGACAACGCTCGTCGCGTCAAGCGTCATGATGTCGGTCCTCGGCGGCGGATGGCAGACGGCGGCCATTCTCTTTCTCAGTTTCGGTTTAATGGCCATCGGCACCTCGGAAGGCATGCGCAGGAACTTGAAACCCGAACAAACCTCGCTCCTGGGCGGCCTCCTGCCGATAGCGGTGTTGGGCTCGATCGTTTTGCTCTATCTCGCCCGGGTCGGCAAGAACCCGATCACGGAGGTCGAGGTCTATCTCCGGGAGATCATTGCCTCTTCAGCAAAGACCTACACGACCATGGGGATGAAGGAAATGGCGGACATGGTCTCCTCGATCCCGGATAACTTTGTCTATTATCTGGCAAGGCTCATCCCGAGCATCACCATTGCCACCTCGGTGACGCAGGCTGCCTGCTGCTACGGCATTGCCCGCGCCATCATCCTGCGAAAACGGGGACCAGAACCATTACCGGCACAGCAGGCACTCGCTGAATGGCATGCGCCTGACTCGTGGGTTTGGGGCCTCATCGCGGCCCTCGCCCTCATCGTCGTCCCCAGTGAGACGGCATGGTTCATCGGATGGAACATCGCGATCCTGTACGCGGTGCTCTATCTCGCCCAGGGAACTGCTCTCGTGGAGCATTACCTCCGGAAAGCGGGCATCAGGCCCCTTATCCGGGGATTGCTGCTCGCGCTTATCCTAGCCCTGCCGTCCGTCGTGTTCGTGATCGCCCTCGGCATTGTCGACATCTGGGCGGACTTCCGCAAGGTGCGGGTGCCTGTCGCGAATCCCTGAGTCTTTATGCTTTTGCAGTGCAAGGACGCGATTGCGTGATAAAACAGAACGATCCTCAAACGAAGAATACTTCCTGAAGTTGTGCAGCGTCAGTTATCCGCGATAGATGATGGTTACAACCTGAATATGGTAGGTCGGGTAGAGCAACGCGTCTGTGCTCCGGCCCACTTAAAACTTCTGCCAAGAAGGAGAAAATATCATGCATGCTCTGACTTTCGCCGGTCTTATCACACGTTCTCTCATGTTCATTGCTTTTGTATCCCTTGGTGCGTGCAACAGTGGTGGCAGCACCTCCGGCACGCCGGTCCCCTTTTCATCAAAACTGGTCAAGGCCACGGATCCCGGAGACCTGGAAACGCGCATCAAGGCCGAACTTACCCGCCGCTATGAAAGAATGTATGACTCCTACGCATATGGAGACATTGCAATTGCCGGTGGTGCGGTCGTGCCGCCGCCTCCAATGAGCGGCAACCAGCCGTCCGCGAGCAATGATACCGGAACGCTACCGCACTCCGAGACCAATATCCAGGAATCGGGAGTGGATGAAGGAGACCTCGTCAAGACCGATGGAGCCTTCATTTATCTCGCACGTGGCTCGCATTTTTTCATTTTGAAAGCAACCCCGGCTTCCGAAACGGCAATCGTGAGCGACATAGATCTCCAGGAGCCGGTGAACGAGCTCCATCTCGCCGGTACACGGGTCATCGTCATCACAACCCCGATCCTGACAGGACCGTCCGTAACTGTCACCATATCATCCCCCACGGGCATAGCAACCGTTCGATCGGTCACACGCGTCTATGACTACGACGTCAGCACTCCTGCCCAGCCCGTTTTAACGGCACGATATGATTTTCCCGGATCTCTGCAGGGGAGCCGCCGGATCAACAGCAGGATCTATCTAATCACGAACCACAGCATTGATCTCCCTTCTCCGGTCACCCCATGGGATTATCTCAGCACGGGAACTCCCTTTGATTCGGCATGCGCGCAAGCCAAACAGGAGAATTTGAACAGGATCGAGGCCCTGACCCTCGACGACCTCCTCCCGTCCTCAACCGCAACACTTTTTACCGCGGGTGCCGGAACGTCATCCACGAGCCCCGTCATCGCCCCCGGCGATGTCTATATTCCTGAATTCGGAAACAGTACCGATCTCGCCCTCGTCATCAGTCTCGATCTTACCGGGGCAACGCCCGTGGTGTCCACCTCGGGGGTCATGAGTTCCTGGTGCACGATCTACATGACCACGGACAGCCTCTACCTCGCCTCGGGGAACTCCTGGCAGTGGATCATGCCCCTGGTCGGCGAAGGAATGCCCCAGGGCAATCCCGAGCCCCGTACCGCTGTCCATAAGTTCTCCCTGTCAGAAGGTGCGGGAAAACCGCTCTACGCCGGCAGCGGTGTGGTAAACGGCTGGATCAACGACCGGTTCAGCATGGGCGATTATCTTGGATATCTCCGGATCGGGACAACGCGCGGCGGCTGGTGGGGTGAGGATATCAGCAATCAGCTCGCCATCCTTTCACAGGGGACCGGGACACTGATCGAGACAGGAAAGATAACAGGACTCGCGCCCGGGGAGCGCATCTATTCCATGCGCTTCGACCGGGACCGCGGCTATATGGTGACATTCCGGCAAACCGACCCGCTCTACACGTTCGATCTGAGCGACCCCCGGAACCCGAGGATCGCCGGAGAGATCGTCGTAAACGGATTTGCCACATATATCCATTTGCTCGGCACGGACACCGCGCCGCGGCTCCTGACCATCGGCAGGTCGGCTGATGCAACCGGCAGGGTGACAGGCAACAAGCTCCAGCTCTTCGACGTAAGCAGCCTGTCAGCCCCGCAGCTTCTGGGCGACTACGAACTCGGCGCAGGCTGGTCTGACGCCTTGTACGATCCTCATGCGTTCCTGTACTACGAACCGCTCGGGATCCTCACGATCCCTTATTACGCCTTCGCCCCCGCGACCGGCGATTACCGCTCCGGCCTGAATGTCTTCAACATCGGTCCTGCGAGCATCGGTCTTCGGGGGATCATTCATGCAACTGCGCTCACGAGCGGGTACGGAACGTATGAAGACACGGTGGACCGCTCGGTGATCATCGGGAGCAGCATCTACGCCGTGGCCCATCGCTCGGTCATCGCGGCAGGGGCTGATCAATTGAATGTACTCGCGGCCGTTGATTTGCCTGAGAGCTACACGTATTATCCGCTGGTCGTTACGGGAGGAACGAGAATGGGAGCAGTGAGGAATTGAGAAGCCTGCTCCTTGTTGCCGCCATCATGCTCCTCTTCCCGGCCCTTCCCGCTTCGGCTGACAGTCTGTCCTACGAGGCCGGCGTTGGCTTCTATTTCTCCTCAGGCACCACGGTGAATCTCCTGCGTTACCAGCACGAGGCCAGGCCGCTTTTCGGATACAGCGGTTATTACGAGGCCATGTATACTTCCTGGAACGGTCCCGACAATGCAAAGGCCATCGGCCTGGCGCGGGGAATACGATTGGCGACAACCGATAATCAATATCTGAGTCTTACGGGCGGTTTGAGCCACATCAACAGGACCACCTCGAACCTCGGACAGCCTTTCGAATTCTATGGTCGGGTTACTTATGTAATGCATGTAGACAAGGCGATCTTCTCTATCGGTTATGTACATTTTTCCTCTGGCAAGTTCTTTTTCGGATGGTCGGGGCCCAATTACGGCGAGAATTTTGTGACGCTCTCCATTGGTATGAGTTTTTAATGGCAGGGATACATCGCTCCATCACGCTAATTGACATCGCCCTGAATCATGACATAGTTACATAAAGAATTCAGGATAATGGTTTCTACGATCGGACTGCTGATCAGTAAAATCATCAGAGAACCTGGTCAATAGCTGGGAACTTCCCGGGGTCAAATTGAGAAACTCACTTCTGTGCCATCACGTCCGGTTCTTCATAAAAGCCTGCTGCAGAGCGTTGACATCCGGCTGCGGCTTTTCGGGCTGCTTTTCCTGCTTCGGCTGCGGCTGTGACCGGTCCAGCCTCGGCCTGTCCGGATTCTTTTTTAATGACAGCGATATCCTCTTCCTTTTTACATCGACCTCAAGCACGGTTGCCATCACCCTTTGATTCACCTTCACCGCCATGTTCGGATCTTTAATGAAGCGGTCTGAAAGCTGGCTGATATGAGCAAGGCCGTCCTGGTGCACGCCGATATCGATGAACGCGCCGAATGCGGTGATGTTCGTCACCACACCCGGCAGCTTCATGCCGGGCAGTACGTCCTCGATCTTCTCCACACCATCGGCAAAACTGAAGCTCTCGAACTGTTCCCGGGGGTCCCTGCCCGGCTTGGCAAGCTCTGCCATGATGTCCTTTAACGTCGGCAGGCCTATTGTATCGGTCACATATTTATTGAGGTCGATCTTTTTGCGCAGTTCATCATTCCGCATCAGGTCCGGCACCGCGCAGTTCAGGTCCTTTGCCATGACATCGACGATGTGATAGGACTCGGGATGCACTGCGCTCGCATCGAGCGGATTGATACCACCCTGGATGCGCAGAAAACCCGCCGCCTGCTCAAAGGTCTTAGGCCCCAGCTTGCTCACGTTTTTCAATTCGTCGCGGGACCGGAAGGGGCCGTGCTGATTTCGATGTTCAACGACATTCCCGGCGAGCTGCGGCCCAAGACCGGAAACATACATCAACAGCTGTTTGCTCGCGGTATTGACCTCAACGCCGACAAAGTTCACGCAGCTCGCCACCACGTCGTCGAGGCTCCGCCTGAGCGCGGGCTGGTCGACATCGTGCTGGTACTGCCCCACGCCGATGGACTTGGGGTCGATCTTTACCAGCTCTGCCAGCGGGTCCATGAGCCTGCGGCCGATCGAGACCGATCCGCGAACCGTAAGATCCTGATCAGGGAATTCTTCCCTCGCGACCTCGGATGCTGAATAGATCGATGCGCCGCTCTCATTCACCATCACGATCTGGATCGAGGCAGGCAAGCCAAGCTGCCTTGCAAAGGCCTCGGTCTCACGGCCCGCGGTGCCGTTCCCGATGGCGATCGCTTCCACATCATATCGTTTGCAGAGATCAATGACCTTTGTTCCCGCCTCTCCTGTGTTCTTTTCGGAAAAATGAGGATAGATGACATCGGTGTGCAGCAACTTTCCCTGCCGGTCGATGCAGACCACTTTGCATCCCGTGCGGAACCCGGGATCAATGGCAAGAACGTTCTTTTGGCCCAGAGGCGGAGAAAGCAAAAGCTGCCGCACGTTCTCCGCAAAGACACGGATCGCCTCTGCATCGGCACGCTCCCTGGTCGAGACCCGTATCTCCGTTTCCATGGAGAGTGAAAGGAGCCGTTTATAGCAATCATGGACCGCGAGCTTGACCTGTTGCGCAGCGGGATTGTCCCCCTTTACCACCAGGTCCTTGAGCAAATCGAGGGCATCCTCCTCGGGCGGGGTGGCGCGCAGGACCAGGAATCCTTCCTTCTCTCCCCGCCTCATGGCAAGTACCCGATGGGACGGAGCGGACGAGATCGGCTCCTGCCATTCAAAGTAGTCCTTGTATTTGATCCCCTCTTCTTCTTTTCCGGTCAGCACCTTGGTCCTGAACTGGCCCTTGGAAGCGAACAGCTCACGCATCTTCGCGCGGGCGTTCTGGTCCTCGTTCACCCATTCTGCAATAATGTCGCGAGCTCCGCTCAGGGCGTCATCCGCGGTCTCAACACCCTTCTCCTTGTCCACGAAGGAAGCAGCCTCGGCAGCAGGGTCAACGGACACCTCCTGTGAGAACAGCCGCAGCGCCAACGGTTCGAGCCCCTTCTCGCGGGCGATTGTCGCTTTTGTGCGCCGCTTGGGACGGTAGGGTAGATATATATCCTCAAGCACCGACAAGGTCTCAGCTCCAAGGACCTTTGCCTTCAGTTCCTCGGTGAGCTTGCCCGATTCTTCAAGGGACTTCAGGATCGCCTCACGCCTTTTGTCCAGTTCCCGGAGCTGTTCCAGCCTGTCGCGGATAGAGAAAACCGCAACTTCGTCAAGCGAACCCGTGGCCTCCTTCCGATATCGCGAGATGAACGGAACCGTAGCGCCCTCATCAAGGAGCGCTGCGCAGGCCTGCACCTGTTTTTCGTTTACGTTGAGTTCTGCTGCAATGATACTGATATGTCCTGTTGTCATGGTGTTCCTTCTTGGGGGGGAATGAGGCGGGTATAGTAGCAAAAGGGATTGAGGATGTAAAGAAGAGAAGCGAGGGGAGATTGTTTTTTTGCTGCTTCTTTGCGGGTACAAGGATTTTTTCCTTGCCGATCTGAGGGTGCCTCGTTAAACTTTTGTTTGGGAAAAACGATCATCATATCCCCTAAAATATCCATCACGGTTATTGACATCGCACTGAATCCAGCATATATTCGTCCCAGATCATATCATTATAAACGCGCTATCGTTACGCCGATATCGTTTTATCAGGATTATCGCAACAGCCGTTGTGAATCCTTTAAACCGGCGGGCACCCCTGGAATTCCATACAAGGTGACATGATGATCACGATTGCTCTTGCGATTATCGCATTCATGGTATTGGCTGTGATAGTAACGCCCCGAATCGTGAAGGCCACGCATGCGCGAATGCGGCGGGCCGCAATATCGGGAGAAGCCCTGTCAACATAATTAAAGTTTTTGTTTCTGTTCGATTTCGTATGGCTTGTCGGGGACAACCTCTACTATGAAAACAAAGACGGTCGGACCGTTGTCGACATAAATGAACTTCAGGAGATCAGATACCGCTATAACGTAGTCCCGTCGTATATAGGCGTCCTGGAATTGATCCCGCGATATGGTCAGCCCACCTCCCTCGATGTAGGCATACCGGGAATGACCGAGGTCATCTCGGGCCTGGAGAAGCGTCTTCCCGGGTTAACCCGCTCGCGCATGATCAAATGTGTGAAAACGGGCGATGTTGAAGATAATTGTGTCGTCTGGAAAGCCACATGACACTGATGACGCCTTCTGAATCTGGCAACCCCGCCCCCAAAGTTTATAAATCCGGTCAAGTTTTTATAGTTTCCGCATGAAATCAACACCATTGCACTCCTCTTTATATGCTATAATTGAATTAAGAAACATGAAAGAAGTCTAATTGCAAGGAGGTGTATTATGGCAAGCCTTATGAATGTAAAAGAGAGCAAAGGATTTTGCGATGAAGTCTATACCCAGCTGGCAGACATGAAGGAAAGGATCATTGAACTGAAGAATCGGTCGGTCGCGAAAAGTCCGGGAAAAGACATTGACGGAGGTATGTTCGGACGGCACCTGAGTGAACTCGCGGACCAGATCGACTGGAAGCTCCAGATCTTGTCGCATTCCTGTCCCGTTGACTGGAAAGGTTCTGCGGATTATACGGAGACGGCGCAAGTGAATGCGGTAGAGAAACCCAAAACCGGAGACATTGATTTTTCTCCTGGGTATGTTGGCGGGTAGACAGAAGCAGAAAAAAGCCCCGGAATATTTTATCCGGGGCTTTTTTCGTTAAGGTGGAACCAACATGCAAAAAATGCCCATCATTTACCAGATAGCTATACCCATAACACGTCATTGACTTATTTCCCCTTCGAGCATATATTCTCCAATAAGATAGAATACTAATTCGTGTGGCATACGCCTTGCTAAACGCCCTAAGCACTCATTTTGCAGTGTTGAGTAGGGGGTCTGCTCAACAAATGATTAGCACCAAGAGAGGGATACCATGAAACCAGCATTGCTCAGCATAGCCTTGATCCTGTCGGTGGCAACTGCCATGGCGGCTTTTGCGGATGAGCCTTTCCAAGGTATACAGCGAGAAGCTGTGAAGATTCTTAGGACGAAGTACCCCGATGCGGAATTCGGAATAGATAAGGACCAGTCTTCCATGCACATGTTTCGTCGCAACATGCGAGAATTCGTCATCTATAGACTGAACAAGGTTGGCGACTGGCAGAAACCTCTGACTGTTCAAGGGCCAGATCGAGGCGGGTTGTCGGTACGATTCTACGTCAAGAGGGGAAGATGGGAAGGGGCTTTGGAAGTTCCTTATAGTGGAACGAGTGATTTTCACGTCTTCAGAGAAACGCACGTTGTGAAAAATTCAGAAGATGGGAACTGGCACCTCTGGGCAGAAATCCTGACCCCAGCAGTTGATACCCCCGAGGAAATGAAGAACAACCTCATCAAACTCTTTAATGACTTTGAAAAATACATGAAATAATGCCAGCGAGCCGCTGAATTTCGTAGGTCGGATAGAGCAATATGAAACCCGCAGCGAAAATGCTAACTAAGCGTTCCACACCGACCGCTACGCGGCGCGTGAACTTCGCATTCACGTGCAAGTTACAACCTTTGTGCGATGATAGTTTCGTCTATCTGAAATTACGAACTCGCAGGTGTCATCGACAGCATGCCACAATGTACAGAATCGCAGAATTAGCGAGGTGAATTGTGTCCAAAGTCTATTTCTCCACCGCACGTACACTCAGATGGGACTACAGCCACAGCGTTCCCGGAAAGCTGGAATCCCTGCTCAAAAAAATGAACTTCTCCGAACGGTTCACCGAGGACGAATGGGTCGCGATCAAGATGCATTGGGGCTCACACGGCGCGTTCCGCATCGTTCCGCCGGTCATGATCCGCAAGGTCGTTAACGCCGTCAAGGAGGCCCGGGCAAAGCCATTCGTCACGGACACGGTCAGGATCATGGGCCTCGACTATATAGAAGTGGCGAACCAGAACGGTTTGAACCACCTCTCCTGCGGCGCGCCGGTGGTGCTGGCAGACGGACTGTACGGCAAGGACAGCATCCTGGTCAAGGCGGGGCCGATCCTCGGGGAGATCGCGATCGCTTCGGCAATTCATGACACGCCTGCCATGGTCGTCTGCTCGCACGTCAAGGGACATATAAACGCGGGCTATGCCGGGGCGCTCAAGAACCTGGCCATGGGCTGCGTAAGCGCCAGCCACCGGAAAGGAGGCTGGAAAAAAGGGCGCGGCGGGATGCACTGCCATGGCGAGATGGGTCTCCAGTGGAATGCCGAGAACTGCACCTTCTGCGAACAGTGCAAGAACATCTGCCCTCTCCACGCGATCGATTTCAAGGAAAGTACGTTTGTCGTTGACCAGAACAACTGCTGGCATTGCGGCCGGTGCAGCCGGGTCTGTCAGGAAGGCGCTCTCACGATGCCCCAAGACGACGTGACGTTCCAGAAGAGCCTTGCCGAGTCTGCGGAAGCCGTGCTCTCCACGTTCAAGAAGGGAAAGGTCGTCTACGTCAACTTCCTGTTCCAGATCCAGCCTGAGTGCGACTGCATGCCTGTTGCAGACGTGCCGGTGATCCAGGACCAGGGCATCATGATATCCGACGATATCGTGGCCATTGAGCAGGCGTCGATCGACATGCTCAGGGCCGCCCCTCCCCTGCCCCAATCCGCGACAGACGAAGTCGCCATCAAGCCCGGCGATGATATCATGTACAAGCTCAATCCCCGTCCAATGCAGATACAGATCGATGAAGCGGAGAGGCTGGGGTTGGGAACGAAGAAGTATGAGCTGGTCAAAATCGAACCATGATAACTTTTTGCCACGGATAGACACTGATCACACTGATAACAGCAAAGAATTTAATATTATTTATTTCTGTTATAATTCATCCTAACAGTTTTCATCCGTGTCAATCCGTGTCCATCTGTGGCTAAATTGCTATTAAGTGGAGTCATCATGCCCAAACGCACAAAGATCATCGCTACCATCGGCCCCTCATCGAGTTCGCCTGCGATCATTGCCAGGCTCATCCACGCGGGCATGGACGCAGCCAGACTGAACTTCTCCCATGGCGACTGGAATGACCATACCACGCGTATAAGGCGAATCCGGCTGGAGGCTGAAAAGGCGGGAAAGCAGATCGCCATCATCCTGGACCTGCAGGGCCCGAAGCTGCGTGTGGGAGCCGTACAGCATGACGCGGTAACCTTGAGGCGGGGGGACACGGTGACGGTCACAACAAGAAAAGTCATGGGAACTGATAAAATTTTCTCAATAACCTACCCCCGATTCACCAAGGACCTGAAGACCGGCGCCCGCGTGCTGCTGGACGACGGCAGGCTCGAGCTCACAGTCCTGGCAAAGAGCGAGGCCGGCCTGCGGTGTAAGGTCATCCGCGGCGGCATTCTCAGGAGCCACAAAGGAGTGAACCTGCCGGGCACACAGATTTCGCTCCCTTCGCTCTCCCCTAAGGACAAGGCAGACCTCCGATTCGGAATCGCGCACGATGTGGACTATGTCGCTCTTTCGTTCGTTCGCACCGCCAATGACATCAGCACCACGCGCAAGTTCCTGAAAGCGCACGGCGCTGACATCCCGGTCATCGCAAAGATCGAGAAGCCCGAAGCCATCAAAAACCTTGACGAGATCATCCGTGCCGCCGACGGGATCATGGTTGCGCGTGGCGACCTCGGTGTGGAGATGTCCCCTGAACAGGTGCCGCTGCTCCAGAAGAGGATCATCAACGCCTGCAATGCGGCCGAGAAGCCGGTCATCACCGCCACGCAGATGCTCGAAAGCATGATCGAGAGCCCCCAGCCCACGAGGGCCGAGGCCTCCGACGTGGCGAACGCGATCCTCGACGGCACGGACTGTGTCATGCTCTCCGGCGAGACCGCAATGGGGAAATATCCTGTGCAGGCGGTGGAGGTCATGGCGCGGCTCGCCGTGCAGGCCGAGACTTCGGTCGCTCCCCGGTCTCCGAATACGGATCTCTCCGGCCCTGACGAAAGCGTGGCGCATGCGGCATGCCGCGCCGCGGGAGAACAGCATGCAAGGGCCATCGTCACGTTCACCCAATCAGGCTCCACTGCCCTCCTGGTCTCGAAGCACCGGCCGAGGATGAGCATCATAGCGCCGACGCCGTTCGACCAGGTCGCCAGAAAGATGTCGCTCTATTGGGGTGTGACCCCCATCCTCCTGAAGAGCAAACGCACCACCGACGACATGATCGCAAGCGTGGAGCGCGCCATGCTCTTTATCAAGCTGGCCAAACACCACGACCTGATCGTGATCACCGCGGGCGTGCCTATTGGCGTGGCAGGCAGCACGAACATGATGAAGATACATCGGATCGGCGAGGTTAAAAGTCTTGAATCCCGATCGTAGGGGCACCCCCGCGTGGTTGCCCTTCCATGGGCAGGCACAGAGGCCTGCCCTACCGAGAGATGCCTTTTGGTTCGGGTTTGTTCAAGCAGGGAGGAAAATATCTGACAGGACATTTCAAGAAAAAAAAGCCGGGACCTGAATACAGGTCCCGGCTTCAATCAACAATATCAAACATCATCACTCTTCCGAGTAGTTCGGATTCGCCGGTTTTCCGTTCTTTGTCAAATAGTCCGGGCTGAATGCCGGGATCACGCCCGCCTGGCCGTTCTGGGGATGGATCATGAACCGGTAGGACACGAGTTGTCCGACGGTCTCCATCATATGGTTCCAGCCTTTTTTAAACAGCCCGCATTCGTTATTGTAACAAACCCACAGATAGGGCGAATCCCAATCAAGGTATCGTGCATCCATCTTCTCCATGACCGATCTGCAGTGGGGGCAGGTCGGGGCCTCTGTAACCTTCCACTCTTTTGTCTCCATCATATAAACCTCCCTTCAGCAACGGGATATTATACGACTGTAAGAAGCCGTTTGCAATACGGAAAAAAAGATCGCAACAGCTTGCCAGGAGTTTACTCAATGTTGACGTTTTCATCCGGTGCTTAGAGCAACAGGCGCATGATATTCTCAAGATGTCCCAAATGCAGTTCCAGAGGGTCATTTCAAAACAGAAACGAGGTTACACCTCCCTCATGCATAGATGGTCATGAGAACATCCTTTCTGCATTGGAGCTTACGGATAAATCCTCGAGCTTCTTCGAAGAGCCGGCACACATGATGTCAGTCGCCTGTCCTGGTCATCTCGCTCTCCAAACTTTTTTCGATCAGCATGATTTCGATACGACGATTCTTCTGCCGTCCTTCCGGAGTATCGTTCGGCGCCACAGGATCGTATTCGCCTCTCCCGGACGGGACCATGCGCTCGGGCGGCACGCCGACCTCCTGCAGGTAGCGCACGACGTTGGTCGCACGGGCGACAGAAAGCTCCCAATTCGACGGATAGGTGCTCTGCAGGGATTTTGCCACCGGGACATTGTCCGTATGGCCCACAACGCGGATGATCTTGTTCTCGTAGGCCTTCAATGCCTCACCGACCTTCTTCAAAACTTCCTTGCCTCCCGCCTTAAGCGCAGCGCGGCCGGAATCGAAGAAGATCTGCTCCGCCAGGTCCACCGACAGCATGTTCTTATACTGCCTCACCTGGAGCTGGCCCTTTTCAACTTCCTTCGAGAGGCCCTGTACCAGGTCCTCGTACTGCTTCTGTTTCTGCTGACTGGCGGCCAGCAAAGCAACCGTTTGCTCTTCCAACGACCCGACCTGTTGCTGCGCCGCTGCTTTCTGCTGCTCCAACGTGGTCTTCTGCTGTTCCATAGAAGAAATATGCTTTTTCAATGCGGCGATCTCCTGCTCCGCAGCAGTCATCTGCTGTTCCAGGTCGCCCTTCTGCTGTTCCAGGTCACCCTGCTTCAGTTCCAGAGAGGCCTGGTCCTTCTGCAGTGCGGCGATCTCCTGGTTCTTCCCCATTTCCATCTTTTCGTATTTGCCCGTGCTGACGCAGCCGCTCACGATGAACATAGCTATGAGAACGGTAATGCAGATGCCAAGATTCCTTGTCATAAGCGTACCCTCCTTTTTTCTGTTTTGAATTGTTGTGCAAACGATCTCTGATGACGAAAGGTGTTATGAAATCACTGTTCATGAGGCAGACGGTCCTCTTCCCGGACATCGAAAAAGCAGTTCGGATAGGAAGCGATGAGTACCTTGATAAATTCAGCGTCGTCCTTGGAGTCATTGAGCAAGCCGCCGGAACAGAAAGGTAGGCAAATCAGGGAGCGGTGTTCATTCCCTAATCCTTATATCGGATGGCATTGGCAGAGATGATTTGACCACCTGATGCTTCCGACCGGTGCGATCCAGCAAGCATTGTCATGTCTGAAATAATGACCACGGCATTGGCACCCATGCTCGCAGCCGCCTGGCGCAGCTTCTCCTCCATCTCTGGGACCGACAGGGCGGCCTCCGGTTCGAGGATAATCTGGCCAAGGGTCTCGAACGGGCGCAGAGGCTGCGTGCGGAGAATCATAACCTTGGTCGGGTCCGTCGGCGAATATGCGGGCATCCCTACCGTGGGCATGATTCGGACAGTATTAGCGGTGGGACAACCGGTAAAGAGCGATACAGCAACGATGATAACGGGCAGCGCGGTCCAGGCTAAAATCCTCGTTCTGTTCATTATGTTCTCCTTTCGGACAATGCCTTTTTATTAATACTATCACTTTTGATGTGGCGGAGAGGCCGGGAATCGAGAATATCAATAGTTCTCTGTCCACAGTTCAAAAAAGCTCTTGGAATGCAGGCAGGTCGGGCACTGATCCGGCGGTTCTGTGCCTTCATGATGGTAACCGCAGTTCCTGCAGATCCAGGTCGAGGGTGCATCCTTTTTAAACACCTTTCCCTTGACCATATTTTCAAGCAATTTCAGATACCGTTTTTCATGCTCGATCTCCACTTTCGAGATAAACCTGAAAGCGGCTGCCACCCCGGGAAAACCCTCCTGCTGGGCAACGTCCGCGGAACCTGGATAGAGCTTCGTCCATTCCTCGTGCTCGCCCTCTGCCGCCGCTTTCAGGTTCTCGGCAGTGGTGCCGATCCGGCCGGCCGGAAAAGTCGCCGTGAATTCAGCCATGCCGCCTTCGAGGAACTTGAAGAACCGCTTGGCATGCTCCTTCTCGTTCTCTGCGGTCTCGAGGAAGATGGCCGCAATCTGCTCATACCCTTCTTTCTTCGCCGCACTCGCGAAGAAGGTGTAGCGGTTACGCGCCTGCGATTCCCCCGCAAACGCCGCAAGCAGATTCTTTTCCGTTTTGGTTCCTTTGAGCTTCATACTATCCTCCTGGGTAATCGTGTATATAAGTAACCTGTCGCGCAGATGAAGAAATAAGTTCTCTCTGCAATCCGCAATAATACTATATTACCTCATCTTCCTCGCCGTCTCCCTCCGGGCTAAGAAGATATCGGCTCTCGCGAGCAACCAGTAGCTGAATCGTTCTTTTAATTTCTGGACCAGGGGCCGGGACTTCCATTCCTCGAGCTGAATGCGGGCAGACTGTTTCAGATCGTCCTCGAAATCCGCGCGTGCCTGCGCTGCAAGTTCTGCATCGGTCACGACCACCACCAGTTCGTAGTTGATCCTGCCGCTCCGGACATCCAGGTTTGCCGATCCGGCAATGACGGTATCGTCGGTGATCGCGAGCTTTGCATGCATCATCGCGGGCAGATATTCCCAGACCTCGATCCCCGCCCTGAGCAGCCTGCCGTACAGTCCCCGCGCGGCCCAGCGCGCCACGGCTACGTCGGTCCTCTGAGAGAACAGAAGCCGCACACGCGCCCCGCGTTTGACCGCGCGTTTGAGCGCACGCAGCATTCTTCCGTGCGGATAGAAATAGCCCATGGCGAGGTCGATGTCCTTCCGGGCTCTTTGGACAACCTCGCGGTAGGCCCTGCGAACCGGCCACACCGGGTTTTCAGGGCCGCTCTCAAGGAACCTCAACCCGTCTCCGTGTATCGCCTTCACATCGTGTCGACTATGAAACAACAGCCGGTGCAATGAAGAACCGGCCCGCGCCCACATCCTCATAAATGAATGCCTCAGCCATGCCGTTTCCGGGCCCGTGATCTCCACCATATTGTCACGCCAGGGCGGCTCTCCGTGCGCGCCACGATAATATTCTTCTGCCATGTTCATCCCGCCGATGAATGCAATACAATCGTCAACGAGCAGCAGTTTACGATGGTTCCTGAAGAAAAAAACGCCTTTTGTCAAAGGATGGAACCATTTCACCTTGCCGTCCGCAGCGAGGAGATCATCCCAGAAGGCATCGGGGAGATTCCAGGAACCCCAGGAGTCTACGAGCACTTCGACCAGCAATCCCCTCCGTGCAGCCGCGGTAAGA
>Ga0210377_10001968_pt1 | contig 18287 bp, 16 predicted proteins | sample PLM4_65_b1redo_FD_155480 | JGI IMG/M metagenome (GOLD analysis project Ga0210377, IMG submission 155480) | Groundwater sediment microbial communities from an aquifer in East River, Colorado, USA - PLM4_65_b1 redo | ecosystem: Environmental > Terrestrial > Soil > Riparian zone | place: USA: East...
CGGAGGCGTTGGTTCTAGCAGCCGCTGGTATCGCACGATATTCCTCGACGAGATCGGCAAGGACTATGTGCGCACCGCCCGTGCCAAGGGCTTGTCCGAACTGCGCGTGTTGTTCCGCCATGTGTTGAAGAATGCGATGATCCCGATACTTACCGGCGTGGTGGTGGTGATACCGCTGCTGTTCCTGGGCAGCCTGCTCACCGAGTCGTTCTTCGGCATCCCCGGCCTGGGCAGCTACACGATAGATGCGATCAATGCACAGGATTTCAGCGTGGTGCGCGCGATGGTGTTCCTCGGTTCGCTGCTGTACATCGTCGGACTTATCCTTACAGACATCTCTTATACCGTTGTTGATCCCAGGGTGAGACTGCAATGAACCAAAATGATTTGGTTAGGAAGTTCATGCTTCGACAAGCTCAGCACGAACGGTTGTTGAGTGATCATCAAGAAACAGTAAGTCCGTTCGTCCTGAGCTTGTCGAAGGAACGAACGATAAACGTATTGATGCACAGTGTCGGAGGTGTTTTTTGAATTTCATGCCCGTCATTCTGTGGAGCGATGCGCTGGTGTTCCTGTTGCTGGCGGCGGGTATCGCCGGTGCATGGTATGTGCTGCGGCACGAACATCTGCTGTTACCCTGGCGGCGTGTGGCACGCAGCGCCACGGCGATGGTATCGCTGCTGGTGCTGTCGCTGTTCCTTGTGGTCGGCCTGCTGGACACGCTGCATTACCGCGTTGCCTTGCCGGAACGGAACAATGGCGAAACGATATATTCGCCTGAAGTGTTGAGTGTATTCGACAAACTGGTTACGCCGCTGCGCTCGCACATCGAGAAAACCTATTCCGCGCCGTTCTCCGTCACGCTCTATGCCAAGGAGAGCAGCACGGATGCGCAAGGCAATGTCATACGCGACTATCCGCGCCTGCAATATGGCGGCGCGCACCTGACCGATGTGGCACAGCGCGATGGCGACGTGGCGCAGAAAGTGCTGATCGGTGTTGCCGCGGGATTGCTGGTCGGACTGCTGATTATTTTTGCAGGTAAGCGTTGGGTGTCGGCACGCATATGGCCTTTGCGACCAATGTTCATCGCTGTACTCATCATCGCCGCCCTGATCGGCGCGCTCGCCAACCTTGCTGCCGCTTATCACGTGCTCGGCACCGACAAGGTCGGGCAGGATGTGCTGTACCTGTCGCTGAAGAGCATCCGCACCGGCCTGATCATCGGCACCGTGACGACGCTGGTGACGCTGCCGCTGGCCTTGTTCCTCGGTATCGCGGCGGGATATTTGCGCGGCTGGGTGGACGATGTCATCCAGTATGTCTACACCGTGCTGAGCTCCATCCCGAGCGTGCTGCTGATCGCGGCTGCGGTGCTGATGATGCAGGTCACGATAGACACCCATCCGGAATGGTTTGATACCACCGCGTCGCGCGCCGACCTGCGGCTGGTGTTCCTGTGCCTGATCCTCGGCGTGACCAGCTGGACCGGGCTATGCCGTCTGCTGCGCGGAGAGACATTGAAGCTGCGCGAGATGGAATATATCCAGGCAGCGCAGTCGTTCGGCGTATCAACCCTGCGCATCATTACACGCCACATCGTGCCTAACGTGATGCACATCATCCTGATCGCGCTGGTGATGGATTTTTCCGCACTGGTGCTGGCAGAGGCGGTGTTGTCCTATGTCGGTGTCGGGGTCGATCCTTCGATGATAAGCTTCGGCACGATGATCAACGCGGCGCGGCTGGAGATGGGGCGCGAGCCGATGGTGTGGTGGGCGCTGGCCGCCGCGTTTGCTTTCATGCTGGTGCTGGTGCTGGCGGCGAATCTGTTCGCCGACGCGGTGCGCGATGCGTTCGACCCGCGTTTGAACCTGACCGAGTAGCCGCTGCCTTACTCAGGAATGTCGAATTGCGGATTCCACACGATCTCCCACAAATGCCGGTCGGGATCCTGAAAGTAGCCCGCGTAACCGCCCCAGAATGTGTCCTGGGCCGGCTTCACGATCACCGCGCCTGCGTTGCGGGCTTGCGCCATCACGGCATCCACTTCTGCTTTTGAAGATACATTGTGCCCGAGCGTCATTTCGGTGGGACTGGGGCTGTTCAGAGGCAAACCTGTATCATGGGAAAGGCTGTTGCGTGGCCAGATCGCGAGCTTCATGCCCCACTGCAGATCGAAGAATGCCACTGCTCCGTGTTCAAATTCGGTGCCGAAGATCCCCTGTGTCGGAAGGCCCAGTCCGTCCCGGTAAAACCGCAACGCCCTGTCCAGATCGTCAACCCCGATAGTGATAACGGTGATCCGTGGTTTCATGCTCGCTCCCTGTGTTGACCGGAATGTTATGCGTTGCCCTTTTTTGCTCCAACCTTGGCATCGAACTTCTCCTTGTTGATGACGAACCGCTCATGCCGCCCTTTGGAGATCAGGTCCACGCCATCGTGGGCTTCCACAGCAAAAACAAGCTTCTTTCCTTCAACTGCGATCAGCTCGACATTTGCCGTGACCTCAAGGCCGGGCGGTGTTGCGGCTAAGTGGCTTACGTCGATGTGGGTTCCGACCGTTTGTTCGCGTGGCCAGTCGATATGGGGGTTGACTGCCTTGATGCACGCCCATTCAAGGAAACCCACCAGGTAACCTGTGGCAAAGACTTCCGGCATAGCCACGAACTCTTCCGCCTCGGGATAGAGCGCCGGGACGGTTTTGGTTGGTGGCACGATGAACTTGTGCTCATACCTGATACCTGGTTTCAACGTTTCCTTCATATGATTCTCCTCCTATACGCATCAGGTGGTAGCTCAGCGGACGGACAAAGCATATCCCGGTTCGCCTGAGCGTAGCGTTGGGAAAAGCGGTCCGCATCGAATCGGTTAATAGGCGTTCGTTCTCTACCCGTGCCTTGAATCACGGATTGAACACCAATCTGTTCTTAAATTCACAAGCTTAGTTGCAAGTGACACAATGGAATTTATAGCTCCATCCATCTCGGCTTTCGAAGCTAGTGCATTCTGACTTGAATCGCGTTGTTGCAAATCGACTATGCCTATGAAATCCGGCCAGCCCTCCTCTGGCTCTTTGTTCCAACCAAACGTCAGTGGGCTATGAGCGATGCGGTTTCTAAATTTCGCTTTATCGAGAGCCTCGCCCCAGCATTTTTGCGTCTCTACTTTCCAATTCTCCGAGTATCCGCGACTCTTAACGAACCCCATAATTTTCTCCACCCGCTGGGTGAACCGCAGTTTTGAGAACTCCGGAAATTTCTCAGGGGCTTCAGAAAGCTGAACTAGCCAGAGATAAGTCTCAAACTCCAAGGCTCCAAAATTAATAATTAACTTCCCAACCCTTGTGATCCAGACGGCTGATAACGGACGGACAATTGCGTGTTTAATGCGATTCATGCAGTCTCATTCGTCTAATGCAAAACGTAAAGTTTTGGGGGCGCAGAGCTTTAACGGCGTTCCGCTTGAACACAGGGTTAGGATGGGGTCAGGAGAACTTCTCAACAAAACACTGCTGCAATTAAAAATACCATATCAGACACAATAGTTGCAAGACAAGCAATTATTTCACTTACCGACAAAGTGACCGGCTTGCACCATGCTACGGACTTTGGTTAAGACACGTATTCACTGCACTATGCAAAACCACAGGCGGCGTGGTGTAAACTGACGCAGAGAATCAAAATAATGTTACAAGTTTAAACTTGTGCAACCCCTCTTGATTGCCGGATTTGGATTGCAAGATATTTTCGCCATAAAAATTTCGAAGTAATTTAAGTGAAGCAAACACGATAATGACAAAAAATGCGGTGCTTATAGGTGATGCTCCGACGAAAATTCTTTCTGTTAGGTCGTTGACTGCGTCATTGCGTTCCGGTGTTCCGATTGTCGACGGTATTTCTTTTGAAATCTTGGCGGGGGAGACTTTTGTGCTGCTCGGCGAATCGGGCTGCGGCAAATCCATGACCGCACTATCACTGCTGCGCCTGTTGCCGGATGGGGTGGTGCACGTGGATGGCACGGCGCTGCTGAATGACATCGACCTGTTCGGTTTGCGTGAGCGCGAGATGCGCGACGTGCGCGGCGGCAAGATCGCGATGATCTTTCAGGAACCGGGGTTAAGCCTTAATCCGGTGATGACGGTTGGGGAGCAGATCGCCGAGGTATTGGCACTGCATCAGGGGATGAGCTTGGTGGAAGTGCAGCAACGCTGTGTCGAGTTGCTAGATCAAGTCGGTATCCCCGATGCCGCGCGCCGCGTAACTGAATATCCATTCCAGCTTTCCGGCGGCATGAAGCAGCGTGTGATGATCGCGATGGCGCTGGCCGGGCAACCTCGGTTGCTCATCGCCGATGAGCCGACCACCGCGCTGGACGTGACGATACAGGCGCAGGTGCTGCAGTTGTTGCGCGACACGCAGGATGCCAGCGGCATGTCGCTGTTGCTGATCACCCACGACCTTGGTGTGGTGGCTGAAATGGCGCATCAGGTCGGTGTGATGTATGCCGGCCAGATCGTCGAGCAGGCATCACGTGAGCAGTTGTTCAGGCAGCCGTTGCATCCCTACACGCAAAAGTTGTTTGCCGCGATGCCCGATGCTGCGCGGCGCAGTCAGACGCTGGCTGCCATTCCCGGCAGCGTACCTCAGCCCGGCGTTATCACTCAAGGTTGCCGTTTTGCACCGCGCTGTGACCATGCCTGGTCGCTGTGCCATGAGCAAATGCCTGAGTGGACCGAGATGGAAGATGGGCGAGGGGTGAGGTGTCATCTTTATGCTGCTGATGCAACGGGAAGGGATAAGGGGGAAGGGAGAAGGGTGGATGCCGCGCCGAGGTTTGCCCCTTCTCCCTTATCCCTTCCCCCTGCTCTTTTGCAGGTCTCCGACCTCAAGGTCTACTTCCCGATCCGCAAGGGCATCTTGCAGCGCGTGGCGGGGCAGGTGAAGGCGGTGGATGGGGTGTCGCTTGAAATACCACAGGGACGCACACTGGCGCTGGTCGGGGAATCGGGTTGCGGCAAGACCACGCTGGGCAAGGCGTTGCTGCAATTGATACCGCCCACTGCGGGCAGCGTGCGGTTTGACGGAAACGAACTGATGGGCCTTGGCGCGCGTGCATTGCGCTCGCAGCGCGGCACGATGCAGATGGTTTTTCAGGACCCCTATGCTTCATTGAATCCGAAGATGCGTGTCGCGGAGATCCTCGAGGAAGGGATGAGTGCATTGAATATCGGAAGAGACAGTGCGGCTCGCCAAGCGCACATCGACATTTTGCTCGACCAGGTCGGACTGGCGCGCAACAGCAAGTGGCGCTACCCGCATGAATTCTCCGGCGGGCAGCGACAGCGCATCGCGATCGCGCGCGCACTCGCGGTGTCGCCACAATTGTTGATCTGCGACGAGCCGACCAGTGCGCTGGATGTTTCGGTTCAGGCGCAGATATTGAATCTTCTCAAATCTCTGCAGCAGGAATTGAATCTGAGCTATTTGTTCATCACCCACAACCTCGCGGTGGTAGAGTATCTGGCGCATGAAGTTTGCGTGATGTATCTTGGGCGCATCGTCGAGCGCGGCACGGCTGAGGAAGTGTTGCGTGCTCCGAAACATCCTTACACACAAGCGTTGCTGTCTGCTGTGCCGCGCATTGACGGAACAGGCAGGGAACGAATCAGGCTGGAGGGTGACTTGCCTTCATCGGCCAACCCGCCGCAGGGATGTCATTTTGCTCCACGCTGTTCACACGCTATGGAGCGATGCCGTGCTGAATATCCGCCTGCGAAATCACATTCGGCTACCCATAGTGTTAATTGTTATTTGTTTGACGAAAGCCCGGGTTGACGACAGGGTATTTTAGGTTTAAAAAGGTACCAAGTACTCCGGTATCGTAATTAACGGAGATTTGGGTGGTAGCTGATCACAATAATTATTTCTAAGGAGTGAATCATGAGCACCAGATTGGCAGGAGCAAAAAGAGAAGTCAGCAAGGAAAAGCTTATCCAGGATTTTCGCATGGTAGTGACTGACGCCGAAGAGCTGTTGCGTGCAACAGCAGGTCAAGCAGGCGAAAAAGTGTCTGCCGTACGTGGTCGCATACAGGAAAATCTGGAGGTTGCGAAAGAACGACTTAATGCCGCCGAGGATGAAGTAGTTGCCATGACCAAGGAGGCGGCATTAGCGACCGATGAGTATGTGCATGAGAATCCATGGACAGCAGTGGGTGTCGGCGCGGCTGTTGGCGTGATTGTGGGCATGCTGATTGGACGCGGTCGCTAGGCCATGCCTGAGGCAAGTTCCGGCCTGATGGAGTCGGCCAAGCGGCTGATTTCTACTTTGATTTCCATCGTTTCGACACGGTTGGAATTGCTGGCGAATGAGCTGCAAGAGGAGAGGTTGCGTCTAATACAGATGCTGCTTTATTCTTTGTTCGCGCTGTTTTGTTTTGGCATGGGCGTGATGTTGCTCACGGTATTCATCGTCGTACTGTTCTGGGATGACCACCGTATCGCCGTGGTGGGGGGGTTGTGTGTCCTGTTCTTCGTGCTCGGTACGCTGATGGCAACTATGTTGCGCAACAGGGCACGGTCACATCCAAAATTGTTTTCCGCCAGTCTTGCCGAATTGGCCAAGGACAGAGAACAATTGGAGCCAAGGGAACAACTGGGGCCATGAAACAAAGAATGGCTGAGGTGAGGCGATATCGCAGCGAGTTGCTGACAAGGATCGCCGCTCAGCGCGAGCAGATGACCGAGATTGGATCGGAGTGGCAGATGCCGCTGGCACTGGCCGACCAGGGTGTGGATGCTGTGTGTTACTTGCGCCGCCACCATCCCTTGCTGGTCGCCGGGGTGGTGGTTATGTTGTTCGTGATTCGTCGACGCGGCATGGCTGGCTTGGTGGGAGGGTTATTGGGAGCCTGGAAAGGATACCGCTACATCACTTCCTTTTCGGCAAAATTGTTGTCGCGAGGTTAATTTCCTCGCGACGCGTTGTTGTTGATAACGATAATTTGCAACACGCTGTTCGAGCGACCAGCAGAGAATTCTTGTTACAGTCAGAAGACTTTCGTCTGGTTGTTCATGCTATTGGAAGACCTGTAGGAAACAGGCTGTGTCACAGCGATGACTTGCCCGGGTCTGATTATCTTCAATGACCCGTTCCATTGTCTAAGCTTGGCAACGCTGACATGATAACGGCGTGCTATGTGTGACAATGTTTCACCTCTGCGCACTCTGTGCCGGGTAGCGCGCCCGTGGTCATCGGCTAGGTCCATGTTGAAGGCTTCAAATTCGGTTTCGCTTTCCTCGCCATTGATCGGCACCAGCAGGGTTTGTCCGGAGCTGATATTGCCGTGGCGGGAGATGCCATTAACCAATTTAAGATTTTCCACCGACATGCCGAAGCGCGGTGCCAGTTTGTCCAGACGTTCGCCCTTCTTGGGCTGGTAGGATTGCCAGCTGACCAGTGGTTTGTCGTAGTTCTCCAGGTTTTCGGTAAACGTATTCATCTTGTCTATCGGAAGCAAAATCAGATCGGTGTTCTCCTGAAGGATCACCGGGCGGGTGTGCGCAGGATTGAGCGCGGTGAATTCTTCTTCGGAGATGTCTGCCAGTTGCGCGGCCAGTTTCACGTCTATGTGTTTGGCGGTGGCCACGGCGACAAAGTAGGGTTCGTTGCGGATCTCAGGCAGCGTCAACGCAAACTTGGCGGGGTCGGAAATGATGTTCTTGATGGCCATCAGCTTTGGCACGTAATTGCGGGTTTCCTTCAGCAATTTCAGGTTCGCGTAGTTGGTCGGCCGACCGTGTTTGCGGTTGTAAGCCTGTGCGCGTTGCACTGCTCCTTCGCCGCAATTGTACGCAGCAAGCGCCAACTCCCAGTCACCGAACATGTCGTGCAGTTTTTGCAAGTAATCGAGCGCCCCGTTGGTTGCGTTGATGACGTCGCGGCGGCCGTCATACCACCAGTTTTGCTCCATGCCGAATTTTTTGCCGGTGGAAGGGATGAATTGCCAGATGCCGGAAGCTCGGCTGATTGAATATGCGCCGGGATTAAAAGCGCTTTCGACCATAGGCAGCAGCGCGATCTCGGTAGGCATGCCGCGGCGTTCGACTTCTTCGGTGATGTAATAAAGGTAGCGGCGTGCCCGATCAGTCATGCGATCCACGTAATCGGGATGTCTCGCGTACCATTTTTCGTGCTTGGCAACCAGTTTTGAGTCCAATTCGCTTAACGAGAAGCCGTTGCGTATGCGCACCCACAGGTCCTGCGTCGTCGGAACGTAAATCGAAGATTGCTGAGCTACCGGCGTTACTGGCAGGAGCTCGAGCATGATGTTGCGTGCGGTAGGAAGATACTTTGGTTCAGCCGTATCAATCACAGGGGAATTGAGTGCGAGCATCTCTGCCGCGTGAGCAAGCGTTTGCAACGAACAGACGCTAACCGCAAGCATGGCGGGAAAAATCAGTCGAATCAATGACACGTGAATCCTTCCTGAAGTAAAAACCGAGGCAATGGTATTCGAACAGTCTCGCCCAGGTCAATCGAAAACAGCCGCTAAAAGACAAAAGGCTGAGAACAGGTGACAGAAGGTTGGGAATGAGGGGTTGGAACTGGCTGAAGCTTGCTACATGTAAGCCTTGACTGACATTCGGCCAATTTAACGAATGTCCTCTTTGAGCTGTTCCAGAATGGCTGGGTTTGACTACGGTTGCTGGGCTTAACATGGCTCTAACGCGCCATGTTAGGCGCGCCGAAATCCGGCTATCTTTATTGAACAACTTCCTTGAGTTAATCAAGGGGGTTTTGGCTCTGGCCGCCGCTTCGCGGCTTCACATCGGTTGCGCCGATATGAGCCTACACCGAAACCAGTCCTACTCAGCTTTGTTGTATATGTGCTGCTTGGTAATTAGCGCACCACCTCTTTTAACTGCTCCAGGATGGCCGGGTTTTCCAGCGTCGAGATATCCTGCGTGATCTGTTCGCCTTGTGCGATGGAGCGCAACAGGCGACGCATGATCTTGCCGGAACGTGTTTTAGGAAGGTTGTCGCCGAAGCGGATCTCGTCCGGCTTGGCAATAGGACCGATCTCTTTGCTGACCCAGTTGCGCAGGGTCTCGACGATCTCTTTCGCCTTGGCAACATCGGTCGGACGTGCACCCTTCAGCACCACGAAGGCGACGATGGATTCGCCTTTGATGTCGTGCGGACGGCCGACTACGGCGGCTTCCGCGACGATCGGGTTCGCGACCAGCGCCGATTCGATCTCCATCGTGCCCAGGCGATGGCCGGAGACTTTCAGCACGTCGTCGTTGCGTCCCATGATCCAGATGTAGCCGTCTGCGTCGCGGTTTGCGGAGTCGCCCGCAAGGTAGTAGCCGCGCATCTCTTCGGGGAAATAGCCTTTCTTGTAACGATCCGGGTCGCCCCAGATGGTGCGGATCTGTGAAGGGAAAGGGCGTTTGATGACCAGTGAGCCGCCTTGTTGATTGGGGACTTCATGTCCGGTCTCGTCCACCACGGCGACCTGGATGCCGGGGATGGGCAGGGTGCAGGAGCCGGGTTTGGTCGGCACTGCGCCGGGCAACGGCGCTATCATGTGGCAACCGGTCTCGGTCTGCCACCAGGTATCCACGATCGGGCAGCGTGCCTGGCCGACGGTGTTGTAGTACCACATCCACGCCTCCGGATTGATAGGTTCGCCCACCGTCCCGAGCAGGCGCAACGAGGAAAGATCATACTGTTTGGGCAGGTCGGCGCCGAGCTTGATCAGCGAGCGTATCGCGGTCGGCGCGGTGTAGAAGGTGGTGATCTTGTGATCCTGGATCATCTTCCAGAATCGTCCCGCGTCTGGCCAGGTGGGGATGCCCTCGAAGATGACTTCGGTTGCGCCCATCGCAAGCGGGCCGTAGGTGACATAGCTGTGCCCGGTGATCCAGCCCACGTCGGCGGTACACCAGAAGATGTCGCTGGCCTTGTAGTCGAATACCCACTTCATCGTGAGCATGGTGCCGAGCAGATAGCCGCCGCTGGAATGCTGCACGCCCTTGGGTTTGCCGGTGGAGCCGGAGGTGTAGAGAATGAACAGCGGATGTTCCGCGCCGACCCATTCCGGTTCGCAGGTCCCGGCCTGCTTGGCGACCAGATCGTGCCACCACACATCGCGTGGCGCGTTGAACTTAATCTCGCTGCCGGCGCGGCGATAGACGACGACATTCTTTACCACCTCGCAACCCTCCAGCGCGAGCGCCTCGTCCACGATGGATTTCAGCGGCATCACCTTGCCGCCGCGCATCTGCGCATCGGCTGTGATGACGGCGCAGGCCTGCGCATCGGTGATGCGCTCATGCAGGCTCTTGGCTGAGAAGCCGCCGAACACCACCGAATGGATCGCGCCGATGCGCGCGCATGCCTGCATCGCCACCACCGCCTCGATGCTCATCGGCAGATAGATGATGACGCGGTCGCCTTTCTTGATGCCTCGCGATTTCAGGCCATTGGCGAACTGGCACACGCGGGCGTGCAGATCGCGATAACTGACCCTGGTCACTTTGCCGTCGTCCGCCTCGAAGATCAGCGCGGTCTTTTCCGGTTGCGTGGCGAGATGCTTGTCCAGGCAGTTGTAGGAGACGTTCAGTTCGCCGTCCTCGAACCATTTGAAGAACGGAGCCTTGCTCTCGTCCAGCGTTTTGGTGAAAGGTTTCTTCCAGAGCAGGGTCTCGCGCGCCAGTTTTGCCCAGAAGCCCGCGTAATCCTTCGCCGCCGCATCGCTCAAAGCCTTGTAACCAGCCATGCCGGAGACGTTGGCCTGTTTTACGAATTGAGCGGATGGCTCGAAAACGCGCTGTTCATTCAATACTGATTCGATGTTGGACATGTGATCTCCCGAGTGGCGATGAAGGTTGAGTGTAAGCTGATAAATCAGGACAGGGAAGAATGTAGTTTTTTTGTGTACTGCCTGTCAATCAAAGCTTGACTGAGGGGCGCGACATACCTCCGGCTCAGCTACGCTGAGCTTATTCCGCGTTTTTCGCGGGGCTCTGCGCAGGCTTTCCCTCCCGATGGAATTGGCAATTAACCCAGCGCCTTGTGCGCAGCACTAACCGCCATCCCGCGCTTGATAGTCGCATTGAGGCGTCCCAGCGTTTCTTCCAGCGCGCTCAGGCAGAACAGCACGTTGGTGGGGTTGCTGGCAAAACCCATCAGGCCGATGCGCCAGATCTTGCCGGCCATCACACCGAGTCCGGCGCCGATCTCCAGGTTGTAATCCTTGAGCAGGGCGGTGCGCACTGCGGCGTCGTCCACGCCATCCGGGATGTGGATCGAATTCAACTGCGGCAGGCGCTCGCCTTCTTTCACGACAAAGCGCAGACCCATCGCCTCGATGCCTGCCTTCAGCGCCAGATGATTGCGATCATGGCGCGCCCAGGCGTTTTCCAGTCCTTCGTCCTGCAGGATCACCAGCGCCTCGTGCAAACCATACAGCGCGTTGATCGGCGCGGTGTGGTGATAGGCGCGCTTGCCGCTGCCCCAGTAGCCCATCACAAGATTCAGATCGAGGAACCAGCTCTGCACCTTGGTCTTGCGCGTTTTGATTTTTTCCACCGCGCGTTCGTTGAAGCTTACGGGGGACAATCCCGGGGTGCACGAGAGACACTTTTGCGAACCGGAATAGATCGCGTCCACGTTCCATTCATCCACCATGAGCGGCGAGCCGCCCAGCGAGGTGACGGCGTCCACGATGGAGAGGCAGTTGTGGCGGTGTGCGATCTCGACCAGTTTCTTGACGTCCGATAGTGCGCCCGTGGAGGTTTCCGCGTGTACGAAAGCGACCACTTTTGCGTCAGCATTTTTCTTCAGTGCCTGTTCCAGTTTATTGGGATCTACCGCTGTGCCCCAAGTGTCTTCCACCATGATCGCCGTAGCACCGCAGCGCTCTACATTTTCCTTCATGCGCCCGCCGAACACACCGTTCTGGCATACGATCACCTTGTCGCCGGGTTCGACCAGATTCACGAAACACATTTCCATGCCTGCCGAGCCGGGTGCGGAGACGGGAAGGGTGAGCGGATTCTTGGTTTGAAAAGCATACTGCAACAGCGCCTTCATCTCGTCCATCATCGAGACGAACAACGGATCGAGATGACCGATGGTGGGGCGGGACATCGCCTCGAGGATGCGAGGATCGACATCGGAAGGTCCTGGACCCATCAGGGTGCGGAGCGGGGGGTGAAAGGATTTTATCGGCATGATCGGTAATTATTAGTTGTAGTTGGGAGAGGGCATCAAATTGTTCGGACCGGAATCATAACAAAATATCACAGCAGAATGATAGGGAATAAACCCTCCGACTACGCAAAATCCTGGCTGGCTCAAATCCGCGTTTGAGTTATGCTTCCTTATAAAGCATATATCTGGCTGGGTGCAGTCCATGCGTGGAATGAGGCGGCTCTTGAGATGAGGAGGATGGGATGGAAGACAAACCGATGCTGACTCATTTAGCGCCGATACAACAGGAAGCGCTCTCGACTGGCGGCAAAAAATCTAAGGACGTGAAACTCGCCAGCGCCGGGTCGGTATTCCATGTGCATAAAGTATCAAAGATCTACCGCATGGGCGAGGTCGAGGTGCATGCGCTGCGCGACGTGACGGTCGATCTTTACCAGGGCGAATTCGCCGTGCTGCTGGGCGCTTCCGGCAGCGGCAAGTCCACGCTGCTGAACATCCTGGGCGGACTCGACCGGCCGAGCAGCGGCGAAGTCTATTATCGGGATCACGACCTGACTCGTGCTGATGACGACGGCCTGACGCGCTTCCGTCGCGAGCACGTGGGTTTCGTGTTCCAGTTCTACAACCTGATTCCCAGTCTCACCGCGCTCGAGAACGTCGCGCTGGTGACCGGGATCGCGGAGCACCCGCTTGATCCCGCCGAGGCGCTCGACCTGGTTGGCCTCGGCAACCGGCGCGACCATTTCCCCTCGCAGCTGTCGGGCGGAGAGCAGCAGCGCGTCGCGATCGCGCGCGCGGTGGCCAAGCGCCCCGATGTGCTGCTGTGCGACGAGCCCACCGGCGCGCTCGACTATGCCACCGGCAAGATCGTGCTCGAAGTGCTGGAGCGGGTGAACCGCGAACTGGGCACGATCACCGCGGTGATCACGCATAACGCCGCGATCGCCGGCATGGCGGATCGCGTCATCCGCATCAGCAGCGGGTCTATCGTCGAAGTGCTGCACAACGAAACCAGGGTTGCGCCATCGGAGATTTCCTGGTGAAGCCACTCGGTAAAATATTACTGCGTGATTTGTGGCACTTGCGCGGCCAGGTGATGGCGGCTGCGCTGGTCGTGGCCTGCGGAGTGGTGGCGCAGGTCAGCATGCGCAGCGCCTACCTTTCGTTGCAAGCGACCCAGGCAAATTATTACGACAGCTATCGTTTTGCCGATGTGTTCGCCAATCTCAAGCGCGCACCGGAGAGCCTCGCCGATGAGATACGAGCATTGCCGGGCGTGGCGCAAGTGCGCACCCGCGTGGTCGCGGACGTGACGCTCGATGTGCCCGGCCTGGCCGAGCCCGCCACCGGGCGGATGGTCTCGATCCCGGAGAGGCAGTCCGCGATGATCAACGATCTCTACTTGCGGAGCGGGCGCTATATCGAGGCGGCGCACCCGGATGAAGTGCTGCTCAGCGAGGTGTTTGCGCAAGCCAATAAATTGGACGTGGGAGACAAGCTCGGTGCGATACTCAATGGGCGCTGGCGAGAACTGACCGTGGTCGGCATCGCGCTCTCTCCCGAATACATCTACGAAGTGGGGCAGGGCATGCTGTTCCCCGACAACAAGCGCTTCGGCGTTCTATGGATGGGGCGCGAGGCGCTCGAATCCGCGTTCAACATGCAGGGCGCATTCAACGATGTGTCGCTGACGCTGGCCCCGCAAACCCTGAACAAAGGCGCCGAAGAAGCCGAGGTCATCGCCGGTCTCGACCGGCTGCTGCTGCGCTACGGCGGGCTCAGCGCCTATGGCCGCAAGGACCAGTTGTCCAACCGGTTCCTCACCGACGAACTGGGCGAGATCGAGGTATCTTCGACCTACATACCGGCAATATTTCTGGTGGTCGCGGTATTCCTGATCTACATCGTGCTGTCGCGCCTGGTAGTCATGCAGCGCACGCAGATCGGGCTGCTCAAGGCATTCGGCTATTCCAACTTCAGCGTCGGGCTGCACTATTTGAAATTCGCGCTGGTCACCGTGCTGATCGGCCTGCTGCCGGGCCTGCTGCTCGGGCTTTATCTGGGCGAGCAGGTAACCAACCTGTACCGGGAATATTTTCACTTCCCGCTGCTTGCGCTGGTGATCAGTCCCGCGGTGCTTTTCTGGGCGACGCTGGTCAACCTGCTCGCCGCATGTGCCGGCGCGATCGCCGCGGTGCGGCGGGTCACCGCGCTGGTGCCCGCCGAGGCGATGCGGCCCGAGGCCCCGGCCAACTTCCGCACCGGCATCATGGAACGATCGGGCATCGCACATTGGCTGCCGGCATCGGCGCGCATGATCGTCCGCAACCTGGTGCGCAAACCCTGGAAGGCGCTGCTCTCGGTGCTGGGCATCGGCGTCGCGGTGGGCTTGATGATGGTCGCCCGCTTCATGTTCGATGCGGTGGACCACATGATGATGGTGCAGTTCGACCTGGTGCAGCGCGACAACGTCACCGTGCTGTTCCACGAGCCGCGCGCGTCCAGCGCCATTTATGAGATCAGGCAGCTGCCCGGCGTGCTGCGCGCCGAGCCGTTTCGCGCTGCACCGGTGCGGCTGAGACATGAGCATCGCAGCAAGCAGGTCGAAGTGACCGGCTTGTCCGCCGACAGCGAGCTGCACCAGATCGTCGACAGCCGGTTGCGCGCGATCGCGTTGCCGCCGGATGGTTTGCTGCTTACCAAAAAACTCGGCGAGATACTGGGCGTGGCCACCGGCGACACCGTCACGCTGGAAGTGCTGGAAGGCGCCCGCCAGGTGCGCGAGGTGACCGTCGCGGGCTTGTCCGACGAGCTGATCGGCATCGGTGCTTACATGGATGCACAAGCTCTCGCGCATCTGCTGCGCGAAGACAATCTCATTTCCGGAGCCTGGCTGCGCGTCGATCCCAAATACGAAGAGCAGCTCTATGCCACGCTCAAGCGCATGCCCGCCGTCAGCGGCGTGGCGATTCGTTCCGCGATGGTGAGCAGCGTAAAGGACATCATCGACCGGGCCTTTACTTACGTCAGCGTCATCGAGATGCTGTTTGCCGCGGTTATCATCGGCGGCATGGTCTACAACAGCGTGCGCATCGCGCTGTCCGAGCGCGGCAACGAGTTGGCCAGCCTGCGCGTGCTCGGCTTCACGCAGCGCGAGGTCGTGGTTTTGCTGCTCGGAGAACAGGCGTTGCTGACCCTGTGCGCGATACCCGTCGGGTTGGCGATGGGCTACGGCATGTGCGCGGCGCTGGTGCCGATATTCGACCGCGAGCTGTTCAGGCTGCCGCTGGTTTTCGGCACACAGACCTTCATCTATCCCATCATCGCAACGCTAATCTCGGCTATCCTTTCAGCCTTGCTGGTTGCCAGGCGGCTCAGGCATCTGGACCTGATCGCCGTACTCAAGACACGTGAATGAGGAACAACATGAAGCTGCCCTCGCGCAAAACAATTTACTGGCTCGCCGCTATCGCCGCACTGGCGCTGATTGCGCTGTTCTTTCGCCCGGCGCCGTTGCGCGTCGACATCGGCCAAGTCGAAAAGGGCAGCATGCAGGTTACTGTGGATGAACAGGGTGAAACGCGCAGCCATGACCGCTTTGTCGTGACCGCACCGGTGGCCGGAAGACTCTCCCGCATCGAACTGCATGACGGCGATGCAGTACAGGAGAACCAGGTCGTCGCGCAGATCGCGCCGTTGCCGTTGAGCGTACGTGAGCGCAACGAACAGACTGAAAGGATCGCTGCCGCACAGAGCCAGCAGCGCGAGGCCGAAGAACTAGTGCGCCATGCAGTGGAAGATCTCGCGCAGGCAAAGCGCGAAAGCAAGCGCGTCGAACGCCTGGTCAAGGACGGTTTCATGTCCGCGCAAGCGGCCGAGCAGGCGCGCAATGCCGAGTCCACGATTGCCAACGAGGTCGAGGCCGCGCGCTTCAGGGCCAAGTCTGCGGCAGCGGAAGTCAGGCTGGCCAAATCCGGATTGATCGATGCACGGGGCGGAGAGGGTGCGCTTTTCAAGGTGCGCTCGCCGGTTGCCGGGCGCATCCTGCGTATTCAGGACCCGAGCGAGCGCGTGGTTTTGCCGGGCGCACCGCTGCTGACGGTGGGCGATTTGAGCAAGCTTGAAGTCGTGATCGAGCTGCTGTCATCCGAAGCAGTCAAGGTCAAGCCCGGCATGCCAGTAATACTTGATGGCTGGGGCGGCAGCCAGCAGTTAAAAGCAAAAGTGCAACGCGTCGAGCCCTATGCGTTCACCAAGGTTTCCGCGCTGGGCATCGAAGAAAAGCGCACCAACGTGGTGGCAGATTTTGTGGATTCGCCGCAGGCGCTGGGTGACGGCTACCGCGTGAATGCCCACATCGTTGTATGGGCGGCCGATCAGGTCAACAAGGTTCCGGCCAGCGCGCTGTTCCGCTGTGCCGAGGCATGGTGCGCATTCGTCGTAGAGAACGGACGGGCAAAACGGCGCGTCGTGAATATCGGGCAGCGCAACGCGCAGGAGGCAGAGGTGCTCGATGGGCTCAAGCCAGGCGATACTGTCATCCGTCATCCCGCCAATCAGATCGAAGAGGGAGCTAGAGTTCAATCGTAAAGAGGATACATGTGCGTTAAATGCAAAGTTCGCAAACGAAACCTCGACGCTACTTAGTCAAACAGGAGAGCTATGAAAACTACACTGATCACCGGAGCCAGTCGCGGGATAGGCTTGGAGTTTTCCCGGCAGTTTGCCGCAGATGGCTGGTGCGTCTTGGCTTGCAGCAGAGTTCCCGAAAAATCAGATGAGCTCAACAGACTGGCGGCTCAATATCCTGACCTGGTACAAGTGCTTGCACTTGATGTTGCGGATCATGTGCAGATCGAGCGTCTGGCACAGGATCAGGCAGAAGTATCCATTGATCTGCTGATCAACAACGCAGGCATCTATCCTGATTCCGATAAAAAAGGTTTTGGCCATACCGATTATGCGGAGTGGGTGCAGGCATTCCGCATCAATACCATGGCGCCGCTCAAGATGGCCGAATCATTCGCCACACAAATTTCGCGCAGCAAGCAAAAGACCATCGTGACCATCACCAGCAAAATGGGCAGCATCGCGGACAATGGCAGCGGCGGCAGTTATCTTTATCGCTCCAGCAAAGCGGCGTTGAATATGGTCGTAAAAAGTCTTGCCATCGACCTGAAGCCGCTGGGGGTCACTGCAGTCGTATTCCATCCGGGTTGGGTCAAGACCGATATGGGCGGGCCGAACGCAATGATCACCACAGAACAAAGTGTATCGGGCATACGGCAAGTGATCAGCAGGCTCACGATCGCCGACTCGGGAAAATTCTTTGCTTATGACGGCCAGGTGATTCCCTGGTGATCGCGCCCTAAACTCGCGATCCTGTTATATGAAGTTGTTGACAACAGCCTTGTCAAATCGGTTAGGCAGCAACTAAATACAACCAGGTTTTTGATTTCGGTAGTAGTTAAAATGCGACAACCTAAAGCGATGCTTAGCTTACCTTGATGGCATCGCAGGCTGGCTTGAAGGATTCATCTCATCAGTGGTTTCAGTAGGCATCGGGATTGACCATGATTTGAATCAGTGTATCTGCAGCACTGTCTGGTTGAATATTTGAAAAAGTCAGCCGCCCTTCATTTTTATAAAAGGCTTCGGTACGCTGTGTGTCTCCACCGAAGTAAAACGGTTGGTACTGCTTGCCAGTGATGCGGCTATCTGTATGGTTCGGTTGGCCGATGAGGTTTTTGACCTGATCCAATGTCATGCCAATTTTAAGTTGGGAGAATTTGCTGTCAGGTGCAGGCGTGCCAATGATTTCCCCGTCGATCGATCCATCCACAGACTTTACTGCACGTACTTCTGCTTTCTCTTTGGGGGTTTTGACGGGTGATGCTGTCTTGGTTTTCTGCAGTGAGGCACAGCCAAACAGGAATATGGAGCAAACGGCGAGCATTAACCAATTATTACGGTGCATATGTAAAGTGTATAGCCCTTAAAATCGAATTATTAATGCGTCATTGATTCTACCCCGAAACGGCGAATTCAAGAACAAATAGAAAA
>Ga0210377_10001969_pt1 | contig 18286 bp, 20 predicted proteins | sample PLM4_65_b1redo_FD_155480 | JGI IMG/M metagenome (GOLD analysis project Ga0210377, IMG submission 155480) | Groundwater sediment microbial communities from an aquifer in East River, Colorado, USA - PLM4_65_b1 redo | ecosystem: Environmental > Terrestrial > Soil > Riparian zone | place: USA: East...
CACCGCCCCGCCCATTCTCACGGTTTCGCCTCGCGCCGCGGCGATTTCGCCGATCTCTTCGCGCCACGGACGCATCAGCTGACTGATCGAGTCCGATATGCGTCCTAGAAAATACTCCGGCATCATTCGACCATTCAGGTCACAATGCGCCGGCTGGACCACGCCACGCCCGATCACCGGCGCCGAGATCTTGTCGGCATCCGCCATCCTCGCCGACGCGCGCGGCTTCACCGACAAGTCCAGCGAACGCGGCGCGGTCTCCGCCGGCGCCTTGTCTTTCAGCTTCTCCAGCGCTGCCCGTGTTGCATCCGACCACGGGAAGGCCGTCCCGCTTCCGATATCGATATGATCGATCCAGGTGCGATAGGCCGCGCAGACCTCGCCACCCGCATGATCGATCTGCTGGTAGAGCAGGAGAGAGCTCTCCTTCACCTCCAGCACGCACGCCATCATCGCGAACGGCTTGCCGGCATGCGCTTCCTTGATGAACCGGATGTGCTGGTCGCGCGGGACGAGCGTCGAACGCGCCCGGGGCCGAAAAGCGTTGGCCAGCCCCGCCACATGCGCGAACTCGGCCAGCCCCTCCATCATCTTGGCGACGTAGAAGCGCACATTCATGTGCCCCATCTCGTCGCATTCCCAGGTATTGATGCTGCCGCGATAGACTTCGATCATCGCCGCGCCCTCAGGCGCAGTCGGCGCATAGCCCGCGCACTTCGATCACCGCGCTGCGCATCTTGAACTTCACGCTTTCGACTTCCTGGTTGAGCTTCTTCACACTGTCGCCCGCGTGGAGCTCTCCAGCCGAGCCGCAACTGTCGCAGATCAGGAACACAGCCGCATGGCCATGCTTCCAGTGTCCACACGCCACGAACGCGTTGAGGCTTTCGATGCGATGCGCCAGTCCCATTTCGAGCAGAAAGTCGAGCGAGCGGTAGACCGTCGGCGGCTTTGCCGCCGCATCCCCGCCCATCTGGTCCAGCAGATCATAGGCTTTCGCTGGTCCGTCGGATTGCAGCAGCAGCGTCAGAACTTTCTTGCGCAGCGGCGTCAGGTTGCCTCCGCGCTGCTCGCACAGCGTCTCGGCCTCACGCAGGGAGTCGTTGAGGTTCTGCGGGGCGCAGGCGAGGTGGGAGTGAGACATGTTTGCAATGTCGGCTGCTTGGTCCGCTCCTGCAAGACGCCGAACTCGCCTGATGGCAGACCGCGCATCGTGTCGATGAAATCGCGAAGCGAGTGGTCGTCGAAAACGGCTCGAAAACCCGCGACTCAGTGAGTCGCAAAAGCTCGCCGGAAACGCGAAGAAATAGGCCCAATCCGGCACACTCGATGCTGAAATCCCCAAAAATAGGCCCTTTTCCCTGTGAAGAGGCCCATTTTCCCTTGCAAAACCGCTGTTTCCGGCTTCTGGGGCCCGTGATTCAGTGTATGCAGGTGCGAACTTTCAAAGGGAGTCTGAAAGACATGGCCACCGCCCCTGCTAAAGCAAAACAGAACACCGTCAGCCTGAAGCACCTCGCTGCCTCTCTCGCCGAGAGCCACGAAATGCCGAAAAAGCAGGCCGAAGCCATTCTGAACGATCTTGTGACGCTGCTCACCAAGCACCTCAAGAAAGGTGATCGCATCCGCCTCGTCGGTCTCGGCGTTCTCGTCGTCCGCAAGCGCGCCGCCCGCATGGGCCGCAACCCGGCGACGGGTGAGCCCGTGCAGATCAAGGCGTCGAAGAAAGTCGCGTTCCGCGCTTCGAAGGAACTCAAAGAGTCGATCTGACCGCGCTTCGCGTTCACATCGCTTGAATCTGCAACGCCCAGCCCTCACCGGCTGGGCGTTGTGTTTTGGGGCTCACCGGCTTCGTAGGGTGCATTAGGCCGGAGGCCGTAATGCACCATGGCGCCACACGCACGATCGCGGTGCATTGCGCTCCGCTTATGCACCCTACGTCTCTGCTTTCAGCGCGAAAAGAAAAGTTATCCCACACCCCGCCAGGCGCCCTGATACTGCGGCGATGACACACGCACTTTCGAGCAACGATTTGGGTTTTGGAGGGTTTGCCGCGACGTCCCGTCCCAACGGACCGGATGTGGTCGCACGAGCGATCTTTGGCCCAACGGCGTCCGTCGTCGGTGTTGTAAACGTTGTAAGAAGTTTTTTTATTTGGCCGAGCCGGCCCGATCCTCCAAACCCGCTCCCGCCTTGCCGCACCCTCCAGCCCATCGTAAGCGCCTCCCATGATCTCGCCGCGAACAGCCCGCATCGTCGCCTCGATCCACAAATGGCTCGGTCTCATCGTCGCCATCCAGCTGGTGATCTGGACCGGCACCGGCCTGTTCATGGCCTCCTTCCACCTGACCGACGTCCGGGGCGAGAAACTGGTCCATCCGCCCGGCCATCAGCTCCCGGTCGACATGTCGAAGGTGAAACTGTCCTCGACCGACGCCCTCAAAACCATCGTCGAGGACCGCCCCTTCCAGGTGACCCTTCGCCCGCTGGCCGGCGAGCCGGTCTATGAGATCCGCGCCGAAATCGGCATCTACCTGGTCTCCGCCGAAACCGGCGACGTGCTGTCGCCTGTCTCCGAAGAACTCGCGACCAGCATCGCCACGCAGGCGTGGGCAGGCGAGGGCGCCTTCCAGTCGATCGAACTGCTCAAGGCCGCCCCCCACGAGTCCGGCCTCGCCGGTCAGGCCTGGGCCGCCCACTTCGCGGGCGACGGCAACCCGACGCTCTACATCGCCGCCACCAACGGCCAGGTCAGCGCGCCGCGAACCGACTTGTGGCGCATCTACGATTTCTTCTACGGCCTGCATCTCATGGATTACATCGATCACGAAAACGCCAACACGCCCTGGACCATCGCACTGGCTGTCTTGGCATTCTCGACAGTGCTGTTCGGCATCGTCCTGCTGGTCCACCGCTTCACCCGCGGCGTACTCCGTCCGAAGGAGACGCCCTGATGGACTGGACCGAAATCGTCGCTTTGGTTGCCTGCGCCTTCGGCGGAGCGATCGGCCTCTACGCCATGATCAATCCGCGCTGGGCCTCGCGCCTCGTCCGGCTGGTCCCGAGGGAAGGCAAGGTCGAAGGCAAATCGGAATTCCGCTCCACCTATGGCGGCCTCTTCCTGCTCGGCCACGCCTTCGCCGCGTGGGCGCTTCTCAGCAATCAGCCCGGTGGCGACCTGGCCGCCGCAGCGATCGGTTTCACCTGGCTCGGTTCCGCTGTCGGCCGCCTCATCTCCTTTGTGCTCGACAAGACCGCTTCTCCGGTGAACTGGTTCAACGTCGGCCTCGAAACCCTGCTCGGAGCATTGCTCCTGTTACCCTTCCTGCTGACCTGAGGATCAAACCATGACGGAGCGTCGCGAGACGGACCGCCCTTCCGAAACGTTCGTCGATGGCGAACGGATCGCGAAGTATCTCGCCAGCGCCGGCGTCGCCTCGCGCCGCGACGTCGAAAAGATGATCGCCGAGGGCCGCGTCACCGTCGACGGCTGGAAACTCGACACGCCGGCCTTCAAGGTCACCGGCGCCGAAAAAATCCTGGTCGACGGCCGCGCCATCAGCCGCCCGGACCCAACCCGTCTCTGGCGCTATCACAAGCCAGCGGGCCTCGTGACCACCAACCGCGACCCCGATGGCCGCCCGACCATCTTCGAGGCCCTTCCGAAATCCCTGCCGCGCGTCGTGACCATCGGCCGCCTCGACCTCAACACCGAAGGCCTGCTGCTACTCACCAATGACGGCGAACTCGCCCGCGGCCTCGAACTCCCCGCTACCGGCCTCGAACGGAAATATCGCGCCCGCGCCTATGGCCGCGCCGAACAGCGCGACCTCGACAAGCTTCGCGACGGCATCGTCTACGAAGGCGTCGAGTACCGCTCGATCATCGCCCGGGTCGATCGCGTGACGGGCTCCAACTCCTGGATCGACATCACGCTCACCGAAGGCAAGAAGCGCGAAGCGCGCCGCGCCCTCGAAAGCCTCGGCCTGAAAGTGAACCGCCTGATCCGCGTAACCTACGGACCGTTCCAGCTCGACGATCTTGGCCCCGGCGCGGTGGAGGAAGTCTCCGCCGCCGAGCTTCTCGCCGAGTTCTCGGAGCTGATCTCCGAACGCCGCCGTCCCGAACCTTTCACCAAGCGCACGGTCGATCGCGCAAGACCGGAAGACAAACCGCAAGGCAAGGCCCGCCGGTCGGATCACAAGACGCGCGGCCAGAAACCGCAGGGCGCAAAACATCACGACCAAAAGCAACCGAACAAAGGCAGGCGCCCCGACAACGCGCGCCCAGCTCACAGCGGCAAACGCCACACCGGCAAACCGGTGCGCAGAAAACCTCCAACGTCCTGACATGCGCCAGAAGGCAGTCGTCCGATGAAGCTCTACTACGCGCTGATGGCGCCCAATCCGGATCGGGTGCGCTATTTCCTGCAGGAAAAGGGCGTGTGGGACATCGTCCCGAAAACCGAAATCTCGATCATGAAGCAGGAGCACAAGACGCCCTCGTATCTGGCGCTAAGCCCGCTCAACCAGGTGCCCGCGCTCGAACTCGATGATGGAACCGCGCTCACCGAGAGCCGGGCGATCTGCACCTGGTTCGAGGGTCTCTATCCCGAACCCAACCTGATGGGCATCGATCCACGCGAGCGCGCCCTGATCGAGATGTGGGACCGGCGCGTCGAGCTCACCTATTTCATGCAGATCGCCGGCTGGTTCCGCAACGCCCACCCGGCGATGGCCGAACTTGAATCGCCCCAGTCAAAAGAGTGGGCGGATATCTCCCACGCGCGAGCGAAGAAGACCGCGGCCTATTTCGACAAGCACCTCGCGGACTCGCCCTTCGTCGCCGGCCAGCGCTTCACCATCGCCGACATCACCCTGCACGTAGCCCTCGGCTTCGGCCGCGTCATGAAGTTCAGGCCATGGGAAGAACTGCCCAACCTCGCCGCCTACCGCGACCGCATGCTCGCCCGGCCGGGCTTGGCGAAATGAAGAATGGCGGGTTGAGGAAGGCTGGCAGGGGCAGAGGGACTCGAACCCCCGACTTCCGGTTTTGGAGACCGGCGCTCTACCAACTGAGCTATACCCCTAGCGTTGGAGCACAGCCCAATACGCGAACCGCGAGGCCGGTTCAAGGCAGGACATGACAACCCCCTTTGAGCCCGCTAGGGACAGAGAAAATCACCTTCCCCGGACGCGGACATGAGCATGAGCACTGCGACAATCATCGAAGCCGGCCCATGGGCGGGTTGGAAAACCTGGCCGCAGGACAGGTTCGAAACGGGCTCAGGCCCGTTCTACGCCCGCAAGGACGAGACTGGCCGCATCATCGCCCGCTTCACCGCGGAACCGCGCCACATGAATGGCGGCGGCTTCATGCACGGCGGCTGCCTGCTGACCTTCGCGGACTACACCTGCTTTGCGATCGCCGACGAAATCGCCGACGGCCCGAGCGTCACCGTCAACCTCAGCGGCGACTTTCTGGCGCCGGCCAGGGTAGGCGACATGATGGAAGCCACCGGCGAGGTCACCCGTGCCGGCGCAAGACTGATCTATGTAAGGGGCATCATCACGGCCAACGGCAAGCCGTGCCTCAGCTTCACGTCCGTCATCACGCGTGTCGGCGCTAAGGCTGGCCCGTCCACCGCGCGAACAAGCCGGTAGGCAGGATCACATCCCGGCCGGATTCCCGGATCGCCATTTCCCCGCACTCGACCCGTCCAGCCGGCATAGCCCCCGCCAGCGCCTGGCCGACCGCGGCATAGGACAGCCGCACGGCATAGACCGTCGCGATCACGAACAGCGGCCTGTCGCTCAGCAGCGTGCGGGTGTGCTCGAGCAGTTTCGGGAAATCGCTCTCGAACCGCCACACTTCGCTCTTCGGCCCGCGCCCAAACTTCGGCGGATCGAGCACGATCGCCTCGTATTTTGAACCGCGCCTGATCTCGCGCTCGACGAACTTCATCGCGTCGTCGCAGATCCACCGGATCGGCTTTTCAGCGAGCCCCGACAGCGCCTGGTTCTCACGGCCCTGTCCGATCGATTTCGGCGATGCGTCGAGATGGACGACCTCCGCTCCCGCCTTCGCCAGCGCCAGCGACATCATGCCGGTATAGCCGAAGAGGTTCAGCGCCTTCACCGGCCGCTTCGCCGCCTTCACCTTGTCCATCGCCCAGCGCCAGTGAACCGAATGCTCGGGAAAGACTCCCATGTGGCGAAACGCGGCTAGCCTTGCGTTGAGATTCAGGTCATTCCACGCGATCGGCCACTCGTCCGGCGGCGCCTTGCCGGCAAAGCTCCAGGCGCCGCGCTCGTCCTCATCGTCCTTCGAAGCGAACACTGCATCGGCCTTCCAGCTCTCGACGGGTGTCTTGGGCCTCCACAACGCCTGCGGATCGGGGCGGTTGACGCGCACTTTGCCGAAGCGCTCGAGCTTACGCATGTCGCCGCTGTCGAGCAGTTCGTAGTCGCGCCAGTCGTCGCTGACGAGAAGCTGGAATTCCCCGGCCATCTAGGCTTTCGCTTTCTTCTGGCCGGCCCCGGTATAGCCCCGGCCGCGCCACACCTCATAGATCATCACGCTGGCCGCCGAGGCGAGGTTGAGGCTGTCGGCCGCCCCCATCATCGGAATGCGCACCAGCTCGTCGCATTCGGCCTCGACCTCCGGCGGAAGCCCGGCCTGTTCATTGCCCATCAGGACAACGCTTCTCTGGCCGTAGTCAGCCTTGTCGTGCGGGCGCTTTCCCCGCATCGACGCCGCCACCATCCGCGCGCCGGCCGTCGTACGCCACTGGTTGAACTCTGCGAATTTCGCTGTCGCGATCGGCATCGCGAAAAGCGATCCCATGGTCGCGCGCACGGCCTCGACCGAAAACGGATCGCAGCATTGGCCGATCAGGATAACGCCATCGACCCCGGCCGCATCGGCGGTCCGAACGATCGTCCCGAGATTTCCCGGATCACGCACTTCGTAGAGTGCGACCCACCGCTTCGAACCGCTGGTGGACAAGTCCGCCAGCTTAGAAAGCCGTTGAGTGAACGCAGCGATGACGGTCTGCGGATTGTCCTTGCGCGAGACCGAGGCGAGTACCTTTTCGCTCACCGTCAGAACCCGCGCGCCGGATTTCTTCATCCGGGCGAGCAGCGCCGCCGTCTGTTCGCGCTCGAGCGCGCCAGCGCCTGCAAGCACGTAGGCCGGCGTCCAGCCATGGTTAAGCGCCTCCTCGGCAAGCCGCGCGCCCTCGGCGAGAAACAACCCCGTTCCGGCGCGCCCTTTCTTGCGGTCGAGCGACTTCAGCAGCTTCACCGTCGCATTGGCGGGCGAAGACACATGCTCGAACGGCGAGCTTCCGGATCGTCCCTTTGGAGAATCCGAATGCGTTCGTGGTTTTTCTGATGATCCTTGGGTCACGCACCATCGCCCGAAACTGCAATCGATTTAGCTCTATTGAGGTTGCAGCCGCGATGGAAGACGCGGCGGCGACAGTAGAAGGTTAACTGCGGACCATGCGGAGCGAAAAGCTTGCCTGGCGGCTTCTCTGGATCGGAGGCGCCGGGATTTTCCTTACCGGAGCATTTACGGCGTGGTTCGGGCCGCATTCGGCCTCGAACCTCCAGAAGCGCCTGCAGACAGCCGCCGATGCCGCGCTCGTCTCGGCGAACCTCACCGCGTGGCGCGCCAGCGCTCACGGCGCGGCGCTCGATCTCGAAGGCGTTGCGCCGACAGAGGAGGCCAAGCGCGAAGTCGTGTCCGTGCTGAAGACCGCGACCGGAGTCGGAGAGGTCAAGACCGCGAAGGTCGTCATCGCACCGCCGGCCAATCCCTTCCAATGGTCTGCGCGGAAGGAAAGGGGCTACGTGGTTCTGGAAGGCGCTGCCCCCAATCGGACTTCTCTCACCATCATCCACGAGGCGGCGCGCAAGCTCTACGGCTCTGACATGAGCGACATGATGACGCTCGCCTCCGGCGCGCCAGCCGGAATGAACTGGGAGGCGGCGGCCGTGCACGGCCTGCAGTCGCTGGTGAAGCTGGAGAAGGGAACTGCCACGCTCTCGGGCAAGGAACTCACGGTCTCCGGCCTCGCTGCAACGGAGGCTGACGCGGAGACAGTAGCGGCCTGGGTCGCCCACGTCGAAGACGGGGTGAAGGCGACATCGCACATCACCGGCCCCCCGGAATGGGTCGCGAGCCGCCTGAGCGGCAAGACCACGTTTCAAGGCAAGGCGCCCTCGGCTTCCTTCCAGCAGGCTCTGGTGCGTGCAGCGGGCGGTTCACAAGAGGTGAGAGACAGGACCTATGTCGCGAAAGTCGGAACATGGCAGACCAGGGCCCTGATAGCGCTGCCGCATCTGGCCGAGTTCGAGCGTGGCGAGATCGCGGTGCAGGGCAAGACCTTCCGTATCAGCGGCGAGGCGCCGGGCAGCGTGCTTGCCTACCTCCGCGAGGACATGGCCAGCATCGGGGACGGCTATTCGGTCGAATACAGCGTAAGCGAAACGGAAGCTGACCTCTCCGGCTTCCAGGGCCTTAACCTCACTCAGACCGGCGCGGGAAAGGCGGACGCCTGCCAGATCGCCTTCGACCGGGTCGCCAGCGCCAATCGCATCGTTTTCGCCAGCGAGCGGGCCGAGATCGCACGGGTCAGTGGAAAATCCCTGGATCGGCTGGTTGCGGTCGCGCGGGCCTGCTCTGACCTGCCTGTAGAGATCGGGGGCAATACCGATAGCAGAGGGAAGCGGTCAACCAACCTGACCCTCAGCCTCGAAAGGGCCGCCTCCGTCAAGAACTATCTCGTCGAACGGGGTCTGTCCGCGGCCATGCTGACTGCTGTAGGATTCGGCCCGGATCGCCCGGTCGCCTCAAACCGCACCGAATCCGGCCGGGCGCGTAACCGCCGTATCGAGTTCCGGGTTCTCCGGGGAGAGACGCGTTAATGTCTTGGCTGTTGGCGCAGATCTGGGTGGAGCTGCTGATCGCCGCCGCGTTTGGCGGGGCGGTCGGCGTTGCCCTGCACATTCTGTATCGCAAGTGGAAAGTTGTAGCCCCGGTCGAGTTCAAGCCGGATCACACGCTGCCCGGCCCGGACGGCAAGGCCCGTATCGCCGAACTCGAAGACAAGCTGGCCCGCACCGAAACCCAGCTTGAAGAGCTGCACCGGAAATCGGGCATCCCGCCGATCGGAAGCCATGCCCAGCCGTCGGAAGGATCGCTGGCTTGGCGCAACCGTCATCTCGAATCCCGCATCAGATTCCTGGAAGGCAAGCTCGCCGACCTGGAGACCGAAGGCGGGGGCTCACGCTTGACCGAGGACCAGAACGACGAAGCAACGCGCCTGCGCTGGCGCAACCGTTATCTCGAGGGCCGGGTGAAGTATCTGGAAGAGGAGCTGGTGCGCACCGGCGGTCTCACTCCGGCGACCGCCGTGTCGGTGGTGCAACCCGACACGGGCAGGCCGAAGCCGACGGACGAAGACAGACCCGAACTGTTCGATGCGCCACGCGATGGGCGCGCCGACGATCTCAAGATGATTTCCGGTGTCGGACCCAAGCTGGAGCAGAAACTCAACAGCATCGGCATCTGGCACTGGGCCCAGGTCGCATCGTGGACGCAGAAGGAAGTCGACTGGGTCAATGCGGCGATTTCGTTCCGCGGCAGGGTCGAGCGCGAGAAGTGGGTGACGCAAGCCGTAGCGCTGCTCGAACGCAGCCGGACCGGTGATTTCGAAAGCGCCTCCGAAATCAACGGCAGCTAGGCTTTCGACTTATAGGCCAGCGCTTGCGCCTGCGCTTCCCAGTCGCCGCTACCGTCGAAATTCACGATGCGCACTTCAGCAAAGCCGCGCGGATCATCGAGGCAACGCAGGTTGATGCTGAACCCGTCGGGGTTGGACCGCGGCACGTAGAACGACTTGATCCCGCAAACCGCGCAGAACAGATGCTTCGCCGCGCCCGTGTTGAATGTGTAGGTGACGATGTGGTCCATGCCCGACAACAGGCGGAAACGGGTCGCGGGCACGATCAGGTGCAGATAGCCCGTGCGCGAGCACATCGAGCAGTTGCAGTCCTCGACCTCGACCACATCGGGGGTTTCGACTTCGAAGCGCACCGCGCCGCAATGGCAGCCGCCGCCACGCCAGGTCATGCCTTCCGTCATCGCCGTTCCTCTCGCCGGACCTAGGATCAGCACCTATTAAACTGCTAGAGGCGACGTGACGAGGTCAACAGATGTGAAGCCCGCTTGGACCGGCTAGACGATCAATTGGACACGACCAGGAAGCGCCATCGTCATGCGACACGTAGAGACGTCCCGACCCGTCGATCACAGCAACCATTGAATCCCAGGTCGCTATGCAGTCGGTATCTGCGCGGCTGTCGGTCCACCTCGGCATGCCTCCGCCCAGGGGCTGCAGCGGGCCGTTGCTGTCGATCGGGCGCCGATAGACTGCGCCTTGCGTCGAAAAGGGGTCGATGGACGCCGACACGAACACGTCGTTCCTCCCGAAAGCAACGGCAGAGCAGTGAGGGGCGTGAAGTCCTTGGCTCTCGATCGTCCATGTCGCTCCAGCATCGCGACTGACGCAAAGACCCGCCGCCGCCGCCGCTATCACGATCTCGGGCCGGGTTGGATGTGCACATACCTGATGAACATCGCTATCGACATCGATCGTGGGCCGCCACGCTAGGCCAGCGTCGGTTGATCGCGGAATTCCGCCAACGTGGACGTTGACCAGAAGCGCGGCGCCATCGCATGTCGCCGCCATTGAACGAACTCCAAGCGGCGGCCCCATCAGCTTGCCGTCGACGATCGCCGTTCCTGCGTACCATTTGTCGCGGCCCGCTACAGCATCAAAACCCGTCAAGTATTGCTGCGCGCCGTCGGGATCAACGCGCAGGACATGTGCGTCGTCAGTTCCAACAAAGACAGCGTTTCCAATTGGTACGCAGCATGAAAGCTCGAATTTGCTTTTTGCTATCTCAGTCCATTCGCCATCAGGCGATCGTCGACACAACGAATGCCGGCCAACAATTGCGAGCACTCTTCCATGTCTATCGGCCGCCAGACTGCGAACCGATTGACCGGCGAGTTCTTGATGGACCATTTCCCCAGTGACGCTGAATAGCCCGTTGTCCCACGTCGCTACCAGAATAGAGGGGGTTGGCGTCAAGGCAGATCCTCTTGCATCATCTGGCTCAATCAATGAAGCCTGAGTCTAGCGGCAGGATCGCACTATCCCGGCCACCTTGTCGCGGTCGAGGTTTAGCGAAATCAGGTTGAAGCCGCTGACCCCGTTGGCGTCCGGTTCGGTGGTGACGATCTGGAAGCGCGTTGCGCCGCTGAGAATGTCGAGGAAGCGCTGCGAGACGTCGATGGTGAGCGTGACGTTCTCGTGCTCGGTGACTTTCGGTTGCTCAATAATCTCGTAGGGCTGCAGCATCACATTGCGGATGTCGGCAAAGCCGTCCTGCCGCGGCGCATCCAGCTGCCAGAACACCGACAGCCCCTTCGAGGCGAGATCGACAATACGCTGCGCATTCTCGCGGTTGGTGCTGCGCCGCGTATCGTGCACCAGCCAGAGATAGAGTTTGGGCGCGGCGGTGCGGTTGCAGAACAGCTCGACGCGGTCCTCTTTCCATTCGTCGCCCTGGCGGTATTGCAGGAAGAACTGCCCCTGCGCGTCGGTCTCGTACGACCAGCTTTCGGTGCGCATGGTGAAGTTGATGCGGTAGGCGTCGAGCTGCTCCTCCGTGAGGGCGTTGATCGTGTTGGGCCCCGCCTTCGACATCTCGGTGAGGAAGATCGGGTCGGCGCCCATAGAGCGGACATACTCAACCACCGCACCGCTCGCGATCTGGACCATGGCCAGCGCCTCGTCGAGTTCGGGGCAATAGTTGACGTTGGGCATCGTCACCCACGGGAATTGCGAGCGCGCCTTGCGCTTGTCGACGCAGTTCATGCTGACCTGGTGGACGGCATAGGTGGCGCCTGCCTTCACCTCGCGCGAGACGCCGCCGAGGAAGGCGAGCGAGCAGGCCGAGACGCAATATCCCGGATAGACGCGAGAAAAGGCATCGAGGTCGATCGTGTTCGCCTGCGCCGGGTCGCGGGTGTTGCGGGCCACGCCGGTATTGAGGTGTGCCTCGCGAATGATCTTGCCTACTTCCATGCCGGCGCCGAGATCGCCGCCCAGCGAGTTGAGATAAACGACCGTGTCGGGCGTATAGACGCTGCGCTTCAGGAAAGCGTTCAGGGCCGCGGGCGTGTCGATCGTGAAATCGCCGTCGGCAAAGATCGCCTGCTTGTCGCCATAGACCGTGCCCCACTCAAAGGTCATCGGCTTGCCGGCATTGTCGGCATAGGCGACGAGCGGCCATAGCAGGGCCGCGCCCGCCATGACGGCAAACTGCTTCGCCCATCCCCGTTCTTGCCCGCACATTGGGGGCCGCTCCAGAATCGAACGCGCAACATGTATCGCAGGCCCGAGCAGGCACAATAACCACGCCGCAGTCAGGCCATTCAGCCTTCAGGTGTGCCCGAAAAACAGCGCCAGCAGCTCGTCGGCCGCCGTCGAGGCGGGGATCCTGCCCCCCGCCACGCCGTCGCGCACCACTTTGAGCTTGGCGGCGATTTCCGGCCGTTTCGCGAATTCCCGGGCAAGACCCTCCTCGATCAGCGCCTCGAGCCAGCGCACCTGCTGCCCGGCCCGGCGTTTTGCCCGCGTGCCTGAAGCCTCCGTCTTTTTTCTGTGGCTGCTGATCGCCGCCCAAAGCTCGGGAAGCCCATCGCCGGTATGGCCCGAGATGGTGTGCACTGGCGGAGACCAGTCTGGATCGGCCTGCTCCATGATGTGCAGCGCGATCTCGTAAGCTCGTGCAGCGCGTTTGGCCGCCTTCTCGTCGATGTCCGCCTTGTTGACCGCGATCAGGTCGGCGACTTCAAGTATGCCCTTCTTGATGCCTTGCAGTTCGTCGCCTGCATTGGGCAGCATCAGCACCAGGAAGAAATCGACCATGTCGGCGACGACAGTCTCCGATTGCCCAACGCCGACCGTCTCGACCAGCACCACGTCATAGCCCGCCGCCTCGCACAGCAGCATCGTCTCCCGCGTCTTGCGCGAGACACCGCCCAGCGTTTCGCCGGCAGGCGAGGGACGGATAAAGGCGCGCTCGTCGGACGCAAGCCTCGCCATGCGCGTCTTGTCGCCCAGGATCGAGCCGCCCGACCGCCGCGAAGTAGGGTCGACCGCCAGCACCGCCACTCGATGGCCCTGTTCGATCAGCATGGCGCCGAAGGCGTCGATGAAAGTCGACTTGCCGACGCCCGGCACGCCGGTGATGCCGATGCGCTGCGCGCCACCTGTACGAGGCATGATAGCAGTCAGCAACTCGCGCGCCTTCGCCTGATGGTCGGCCCGGCGCGATTCGACAAGCGTGATTGCGCGTGCAAGGCCGGCGCGGTTGGTGAGGTCGTCCGGGGTCATGCGTGGGCGGTTACTACGGCCACGCTGCAGACGGCAACTACTTCTGCTTTCCCCGGAACCCTGCGGATCATCCGCCTGTCCGCGTCAGCACCGCCCGGGCTTCATAGGCATTAGCCTCATCCGGCTTTGCGCCCTTGCCGAGCAGGACTTCCAGCGTCGTCTCATAGCGCCGCGAGTCGGGCGAAAGATTGAACCCGATGCCCACGCCCACGCTCGATCCATACGAACCCGACGATCCGCCCACGCCAACGCTGGTTCCGCCGCGGCGGTTGCCGCCGACCTGCTCGGTGTTGCGGCTGACGACACGGAACCACTGATAGCCGTCGTTGAGCGCGATCTCGGCGGCGCGGCGCAGCGCCATGTCCTCCACCTGTGGCGCCCTGAGGTCCGGATTGGCGCGGAAGGAGACGCGGTAGCGATCGTTCTCGATCTTGGTCGCCCGCCAGCCCATGTCCTGAACCATCGCGGCGGGCTGGTAGACAGTCGGCGCAGTTGTGCAAGCAGCGGCAAGGACAGCGATCAGTCCGGAAATAAGGATGCGTTTCATGGCGCGGATCTCCCTGTCCCGAACCTAGCGCGATTTGAAGCGTACGCCACCACACACAGACAGGGGTTAAACGCGCCGGTTAGCCCGCGGCGGCATTCCGCGAGTTATGCCCCAGCCTTGCACGCACCTTGTCGAGCAGCTCGACGGCCGCATCCGCGATCACCGTTCCGGGCGGGAAGATCGCCGCCGCGCCGGCGGCATAGAGCGCCTCATAGTCTTGCAGCGGGATGACGCCTCCGACCACCACGGTGATGTCGCCCCGGCCCTGCTTGTCGAGCGCGCCGCGAAGCTCGGGGACGAGCGTAAGGTGGCCGGCAGCCAGCGATGACGCAGCCACGACATGCACGTCGTTCTCGACCGCCTGCCGCGCTGCTTCGCCCGGCGTCTGGAACAGCGGGCCAATGTCGACGTCCCAGCCGAGATCGGCAAACGCGGATGCGACCACCTTCTGGCCGCGGTCGTGGCCGTCCTGGCCCATCTTGGCGATGAGAATCCGCGGGCGGCGGCCTTCGGACTTCTCGAAGTCGTCGGCCATGGCGCGCGCGGTCGCCACCTTGTCGGATTTCGCGGTCATGCCCTGAGCATATACCCCCTGGATCGATTTGATCACCGCCTGATGGCGCCCCACTACTTTCTCGATGGCGTAGGAAATCTCGCCCACCGTCGCCTTGGCCCGCGCCGCCTCGACGCCGAGTTCAAGCAGGTTGCCGGTGTTGGTTTCTGTCGCCTGGGTGATGGCGTCGAGCGCAGCGGTGACCGCCTTCTCGTCGCGCTCGCCCTTGAGGCGCGCGAGCTTGTCGAGCTGAAGCTGGCGAACCTTGGCGTTGTCCACCCTCAGCACCGGAACATCTTCGTACTCGGTCAGCCGGAACTTGTTGACGCCCACAATGGTCTGCACGTTCGAGTCGATGCGCGCCTGCGTCTTGGCGGCTGCTTCCTCGATGCGTAGCTTGGGCAGGCCTTCCTCGATGGCCTTGGCCATGCCGCCCATGCCTTCGACTTCCTCGATATGGGCCCAGGCACGGCGGGCGAGGTCGTAGGTCAGGCGCTCGACATAGTACGACCCGCCCCACGGATCGATGGTGCGGCAGACGCCGGCCTCCTGCTGCAGGAAAATCTGCGTGTTGCGCGAGATGCGGGCCGAGAAATCGGTGGGCAGGGCGAGCGCCTCGTCAAAGGAATTGGTGTGCAGGCTCTGCGTCCCGCCGCCAGCGGCCGCCATGGCTTCAAAGCAGGTCCGTATCGCGTTGTTGTAGACGTCCTGCGCCGTTAGCGACCAGCCCGAGGTCTGGCAATGCGTACGCAGCGAAAGCGATTTGTCGCTCTTCGGATCAAACTGCTTCACCAGCTTCGCCCACAGCAGGCGGGCGGCGCGCATCTTCGCCACCTCCATGAAGTAGTTCATGCCGATGGCCCAGAAGAACGACAGGCGTGGCGCGAAGGCGTCAACCGTCAGCCCAGCCGCCATACCCGCGCGGATATACTCGACGCCGTCGGCGAGCGTATAGGCCAGTTCGAGATCCGCCGTCGCTCCCGCTTCCTGCATGTGATAGCCGGAGATCGAGATCGAATTGAACTTCGGCATGTTCTGCGAAGCGTAGGAGAAAATGTCGGAGATAATCCGCATCGAAGGGCGCGGCGGATAAATGTAAGTGTTCCGCACCATGAACTCTTTGAGGATGTCGTTCTGGATCGTTCCCGACAGCTTCTGCGGGGCGACGCCCTGTTCCTCGGCCGCCACGATGTAGAGCGACATGATCGGCAGCACGGCGCCGTTCATGGTCATCGACACGCTCATCTGGTCGAGCGGGATGCCGGCAAACAGCGTGCGCATGTCGTAGATCGAGTCGATCGCGACGCCCGCCATGCCAACATCGCCGGTCACGCGCGGGTGATCGCTGTCATAGCCCCGGTGGGTGGCCAGATCGAATGCCACCGACAGGCCCTTTTGGCCCGCTGCGAGGTTCCGGCGGTAGAAGGCGTTTGAGTCTTCAGCGGTGGAGAACCCGGCATACTGGCGGATGGTCCAGGGCTGGTTTGTGTACATGGTGGGGTAGGGGCCGCGGCCAAACGGGGCGATGCCGGGCCAGTCGTCGACAAAGTCGAGTTCGTGGATATCCGTGGCCGTATAGACCGGTTTTACCGGGATACCCTCCGGCGTCTCCCAGACCCGCCCGGCTGCATCCCCGGCGAGCTTCGCCCAGCTGTTCATGTTGGCGCCAGCCGCAGCCGGTTTCGCTTCCCCAAGTGGCAGCGCGGTAAAGTCGGGGAAGGACACGGCCATCTGCGGGCTCTCCGGCGCTTGGATTCGACGTTGGTTTTTCTAGCACGCCCCACGGTCTGTCATGAAGCCTTCGCAAGTGCGAAGAGAAATCCGGCTCTCCCGATAAATGACATATGCCTTACAACAGGTTCATCTGCACACGCCCGCGACGGATGACAGCGGAAGCTGCCGTTAAAGCTTGCAATCGCGCCGGTTGCGGAGCGATCAGGGGGATCTTGCACCCGGCATTTTGGGGCTTTCGGAGAGGAAATACATGACCTTCAAATCACTCGTCGCGGCTTCGGCGCTCGCGGCAATTCTTGCGGTTCCGGCCTTTGCACAGCCGCCGGGCGGCGGTGGCGGCGGCGGTCGTCCGCAGATGACGCCTGAAGAGCGCGCAGCGGCGTTCGACAAGGCCGACGCCGACAAGAACGGCAAGCTCAGCCTCGCCGAATTCAAGACCACGCTCGGTGAGCGCGCGGCAGGCATGGCCGACGACCAGATCAAAGGCTTCATGGATCGCCGCGACACCGACAAGGACGGCACGCTGTCCAAAGCGGAATACACCGCGCCTCCGCCGCAACGCCCCGCTCAATAAGCGCCGTTTCCATCCCCCGATCCTGATTTTGGAGAACTGACATCATGCTCAAGCGACTCACCCTCGTGGCTGCCATCGCGGCCATCGCTGCTCCGGCTCTTGCCCAGCCGCCGGGCGGCTTCACGCCTCCGACGCCGGAACAACAAGCCGCCACGTTCGACAAGTCCGACGCCAACAAGGACGGCAAGCTCGACAAGGCCGAGTTCAAGACCACGATCCCGGCTGAATACGCCGCCCAGATCGATGACACCCGTCTCGCCACGATGTTCGAGCGCCGCGACGCGGATAAGGACGGCTCGGTCACCAAGGCCGAATACACTGCTCCGAGGCAGGGTCGTGGTGGCGGCGGCGCCCCTCCGGGCGGCGGCCAGTAACACCAACAGATCCTGGAGCACGTCATGAAGCTTAGACTCGCAACTTTGGCGATCGTCGCTGCGGCCCTGGCCGCGCCGGCGCTCGCCCAGCCGCCGCAACTGACGCCGGAAGAGCGTGCGGCCCGTTTCGACGCGGCCGACAAGAACAAGGACGGCAAGCTCGACAAGGCCGAATGGACGACCACGCTGCCTGAGCAAGCTCAGGCGATGGCCGACCAGATCTGGGGCCGCGTCGACGCTGACGGCGACGGCTCGGTCACCAAGGAGCAGTATCTCGCGCTCCGCATGGGCCCGCGCCCGCCGCAATAACAATAGACCTCGGGGTTAGTGAACGGCCGGCGATATCCTCGCCGGCCGTTTTATTTGCAACATCGGGTGTGGCATCGTTCGTTTGTTGAGGAGCGCCTTCGTCTGACGCGTCCGAGGCTGGTGCGCATGGGAGGATAGGCGGTCCATGAGAACCCTGATCGCAATCGCGTCGATCATTGCCGGGTTCGCCGCCCCAATCGCTGACGCCCAAAGCCCCTATCGGGCGCTTCGCACCTCCCTCGGGCAGCCCGACCTGCAAGGGAACTGGACCAACGAGAGCATGACGCGGCTCGAACGTTCGCCGGAGATCGGTGAGCGGCTCATAATGACGGCGGCGGAGACCAGGGAGGCCGACAGGGGATCGGTCTTTCGCCCGGCCATGCGGGTCGATGGCCAGCCGCGCACCAGCTTCATCACCAATCCATCCAACGGCCGCGTGCCGCCCATGAAGGCCGGCGCAACGCCCGACCCCCGCCGCTACATCCTCAAGCCCGGTGAGAGAGTGACTGACGGCCCCGAACTGCAGGCCGTCGACGATCGCTGCATCCTGCCGATCGGCGCCAACGCCGGCCCGGTGATGCTGCCGCTGCCCAACAACTCGAACTACCAGATCATCCAGACCGCGGATTACGTCGTTATCCTGGTGGAGATGATCCACGATGCCCGCATCGTGCGCCTGAATTCCCGTCACCGCACGGTCGGGATGCGGCCCTATCTG
>Ga0210377_10001970_pt1 | contig 18282 bp, 19 predicted proteins | sample PLM4_65_b1redo_FD_155480 | JGI IMG/M metagenome (GOLD analysis project Ga0210377, IMG submission 155480) | Groundwater sediment microbial communities from an aquifer in East River, Colorado, USA - PLM4_65_b1 redo | ecosystem: Environmental > Terrestrial > Soil > Riparian zone | place: USA: East...
GCCATTGAAAGCGCTCGTAATCAGGCCCATTCGACGGTTCGCTGGCAGTTCACTTCGCCCGATGCGCGAATTCGTTTGGCTCAACTTTATCCTTCAATTCCTGATTGACTGACTACTAGGGCTTTCAGGCTGATATTCTTACGGAAGGCCTGCTGCCATGCCTGCCGTTGCTCTACAGGCTGTTGCTGAATAATCGTGGCAACCAGCAGCGCTCCATAAAAAGCCGCCATCGCTTCCAGCGAGAGCGTTGTTTGAATCGACGCTAATGGCAGCGCGGCGAATAGCCTGACAATCAGCACGGTATAGGCCAGAAACAGCCAACCTGCCCATGCCAGCGCTTGTCCCACCGGCCAGACCACAAATGAGGCCAGCACGCCCAGTCCTCCCAGAATCATGATTGGCGGCTGGGCGGGGATGATCAGGAAGTTGACAGGCAGCGAAAGCAATGGCAATCGCCCAAAATAGAGGGCGATGATCGGCGCGGTCATGAACTGCGCGGCAATGGTCACTACAACCGCGTCCGAGAATATCCCGGAAATGGCCCCCGCGCCTTTGTTCGAGAGCGTTTGCGGCAGCCGCTTCGCCAGCCAATTCTGAATCGGCTCAACGTAGAATATGAGGCCAGCCGTTGCCAGAAAACTCAACTGGAAGCCCACATCCCACAAAACATAAGGGTTGAGCGCTGTCATTGCCAGCGCGGTGAACCCCAGTGAAGCTGGCCCGTAGGTTTGCCGCCCCAGCCGGGCTGCGATTAACGTCAGGCTGGTCATGATCGCGGCTCGCACAACGGCAGGGTTCGCTCCGACAAAGATCGTGTACACGGTCACGCCAGCCAGCGTGATGATGGCAATCCATGGCTCTTTAGCGAATCGCCCCGCTAGCGCTTGCAAGAACCCGGCGACGACCACCATATTCGCCCCGGAAATGGCGATGATATGCGTCGCGCTGACGGCGCTAAAGGCCTCTTTGACTTCCGGGCTGATCCCGTCGTCATTCCCCAGCAAGATGCCCTGTAGCAAGGACGCTTCAGGATCAGGCATCAACTGTTTGATGCGCGCCGCGGCGTCGTCGCGCCAGCGCAGCAGGGTCGCTTGAACAGGATTGCCCTGATCCTGCTTGATGACTCGAACCCGCGCATACGGCATCTGACTGAAAATGCCCGCCCGCGCCAGATAATCCCGGTACGAGAATTGCGCGCCAGTGGGCGGTGTGACCAGATCGCCCTCCACCGAGATCAGATCGCCATACTGGAACGATTGCCCTGAAATGGCGGTGACGAGCATCAACCCCGTGATAGCTCTGGTGTCGCCGCCGGGCAGCACGAGTTTGTTAGCGCGCATTTTGATGGTGACGGTGGCGTTCCTTGTCACGGGCGCGTCGTCAATCACCCCTTCGATGCGCGCCACTGGGCGTTCGTTGTAGCTGGCAAGGTCGCCCTCGCCAAAGGTCGGAGCAGCCAGATCAAGTCGCGCTGCCCCCAACCCCAGCATCAAGAGACAGCCCAAAGCCAGCCGCAGGCGCGGATTTGTTCGCGCCAGAAAAACGCCGACCGCAGCCACCCCCGATACGATCAGCCACGCCCACCACACGCTATCGGATTGATAGGCGATTCCCAACCCGGCTAACCATGCCAGCGTCAAATAAAACAGGGTCATGTTTCGCTCCGGCCCGTATCGTTGATCGACTGCATGGAATTGTCAAGCCGGACAATCAACTAGCGCTTAGGATTTGGAACTTTGAACTGCCCACCTGATAGCTTTTGAGAGACCCTATTCGCTACTATCTGCCCATACTCTTTCCATAGGCCAAACTCATGGATCGTTCCTCTCGCTTGCCCGGTTTTTATCAGCGCTCAGTGGCTGAACGCGCTGCCGTTGTGGCAGCATGGGCCTCGCTGGACGCGGCGGAACAGGCCGCGCTGATGGGCGCGCAGGGTTTGACGCCGGAACTTGCCGACAAGCTGATCGAAAACGTGGTCGGTGTGCATGGCCTTCCCTTGGGCATCGCCACCAACTTTCAGATCAATGGGCATGACGTGCTTGTCCCGATGGCAATCGAAGAGCCATCGGTGGTCGCAGGAGCCAGCTTTGCCGCTAAACTCATCCGCGCTGGGGGCGGATTCAAGACTTCTAGCACGGCCCCAGAGATGATCGGGCAGATACAGGTCTTGGATATTCCCGACCTTGATGCCGCGCAAAACGCTGTTTTGTCCCGCCGTGATGATCTGATGGAAATCGCCCGCCAGCAAAATCAGATGATGGTCGATCTGGGCGGCGGCCCGCGCGATATTGAGGTTCGCCTGCTCAAAGAAACCGCTGTCGGCCCGATGATGGTCATCCACCTCATCTATGACTGCCGCGACGCGATGGGCGCGAACATGGTCAACACTGCCTGCGAAGCGATGGCGGGGACGATTGAAAAAATCACCGGTGGGCGAGTGGGCTTGCGGATTCTGTCCAATCTGGCGGATCGGCGCACGTCAAAGGCTGAAGGCGTGGTTCCAGTCGCGGAACTGGCTTTTGAGGGCTACACCGGGGAACGTGTCGTGCAGGGGATTGTGGAGGCGTGGGCCTTTGCCGCCGCCGACCCTTACCGCGCCGCGACCCATAACAAGGGCATTATGAACGGTGTTGACCCGGTGGTGATTGTCACGGGCAACGATTGGCGGGCGATTGAAGCGGGAGCGCATTCCTACGCGGCGCGTTCCGGGCGATACACGTCGCTGACGACATGGGGCAAAGACGCGCAGGGCAATCTGGTGGGCAGCCTTGAAATGCCCACCGCCGTCGGCATTGTCGGCGGCTTTACCCGCGTTCACCCCACCACCCGCGCCGCGCTCAAAGTGCTGGGCGTCAAGACGGCGCAAGAATTGGCCGAGATCATCGTGGCGGTTGGGCTGGCCCAGAACCTCGCGGCGCTTCGCGCGCTGGCGACGGAGGGCATCCAGAAGGGTCACATGGCTCTGCATGCCCGCCAGCTTGCTATCGCTGCGGGCGCGACCGACGCGCAGATCGAGCAGGTGGTCGCGCGTCTGATGGTCGGTCATCAATTCACCTTAGAAGCCGCGCAGGAAATTCTGCGGGGGCTGTGAGCAGGGCGCAAAGGAAGTCTCAATGAGCGACACCAATGGCAAGTTATTGAAACCCAACGCCGAAGTCGGCATCGTCGGCTATGGGGCATATATCCCTCGTTACCGTCTGCCCGGCGTCGAAGTGTCCCGCGTGTGGACAAAGGGGACGACCGCCAGCCCGGTGCAGGAAAAATCCGTTCCGGGCCTCGATGAAGATGTCGTCACCATGTCGATTGAAGCCGCGCGCAACGCCCTTGCCCGCGCGCAAATCGACCCCTCCGAGATACGCGCGGTGTGGGTAGGCAGCGAATCGCACCCTTACGCCGTCAAACCTACCTCGACTATCGTCGCCGAGGCCATCGGCGCGGCCCCGCATACCCTCGCCGCCGATTGGGAGTTTGCTTGCAAAGCAGGCAGCGAAGCCATGCAAGCCGCCATTGGCTTGGTCGGCAGCGGCATGGCCGAGTACACGCTGGCAATCGGTATGGACACCGCGCAGGGTCGCCCCGGCGACGCGCTGGAATACACGGCGGCTGCGGGCGGCGCGGCCTACCTGCTTGGCCCCGGCGCGAACAGCGTGGCGATCTTCGAAGCCACCTACTCTTTTGTCACTGACACCCCCGACTTCTGGCGGCGCGCTCATGAAACGTACCCCTCGCACGGGGATCGTTTCACCGGCGAGCCAGCCTATTTTCGCCATGTCGTCGCGGCGGGCGAAGCCCTGTTGGAAGAATTGAACGCCAAACCCGCCGACTTTGATTACGCGGTCTTCCATCAGCCTAACGTCAAATTCCCAGAGCGCGCCGCCAAAACGCTTGGCTTCACCCCGGAACAGATCAAGACCGGGTTGTTAGCCGGGCAGGTTGGCAACGTTTATGCCGGATCGTGTTTGCTCGGCCTGTCCGCCGTTCTGGATGAAGCTAAACCCGGTGACCGCATCATGCTGGTCTCCTATGGCTCTGGCGCAGGCTCAGATTCGATGGCCCTGCATGTGACCGACCGCATCACAGAGCGTCAATCCCGCGCCCCCAAAACCCGTGACTATATCGCCCGCCGCACCGAGATCGACTACGCCACCTACTCGCGTTATCGCGGCAATCTGAAGACATGAGCCTCGCTGGGCTGGTCACTAACCACTAACCACTTTATAAGTAAGGGTATTCGATGAGAGACGTGAGCATCATCGGCGTCGGCCAAACCGCCGTCGCCGAACACTGGGAATTGTCACTGCGCCAACTGGCTTATGCTGCTGCCCGCGCCGCATTCGATGACGCGGGTATCGGCGCGGTCGATGCGCTGTATGTGGGCAATATGTCCGGGCAGGAGTTGTCGCATCAGGGGCATCTGGGCGCGCTGCTCGCCGATTTTATCGGTTTGCGTGGCATCGAGGCGATCCGGGTGGAAGCGGCGGACGCCTCCGGCGGCGCGGCGCTTCGACAGGCGTTTGTGGCGGTCGCCAGTGGCTTGATTGAGACGGCGATGGTTCTCGGCATCGAAAAAGTGACCGATGTAGTCGGCAGCCGCCGCTTAACGGCAGCCTCGACCAGCCTTGACGCCGATTATGAGGCGGCGCAGGGCGTGACCCCGGCGGCGCTGGCGGCTCTGCTGATGCAGCGCTACATGCATCAGGCCAACGCCCGGCTCGAAGATTTCGCCGGGTTCAGCGTTAATGCCCATGCCAACGGCGCGCTCAACCCCAACGCCATGTATCGCAACCGTATCAAGCCGGAATCGTTTGCCAAAGCTCCGCCGATTGCCCCGCCTGTCAGTTTGTTTGACGCCGCGCCGGAGGGCGACGGAGCCGCCGCCGTGATTATCACCGCCACCGAGCGCGCCAAAGACCTTGTGCCAAAACCCGTGCGAATCGTCGCTTCGGCGGTTGCCACCGACACGCTTTCATTGCACGACCGCCAAGACTTTTTGGCCCTCGGCGCGGCTCGCCTCTCCGCCGAAAGAGTGTACGAGCAAGCGCGTATGGGCCATCAACACATTGATTTGTTTGAGTTGCATGATAGCTACACCGTGTTAGCCGCGCTCACGCTCGAAGCCTGTGGTTTTTCCAACCCCGGCGAAGGCTTCAAGCTGGCAAACGATGCTAGTATCGGCCTGAAAGGGTCAATCCCTATCTCCACATTGGGCGGGTTAAAAGCGCGCGGCAACGCGGGCGGCGCGACGGGCGTTTATCAGGCAATCGAGGCGACTCTGCAATTGCGCGGGCAGGCCGGACAGAATCAAGTGGACGGCGCGAAGATCGCCATGATCCAGAATCTCGGCGGGCTGGGCGCGACCGCCGTGACCCACATTTTGCAGTCCGTGGACGATTGAATGAGAGCTTCTGGCACGATTGGATAGTTTCTGACAGTCCCGAAAGTAGATAATTACTCCAGAATTCAAGGGGTTCAGGGAGAGAATTTGAAATGGAAATCGCGCGCTACTGGCGAATGAATAATCAGCGTTATAACCTGACTGGCTCGACATGCAGTAATTGCGGCAAACGCCATATTTCGCCGCGCCCGGTCTGTGACGCCTGTCACGGGGCGTTCATCAAAGATGTCCCTATACTGAGCGTTTTGACGGCAGTCTCTGAGCCTGCTCACAAGTAACCGGGCCGAAATACTCGCATGGAACTGTCACAGCACTGGCGTCTGTCCAATCAGCGTTATCGCTTTATCGGCGAGAAGTGTCCCCATTGTGGAACTCATATCTTCCCTCCGCGCGATGTCTGCCCGGATTGCGCCAAGCCCGCGCAGGAACTATACGCTTTCGTGGGGACCGGGACAGTCTTTAGCTTCACTACCATTTTAGACGCTCCGGCAGGTTTTGAAGAGCAAGCCCCCTATACCATCGCTCTGATCCAGTTGGACGAAGGCCCGCTGATCACTGCCCAGCTCACCGATCTCGACGCCGAACCTGAAGTTGGCATGAAAGTCGAGATGGTCACCCGCAAACTCCGCACGGATGGCGAGCAGGGGATCATTGTCTACGGCTATAAGTTCAGGCCGAAATTATTGAGTTAGTTATTTGTTTATGAAAAGTCACCGCAGGGCGGCCATGCAGCCGCCCTGTTTTCTTGTGTCTCAAATCCTTCCTCGTTGAAACCCAAAATCATCCTTCCAGCGCATACAGTTGACAAATAAGAACAAGGGTTCTATGATAAAGGGAGCCAAGTAACCAAAGGAGAGACATATGAGCAAGGTACGCATTCTGGTCGGCACGCATAAAGGCGCTTTCATTCTGACCTCAAACGAGAAGCGCAAGGACTGGAAAATCGACGGCCCGCACTTTGGCGGCTGGGAAATCTACCACCTCACGGGAACGCCCGCCGATCCAAAACGATTGTACGCGTCGCAGTCCGGTGGTTGGTTCGGTCAGGTCATGCAGCGCTCCGACGATGGGGGCAAGACGTGGGAAGCTGTGGGCAATGAGTTCGCTTACGAGGGCGACAAGGCGACTCATAAGTGGTACGATGGCTCGCCGCATCCTTGGGAATTCAAGCGGGTGTGGCATCTTGAGCCATCGGCCAGCGACCCGGATATCCTCTACGCTGGCGTGGAAGACGCCGCGCTGTTTAACTCCAAGGATGGCGGCAAGACATGGCAGGAACTGCCCGGTCTCCGCAAGGTCAAAGGCGACCTGTGGCAGCCCGGCGCGGGCGGCATGTGCCTGCATACCATCCTGCTCGATCAAGCGAACCCCAAGCGGATTTTCGTCGCTATCTCAGCGGCGGGCGCGTTTCGCAGCGACGACAGCGGCAAAACGTGGCGGCCAGCCACACAGGGGTTGAAGTCTCCTTACGAACTGCCTGACCCTGCCGCCGAGGTCGGCCACTGCGTTCACAGTATCGCGATGCACCCATCACGTCCGAATGTGCTGTTTATGCAGAAGCACTGGGATGTGATGCGCAGCGATGACTCTGGCGACACATGGCATGAGATCAGCGGCAACCTGCCCAGCGACTTTGGCTTTCCGATAACCGTTCATGCCCACGAACCGGAAACGGTTTATGTCGTTCCCATCAAAAGCGACTCGGAGCATTACCCTCCCGATGGCAAGCTGCGGGTGTATCGGAGCCGGGCGGGCGGGAATGAGTGGGAGGCCCTGACCAAAGGGCTGCCGCAAAGCGATTGCTACGTCAATATCCTGCGCAACGCGCTCGCCGTCGACACGCTCGATTCGTGCGGGGTCTATTTCGGCACGACCGGCGGGCAGGTCTACGCATCGGCTGATTCAGGAGACAGTTGGATGACCATCGCGCACGATTTGCCAGCGGTGCTGTGCGTGGAAGCGCAGGTTCTGCCGTGATTCGGCTCGCGCTGCCCGCGCACCTGAGAACACTGGCACGGCTCGATGGCGAGGCGCAGATTCACATAGAGGGAAAGGTCACCCAACGCGCAGTTCTGGCGGCGCTGGAGGCCGCTTATCCGATGCTGCGCGGCACGATCCGCGACCACGCCACGCAAGCGCGCCGACCGTTTATCCGGTTCTTCGCCTGCGGGCAGGATCTATCGGATGAGCCGCCAGACGCCCCGCTTCCTGATGCAGTTGCATCAGGGCAGGAGCCTTATCGGATCGTGGGGGCGATGGCAGGCGGTTGATCTGGATAAACGCCAGCGCGGCGACGATGAGAATTCGTCGCCGCGCTATATCAGATGCGCAGAACGTTGACAGCTTACCCCTCAACGTAAGGATCGACTTCAGCCAAAGCTTTGTCCAAAACAGCCAATCCTTCGTCAATTTGATCTTTTGTCACTATCAGCGGCGGGGCGGAGAAAATGTAGTCCCAACGCACAAACGTGCTGACGCCATTATTGCGGAGAGACGCAGCGGCCTTCTTCATCGGCTCGCTCATGGGCTTGTTGAACCCGCTCACCGGCTCGCGCGTCTCGCGATTCTTGACCAGTTCCATCATCTGAAGCAAGCCTGTTCCACGCACTTCGCCCACGCACGGATGTTTCTCGGCCAAATCTATCAGCCCGGCCCGCAGGACTTTGCCCATCTCGCGGGCGTTCTCGACCAACTTCTCGTTGTGGTAAATCTCCATGTTCGCCACGCCCGCCGCGCATGCCAGCGGATGCGCCCCGTAGGTCAGGCCGCCCCAGTAGGTGTGGTCTTCAAAGTGCGCGGCGATTTTGTCTGAAACGCCTACCGCTCCCAGCGGCACATAGCCGCTGGTCAGGCCCTTCGCCATCGTCATCAGATCGGGCTTGACTTTGGGGTAGTTCATGACGCCAAACCATTCGCCTGTGCGCCCGAACCCGCTCATCACTTCATCCACGATCAGCAAAATGTTATAGGTGTCGCAAATCTCCTGAACCCGATTCCAGAAGACTTCCCCGCCCTGAATGATCCCGCTCGTCCCGCTGTAGCCTTCCAGCAAAATCGCGGCGATATTGCCCGGCCCCTCGAATTGGACAATCTCCTCAATCATATCCGCCGTGATCGCGTCGCCTTCATCAACCGTGCGCCCGCGATAATACGGCGCGCGATATGCGTATGGATCAGGGATATGCACGACCCACGACACGCCCGGCTCGTTGGCAAGGCGGCGCGGATCGCCGCCCGCCATCATCGAAGCGAAAGTCGCCCCGTGATAGGCGCGATAACGGGCCAGAATCTTCTGCCGTCCGGTATACTGGCGGGCGAACTTCATGGCGTTTTCAATCGCTTCCGCGCCGCCCAGCGTGAAGAACACCTTATGCAAATCGCCGGGCATCACCTTGGAGAGAGCCTCGCCCAGCATGGCGCGCGGCTCGGTGGCGATGCCGGGATGCGCCGACGAAATTTTGGTTATCTGCTCTTGAATAGCCTTGATTACGTGCGGATGCCCATGACCCACATTGACGTTGACCAGTTGGGAAGACCAATCGAGATACTTCTTGTCGTCGGCGTCCCAAAAGTAGACGCCTTCCGCCTTGACCATCGAAATGGGATTCCAATCTTTGGTGGATGTCCACCCGGCGAAAGTGAACTGCTTGTTATATTCCACCAGTTCAGCATGAGTGCGGCTCATGTCGAATCTCCTTAATGACGGGAGTGGCAAAATGCCATCGTTTGAGACAAAACGACCGCTGCCTATTATAAACCCGCCCACCTTATCCGACGATTCGGGCGAATTTCCAATAACTCGACTTGGTTTGTTTTGAGCTATCCGCCCGACTCAGTACAATAGAATACGAAGTTCTTAAAGTCAGCGTTAGCCATCTCCCTGAGGATAAGCCATGTATGACGGCGAGTGTTTTCTCTTGCTGGGCGGCGCAGGACTGGTGGGTCAGCAAGTCGCCCACCGCATAGCCACTTATCTGTCCCCCCGCAAGATCATTATCGCGTCGTTGTTCGAATACGAAGTCTCTGAAGCTCTTGCCGAACTCAAACAAGCCTTCGCCGATAAACCCATCGAATGGGATGGCGAGATCGGCAATGTGTTTGTCCGCAGCGAATTTGCTCACACTGCCCGCCCTGAACTGTTGGAAAGTAGCGCTAACCGCGACGCGCTTTACGATGATCTTTTTGGCAGCTATGAAGACGCTTATCAGAAATCCCAGCTTGTGAGTCTTATCCTCAAGCATAAACCTGATGTGATTGTCGATACCATCAACACGGCGACCGCCATCAGCTATCAGGATATCGACAAAGCCTCCGCCATCGCCCGCCGCGATTTTGAGCGATTGCTCGCCGCCTCCGGCCCAGCGTCAGAGGCCGAAGTGTCTTTCGAAATCCTGCTGCTCTCGCAAGCCCTTCCCCAACTGGTGCGCCATGCGCAAATGCTCCACCGCGCCATGCGCGAAGCCAACACGCGGCTGTACTTGAAGATTGGCACAACCGGCACCGGGGGCATGGGGCTGAACATCCCCTATACCCACAGCGAAGACAAGCCTTCGGCCAAGCTCATGACCAAGACTGCCGTCGCGTTTGCCCACACCGGGCTGATGTTTTTGATGGCCCGAACGCCCGGCAGCGCGATTGTCAAAGAGATCAAGCCCGGCGCGATGATTGGCTATGCCGATGTGGCCCACCGCCCGATCACGCACAAAGCGTCAGGCAGGACAACCGGCGTCTTCAATAATCGGCAGGAGCCATTGGGCGATTCGTTGACCCTGCGCGGCGATGCCAGCCAGTATCAGCGCATGGCAGATATGACTCTCCCGGTGGTGGACACGGGCGAGAATGGTTTGTTCACCAAAGGCGAGTTTGAAGCGATCACCTCGCTGCGCCAGATGGAATTTGTGACGCCAGAGGAGATCGCGCTGGAAGCCCTGCTGGAAATCAAAGGCGGCAATTCGGGCCGTGACATCATCGGCGCCATTGACGGCGCGGTGATGAACCCATCGTACCGGGCAGGTTATTTGCGCCAACAAGTCCTCGCCGATATGGATCGGCTGGAAAAGGAAACAGGCGCGCACAGCGTCGCGCTGGGCCAGCTAGGGCCGCCGGAAATCTCCAAACTGTTGTGGGAATCGGAGTTGCTGAAGATCGAATACGGCACGTTCAAAGCAGTTCTGGAACGCCAGCCAGCCGAAATCGCTGAAAAGCTGTTTGCGCGCATTCAGTCCGATGCCAGGTTGAGCCACCAGATCACGTCGATTGGCGTGCCGATCCTCACGCCCGATGGCCAGATGATTATTCGCGGGCCACAGATTAGCATTCCTGAGGTCAAAGACAGCGACGAGATTGCTATTCAGGCTGGCAGCGTCGATGCTTGGGCCGCGAAAGGCTGGGTTGATCTGCGCGCCCAGAATATGCAGCACTGGCAGGAGCGCTTCAAGCGCATGGAGGCTTCCCGCCAGAGAATGCGTGGGCGAGGCTCGGCAGCCGTTAATCGGGAAGCCTATGTGTTTGACGATATTCGCGCTGGCGAGATCGTCGGCTGGATTTTCAACAACGAAGAAGATGGCTACCGGATCAAGTAGCGATGATTGTTGTCCACAAATACTCGTTATCCACAAATACTCGTTGTCCAGAGTATGTGGTATTGCCCTGGCGCTCTATTTCGCTGATAGGGTTGGTTCTGGCATGATCTCAATCGCATCCCTCGAATAAACCAACAGAAGGTAGGTCACTCATGACCGTATCCCATTCCGAAGTTCTCAACTATGTAGCCAACGAATGGCGCAAGCCGGATGCCAGCGAGTATTTAGACGTGATCAATCCGGCGACGCAAGAAATCATAGGCAAAGTTCCACTCTCCAGAGCGTCCGAAGTGGAGAAGGCCATCGAAGCCGCCTCGGCGGCCCTGCCCGGCTGGCGGCGCATCCCCGCCACGGATCGCATTCAGTATTTGTTCAAGCTCAAGAATTTATTGGAAGACAACTTTGAAGACATCGCCCGCGCCATAACGATGGAAGCGGGGAAAACGCTGGGCGAATCGCGTGGGGAGATGCGCCGGGCGATTGAAAACGTCGAAGTCGCCTGCGGAATCCCTATGATGATGCAGGGCTATTTGAGTGAGGATATCGCCTCCGGTATTGACGAACTGATGATCCGCCAGCCGGTAGGCGTGGCGGCGGCCATTTGCCCGTTCAACTTCCCCGGCATGATCCCGTTCTGGTTTTTTCCGTATGCCATCGCCTGCGGCAACACCTACATTGTCAAGCCCTCCGAGCGCGTTCCGATGACGATGCAGATGATTTTCAAGCTGATCGAGCAAACCGGGTTGCCAAAAGGCGTGATGAACCTCGTCAATGGCAGCAAAGAAGTGGTAGATGTGCTGCTGACGCACCCGGCCATGCGGGCCATCAGCTTTGTTGGTTCGACGCCTGTCGCGCAGTATATCTACAGCACGGGCGCGGCGCATGGCAAGCGTGTTCAGGCGCAGGGTGGGGCCAAGAACCCGACCATCATCCTGCCCGATGCTGACATGGACATGACCACCAAAATCGTCGCCGACAGCGCTTTTGGCTGCGCTGGGCAGCGCTGTCTCGCCACCTCGCTGGCGGTGACGGTCGGCGACGCGCGCCGCACTTTTAATGAGGCCATCGCCGATGTTGCTGCCAACCGGGTTGTAGGCTACGGTCTTGATGACGGCGTGTTGATGGGGCCAGTGATCAACCACCAGAGCCGCGAGCGCATCGAGGGGCTAATCGCCAAGGGCGTATCCGATGGCGCGTCGCTGTTGGTCGATGGCCGCAGCCCGCAGATTAAGGGCTACGAGAAGGGCAGCTTTGTCCGCCCGACCGTGATTCAGGATGTGCCCGCCGGCAGCGAAATCGCGCGCACGGAAATCTTTGGCCCCGCGCTGGGCTTGATGCATGTCAACACCATTGAAGACGCGATCCAATTGATTAACAGCGGCAAGTATGGCAACATGGCTTGCTTGTTCACCAGCAGCGGGGCGGCAGCGCGTCAGTTCCGTTCCGAAGCGGACGCCGGGAACATCGGGATTAACGTCGGCGTGGCCGCGCCGATGGCCTTCTTCCCGTTCAGCGGCTGGAAAGACAGCTTCTTCGGCGATATGCACGCGCAGGGCATGGACGCAGTAGAGTTCTTCACGCAAAAGAAAGTGGTTGTCGAGCGCTGGCCGAAGGAATGGTCACGGCAGTTCTAGTTTGGGAGGTTGGGATCATGTCGTCATCAGCAATTGAAACAGTCGTGAAAATGATGGAAAGTTTGCCAGAGGATGCGCAGAATCGGGCAGTAGAGCATCTGCGCGAGTATTTGGAAGACTTGATGGATGAAGTTCAGTGGGGTCGCGCATTTGAGCAAACACAACCTCAACTAGCAGCAGCCGCACGGAGAGCTAAACAAGAAAAGGCCACAGGGCTAGCAAAACCCTTGGATGTCAATGATCTATGAAATCTGAGGCTTTACCATCCTTTTGGATAGCCTATCAGTCATTGGATAAAAGCGTCCAGATACGCGCCCAGAAAGCATATCGTCTCTGGGTGAATAATCCATTTCATCCCTCGCTTCATTTCAAATGTGTCAACAAAGAGGAAAATGTCTGGTCAGCGCGTATAAGTCATAGCTATCGAACGCTTTGTTTCTGGGAAGATGACATTGTAACATGGTTTTGGATCGGGAATCACGACGAGTATGAGGAACTGGTGCGGCAGTTCTAAAGGCAGGCGAATGCCAATCAGCGATCAAGCGCCGGGCAAAAGTAGGTTGAAGGAATCGCCTGTGCCCTACACTCTAATAATCGCTGCCATCTGATCGGGCGTAGGATCAGAAAATCATGGCGCATGAGGTTGAGTGTGTCTCCATATATTCGCGCCTTCTTTCGTGATTACCGGCAACTGATGGTTATCGGAGCGTTGGTTCTATCAACGCTTTTTTCCGTTGGCTTGTTCGCCGCGCGTGTGTCTCTCACGCATAGCCCTGTATACGCATTTTTGCTCTGGAATCTCTTTTTGGCATGGATGCCAATGATCTTCGCGTTGACGGCCTATAATCTGCATAAAGGCAACGCCCGTCGAAGCTGGCTGATGGTGACACTGTCGGCGCTGATCTGGCTGTTGTTCATGCCTAATGCGCCGTATATCGTGACGGACATTGTTAACCTTAGCTCTCAACCAGATGCGCCATTCTGGTTTGATATTGTCCTATTCGCCGCTTTTGAATGGGCCGGGGTCTTTCTGGGGTTAGTGTCGCTCTTTTTGATGCAAGAAATCGTTCGCAAGATTGCCGGCAGAATCGCAAGCTGGCTGTTTGCGTTGGGTGTTCTGGGGTTAAGCAGCTTCGGCATCTATTTAGGGCGTTTCCTGCGCTGGAACAGTTGGGATGTGTTCCTCAACCCCCGCCTGTTGCTCGGAGATATTCTTGCGACGCTGCGCTATCCAATGGCCCATAAAGAAACCTATCTTTTCTCCCTGATCTTCGGCTTCTTTATCGTCACGGCGTATGTGATGCTGGTGGCTATGACCAACTTCCGGCATGAAGCCCAGGACACTGCTCAAAGTTATTCTGCCCCCGATAACTAATGGATGAATCAGATAAAACTGGCATAATGTTTCCATGCTCCTTGCCCCATGCCCCATGCGACATCATGCGAACTCTAACTGATTTCTCCATTAGGGAGATCGAACGAATTATTCACGATCACGCGGAGAGGTTACGGGATGAATGGGATTCCTTCTGTCAATCTAGCAGTAGCTAGAATTATTGCCGTGTCAGTATCGGATGACACACTATCCGTTGACCTTGAAGATGGTCGCACTATTGCCGCGCCGATTGGCTGGTATCCTCGATTAGCTCATGGCACATCGAAGGAGCGCGCCAATTTTGAAATTAGCGGGGCTGGTCATGGAATCCACTGGCTTGATCTGGATGAAGATATTGGCGCGGAGGGGTTATTGCTAGGAAAGAAATCTAGCGAAAACCCGGCGTCTTTCGAGCAATGGCTTCAGAACCGAACAAAGCAAAAAAACAGCGATAGCAAATAGCTCATTAAGCGCTGTTGTAGTGTTCACATCCGCTTCTTCCACGCCACAGCGAACACTTCTCGTTGGAAGAACCATCGAAACGGGGACCAATCAAAAGCCATATGGCGCAGCCCGGCCAACAACCCGTTCTCCTGTCGATTCTGGGGCGGACTATCCAACCACACCTTGCTATGAAAACCCGCTTTTGCCAGCGCGTCGCCCATGCTGAACTGGCTCTGCTCGTTGACGTGAACATGCTCGTTGACCGCTACCCCGAACTGGCGCGGGTTTTTGGGATACTTGTCGCCTTCGCCCATCGCTGTCCTAACAAGTCTCACCATCGGGTAGGCGTACTGATCGTACCAACGATTGGGCGCGGTGTGGACAATCAAGCGGCCATCGTCTTTGAGCGTCCGGCGAATCTCGACAAAAGCTTCGTGCAGCTCCCATGGATACAGATGCTCAACCACGTCAAACATGAGAACCCGATCAAACATGGCGTCTGGAAAAGGCAGCTTTTTGGCGTCCACCCGCGCGACGCCCATCTTGCCTGCGGGCGGGGAGGCCGCTTCGCTGTGGATCAGGTCGCGCGTCATCCGGGTGGCGACAGGCGCATAATCAACGCCCATCACGTCCGCGCCCAGCCGCGCGCAGTGCCGCACGATCTCGCCCCTGCCGCAGCCCACATCCAGCACGCGCATCCCCGGTTCGACGGCGGACACCTGAAACGCCGAATCCAGACGGCGCGACAGATGCTCGCCCTCTGACTCAATCCATTCCTCGTAGCCTTCGCAGGCCGTCAGAAAGTATTCTTCTGTGTAGAGTGTGGGGGGAAGACTTGGCCCCGATTGCTTTTCGGCCAACGGTGATTGCGCTTTCCTTACGCGTTCAGGATGTTCTCTAGCTCGGAACGAGCATCGCTCACTTCGGCGCGAATCTGTGTCAGTGAGATAGTCATTTGCCAGCCAACCGACAACGTGAGCGCGCCGCTAATGTGCGCCGAGTATATCATCAGGTTGGCGCGGTTGTCGGGATCGTCTTCAATCGACTCTTCTTCAAAGCGGATCAACTCGCGTGAAAGCCGGTCTTTGCCGTCGTTCCAGCTGCGCCCGGCGACTTTGGCAATCCGCTCAATCACGGCTTCGCTGGCAGGGCCAGCCGAAGTAGTCACCTTGCCATCCTGTGATAACACAATCGGCAGGTTTTCCAGCGAAGCGCTCAACCCTTCCAGCGCGGTTCTGGCTTTTTTGACCTGCGCCGCCGAGAGCTTGATAGATTTGCCAAGCTCTGGCGGGGCTTCGGGCAAGCTGGGTATCGCTAACATAAGTTGTCTCCCAGAGTGATTGATTGCCATTGTACAGCGTCTCAGCGTGTGTCACAAGGCGATGGGCCTTATTATGGTCACGCAACCTGCTGAAACTAGCGGCCTCGATGTTCGATTTACCCACTACAATAGGCGAGCCAAATCTGCCTGATTAGCCGCGCTGTGCCATTCCGCAGGGTTTGTGACTGTCGTTGATTGGCGGTACAATGGCAGGGTGTCGCGGGCATGGTGTAATGGTAACACAGCAGCCTTCCAAGCTGCTGTTACGGGTTCGAGTCCCGTTGCCCGCTTGGTTCTTTTTATGGGCCCGTAGCTCAATGGCAGAGCGCCCGGCTCGGTAAGGGCTGCCGGGGGAGCAATTCTCCGGTGATTGCCTGTCAAATTCGGGGAAGCCTAGGGTCGTGAGACATGGTAATCCCGAGCCAAGCCCCATTTGGGGAAGGTGTAGAGACTAGACGGCAGGCCCCCGCGTCAGCGGGGTGAAGGGATAGTCCAGCCCACAAACCCGCAAGGGGCGGCGAAAGCCGTAGTGGGAAGCATAACCGGTTGGTTGTAGGTTCGAATCCTTCCGGGCCCACAGCACAGCATCAGAGGCGTGCCCGTTATAGGCGCGCCTCTGATGTTTATTGCCCCGTTGCGTTCATGGGGCTATGAAGATCGGATTGCTGAATATCCAGCCGCGCCGTTTTCCTTTGTAGGGCAAATAGGCTTCCACGCGATACGCGCCGGGCTGGGTGGCGATAAATGTGCGATGCGTCCCCTCGCGCTCTTCGAGGATCACCGCGCCATCCCGTATTAGCCGCACATAAGCAATTTGCGGGCACACGATTTGCAACGTGACGCCATGACCCAGCCGCAGCCATTCCCCCATCACTGCGCTGGTGTTCAGCCCTTGCGCGGTCAACTGAAATCCGCGCGTCGGGGCTGGCAGATCGTAGCCCACGAAGCACTGGCCTTCCCGTATCGCGCTCAACACCAACTGCTTGTCTCGCTCGAACTCTCCATTCAAAGGGATAGAAGTCAGAATGTGCGTGTTGACGCATCGAAACAGGAATTCATAGGGAAATAGTGTCCGCGAGATTGGCCCCATTGAATAGGTGTTCGCATGAGCGTCTGACCCGCCAATAATCTTGACCCGTTTGCCATCCCGCAGAAGCTTGTCCCACAGAGCCACAGTCTCAGGAAACGGCCCTGTGATAAACGCGTCGGGGTTGAAGGCCGCCCGGATTGCCATAGATTGGCTGGATAGAAAGCTCTTGAACTCTGACATGGTGTTCCACAGTTCCAGCCCCGTAAAACCCTCCACATCCCACGAAACCCAGGGAAGCGCAGGTTCGCCGAAAAGCGGCGCGGCCCGCTCAACCGGGTGAGCCAGAAAAGTGGATGCGCCGCGTGAAGCGGCTTCAGCGAATAGTTGGCCCGGCTCAGAGGCATAAGGTGCTAGCTCGTCCTCCGCGCCATAGACCAGCAAATGATTGACCTGCGGGTCGCGCCGCGCGTCGTGAACCTCCTCGCCGACCAGCAACAAAACGCGTTGATCGGGGCCATCGCCGTAGTAGTAGCCTTCTACCCCGGACACATGCACGTTGTGGTCAGTGACGATGACAAAATCCAACCCGACGCGCAGCGCCGCCTGAGCGATCTCGGTATGGCTGCCGCTGCCATCCGAATACCGGGTGTGGGCGTGCATGTTGCCAGCGTACTCGTGCATCAATTTCATAGTCGATCAACCATCTGGGTTGAGAGAATCAGAATCGGCAGGGGCAAGACAACAGCAAAAGTTGCCGCCTGCAAGGGCAATTTGATGCGCTTGCCCTGCGCGGCGATTTTCATCGGTGAAAAGGTTCGCAAAACTAGAACAGATTCATCTGACCGGAAGCCGCCGAACGCTTCTTCAGAGAGCGCGGCGGCAGCAGATTATTCTCTTTGAGCCATTCAGTCGGCGGGCCGTCCCAGCCAACAACCTCAAAATCAACCCGGCCATCGCCATCGAACTGGACGCCTTCGCGCTCCAACATGCCTCGCTGCTGGTCCGCGCTGGCGCTCCCCCTCGGCAGGCTGATCTCCCCCTGACTGTTGATGACTCGCTGCCAGGGGATATCCCAGCCGGACGGGGTGTTGTTCATGGCGGTTCCCACCCAGCGCGCCCCCAGCCGCCGATATTGATCGGCGTCCACCCCTTGAGGCGGTGGAATCATCGCGGCAATCTGCCCATACGCGCTGACTTTGCCTTCGGGTATCTGCTGGACGATCTTCCAGACCAGCCGATTATAGATTTCAGGATTAGGTGGATTGAACATAGTAACCCGACTGTACAGGCGGCAAACCTCATTGTCAAGAGGCGGCTGGTTCTGTATACTGAGCAAGCGGAGATCCCCCTTGCTCCGACTTGCATCCGTCGGGCGAAAGAGACTTATCAGGGCAAACCCATGAGCAAGATCAGCAACCGTGAAGTCGCGTCAATTTTCGCCATGATTGGGGATATGCTCGAAATCAAGGGCGAGAGCATACACCGTATTCTGGCCTATCGG
>Ga0210377_10001971_pt1 | contig 18281 bp, 14 predicted proteins | sample PLM4_65_b1redo_FD_155480 | JGI IMG/M metagenome (GOLD analysis project Ga0210377, IMG submission 155480) | Groundwater sediment microbial communities from an aquifer in East River, Colorado, USA - PLM4_65_b1 redo | ecosystem: Environmental > Terrestrial > Soil > Riparian zone | place: USA: East...
CGCCGCGATCGATCGCCTCGGCGAACTCCTGCACCTGCGTGTTGTGCATGTTCTCGCCGAGGTGCGAGCCGATGAGCGTGATGCAGCGCGCGTTCTCGATGTCGATCGATTCGGGCGAGCCGAGACCTTGTCCGTAGGTCAGCGTGAACGCCACATCGCGAGGCCCGCGGCATTGCGCGTACGAAGGAGCGGCGATGTTCGGCGAGCCGTACGCCTGAATCAGCCGCGTGAACCACGAGCCGCCCCAGCCGTGCGTGAAGAGCGCGAACGCTTCGGGACCGTACTTCGTGCGGATCGCGTCCATCTGCCGCGCCGTCTCATCGAGCGCGGCGTCCCATGACACTTCCTGGAAGACCTGCTGGCCGCGTTTGCTGCGGCGCAGCAGCGGCTTCTTCAGCCGATCGGGATCGTAAAGAAGCGCCGCACCGCCGGTTCCGCGCGGACAGATCTTTCCGCGCGAAAGCGGATGCGCCGGATTGCCGACGATCTTCGTGACGCGGCCGTCCTTCACGTGCGCGAGGACGCCGCACTTCCAGAAGCAGAGCTCGCAGAAGGTCGGGATGACGTAGTCGCCGTCGGTCTTCGGATCGGGGACTTCGTGCGCCTGCAGGTTCCACCAGTTCGTGGTCAGACCCGTTCCCGCAGCGATCGTTCCCGCGGCGGCGCCGATGCGGATGAACTCTCTTCGGGTGAATGCCATCGCGGACGCCTCCTCTGCGGTTCACAAGAGCGATGGAGGTGCCACGGCCGCAATTTCGCCGAAGTCACGAATGGTCAATGGGTTGAGTGAGAGCCGGTGACGATCGTCACCGTTGCGGATGGAACGACTTGTTGAAACGTTGCAACGATCAGGTGGCGAGGCCCAGCTCGCGCATCTTCCGCCACAGCGTGGTGCGCGACATGCCGAGCGCACCGGCGGCGCGCTGCCGGTTCCAATGATTCGCATCGAGAACCGCGCGCAGCGAGGCCGCTTCGTCGTTCGAGGTCCGTGCGGCCGGAACGGCGAGCACCGGCTCGCGGCCCGCCACGACTTCGATCGGCAGGTCCTCCTCGTGAATCGTCTGCCCCTTCACGACAGCGACCGCGTACTCGATCGCGTTCTCGAGCTCGCGGACGTTGCCCGGCCAGTCGTAGTGCAGCAGCACGCGGATCGCGTCAGGCGAAAACCGAAGTTGCCGCCCGTAACGCGCCGTGACCCGCGCGAGCAGATGCTGCGCGAGCGGCTCGATGTCTTCGCGACGGGCGCGCAGCGGCGGAATCTCGATCGGCACGACGCGCAACCGATAGTAGAGATCTTCACGGAATCGTCCATCGGCGATCGTCTTGCGAAGATCGGCGTTCGTCGCGGCGATGATGCGGACGTCAGCCGATCGGGTATGGCTTTCGCCCACGCGCTCGAACGTACGCTCCTGCAGTACGCGCAGCAACTTCACCTGCAGATGCAGCGGCACATCGCCGACCTCGTCGAGAAACAGCGTCCCGCCGGCAGCGAGCTCGAACCGCCCGACGCGATCGCGGACCGCGCCGGTGAACGCTCCGCGCACGTGCCCGAACAGCTCGCTCTCGAGCAACTCTCCGGGGAGCGCGGCGCAGTTGACGGCGACGAAGTTCCCGCGACGGCGCGCCGAGTTCGCATGAATCGCGCGCGCCATCAGCTCTTTCCCCGTTCCGCTTTCCCCGGTGATCAGAATGGTCGCGTCGCTGGCCTGCAGGTTCTGCACGAGCGAGAAGATGCGCGCCATGGACGCCGACCGCGCGATCATTCCGTAGAACACCGTCGGCGCCGCGCTTCCGATCGACACGTCCTCCTCGGCCGGCCGCATCACGACGATGTACTTCACACGCGGGTCGCAGATCCCCGACTCGTCGGCGAGGAACGGAGCGGCCGTGACCGACATCAGACAGCTCCCGTGATCCGTCTTCATCGAAGCGCGCCATCCCTCGCGGGCCTCCCCCTTCTCCAGCGCCTGGCGCAACGTGCCGGTGGGCGCGAAAAGGTCGTTGCCGAGAAGCTCCGTCACCGGCTTGCCGAGAACGGATCCCGCCGTCTCTCCACCGGCTACCTGCGCCAGAAGCGCGGAAGCGTGCACCACGCGGAACTCCGCATCGAGGCAGACGAGGATCCGGCCGATCGACTGGAAGACAGCGCTCACGCCGATGAGGGCGGCAGCAGTCTCAGAACGATCGCACCACGCGGTTTGGCTCATCGGAAACATCATCGGCGATAGGCTCACAACGGCCCGTGATCACGGTTAAACGCGCCTGTGACTGCGATCACGCAGAGTGCGCACGTCATCCGGCGATCGCGTCGAGCGCTTTCTGCAGGCGCACCCGCGCATCGCGCGCGACTTCCGCCACCGCGGCGTTGTCACCGATGACCGCAGTCATCGAATCGGGATCGATGGCGGAAACGACCGACTTCCCATCTGCGGTCTCGTAGACGATCACGTTGCACGGGAGGAGAAGACCGATCTCCGGTTCCGCCTGCAGCGCCTTGTATGCAAGCGGCGGATTGCATGCGCCGAGGATGACGTAGCGCTTGAAGTCGACGCCGAGCTTTTCCTTCAGCTTCGCTCGGATATCGATTTCGGACAGCACGCCGAAGCCCTCCTTCTGGAGTGCGTCTTTCGTCTTCTCGACGGCGACCTCATACGGCATGGAGAGCGCGCGTCGGATTCCGTAGGCTTGATGAGTCTTCATGTTGACCTCGCATTCAGTGTTGCCATGACCTTCAGCATGAGCAGCGCGATCGGCGTCGTATGAAGAATGAGATCGAACCAGTCGAGCGGCCTGCGCAACGTCCCCGCGAAAAGCATCCGCCACTTCTCGATCAGGTGCGGCGTCGTACCGAACGGCGCAAGAGCCATCAGAATGGCGACCGGAACGAGCAAGACGTAGGGGATGTTCGCGAGGAACTTCATCTGAATATTCATACAGGCTGCCAGGAGCGGAGCCCGTGACAGCCGCCACCTCCTGTCGCGACTGACGATCCCGGTACGCCAGGCTCTCCAGATCAGCGCGCTGCGCGTGCAGGCCTTCGGCTCGCGCTGCGCTTCTTTCCGCTCACGCGTTCGCCTGCAGGCGTTCCTGCGACGCGTCCTGCGTCGCGTGCAGCAGCGGGAGGGTCACCGTGAAGCGCGCGCCCTTGCCTCGCCCCTCGCTCTCGACTGTGATCTCGCCCCGATGCAGCTCGACGATGTGCCGCGCGATCGCCATGCCGAGGCCAAGACCACTGCGATTCGATCCGTTGTCCGCCTGTTGCAACCGCTCGAACACGTGCGGCAGGAACGTCGGATCGATCCCCTCCCCCTGGTCCGTCACGCTGATCCGCATCTTCGACTCGACCTCCTCGAGACTGAGATCGATCGCTTTTCCGGCCGGCGTGAACTTGATCGCGTTCGAGAGAATGTTCCCGATCACCTGCTGCATGCGACTCACATCAGCGGCGACCACGGCCTCGGGATCCGCAGCGACATTTGCCGTGATCTTCACGTCGTGCGCCGCGGCCACGGGGCGGGCCGTCGTCAGCGCCGCGTCGACGATGTCCGTGACCTTCGTCGGCCGCAGATCGACCTGGAACTTGCCGAGGACGATGCGCGAGACGTCGAGCATGTCGTCGATGAGACGAGCCTGCAGACGCGCGCTCGTCTCGACGGTCTCCAGGGCCTCTTCGAGCTCTTCGTTGGTATAGGAGCCGAGGCGAAGAAACTGCACCCATCCGAGGATGGAGGTCATGGGCGTGCGCAGCTCGTGCGAGAGCGTGGCGAGGAAGTTGTCCTTCGCGCGATTCTGCGCCTCGGCTTCGCGGTAGCGGCGTTCGGATTCGGCGGCCAGCGCGGCGGCGCGTTTCTCCGTCACATCGCGAAACGTGATCACGGAGCCGAGCGCCTTGCCGTCTTCGTCGCGCAGAGGCGACGCACAGAACTCGACCGGGAAGCTCGTGCCGTCGGCGCGGAAGAACGTCGACTCGACTTCGCCGTGATTGAATGCGCCGCGCACCACCGCGTACAACGGGCACGCGGACGGAATACACGTGGCCACTCCGGGGAAAACGGGATGCACGAGTGTATGAATGTCTTTCCCGGGGACGTCACGCGGCTCGAGCGCGATCATGCGCGCCGCCGCCGGATTCACGAACGTGGTGGTGCCTTGCGGATTGATGCCCAGGACTCCTTCGGCCGCCGCGTTCAGAATCAGCTCGTTCTGCTTCGCGAGCCTCACCAGTTCCTGGGCCTGGCGCTTGATCGCTTCGCGCTGCTTGAAGAGCTGCACGAACACGTTCACCTTCGATCGCAGGATCTCCGGATGGAACGGCTTGAAGATGTAGTCGACCGCGCCGAGCTCGTACCCGCGAAACACATTCGTCTCGCTCCGGCTCAACGCGGTGAGAAAGATGATCGGCGTATCGCGCGACTTGTCGCGCTGCCGGATCAGTCGCGCGGTCTCCAGGCCGTCCAGCTCGGGCATCTGCACGTCGAGAAGAATGACCGCGAATTCGCGGTCCAGCAGATGCTTCAGCGCCCTTTTGCCGGAATCGGCGGAGATCAGGATCTGGCCCATGTCGGCCAGGATCGATTCCAGCGCAAAGACGTTGTTCGGCTGGTCGTCGACCAGGAGAATACTGACCTTCTCATCCGGCGCTGGGGTCGGGCTCATCGTTCACGAAGCTCAGATAGAAACGGCGCTACCGCCTGTTCCAAAGGCAAGAATCAGTCCACCTCGCCCCTGCGAAGACTGCCAGCAACGAATTAGCGGTGGCCAGGCAGCACCGCCTGCGAGCCCGTGCACAACTCCACGAGAAACGGCCCGATACGCTCCAGCGGCAGAATGCGATCGACGCGCGCGCGCGCAATCGCCGCCTGCGGCATCCTCGGCGCCTCCGCCGTCTCCGGATCCTGCGCCACGAGGAAACCGCCGCGCTTCTTTACACGCTCGGCGCCGCGCGCGCCATCCTCGTTCGCTCCGGTCAGGATGACGGCGACCACGCCCGGGCCGTACGCGTCCGCGGCCGATTCGAACAGCACATCGACCGATGGCCGCGAATAAACCACCGCCTCGTCGACCGAGAGGTTGAACGCACCGCGCTCGACGAGCAGGTGATAGTTCGCCGGCGCGAGATACACGATGCCGCGTTTGATCGGCTGCTTGTCTTCCGCATCGACGACTTTGAGATCGGTCCTGCGCCGGAGGAGTGCCGGCAGCCCTTCGCTCGACGCGCGGTGGCGGTGCTGTACGACGGCGATCGGCACGGGAAACGATGAGGGAAGATCGCGCAGGATCGTTTCCAGCGCATGCAGGCCGCCGAGCGAGCAGCCGATCACGACGAGGTCGAACTGCCTGACGGCAGTCCGACGTGGACGGTTGCCGGTTGACAGTGGACGACGCCCGGCGTCGGGAGCTTCACCACTTCTGTGCCGATCGCGAAGTGGGGCCTTGTCCACTGTCCACCGTCCACTGTCCACTCTCACCGCACTCTCCGATACAGCCGTTCTTCGCCATCGAGCTCGTCGAAGGAAGCGGCGACGGACGTGTAGCGAACGGTCTCCTTCTTGCCGAGTCCGAGGATGCCGAACATCTCGAGGCTGTCGAGGAAGAGATGCTGCACGCGCTCCTGCAGCGCGTTGTTGAAGTAGATCAGGACGTTTCTGCAGAAGATCACGTTGAAGTGATTGAACGACGCATCGGTGACGAGGTTGTGTTGCGCGAAGACGACGTTCTCGCGCAGCGTCGGCCTGAAGATCGCGTGGTCGTATCGCGCGGTGTAGTACTCCGAGAATGTTCCTTTGCCACCGCCCGCGATGTAATTGCTCGTGTTCTCCTGCATCGTGGCGATCGGAAAGATGCCGGCCTTCGCCTTCTGAAGAACGGCTTCGTTGATGTCCGTCGCGTAGATCCGGCAGCGATCGTACAGCCCCTCCTCCTGCAGCAGGATGGCCATCGAGTAGACCTCTTCACCGGTCGAACAGCCGGCGTGCCAGATGCGGACGAACGGGTATGTCCGCAGCATCGGGACGACCTTCTGCCGGAACGCGAGATAGAAGGTCGGATCGCGAAACATCGCGGTGGTGTTGATCGAGAGATCGAGCAGCAGCCGCTCCATGCACGCCGGATCGTGCAGGACTTTCTCGACCAGCCCGGAGATCGTGCTCAGCCCCTCCGCGTAGATCCGCTTCCAGATGCGGCGCCGCAGCGACGGCATCGAGTAGTCGCGGAAGTCGAAGCCGTAGTGGCGATAGATCCCCTCTGTGAGGAGGTGAATCTCGATCTCCTCGAGGTCGCGCTTCTCGTCGTCATCCGGGACGGTTACCGGATCCGTGGCCATCCTGCTGGAGGATATGAGCAAACGCCGGACCGACCCCGGGTATGATCCCCGGCCATGCCCCTTTGGCAGCTCGCTGCACGCTCTCGAATCCTTCACGGCGATGCCATCGCATTCGGGCCGGGCAGGGCCGACCTGCTGAAGGCCATCGGCCAGACCGGGCGAAGACTCGCTCTCATCGCCTCTCTTTTCATCGGTTCACATGCCGCGGCCGCGACGATTCACGTTTCCGCCGCGGCGAGCCTGACGGATGTGCTGCAGGAGCTCGGCAAGTCGTACCAGACGCAGACCGGGGATCGCGCCGTCTTCAACTTCGGATCTTCCGGGACTCTGGCGCGGCAGATCCTCGAAGGCGCGCCGGCGGATGTGTTCCTGTCCGCGGACGAGCGTCAGATGGACCGTGTCGCCGGCAAGGGATTCATCCTCGGCGCCACGCGCCATTCGTTGTTGTCGAACACGCTCGTCGTGATCGCGCCCACCGACAGCACGCTGATGCTGCGCTCACCGAAGGATCTCGCGACCGATGAGGTAGGGCGCATCGCGATCGGCGACCCGGAGACCGTTCCCGCGGGCGACTACGCGCGGATGTATCTGCGGCGCGCAGGCGTATGGAACGCGCTCAGCATGAAACTCATCCCGGTGGAGAACGTCCGTGCCGCACTCGCTGCCGTCGAGGCGGGAAACGTCGACTGCGGGATCGTTTACAAGTCGGACGCTCTGATCTCGAGGCAGGTGCGCGTCGCATTCGAGATCGCGGGCACTCCGGAGATCTCGTATCCCGCGGCCATCGTCGCGACGTCGCGCAATCGCGCCGCGGCGCAGCGCTTTCTGGATTACCTCTCGTCAGATGGCGCGAAAACGGCGTTCAGGCGATACGGCTTCCTGACACGATGACGAGTGGGCGCCGGCGCCTCGCCGGCCACTCGAGCATCCAGGCAAGCCGGTCAAAGGGCATCACTTTGCTTTGCGGCGGAATGCTGAGCGAGCCGCCCCGCTCTTTGCTGCAGCGGACAAAGCGCGTGAGGATTTCGACATGCGCGGCAACGACTTCGGCAACGAAGACAGCGAACGAACTCCGGCCAATCTTGAACCGAGCCGCTGCTTCTGAACGTCAAGGTCGTAGCGAGCCTGAAGGTCGAGCCAGAACATCTCCGAGTTACCGAAGAATTTGGCAAGACGCAACGCCGTATCCGCGCTGATCGCTCGATGCCCCTGAACAATTTCATTGATGCGTCGCGGTGGGACGGCCGTCTCTTTTGCGAGGCGGTACTGCGTGATGCCGAGAGGCTCCATGAATTCAGCGAGCAGAATCTCACCGGGATGAACTGGAGATCGTGAATGAGCCATGCAATCCTGCGGGCTTTGATGATAACGCTTGCCGGTATTAACGTGTAGCGTTATGCCTAAATTTTGGTCGCACGGCAGAGGGATATAAAATGGGCGTCAACGCGATCCGGAGCTGTTCAGCAGCGGGAAAGCGACCGGCGGCGGAAATTCCTAGTGTCGTGAATCAGAAATACGTAGCATTTCTCATTCACCACGCCAGCCTCAAATGAAAATTCCTGGCCTCGATCGCCCCGCGGTGTGCCGACCGCCCAATCGAGCTGAGAGCAAGGGTGTCGCGCGACGAAGGCATCCTCTGCGTCACGTGCGTCGAGGGCCGTCGGAATGACGGTCGCCGGCGGGGCTGCACACCGGCTCCTGCCGCGCATCGAGCGTCACGAGGTGCGCCGCGTGACGCTCGCGGCGCTTTCCTTCGTTTGCATCGCGGCCGGAGCGCTCATCGCGCGCGCGGGCGGCGACGCGCTCTTCCTCTCCCATTTCGGGAGCGGTCCGCTGCCGCTCATGTACATCGCCGGGGCGGTCGCGACGGGCCTCGGAACCTACGCCTGCATCTGGGCGTCGCGTCGTCTCAAGACAGGCCATATCGCGATCGTCGTCGGGGGCCTGCTTTTCTTCGCGAACGTGACGCTCTTCGCGTCCTTCCGCGCATTTCCATCCTTCTCGCGCGCCGGCGCCTACCTCCTGGCCGATGTGTCCGTTCGGATCCCCGTCTTCCTCTTCTGGGCGTTCGCGTCGGAGATTTTCGATGCGCGCCAGACGCGCCGCCTCTTCGGCGTGATCGGCTCCGCTGGGACGGCAGCCTGCCTGCCGGCGGGCCTCCTCGTCGGCCCGCTCGCCCGCAGGGCGGGAGCGGAATCGCTCGTGCTCTTGACCGCCGCGCTGATGGGCGGCTTCATCGTCTCGGCCGCGGCGCTCGTCCGCGACGAGAAAGGTCACGGCAGGAGCCGCAGAGGCCTCGCGACGGGCGGCGCCGCGAGCGCCCGAGGCGCCATCGGGACGCCGCAGCTCCTGAGCATCGGGGCGCTCGCCGTGATGACGTCGCTCGTCGAGACGCTGGTCGACTTTCAGTTCAAGACGACCGCGGCCTCCACCGCGAGCAGCACGGCCCTCGTTAACATCTTCGGGACGCTTTACGGCGTCTCCAGCGTCGCCTCTCTATTGATACAGCTCCTGATCGTCCACCGTCTGCTCGCCGTGGCCGGAGCCCTCGCCTCGCTTTGCGTGCTGCCTGGAGTCCTCCTCCTGAGTCAGGCGGGCGTCCTCCGATTCCGCTCTGCCGGTTGGGTCTTCGCAACGAAGGCGCTCGACATCACGCTGACGACGACTGTCAATGGGACCGCCCGGCAGCTTCTCTATCGCGGGATTCGCAGGGAGTCCCGCCTGACCGCCCGCGCTCTCGCGGACGGGCTCTATCTGCCGCTCGCGATCGGGCTTGCGGGGGCCGGCCTCGGCGCGATGTCGGGGTCCATCTCCATCCAGGCCGCCGCCGCAGCGGCGGCGGTGGGATGCGTGATCTGGCTCCTCCTCGCGAGAAGGGCGCACACAGCGTACGTCTCGGGACTCATCGACTCGCTCAAGGCGAGGCAGTTCGACTTCTCGGAGGAGACGACGGAGGAGACGCTTTTCTCGCGCAATCCCGCGCTCGAAGCGTGGCTGCGCGACGCCTTCGGGTCGGCGTCAGACGAGGACCTCATCTATCTCGCCACGGTGTTGCCGCAACTGGGGCGTCTGGTGCGCCCGGCGCAGCTGAAGGCCGCTCTCGCGCGGGACAACCCGAAGGTGAAGGTCGCGATTCTTCAATCGCTCAGCGCCAGCCGCCTGAAGGAGGGGCCGGCGCTCGCGCGCTCGCTCTCACGCCATGCGGATCCCGAGGTCCGGCGTGCCGCGATCCTCGCCGCCTCTGATTCCACCGCGTCTCAAGCCGGGCTCGAATGGCTCGAGGACGCGCTCGCGGACCCCGAGCCGCGAGTTCGCGCCGCCGCGGCGGCTGTTTTCGCGAACGCCGCCGATGCAGAAGCCCGATTGCTCGGGCGGGCGCATTTGAGCGGAATAGTCAGATCGGAGCAGCCGGAGTTTCGGGCGGCCGCCGCCGAGGCGCTCGAGCACGTGGAGGACGTCGGCGCGACCGACCGCGAGCTCCGGACGGAACTCCTCGTGCGCCTGCTCCAGGACCCCGACGCGTCAGTGGCCCTCGCCGCGCTCGAGACCATCAGATCGCGGCAGGATTCGGCGCTCGCGCTGCCGGTGCTCTCGCTCCTTGCGCGGCCCGTCCTGGCGGGTGCCGCCTCGGATGCTCTGGTCGAAATGGGATCCGCGGCGATCGATCCCGTGCTCTCGCTCTTCGAAGGCCCTGCCGGCTCTCGACACGACGCGGTGCTCGCCAACGTCCCGCAGGTCCTCGAGAGGATCGGCGATCCGCGGGGACTCGCGGTCATCACCAGGATGATGACGCCCCGCGTTCCGGAGGAACGGACGGTCGTGTTCCGGTCATACGTGCAGTTGCTCGGGCGAGGACGCGCGGCGGAAGCGCATGATGAGGAGATCGACGCGCTTGTGGCAGAAGAGTGCCTTGCGGCGGCCACTCGACTCTCGAGCGTGCGGCGGCTCGGGCACAATCCCGCCGTGCGGCTCGCGCGCGACGCGGTGTCGGATCTGCTGGCCTGCCACGTCCAGAACGCCTTCATCCTGCTCGCGGGCCGCGTCGAGAACGTCGACATGATGGTCCTCCACCGGCAGATCACAAGCGGATCCGGCGAAGAGCGGTCCAATGCGCTCGAGCTCCTCGAAAACGTGCTTCCGAAGTCGTCGCGGGACTCGCTCCTCGCCGTTCTGGAGCCGGGACCGGAGAATGGAGAGGCGGAGCCGGCGGCCGAGGTGCTGGAGCTCCTTTCGGATCATGATTCGGAGTGGATCGTGGCCGGCGCGGCGTGGGCGGCCGCGGAGCTCGCGCTCGTCTCGTGCGCGGACGGGCTCGAGGTCCTGAAGGACCACGAGAGTCCCGTGGTCCGGGAGACGGCTCTCTTCGCGCTCGAGCGGCTCGGGGTTGCGCGATGATCACGGTGCAGAAGGTCTTGCTGCTCAGAAGAGTGGACCTCTTCGCCGAAATGACCACCCGGCAGCTCGGCCATGTCGCGAGCGTCACTCAGGAACAGGTGGAGCCGGCGGGCTCAATGATCTTCGCGGAGGGAGATGCGGGAGACGCGCTCTTCCTGATCGTGAGCGGCAAGGTGGAGGTGCTGCGCGCGGGGAAACCTCTGAAGGTCCTGCAAGAGGCCGACTACTTCGGGGAGCTGGCGGTTCTGACAGGAGAGGCGCGTAACGCGTCGGTCCGCGCGCTGACGGATTGTCTTCTGTTGCGGCTCGAGCGCTCCGACTTCCATCAGGTCCTGGCGGGAAACTTCGAGTCCGTGCTGGCCGTCATCCGAAACATCTGCAGACGCCTGCAGCAGACCGGTGGAGATGCACGAGAAACGAGTTTATGATTTGGGAACCTACATGCCCGCATCCGTGCTGACGGCCTATGTCCGCGTTCCGCTCGTCAGCGTCGTGCTGTCCGTCGGCCTCCTCGCGAGCGCGCCGCGCGCGGCCGCGGCGACCCCGCAGCCACCAACCAGCAAGCCTGATTCCACAGCGAACGACACCATCCAGGCATGGCATGTCCATTCCCCATACACGTCGTTGTCGAAGACCCGACAGTTTCTCGACGCCATCGGTTTCGAGGTCCTGGCCGGCTACGCGGCCCCGATCGGAGCGGTGCGCTCCAGCGGACTCGCGGACCGCCCGGGCACCCAGATCGCGCGCACCTTCACGCGGCTGCTTCCGGACGGCGCCACGCGGTTCGTCGAGGTCGTCATCGCCGCGAACCCCTCCGGGGGGTTCGAGCTCTACGTGACGGGCAGCGAGGTCCGCGAGGGGCGGACCGATCCGAATCCCGATCTGCCGGGGATCCAGGCCGGTATCGAGAAGCTGGCCGGGACGCTCGCACCCGCGGCGGCGCAGGCCGAGAGCGCGGCGATCGACAGGCGCCGTCTCGCCTACCAGATCTATCAGTTGAGCTACGTCGAGCCGGACCGAGCGGTCGCGCTCTTGAAGGCGCTCGAGTACTCGACGATCGAGTTCAATGACACGCCTGGCGAGACCCTGTACGACAAGATCTTCTCGCCCAACTTCGAGAAGGACAAAATGCGACTGCCGGTCATCATCAAGATGGTCGCTGCCTCGAAGACGAGCCTTCAGGAGAGCACGGCCGAGTCGCCCACCTACGGCTTCCGAGGTTCCGACCTCCTGCCGGACCTGGGCGGCATCTTCCTCCATCGCACGACGGCCGCCGAGCCGCAGAACCGGCTACTGATCGCCTACGACTCTGACGATCCCGCGTCGCTGGAGCGCGTCGTGAACCTTCTGCGCGACAAGGTTGACGTCGCGGCGCGCCAACTCACGCTCGAGGCGCTCGTGATCGAGATCCAGTCGGACACGACGAGGGACCTGGGCGTCTCCTGGGACACGTCCGGCACCCGGACCAATGGCGGGTACACCAACACCTTCAGCGGATCGACCTTGGACGGCGGCCTGCTCGACAATGCCCCGCTCACCTTCCTCTTCAGCCGCGCCTCCGACATTTTCAACTTCAAGATGGCATTGAGCGCGCTTCTCCAGACGAACAAGGCCAGGATCCTCTCGAACCCTTCCGTCCTGGTGCTGGATGGGAGACAGGCGAAGATCCAGATCGGCCAGCGCATCCCGGTCCTGGAGACGACCGTAACGCAGAGTACGGCGACAGAGTCCATCCTCTACTTTCCGGTCGGCATCGTTTTGAACCTGCGCCCCCGACTGAACGCGGACGGCAGCGAGGTGAGCATGCAGGTGGAGACAATCGTGAGCAGCGTTCGGAGCACGACGACGGGCGGCTCGGCGGTCACCCGCGCCCCTGAGGTCGATAGCCGCCAGGTGCAGACGATTGTCCGGGTGCATAACGACACGCCGTTCATCATCGGCGGACTGACGAGCAACGAGGAGATCAGCGATCAGCGGGGAGTGCCGCTTCTCTCCAGGATCCCATATCTCGGCGCGCTCTTCCGTCGTGAGATCAAGGAGAAAATCAAGAGGGAGATCATCATCGTCGTCACCCCCCACCTCGTCCCGGACGACACGAAGGCGTTCAGCTACGTGATCCCGCAGGAGTCGCCGGCGTTCGACACGTTCGGAAGAGAGCTCCTCTACAACGCATACCGCATCCGCCAGCAGGACGTCTTCAGCCTCGGCTTCCTGCGCGAGAGCGACGCGTTTCGCAGCCTCGTGCGCTGCGCGCGTCGCTACCTCGAGCACCGTATCGCGCCGGGGCGCACGGAGCCGACGCTTGCACCGCTGCTTGACGGTGCCGTTCCCGGCGAAGAGATCCTGGTTCGCAGGATGCTCTGGGAGATCATCCGGAAGACCGACTACGCCCGCTTCGTCAACCTGGACAACGCGATCGTTTTCGAAGAAACGCCGGTGGCACCCGGCGAAGGCGGCTTCAAGGTCTCGTTCCTCTCGGCAAAGTTGGCCGAGCGGGACAAGGAAAAAAACACTCTGGTCTTGACCTACAACGCCAAGACCGCGGGGACGCCGGAGCACCCGTTCAGCCAGCCGACTGCCGCCGTCTCGCTCGAATCGCTCAAGCCGGAGAATTTCTTCAGCCGTCTCGCCCAGGGGAATCACCGCTCCGCGTCCGGCGCTCCTGAGTCGTGGACGATCCTCATGACGGATGCCTACTCGGGGACAGCGAAACCGCTCGACGTGTTGAAGGGGATCATCGTGCTCCGGCGGATCCTCGCGCTGAACCCGACTCTTCCGCTATCGTTAGACACCTTCCGCGCGGGGCGGCAGATCATCTTCCCGACGGAGACGGAGCTGAACCAGAGCCACCATCTCGTGGACGCCGAAGCGGCTCGTATGTTCTACGAGATCACCTCGTATTACCCCGCCTTCGAGGACGAGTTCAAGGACCGGGCCCGGAGCCTCGTCGAATACATGGGCGGTTGCGAATGGTGGGATGCGACTCGGCCGATCGCCGCGGCGCCGCCGCCACACTGAGTCGCGCTTGCTAACTCAAGGCCGAACGCGTGACGCGCGTTTGAGCTCCACCAGCGTGCCATCGAGAGACCGGGGCATTGCGGTCGGCAGAAACGCGATTGCGAGTCCGGTTTGCAACATGATGTCATCCGCCTCGCGTCCAACGTCGCGATTTCTGTAGCTCGAATCGAAGAACCGACCGTCCTCCTACCCTCTGCCCGCCTGGACGCACCAAATTAGAATCCATAACGTCTCTCGTTACGTATTTGTTATGCGCGCAAATCCACAACCAAACATCCGGCGGCCGTCGTCTCCGTCGGAAGAACTATAGGAGGAACCATGAGGAACCATCGATGGTCCCCGACCGGTTCGAGGTGTCGCCAAAATGGCGAAACATCCCGCTGTCACACTCCTCGTCGCCGGCGTCGCGGGATTCAGCGATGGAGGAACGATCAAGCTCGACGACGATCAAGTCGCGTTTGACGCGCGCTCAAACGCGGTGTATGTTGTCTCTCCCCACCCCAGTTCCCCTCTCGCGAATGCTGGCTTGAGTGCCCGATTTGATTCCGGACCGGCCGTCTCCCCCGTGGGGAAGCCAGTTTAGGGAATGATGTCAACCTGTCTACAAAAGGAGGACTCCAATGGCAAATAGGATTCAGGACAAGCGAAGGATCCGCGTCGCGTTGATTCCGTTGATCGCGGCCCTCGCCGTTACCTTTGCTTTATCGCCGCCCGTGTCGGCCGCGCAAGTAGGAGGCTACGTCTACTACGGCGAGAGCCGGTTCGTCGACAACGTGTGGAACTTCATCAAGCACTTCTCCTATCAGCAGTACTACTGGGCCGAGCCTTACGAGTTCACTTACCTCAACAATTACTACGTTGACGCCATGGACCTCGCGTACTACTCCGGGCATGGCAACCAGTGGTACATCACCACGAACCAGGGCCCTCCCCAGCAGGGAGTCGGCCTCTCGTACGGTAATCCCTGGGGTGACTACAACCTCGAGTTCATGATCATTCAGTCTTGCCTGGTCGTCCCATCCGTTCCAGAGGGCAACTGGTGGAGTAACTGGACCGGCGCTAACCGCGCGTTCCAGGGCATACATCAGATCGTCGGATATCGGACGGTCAGCTATTCGGGCAACGGGATCTCGAACAACTACGGCGGGCGCGTGGCCGCGGGCCAGTATATTTGGCAGGCGTGGTTCCAGGCCGTCAACGACGAGCGCTCCTGGTGGTATGGATCGTTCTATCCCGGTATGGCGTCGGTCGTTCTCTACCCCGGCCTCGACTACGACACGCTCTACTATTTCGGCCCTGATCCTCCGGCAGGTTCCGGGGCGCTCCGGACCTACTACCAGTACTAGGAGAAACCTATGAGAAAAACCATTGGAACGAGGATTACCCGGGTCGCGTCGCTGGTCGTGCCGGCGTTACTGATCGGCAGCGTGGCCTTCGCAGCGCCCCCGGTCAACATGAAGCAGGGTCGATTCGTGACGGCAAAGGAGAAGAACGCCGTGAAGGCGTTTCGGGCGAAAGAAGGGTACAAGGGCGACGCCGACGCCAAGGCCTTTGCCGAAAAACTCTTCAGAACCAAAGGACGAGCCGAGCTCGTCACGCTGAAGGACGACGGGGCGAATCACATGCTCCACGTATCGAAGGACGATCCATCGGCGCACTTCCGCATCGACAAGAAAACGGGAGACTTCAGCTGGGGTAAGGGAATGAAGGGCTATCTGAACGACGCCGCGACACAAGGCTTGCCGGGCAAGGACACCGCTGCCGACGTGGCAAAGCGACACCTTACTGAGCTCGGCCTGATGCCGGCGGACCAGAAGCAGTTGGTCGTCAGGCACATTGGAGGCGTGAGGCAGGCGGACCTTGCCGCAGACGGCAGTGGCAAGGTGACCGAGCGTGACAAACTGGTCACGGTCCATTTCGGACGCCAGATCGACGGGATCGACGTCGGCGGACCGGGGTCGAAGATCACCGTTGACCTCGGCGCCAACGGCGAGCTCGTCTCCCTCAACAGGCGGTGGAGTGAATTGAATGAAGAGAAGAAGACCGACGCGGACGTCGATACGCAGGCGAACGTGACGCAAAAGGTGAAAGCGAAGCTCCAGAAGGACGCCGCAAATGCGAAATCAATCGACTCCTCGGAGGCGCAATTCGGCTACTTCGACGATGGCAAGGGCAACGTTGAGCCAGCGTACTTCTACATCGCCGATGTTACCTACGACAGCACGGATGAAAAGGGAGTCGTGACTCAGTTCAAGGAGAAACAACACGGCGCGGTCGCGGCCCTGAAGGGATCCAAAGCCGATTTCGAGCAGCTCGAAAAGGCGAAGTCTCAGCCGACCAGGTCGGCCAAACACTCGGAGGACCGGCCCTCGCAAAAGGATCATTGATCGCGGAACCTCGATGGCTCAGGTTCTACCTATCATTCTCGGTTTCATCGTGGCGGCGGGTTGCGGAGATCACCGCAACCCGCCGCCCGCTTCTCAGGGAGAGTTCGAACAGGTCCACGGCCGCGAGCTCTCCGAAGCGCGTCGGTTGCATGCCGAGGGCAAGGTTGAAGAATCGGCCGCGATCCTGCGACCCCTCCTGTCCGACACGAGCTGGCAGGTTCGGGCGAGTGCGATCTCGGTTATCGGGGAACTCCACGAACGGAGCCTGCTTCCCGAGCTCCACCGCGCGCTGAAGGACCCCGCGCTCTTCGTGCGCGAGCGCGTCACTCGTGTGCTGCAGACGGTCGGCGACGCCTCGTCGCTCCCACCGCTCCGCGAGGCCCTCTCGGATCCGGATGCGGCGGTCCGCGGCAATATCGCCGAGGCGCTCGCGAAGCTCGGCGGCGCGACGGAGCTCCCCGCGCTCTCACGGCTGTTGCAGCGCGACGAGGACGAGAGCGTGCGCGGGAGGACCGCGTCCGCTCTCGGCCAGGCCCGGCTCGGCGCTGCCGTCGATCCTCTCGTCTCGGCGCTCGGCGACCGGAGCCCCTCGGTGAGGGCGAGCGCCGCGGAGGCCCTCGGCGAGATCGGAGACCCACGGGCACGGTCCGCTCTCGAAAAGTCCGCCCGGAGCGATCCGGACAACGCGGTCCGCGCCAGCGCGGCAGCCGCCCTCGAGAAGCTGCGCGTCACGGGAACCGGCTTTCGCTAGGTTCCCTAGGGCGACGCGCCCGCGGACAAACCACTCGCCGCCGGTCGACGAGCGCGACAGCAACGCCGCCCACCGGCACACTGAATCCCGTCGGTTCTACTTCAGAGGGTCCCGTTTCCAGCGCACGCCGAACCCTTTCGCCTGGAGCGCGGCTCTGCGGAGAACCGGTAGATATTCCGGCTCTGTGGATGGTGAAAGAGGATGACGCTTTCGCCGGGCCGCACGGTGGCCGTCGTCGACGGCTCGCCTCTTTCGTTCACGAAGCGGAGCACCGAGCCGATCGTCAGCGTCGTACCATCTTCGAGCACGACGCTGCTGCCGCTCACGGAACGCACCTTCGCCCGCTCGAAGCGCACGACGGCGCGCGCATGCGTTACCCGCCCTTGCGCGTCGATCTGAAGACGGACGTATTCCCCGGGCGTCAGGTCCGCCAGTTTTATTCGTGCCGTCGTTGCCGCGGCATCACCCGCGAAGCTCGACTCTCTTTCGACTACCGCCCGCCTGGCGATCGCGAACGTCTGAAACTGCCTCTCGGCCCGGACCATGAGCTGGGTCGGCTCGATCGACACAAGCGTGCCGTCTAACGGCCTGGTCATTGCGGCAAACATTAGCTGAATTGCGAACCAGGCCTCGAGCACGGCGTTGCCCCCTCGTCGCCACCGTGCGATTTCTGTGCCTCGACCAACTTCGACCGCTGCCGACTGTATTTGTTGGTGGGAGGAGGTCGACGGCGGGATCCACGCGACAAGATGTCCCGTGAAATCCGCTTCATGCAAGTTTTCTCAACAACCCGAATTCTTCAGTAGTAGTATGCGCGCGAACCCACAACCCAAATCCGGCCGGCTTCCCGGGCGCATCCGCCCGTCGCGACCGCTGGAGAAACAATAGGAGAAGTCATGATGAACCATCGATTCGCCTGGACGGCGCGTCTCGCTGTCTTTCTGCTCGTCGCTGGCGTAGCGGGGATCAGCTTCGCAGGAGAGATCAAGCTCGACAACAGTCAGATCCCCCCCTCGCCCGGAACGCTCAAGCGCTTGAAGAACTCGCGTGCAACTCCGCCGACCGCTTTCGTGCAGAAGGTTCTGGCAAACTCCCATCCGAACTCGAAACTCGAGGGGCTCGCGAATAGCGAGTTCGCCAAGAAACACGGGATCAAAGCATCGAAGGACATCCAGGCCGCGGTCGAAAACGATCACGTCGTCGCGTCGATCGATACGTCGAAAGGCCACGCCGACGTCCTGCCCGACCTCGAACGCCTCACTCCGCTGGCGGCGAGTCATGGCAAGATCCCGCAGGGTGACGCCGATGCGGCCAAGAAGGCCGCCAGCGATGTGCTGCGACAGGGAGTGTTCCCCACCGACTCCACGCACGCGGCTCTCGGCGACATGCTTACCCTCGAGACCTCCCA